>CAJIAL010000739.1_pt1 | contig 13415 bp, 11 predicted proteins | sample 9199091 | NCBI WGS metagenome assembly CAJIAL01 (sample SAMEA7708270, study PRJEB35096) | sediment metagenome | biome: marine neritic benthic zone biome [ENVO:01000025]; feature: sediment [ENVO:00002007]; material: shallow marine sediment [ENVO:03000034] sea grass bed [ENVO_01000059] ... | reverse complement strand
TAAAACAGCGAAAATTTGGTACCCCCGTCCGTTTTGTATATGACAGTCAGATGCCAGATCATTTGTTGCAATTACTTACCAGAAAAATGAAACTCCATGAACTGGAGAGCAGCTTTATACCAGGAGGTAGGTATCATAACTTCAAAGATTTCATGACGTTTCCCAGGACTGGGTCGCCACGGCTGCGATACCCGGCATTGCCTGCCTTACCACACCGGGATCTGGCCCAGAAACACAGCATATTCTCAGCCATGGAGAAGCGAGATGTGCTTCTCCACTATCCCTATCAATCCTTTGACTATCAGATCGACTTGCTCCGAGAGGCAGCCATTGATCCACGGGTCACATCAGTGCAGATGACCCTCTATCGCGTGGCGAAGCATTCCCAGGTGATTAATGCGCTGATTAACGCGGCGAAGAATGGCAAGCAGGTCACCGTCGTGATGGAATTGCAGGCCAGGTTTGATGAGGCGGACAATGTGCGGTGGGCTCAGATGCTGCAAGAGGAAGGCGTACGCGTTATTGATGCCGTTCCCGGCCTGAAAGTGCATGCCAAACTCCTGCTCATTACCCGCAAGACACCCAGGAAGTCCAGGTTGTACGCCACAATCGGCACCGGGAATTTCAATGAAAATACGGCGCATCTGTATAGCGACCACAGCCTCTTCACCACGGATACGCGCATTACCACGGAAGTGAAGAAGGTGTTCGATTTCCTGGAAAAGAATTATCAACGGGGTGCCTTTAGGCATCTCCTGGTATCGCCGTTTAATATGCGGAGAAAGCTCCTCAGCTGTATCGATCGCGAAATCAGACAGGCGCGGCGTGGGGAAGAGGCCTCTATTATTCTCAAGGCCAATAATCTCGACGACAGGCAATTGATCAAGAAGCTCTACGACGCCAGTCAGGCCGGCGTCGAGATCAGGTTAATGATCCGTGGCATGTTTTCGCTCATCCCTGGGATCAAAGGCATGAGTGAGCATATTCGTGCCACCTGTATTGTGGACCGGTTTTTGGAACACTCCCGCTTGTTTGTGTTCTGTGCGGGTGGTGACGCGGCCTATTACCTCTCTTCGGCCGATGGTATGCGGCGGAATTTCGATCAACGGGTTGAGGTCGCGTGTCCCATCTATGATCCTGTCATCCAACAAGAAATCAAAGACTTCCTGGATATACAATGGCAGGATAATGTCAAGGCTCGCATTGTGAATGCCAAACTTGACAACCCGTACAACACGTTCCCGCCAAGCCCCAGGGTGAGAGCCCAGGAGCAGCTCTATACGTATTTTCAACAACAAGCCGGAGTCTGTGGCGCCTAACTCCTGACTTGAGCAAGAGGTATCGAGCCGAGCCGAGCACGTACGAAAAAGGATGACGCTTGTGAAATTTGCGGCCATAGATATCGGCTCGAACGCCGTTCGATTGCTGCTGGCGCAGGTCGTAGTAGACGCTAACCTTGTGTCTTGTCGCAAAGAGTCGCTCATCCGGCTGCCGCTTCGCCTCGGAGACGATGCCTTCACCCAGGGTCGCATTTCCGAGGCGAAGGTGGAAAAACTCATCCAGGCGCTGATTGGCTTTCAGCATTTGATCACCGTCTACGAACCGATTGACTTCATGGCATGTGCAACCTCCGCGATGCGCGAAGCGGCGAACGCCCCTGCTATCCTTGACACACTGCATGCGCGCAGCGGTATCGCCTGTCAGGTCATTGATGGCACGCGGGAAGCGGAGATCATCTTCGCGAATCATTGTGCCACACGCGTCCCGGACAACACCTCGAGCCTCTATATCGATGTCGGCGGGGGGAGCACGGAGTTAACCCTCTTTGTGCAAGGCAGTCGTGTGACATCGCAGTCTTTTAACATCGGGACCATACGCGTTTTACAAGGTCTCGTACGAGACGAAACGTGGAAGTCCATGCGGCAGTGGATTAAACAACAGTGTGCGGATTTTCATCCCATTACCGCGATTGGCAGCGGCGGTAACATCAACAAATTGACGAAAATGGTCTATACAACCAAGACGAAAAACCCCAGAACACTGTCGTTTAAAAAATTGCAATCCATGCATCAAGATTTGCGTGCATACACGTTAGAGGAACGGGTCAATACACTGGCGCTGAGACGGGACAGGGCAGACGTGATCATACCTGCATGTGAGATTTACCTCTCGGTAATGAAATGGGCAAAGATATCCAAGATGGTTGTGCCACAGATCGGGCTCGTTGATGGGATCGTACACATGTTGTATCAGCAATATATACAGGATCAATCCGACTGAGAATGTGACAAAGGCACCGTCGTGGACAGAGAACAGCTTTTCATTTTTTCAACAGATTTTCATCTCGATCAATTCATCAAGGACTTGCAGTCTCACTATGCCATCAAGACAGAACCGGTCTCTACAGAATGTCGTGTCTATTATGACACCTTCGACTGGCGACTCTATAACAAATCTCTGCTCTTATTTCGTACCACAGACACCCTGTTCTTACAGTCATTGCACGATAATACCATCCTCGACCGTGTCACGATGACATCGCCTCCTGTTTTCGTGTCGGACTTCCCCTGTGGTAGTTTGAAGCAGACGGTCGCCCCAATTCTCGATATGAGAGCGCTGCTCGAGCTGTTTACCATGCATGCCCGGAGCACGTGTATGCGGGTCGTCAATGCGAACGCGAAGACCGTGGTGCGTTGCTGCTATGAAGAAGACACCCTTGCCGATGCATCGGATGCGTTGCCGTTTGCTTCCTGCTGCTGGCTCCAGCCGGTCAGGGGGTATGAAAAACATGCCAAACGGTTAACCAGCCGACTCAGGAAAAAAGGGGGGGCTACCTCACAGGACAGTCGTTACTTTCAGGCGCTTGCTGCGGTGAAAAAGCAGCCGGGGGACTACACCGCGAAAATGCGCCTACCGCTGCAAGCAACCATGCGGGCTGATATCGCGACCAAAATGATCTTGCGGGCTTTGTTGCAGATAATCACGCGCAATGCAGCAGGCATCATCAATGATGTTGATACGGAATTTTTGCATGATTATCGCGTTGCCATTCGCCGTACTCGCTCGGCGCTCGGACAAATCAAAGGGGTGTTCCCAGCGGACGTGACCGATCGGTTCAGAAAGCATTTTGCCCGTTTGGGGGCCGTGACCAATCAGTTGCGTGACTTGGACGTGTATTTGCTGCACGAGGAAGACTACAAAGGCATGCTCCCCGCCCTTTTACGCCCTGATATAGAGCCCTTGTTTGCGAGTATACGCCGTGAACGAGCGCAAGCCTTGCGGTCGGTAGTACGAATGTTGCGGTCGAAATCGTATGCTGATCTGCTGCGGCAATGGGAAGCCTTTCTCGATCAACCACCCGTGGACACTCCCGCCGCCATGCATGCCTCTCGTCCCATCCGTGATGTTGCCCAGGAACGTATCGCACGTAAACGTCGGCGTGTGATCAAAGTCGGTCAACACCTGCTGACCGACCCTGACGAGGAAGGGTTGCATATGCTGCGCATCGAGTGCAAAAAACTGCGCTATTTGCTGGAATTTTTTTTCAAGGTGTTGCCAGGGAAACAGGCGACTTCTCTGATTAAACAGTTGCGAGCCTTACAGGACAATCTGGGACGCTTTCACGATGTGTGTGTGCAGCAGGAGGCTCTGCGCAATTTTGCCACGACCATGCATGCGTCGAACGCGCCAGACGCCAACACCCTGAGGGCAATGGAGAGCCTCGTTGGGACGCTCGAGACGGAAAAGCAGACCGTACAGCAGGCCTTTCCTGCGCTTTTTACGACCTTTATCAGACAGATTGCTTGAGAGCTTTTCCTCCTCTCCTAGTCTGGAGACGCCGTGCGGCGCGGCGTCGAAACAGTGTTTGCATGTCCTCTATGGTGCCTTGATGTGAGACCGCTATGACCTCCAATGGACATATCTTTAGTGATATGTAAGCATAAGGTCGATGTCAGAGGTAAACGATACAATACGTTGGAGTATGAGGACAGCTATGGAAGTCGAGAAGCTCTTTAAAATTGTCGGGGCCGTTGTGCTTGGGCTCCTTGGGTACGTGACTATGGGGTTTTTCACCGGCATCGTTGGTGCTGTTGTTGGCGTCTTTGTCGGTCCTGCAGTCATCAAAAAGTTCTTGAATGCGCGATAAGTCATCGTTCCTTACCGCTTGCTACGAACACGGAGCCTCGGTGTGCAGCGGATGACGCGTCCGGGCACTGGGGAACATGAAGGTGTCGCAGAGTAAGCCGCGTCAGCGGCAAGTGGAGTCAATGAATGTGAGGAGTATACTGCCATTAGACAGCAGTAGCAGCATGAAAGTCAGATGTCTTTTCCGAAGCGCTGACTGATGAGCCCCTGGGGTATCGGCCATGGTCTGTCGTCAGACTGAGCCCGTACATCGCGTACCACGAGTTCAGAGTTCGATTTGCATTCCGACCTCGACAACACGTTCCGGCGGCACGTGGAAAAAGGCCGTCGCTCCGAGGGCATTACGCGCCGTGCGGGAGAACAAACGCTCGCGCCAGATGGCCATGCCTGGTCGTGCCGTGGCAAACAGCTGTTCCCTCCCGAGGAAGAAGGTCGTTTCAGCCAGAGTGAATCCTTGCCCATCGATCTCGATGTCCGTGAGCAATTCGGGCACGTTCGCCTCTTCGGCGAAGCCATAGTTGGCAGTAATACGGTGGAAGTGCTCACCCAACGGCTCCACCTGCACACGGTCCCTAGCGTCAACGTAGGGGATTTCCTTGGTCACCACGGTCAAAAAGACGACACGCTCGTGCAGTACTTTGTTGTGAGTCAGATTCTGCACCAAGGCCGGTGGCGTTCCGCCAGGACTCGAATACATATAGATCGCGGTCCCTGGCACACGCGTGGGTAACGTTTGGCCGATGCGTTGCATGAAGTCGTCCATAAGTCCAATGAAATGGTTTGGCATGGTCTCATTATGAACTTGTCGGCTAGTCAGGCCGATCAACCTTATGGTATAGTTGCCTGTCGTATAGCTCTGGTTACCTCCCCGTTTGGTCATGAGGGTGTTCTGATGGTCCGATCGGCTCTTGCTCCCGCCACCACGATTCACTACCCGAGTTCGGATGGCCTGCCAATGGCTGAAAGCGACTTCCAACGTCAGTATCTGATCTACGCCGTCGAGGCCCTTGGCGTACACTTCCAAGATCGCGAGAACGTGTACGTTTCCGGGAACCTGTTTATTTATTACGAAGAAGGGAACCCGCAGGCTGTTGTAGCGCCGGACGTCTTTGTGGTCATCGGAGCGCCGAAAGGCGACCGCTCATCGTACATGCTCTGGCAAGAGCCCAAAGCACCTGACTTTGTCCTAGAGATCACTTCTCGCAGTACCCGGAGTGAAGACCAGGGCGCAAAGCGGGGTATCTACGCGTTTCTCGGGGTTCAAGAATATTGGCAATACGACCCGACCGGTGATTACCTCGTACCACCCCTGTACGGATTTCGCCTGGTGGACCAGAATTACGAACCGATACCGGCACCCACCTTACCCAACGGCACCTTGAATGTTTACAGCCATGTGCTGGGACTCGATCTACGCCTCGAACACGGTCGGTTACGCTTTCATGACCCTGCAACGGGCCAGAACCTCCTGACCCGCCAAGAAGCGGAGCAAGCCCGCCAACAGGCGGAGCAAGCCCACCAACAGGCGGAGCAAGCCTACCAACAGGCGGAACAAGCCCGCCAACAGGCGGAACAGGCCCGCCAACAGGCGGAACAACGCGTCAGCCAAGAAGCCGCAGCCCGTCAAGCCGCTGAAGCGCGGATTGCCGAATTGGAGGCTCAACTGCAGGCCCTGGAAGAGGAGCGTTCCTCGCCGCCACCTCCTGCCGATACCCAATCCTAACGGACGTAACAAACTTTTAATGCCCGCTGCTCTCGGTCTCGAAAAGATCGAGTTCATCCTGCTTCTGCGCCAGGAGAATCATTCGAGGGGAAGTGTGCGGATGGAAAGCGTCGCGGTGTTCGTTACCGTGGACTTCCAGCACGTGCAGTCCCACCTCGGCGCACAAGGCGACGAGCTCATGTAAGGCATAGGCGCGAAACTGCATACGGGGGAAGACATAGGGAGGGCCGCCTGCTTGGAGTAGCGTCCAGACGTTGCGAAAGCGACTTTGCCGGGCATCGTAGTGCACTTCTTCCAACAGAAAACTCTGCGCTTCTGCAGGCCACCACCGCCGCGCCCCCGCCTGGTGCAGTGCCGTGTCGCGATTCGTCACGTCGAGCAGGAACTTGCCCTCGTCCTTCAATGCCCGCGCAACTTGCACAAGCACACGGCGGTTGTCGGCATCGGAAAAATACCCAAAGCTGGAGAAGTAACACACCACGGCATCGAAGGCGTTGCGATAGGGGAGGTCGCGCATGTCCCCCTGGATAAATTCGATGGGGAACCAGCGTTGTTCACCTTCGTGCCTGGCAACGGCAAGTAACGTGTCGGAGAGATCAACCCCCGCGACCTGAAACCCCCGTTCACCCAAGGCCAAACTGTGCCGACCCGTCCCGCAGCCGAGATCGAGGATGGCACTATGCGGCGGCAGGTTGAGTACTTTGACCATGAATTCGACTTGGCGTTGGGTGATCTCCGGCGTGGAAAAGGCGGCAAAACCTTGCAGGTAGTGTTCGTCGAAGAACGTTTCATACCACGCCGGAGCTCCTGCCGAACCACGAACTCTCGTAGGGCGCGCCTCATGCTGCCCCACATAGGCTCGCAGCAGATCCGTCACGGTCAGGATGCCTTCGAGTCGGTTGTCGTCACCCACGACAGGCAGGCAACTGACTTTGTGTTCAAGCAAGAGTTGGCCGGCATCGGCGATCGTGGTCTCGCCACGTACCGAGACCACCCGGGTAGTCAGAATTTCGTTGAGCGTCATGTATTCTTGGAGATTGGGCAATTCATGCTCGGCCATGCCCGGCTCCGTGGACGGGCTCGCTTGGCGAATATCGCGATCCGAAATCATGCCGAAGAGCCTGCCTTCTTGTGTGACAATCGGCAGATGGCGGATGCGCGCCTCGTGCATGCGTTGATATACCAAACTGACGGACTCGTCTGATCGAGCCGTGTTCGGGGAGCCGTGCATGAAGTCCGTCACTTTTCGCGGCAGGGATTTCCCCGCTGGGGTAACGCCAACCAAAAAACCTCGGAGCACATCGATCTCGGTGACCAAGCCGACAAGCCGACCGTCCGCCACTACCGGTAGACAGCCAAACGTGCCATCGAGCAGACGTCGTGCCGCATGGACAACCTCCTCATCTGGACGCATCGTGATGACGTCGCGCGTCATGCACGTTTCGACCCGAGTCGTTCCCATATGGTAGGTGATTTCGTCTGGTGTGAGAGCCGTGGCGTCTGATGGAGAGATAGTGCGTAGATCACGGTCGGTGACAATGCCGACAAGCTCCGTGCCGGCCACGACAGGGAGGTGACGAATACGGTGGTCGTGCATCAGCCGCAAAGCCACGGCAATCGGTGTATCCGGGGAAGTCGTGAGCACACTGCGTGTCATCATCTCCTGGACCTGCATCTGCTTCACCTCTCTGTGACAGCGCCTGCACGGGTGTCATCTGGCCAGCCGATAGGCTCGCTCCCCGAGATACGCCAAATCACGTATTGCGTTTCCCGCGCGGAAAAGAGCGCGGCGGCATTGTCGTCGTAATGAATCGTCGCCAGCCGACCGGTTTTCGCCCACTCGACCGCATAGGCAAATAAATCGGCGTCTTTGATAGACATGGCGATGAAATGACTCCCTTCCCCGCCGATTTGGATGATCACCTCGTTGGACTTGAGGCCGATCGCGCTTTTGAGCAACCCCCCTTTGTTTGAGGCTTTGACAATGCGCCCGACACGACGGCCCGAGGATCGGCGAATAGCAAAGTCCGCCCGCATAGTGTCTGCCCCGAAAGCGGCTTGCGGTGGGGCGCTCGCTTGCAAGGGGCCTATCTCCTGCAAGACGTAATCCGTCCAGTACGCCGACATCATTTTGGCCCGCACTTGCTTGTATTGCACATAGACCGCTTTGCCCACATAGGACATGAGCTGATCCAATTGCCCCGACTCGGCGCTGAACGCCCAGGGATTAATCCGGACTTCTTTGCCATCGCGGAATATCGTACCGCCCGAACTGTTTTTCCCCAGTTGGAGTTCACATTCGGTGGATTTTTGCACCCCCAGTTTTTTGACTTTCAGGGAGCACTTATAGAGCACCCCGACGCGCACACCTTCGGAATAGGTGCCGACAGTCGCCGCGTCACTGGGTGATGTCGGTAAGAAGAACAGCAAGATCATCATGATTGCCCAGATACCAAGCAATTGTATACGACTCCATTGCATACGACGTACTCCAAGGACAGCAAAGGTGATGCCAATGTGGCACATCCAAGTACATTCAGAAACAGCCATGGCGGCAGCGACGTAGTCGCTGCCTGGGCTCCGAATGCATACCACTTCTCGAAAACTTATTTCCCCTGAAATGTGGTGCTCATGCCATCAAAAGCCGCCAAGAGGCCTATTAGTTCTTCGACACGCGAACTATAACCCCACTCGTTGTCATACCAGGCAATGACTTTGACCAACGTGCCGTCAATGACTTGCGTCAGCTGGGCGTCAAAGATACTGGAATGGGTATTCCCTACAATATCCGACGACACAATCGGATCCTCTTCATAGTGCAGAATCCCCTTGAGTGCACCCTCTGCGGCGAGACGCATGGAGGTGTTCACGTCTTCCACCGTGACCGCCCGCTCCAGGTCTACGGTCAGATCGACCACGCTGCCATCGGTCACCGGCACCCGCATCGCCAACCCGTCCAGTTTGCCCGCGAGTTCAGGGAGCACCTTGCCGATGGCCCGCGCCGCGCCGGTCGAGGTCGGAACAATATTGACCGAGGCGTGGCGCGAGCGGCGAAAATCCGAGTGCGGGGAGTCAACCAGACGCTGATCGGAGGTGAAGGCGTGCACGGTGGTGAGTAGACCGCGCTTGATGCCGAAGGATTCGTGCAACACTTTTGCCACCGGGGCGGCGCAATTTGTCGTGCAACTGGCGTTACTGATAATCCGCGCCTCTTGCGTGACGACGTGATCATTGACGCCAAGCACCACGGTACTTTCAAGATCGTCGCGGGTAGGCACGGTGACGATCACCCGGTGCGCTCCGGCGTCGAGATGTTGGGTTAATTCGCTTATACGGCGGAAGCGCCCGGTACTTTCGACAACGTAATCGACCCTCAGCTCCTGCCACGGAAGCTTGGCAGGATTAGATTCGCTCAAGACCCGAAAGGGGTCATCATCGATACGTATCTGATCCCCCTCCAGCGACACCTCGCCCGGGTACTTGCCATGCACGCTGTCGTATTTAAAGGCATAGACCAAGTGGGCCGGGTCAGCGAGGTCATTAACAGCGACCACGTCGAAGTGTCGACGCATTTTCGCAATGCGGGTAACGATCCGTCCAATCCGCCCAAACCCGTTAATCGCTATCTTGGGGACGCTCATGACTCTCTCCTTCCACGCTGCCTGCCAGGGCGTTCCATGGCCGCGTATGTTCTATGGGGTATGCCATATGACCTCGTGGCGTATGTCGATTGTACTGTGCTGTGTGTTCCTTTGCCATAACCACCTGCATGCCATGCAGGCCGGGGGATGACCAATGTCAACGAAATTGACACGTTCCCATGATCGTGCTACATCCGAAATTCCTATTTCATTTCACAGGAGAGCTTATGGCAGCAGAGACGATACGTGTGGGGGTTATAGGGGCAAATATCCACCGAGGTTGGGCGCCGCGTTCGCACCTGCCGGCGTTGGTTGCGAGTCCGGATTTTGAACTCACCGCCGTCTGCACCACCCGCCAAGAAAGTGCGGAAGAGTCGGCCAAGGCCTTCGGAGCGCGCTTGGCCTTTGACGACTACCACAAGATGCTGGCGCATCCCGACATTGATGCAGTCGCCGTAGTGCTGCGTGTGCCGTGGCACTACCAGCCGACGCTCGATGCGATTGATGCCGGCAAACATATCTTCACCGAGTGGCCGCTGGGCAGAACCCTGGCGGAGGCCGAGGAGATGGCGCAGCGGGCCCAGGAAAAAAACGTGCGGAACATCGTGGGCCTGCAAGCGCGTCTGAATCCCGCCATTATACACATGAAAACCCTGGTGGAAACAGGGTATGTGGGTGACGTGATGTCGTGTCACGTCAGTGTGCTCCGTGCCGGTGTGTTACAGCGCGTGTCGGATCGCGCCTGGCAGCGGGACGACACGCTGGGCGCATCGACGCTGACCATACCTTTTGGCCATACCGTCGATGCCATGCGGTATGTCGTCGGGGACTTCAGCCAGGTCTCGTCAGTGGTCTCGACCCAAGCAACGCAATGGCTGGAAACGGATACACAGAAGTTGGTGGATGTCACGGCGCCGGACAACGTCCTGGTGAGCGGACACCTGAGCAATGGCGGGGTCGCGTCGGTGCACATCGCCACCATTCCCTGGGCCGGAAGCGGCTATCGTATGGAAGTGTACGGCCGCGAGGGCACGCTTGTGGCCTCCGGGGACAATAGTCCGCAACTGGGGGAGGTCAGACTCCAGGGCGCCAAAGCGAGGGAGAATACCCTGCAAGACATCGAGATCCCGGCAGAGCATATCTTCGTGCCGGAGGGTATGCCTGCTGGTGAGCCGTATAACGTCGGGCAGATGTATACTATGTTTGGACGAGCCATTCGCGCCGGAGAAGCGTGCCAACCGGACTTCGCCACCGCGGTGTCATTGCATCGATTCATCGATACGGTCCGGGCAGCTTCGGAGCAGGGGAAAGCGTTGGCCGTGCCAACCGCGTAGAGGCAGTCTTACTGCTTGACCTTGACCCGGAGCCGTTGCCGTCCCCAGCGTAAGGCACGTTTCCGAGTCGAGAAATAGACATCAATCCGGTTGGGGCCTTTGATGGCCCCGCCGGTATCTTGCACGACCCCTTTGCCATATCCGGGGATTTTCATCACAGTGCCGTAGGGGTAAAAACGCGTATCGGCGGCAATGGTGCCCTTGCGGGCGCGCACGCCACTCGACGTAATGCCCACTTTCTTCGGCTTACCTTTATTCGGACCACTGGCAACATAGGTCTTCCAAAAAAAGATCCTGCCACGCCGCCAATTCGTGCTGATCTTGTCCGACGAATAGGCGGTAACGACCATCGTGCGTTCCTCATAGTGGGCACAACCGATGAGGAGAGCACAGAGTCCCACGAGCACCAGTTGCTTCAGCCCTGGTGAGGGTGTGTAGAGAGCCATGTAGAAGATATCTCCGGTAATGTACGGGGATTTTGCGGTAGCCATACGTCGCAGTGTCACTGCCACACACTGGGGCCATCTCGATTATACCGTGGCCCCTCGCTGCCGCCAACGCCAGCGACGTGCTTGCGTCGGGGACTCGCTTATCCGGTTGGACATACCAGGGCAATCCGTTTACACTGGCCGCAATGTACTCACGCATTTCGCGTTGTTCACTCGTTGTTTTCCCCATGCAACGCCATGGCACCACTGAACGGTTCCGGTGCGCCGCACACCCCCCGCACACTCCAGGCGGAACACATTGTAAGGAGCGTTAGTCTATGAAGTTTGGCTTATTATACGAGCACCAACTACCCCGCCCCTGGGGCGAGGACGGCGATTACCGCTTGTTGAAACATGCGGTCGAACAGGTCGAGCTCGCCGACCAGCTCGGGTTTGATTACATCTGGGAAAACGAACATCACTTTCTCGAAGAATACTCTCATTCGTCCGCGCCCGAGGTGTTTCTGGCCTTTTGTGCTCGTAATACCACGCAGATACGGCTTGGGCATGCCGTGGTCCTGTCGCCCCCCGGGTACAATCATCCGGCGCGTGTGGCCGAACGCATTGCGACCCTTGATCTGCTCTCGGATGGTCGCGTCGAGTTTGGCACGGGTGAATCCGCCTCGCGGGTTGAACTCGAAGGCTTTGGTATCGACCCGACCCAGAAAAAAGCCATGTGGGCTGAGGCCGTCGAGCAAACGGCGAACATGATGACGATGGCACCCTATCCGGGCTTTGAGGGGCAATTCTTTTCCATGCCTTGCCGCAATGTGTTGCCGAAACCGTTGCAGAGCCCGCATCCGCCGATTTGGGTGGCGTGCTCGCGCCGGGAAACGATTCACGAGGCTGCCCGGCATGGCATCGGGGCTCTCACTTTCGCCTTCGTCGATCCGCAAGAGGCCAGTAAATGGGTGCAGGAGTATTACGACATTATTAAATCCGATGCGTGCGTGCCTATCGGCCATACCGTCAATGCCAATATCGCCATGGTGACCGGGTTTTCCGTGCATGACGACGCCGAAGAGGCCAAGCGACGCGGTGCCGATGGCTTCCGCTATTTTGGCTACTCGCTCGGGCACTACTATGTCTTCGGCGATCATACGCCGGGCCAGACGCATGTCTGGAATCGCTTTGAGCAGGCCCGCGACAAGCTGGCCCAGGTGGGGAAGGGCAGTGGGATCGGGACACCGGCGCAAGTGGCTGAACATCTGAACGAATTTGCCCAAGCCGGGGTTGATCAGGTGATTTTCATTCAGCAAGGCGGGAAGAATCAGCACGAGCATATTTGCGACGCCATGCGACTTTTTGCGCAGGAAGTCATGCCGCAATTCAAGACGCAGGAAGCCGAGCGGGAAGCGGCCAAAGCGGCTGAGCTGGCGCCCTATATCGAGGCGGCATTGGCACGCAAGCAGCGTATGCCAGCGATCGCCGCTGCTGCTATTCCGGTGGTGTCCCCATACGGGCGCAACATCATACAGGAAGACCAGGATGAGACCGAGAACGTCACGCATCATGGCGCCGCTGATATTACCGTACCGTTGCGTGATCCGCTGGCCGACCAGCGTCCGCAACCGGTGGGTGGTGGTAAACGCATTTGAGAATTGAGAGGGTTTTCCTCTACGGCGGTGGTGACATAGTCTCGCTCGACGGGAAAACGCTGGGCCATGCCTTTGACCGTGCTGCATCGCAAGCCGCGATGCAGCACGGTGCGTGCGTGGTCCAGCGTCAATAGCCTTGTGGAGAAGGGGTCGCTATCGTGTGCGGATAAGAAATACGCTATTTTGGCGCGTCTCCTGCACCCCGCGCCACTGGTCGGTGCGCCGATGGGGTCGGCAAGCCCGCCGCGGGCCGCGCGCCGCCGGCCGCTGCTGAGCCAAGGCGCAGGGGACGGCTCCAAACGCCCTCCAGCAGGCGGAAGTCGCTGTGTTTCAAGAGGTTGGTCTACGATGAACACGCTCAGAGGGCCCACGGGAGCCAGGACGGGGCCGGTTGCGGCACAGCGGGGGGCCGGCTCCACACGGATCACGGGGTGCACACCGACGGAGACGAGGGCACACGCACGAGGGAAAAGCCCAGGAGCGGG
>CAJIAL010000798.1_pt1 | contig 13429 bp, 9 predicted proteins | sample 9199091 | NCBI WGS metagenome assembly CAJIAL01 (sample SAMEA7708270, study PRJEB35096) | sediment metagenome | biome: marine neritic benthic zone biome [ENVO:01000025]; feature: sediment [ENVO:00002007]; material: shallow marine sediment [ENVO:03000034] sea grass bed [ENVO_01000059] ... | reverse complement strand
CGGGTTGCCCATCACCTCCACTAAACGTTCCCACTGGGCTTGCTCCGCACAAATGATATAGAGGTAACCATCCTTGCAGCGATAGAGCGACTGAGGCTCATAGGGTGAGGGTGAATTCCGCGATTCAGTCACACCTGCATACGTGTGAGAGGCAAAGGTACGCCCGAGAAAGAACGTGACCACCTCCTGGATGGACACATCGACGTGTTCGCCAACGCCGGTATCTGCAGCACCATAACACGCGGCCAGTCCGGCCACGGCCGCATGCAAGGCCGCTTGGGCGTAGGCGTGTTGTCCAAAGGGCTTAATGGGCGGCAAGGTACGCGGGGTGCCCTTGCCCGGACAAAGCCACCCTAAGCCCCCACCGTGATACAGGGTGAGGTCACTGGCGGCATAATCTCGATACGGCCCCGTCAAGCCAAACGGCGTAATAGAAAGCAACACCAGGCGTGGATTGGATTGTGACAAGCGTTCGTAGTCGAGCCCACGGCGGGGCATCTCGGCCGGTGGGAAATCGTGCACAAGTATGTCAGCCTTGCGGGTCAGTTCAGTCAGGGCATCTTGCCCGGCAGGGTCCGTCACATCGAGGACGAGGCTGCGCTTGTTGGCATTGAGGTAGAGGTAGCTCCCACTGCCCTCCGGATCGAGTTGCTCCGACCGAAACGGGCCACGCCGTCGTGCCGCATCGCCTTCCGGCGGCTCTATTTTGACCACGGTTGCGCCGATATCAGCAAGCATTTTGGCGGTCATCGCCGCGACAAATCCCTCACCTACCTCGATGACGTGTAGCCCTTCCAGACCGGTACTCATGCTCCCGTACTCCTTTCCAATACGCGGCACCCTATGTGTCGTGGCGCTATCATACGCCCACCGTCTCTGACATTCAAACCGTAGCAGCCTCCCCCCAACTCCCGCCCTGGCTTGGCTGCATGCTGAACCTGGTGTATCTTGTATACACGCAATCGTCGAGAGTAACGGCGTCACAACGGAGAGGAGCAAACCCGTATGGCACAGACCCACGACAACCTGACAGCGCCCCATGAGGCAGTGACCCCGGTGGGTATCAACCACCTCGTGTTGAACGTCCGTGACATCGAAGAATCCCACCAGTTTTGGACCGAGATGTTAGGCTTTAAGCAAGTCGGCGCATTACACCCACGCCCCGATCGCCCCAATCCCCCCAAGATGCGCTTTTACAGCGGCGACCGGGACGGCAAGTTGAATCACCATGATCTGGCCTTTGTCGAAGTGCCCAATATGCCACCTCCGGCGCAGTGGAACTTGGGCGGCACGGGCGTGGCGATCAACCATGTAGCCATCACCTTGCCCAACCGTGAGGCGTGGCTCAAGCAGTTAGCGTTTTTACAGGACAAGGGCATCACGTTCGAGCGGCGTGTCAACCATGGCATGACGCATAGCGTCTACATTACGGATCCGAACGGATATGGCGTGGAAGTGTTGTACGAACTGTCACGCGACATCTGGGAGGGAGACATTGACGCCGCGCTTAACTATGCCGAACGCCTGCCTACGGAGGGCGAGGAGGCACTCATCGACCAGGCCGAAGACGTCCCGGTGTTTGGCAAAGCCTGAGAAGCTGTCCGCAGAGCGCACCTTGGGGGGCGCTCTGCCCGGCGCAAAGGAACACGAACCCACCTCTGTGCAACCCGGTCGTGAGGGATGGACGGGCGGCTTAGTTGCCACCTAAAAACCGTCGTGGATTTGTCACGAACAGCAGCTCAATCGTGGCTTCTGACACGCCCATCTGCTGCAACTCGGGAATGACGTGCTTGTGCATGTACAGATACCTGTCGGGATTGCGCATCGTGTCAACACCCGCCGCTTTGGCCGCCGCCAGACACGCAATGGCCTTGGCTTCTCGATCAGCTCCAAGCAGGTCAGGATAACTGTCGTACAGTCCACTGGCACTCACCATGACATGCTCGTGCATTAGGGTAAAGCCCAGCTCATGCGGTGAAATCGGTCCTGAAACGGAGTTGATGTGGGTCATGGCCTCGCCCTTTCCTCGAATCGTCGTTAGCAGTATTGCGTCGTCAACCGCAGTTCGTTAGACCGTCGTGGTATCAGACAGGTGGATTCCCATCCCTAGGCTAGCAGAATGCAGCTGGCGTATGCTGAACGCTGCCACGAAACGTGCGCGAATCACGGTGCAGGAGTTGCGCCAGCCGTCGCCGGTGGTGACGGGTCGTGCCGTAAGCCGCTTGCGCCGCCACGGCACGATCGTTGTGGAGTCCTAGTGGATAATTGCTGTAATACCCCACAGCGCCGTGGAGCTGATGGGCCAATGCTGTGAGACGAGGGATTGCTTCACTCGCTTTTGCCTTGGCCATCGCCACGTCTCGCTCGGCCTCCTGCCCTGCGCTGAGTCGAGTTGCCGCCTGATAGACGAGCAGCCGACACGCGAGGAGATCCCGATACATGGTTGCGCAGTGATGTTGGACGGCCTGAAAACTGCCAATGGGACTGCCGAACTGGGTGCGTGTTTTGGCATAACTCAGCGTCAAATCAAGCGCCGCCTGCCCGATCCCCACAAGCTCGGCAGCTTTGAGGCAAGCCCCGCGTTGGTAGAGAGCCCAGACAGCGGGCCAAGCATGACCTTGAGCACCGAGGATAGCATCAGCGGGAACAGCAACATCAGTGAACGTCACCTCGTATAAGCGCTCGCCGCCTGTCGCAACCAACCGTTGGCACGACACGCCGGGGGAGGACGTTGGCACAAGAAGCAGCGCCAGATCTCCCGGCGCAGTAGCACCGCGTGCCAGTACGATCATGGTGTCGGCTACTGCAGCATCACGCACCCAGAGTTTGGTGCCGTTGAGACGATAGCCGTCGGGGGTTGCTTCAGCTCGGGTGGTAATCTCCGAGGACTCAAAGCCTCCTGAGGGCTCGAAGATGGCCGTAGTCAGGACCGCATCGCTTGCTATGATACGCGGTAACCACGTCTGCCGTTGTGCCTCGGAGCCGGTGTCGGCAAGTAAGATACCTGCTTCGATTACCGTGGCAAAGAGCGGACTCGGCAGCGCCGCCTGGGCGCAGGCTTCCACAATCAGCGCCAATTCAAAAACCGTCAAATCTGCGCCACCATACGCCGCCGGAAAGACAATGCCGCTCCAGCCCATTTCGACCATTTGTTGCCAGACGTGCTGGTCAAATCCCGGCTCCTGGCCTTCCAAGTACTGGATGTCCTCCGCAGTATGGGCTTGCAGGGCAAATTCCAGTGCGGTCTTGTGCAGTAGCTCCTGCTCGGGGTTCAAAATGATATCCATACGACGTGCGTGCTCCTTCGCCGGCCACTGGTGAGATTTAGCGTGGTAATCCGAGCCCGCGACGGGCAATGACATTGCGGGTAATATCGAAACCGCCGGCGGCGAACGAAAAGTAGAGATGGTCTCGGTTCTCGGCTTCTACCTCCCCTGCCAATCTTGCCCAAGGGGAGTCGGAGCGCAGTGGGGCGTAGGCGTCCAAAAGGTCCATGCCGAGTTTATCGGCAAGTCGTGCCGTCTCGCGCTTGTAGAGTACGGCCAGGGACGTTTCATGCTGTGGGCTTAGACCTTGCGTGTGCATGCAGGCCACCCAGTAGCTCATGAGTCGGGCGATCTCCGACTCAATAGCGAGTTCGACGAGTTGATCTTGCACGACCGGATCATCCAGCAGCGGTGCCTCCCCACCGTCGGGGTCGCAGCAGTAATCCAGTAGGCGATCCAATTGGTGCGTCACCAGCCCCGGGGCTGACAGCGCAGCACGCTCGAAATCAATCGCGCCCATAATGAGCTGCCAGCCGCCATCGATCTCCCCAACCAGCTTGTCGCGGGGTACCCGTACATGGTCGAGATGCACGGCATGATGGGTCCATCCCGCCACCGTTGGCACTTGGGTGATGCTGATGCCCGGGCTTTGCATATCAACAATAAACAGACTAATGCCACGATGTTTCGGCACATCCCTATTGGTCCGTGCCGCGACCCAACCATAGTCGGCCATGTGGGCTTCGCTGGAAAAGGCTTTTTGGCCCGTCAAGACAAAGTCATCGCCCTCGGCGATGGCCTGCGTCTGCAGGTTGGCGAGGTCCGACCCCGCTTCAGGTTCGCTATAACCAACGAACCAGGAGAGTTCCCCGCGATTAATACGGGGGAGAAATGCAGCTTTTTGCTCCTCGGAGCCAAAGGCAAGCAACGCACTGGGGACATAGGTAATGGAGCGGTCCAAGCCCGGGGCGCGGTGATACTCCATTTCCTCGGCAAAGATGGTCTGATATATGCGACTGCGTCCCCCGCCGCCATAGGCCGCCGGCCAGCCCATACCGATATACCCGACCTCCCCGAGTTTGCGGCGGAACGCTTTGATAAAGTCCGGGGTCCAAAATCCTTGTTCATTGGCATCACGATGCTCGCGCCATACCTCAGGCGTGAGTTCACGCTGTAAAAAGGCACACACGTCGGCGCGGAAGGCTTCTTCTTCCGCCGTGAAATCGAATCGCATGACCGCTCCTCAGGAAATCTCACCTCACCTATGCGGACGTAAACCCGTACAGGCTTGCCGCATTGCCACAGACAATCTTCTGCCGCATGGCTTCGTCCAGGTGCCCGAGGTCCTGGGCAATCGTTTCCTGGGAGTCAGGCCAGATGCCATCGGGATGCGGGTAGTCGGAGCCCCACAGGATATTGTCTTCGCCTATCATTTCCAACATCCGGGGGCCAGACGTTTCGGTTTGAAAGGTGGTGAAGCCCTGACGTCGCCAGTACTCGCTGGGCTTCATGGACAAATTGAGGTTGCGATGCAGGCGATCTTCGTATTCGAGGTCCATGCGCTCCAGCGTATAAGGCAACCAGCCGGCCCCAGCTTCGCCCAATACAAAGCGCACCTGTGGGTAGCGTTCCAGGGCACCGGACAAAATAATCGAGGCTAAAAATTCCGCCGCCCCCATCTGAAACAACGTGAGTCGAATGCCTTGGTACACGGTGTCGGCCCAAGCGTCGCCTGTAGGTTCCCGTAAGGGATAGCCCCGCGGCCCGGTCACATGGAACGAGACCGGTAGACGGGTGTCCTGCAACGCCTGCCATAGCGGCGTCCACATAGTGTCCCAAATGGGTTTGGAGGCAGAGGCGACATCAAAATCCGCGCCGCGCAGGTCGAGCTCTGCAGCACGATAGACTTCGGCTGCGGCACTGTCCGCGTCGTGATTGGGAATGCATGCCAGGCCTGCCCAGCGGCCAGGGTGTGTCCGGCAAAAATCCGCCACCCATGCGTTATAGATACCGTAGACCACCTGCACCAGCTCACGGTTCTCTAAGCGTAGCCCCGTGGCCAAAATGCCATACAACACTTCTGCATCCACGCCGTCCAGAGCCATGTCATGCAGACGCAGTTCCGGCGTGGTGGGATGGGGTTTACCCGCAGCGCCATCGGCGTAAAATCCGGTATCCAGCATGCGATCCGTCCGCCGAGACTGGCCGCGCTTGGGCGGCGTAAAACCGTGCCCAAGTCCCCCGACGACGCCCAGAACTTTGTCCTCCGCCACCCACCGTGGTCCGTCCGGAGTTTCGACCACCCTCGGCACGTCCTCTTTCCACTTCGCCGGCGCCCGTGACACAAAGAGATCGCCCGGGAGCCAGGTCATGTCCACATGTGCATCTGCTGAAATGACGCTATAGTCCATAACTATCCACCCACAAGTTATCACCCCATCGCAGCGCGTGCCGCATGGTGGTAATGTGATCGACTCTCGTAACCTATCTGCTTCGTCATCATCCCAAAAGACGTAGGAGATAGCAATGTCTGACTTGCCTAGCGGGAGAGTCTGCCCATCTCTGGTAAGATCCCCCAAGCAGGGGAGTCTGGCGGATTCCGCTTGACGATACCGGGGGGCCACCAGGAGCGGGGCTATGGAGCCTAAGACGTATGATACCGCTGAGGCAGTGGATACGGTTGGCGCGGACTCGCGGGCGGTTGCAACATGCGCGTGACCATCGACATGGCGGCTTCCTTGTCGGCCCACTCATAGGCATTGAGGCGATGACGGGTGTGCTCACCGAAGAAAAAACGTTCGTAGAGCTCATGCCGCTGCCCCCATGAGCTTCCCGCCATATCCCAGCCCATGCGGTATAGCGCCACTTTCTCCTTGGCCCCGAGACTCGCGCCACGGAAGTAGTCTTCGATGGCCATGCCAAGGGTATCGAGCGTGCGCTCCTGCGGCATATTGACGTAACCGCTCCCACCGATCTGCATCAAGTGATGAATGAGTTGGGGGTAATAGTCGGCATTCAGCCGAATCGCCGTGCGCGTCGCCTTGGTGTTAGCGTACCATAATCCATTGATCGGGTCTTGCTCGGCACCTTCGACTGCGGTAATCGCCAAGCACTCCAAGTTTTCCAGGTACATGGCAAACTCACCTAAACGCTCCTGCACATTGATACGCTGACTCACCTGGGAAGTTTCTGCGATCATATGCGCCAAGCCGAACAGGAAACGTGCCTTGGCAATCGAGCGGATCAACACGTGATGGCCCAAGGCGTCGTGAAAACGCATATGCTTGAGCTGATTGTGAAACATCTCGACATCTTGGTAGACGTAAATGTTGTCCCACGGAATCAGGCACTCGTCAAAGATGACAATCGTGTCCATCTCGTCGGATTTGCTTGCGAGTGGTGCATCGAAGTGGGAGCGCTCCGGGTCCATGACGTCACGGCAAATCCAGGTGGTGCCCGGCGTATCCACAGGCAGCGTAAAACTGATAACAAAGTTGGCATGCTCGGCAGTGATATCCGGCATTAAACCGCCTAAACACAGGTTAGCGTCAGCATATGGTGCCAGAGTCCCCACCGCTTTGGCGCCGGAGACGATGGGACCATCGGACGTTTCACGTACAACACGCAGGGTGCTTTTTTGCTCGGTGGTAGGCGTGAAACGGTCTGTGTGAGCCTGGACGAAGGTGTGGGTATAACATAAGTCACGACGGCGGGCATTGAGGTATTGCGCGTAGGCACGCTCACCCCACACCGGGTCTTTGGCCCCCCAATGGGATTTGGCGGCGCCAACCGCCATCATGCACGCACTCATATAATCGGGTGAGCGCCCCATATGGCCGCACGTGACTTCTGCCCAGGCGGCAAAGGCTGCCGCACGGCGCCGCAAATCCTCTTTAGAGCGCGGCTCGATGAACGACAGGTGAGCCCGATCTCCGTCGGGCGTCTCATATGTCACCAAGTCCCGTACCTCGGGCAAGTGTTGAAAGTCGTAGTATTGTGCTACGGCATTCGCAGTGTGACGAAACCCGGGAGCGGTCGTTACGTCATCGAGTGGCTGTCCGTCGTAAATAATCTGGCGGCCATCCCGCAATGCCGCGAGATACTCTGCGCCTGTGCGGAGTCCCATCGGTGTCTCCTCTCCACGTTGAAGCTTGCCGGAATCAGCCAGGGCGAGCGTTGAGGCCCCGATGCCTGTGTGTCATTGCCGTGTGAACTTGCATAGCATATCACAGTCTTGAATCCCGACCTCAGCCCGGCTGCCGGCCTGTGATATCATGCCTCAGACTCTACCTCCGACGTGATTGTCATCAACAGGAATCAGGACGAGGACAGGGAAGGAGAACACGGATTATGGCCCTGCGCATACCGAGTCGTGAGGACTTACACCGACTCGCCCACAGCAACGGTTTTACGCTCAGCGACGACGAAGTCGATTCCTATTATGTCTTGGTGTCCGGCCTGTTTGAATTATTCGATGAGCTGGATCAACTCCCCGAGCCGCATGCTCCCCGCCGTTTTCCCGCGCGTGATCCGGGCCAACGCCCCACGCCTGATCTCGATCCCTTCAACGCCATTGTACGGCGCTGCTCGGTGGCCGGAGCCAGCGAAGGACCCTTGGCGGGCAAGCGCATCGGCCTCAAGGACAACATCAGCGTGGCTGGCATTCCCATGACCTGTGGCTCGATGGTGCTGCAAGGTTTTACGCCTGACACGGATGCGACGATCGTGACGCGCTTACTGGAAGCAGGTGCTGACATTGTCGCCATGTTGAACATGGACAACTTTGCCTTTTCCGCCTTGGGCAACACCAGCGCCTATGGCCCCACGCGCAATCCTCACAACGCGGACTATCTCGCTGGCGGGTCGTCAGGCGGGTCTGCCGCGGCATTGTATTATGACGACATCGATATCACCATTGGCGGCGATCAAGCCGGGTCGATTCGGATTCCGGCCTCGTGGTGCGGTGTGGTCGGCCTGAAACCCACGCATAGCTTGGTACCGTACACAGGTATCGTCGGCATCGATCAAACTTTCGACCATACCGGTCCCATGGCCCGTAGTGTGGCGGATGTAGCGCTAGCCCTGGACGTCTTGGCCGGGAAGGACCCGCTCGACCCGCGCCAGTATGACGTGCCGGTGCAAGAGTATACGACTGCCTTGGGGCGTGATCTGCGTGGGGTGCGTATTGGTCTAGTGCGCGAAGGATTTAATCAGCCGGAGGCTGAACCGGATGTGGAGGAGGCCGTACGGGCGACAGGCGAGCGGCTCGGCAACCTCGGCGCCAGCGTGTCCGAGGTCTCGATACCGGCACATCTGACAGCTCGCGCTATCCATCGTGGACTCGTAGCCGAGGGCATGGCCGCGTTGTTACAGAGCAACGGTATGGGTTATCACTGGCGCGGTGCCTACAACCCTGCCATGGCTATCGCGTTTGGCAAGGGATTACAGACGCAAGCGAATGATTTGCCGCCCAATGTCAAGTTCCTCACCATGGCCGGTACGTACCTACGTCAGTCCTACCATGGGCGCTACTATGCCAAAGCACAGAATCTGCGCCCAGGTCTACGCGCCAGCTATGATGCCGTGTTGGAGCAGTTTGACGTGCTGGCCATGCCGAGCACGCCGATGAAAGCTCACCGCCATGTTCCGTATCAAGACGTCACGGCATTGATTGGACAGGGAGCATATGTCACCTGTAATACCGGTGCATTTGATGTCACCGGTCATCCCGCCATCAATCTTCCGTGCGCGAAATCCGACGGCCTCCCGGTAGGACTCATGCTCGTGGGACGTCATTTCGACGACGCCTCACTGCTCGCTATCGCCCATGCTGTGGAGCAACACATTGACTGGGAGAAGGCCTAAGGCGATTTCCGGCAAAGAATGTCCCCGTCTTGCTGGTCTGTTCCCCAGCCCCAGCGTTGTCGTATCCGTTACATAGTGGGCACTAATTTATTCGAGGCTCCCTTCAAGCCCTTGGAACGCGGGACCTTCAGGAAAGGCCATCAAGGCATGTGGTAAGTCGAGCACAACAAAGCCGACTATGATGTCACGCGAGCATTTGCCAAGAAACTGGACCTGGAGTACTGAGCGTGCGTTTCCACCCGCAGGGCCGCGCCAAACTGTTGTTGTCGTTCAATTCAGCTCTGCCCATGATACGTTGACACCTACAATATTTCGATACACAGAATATTCATAATAGAGCCTTTCAAAAAAATCACTCTTCATAATTCAATATTTAATGCATATTCTATATAATAAATTCTGTAGATATAAATAAATAGAATATCTTTTATTTTATAGTAAAACTTGAAATTTATTTTTCTATGTATAATTCAACATACCGTTGTAATTCACTTTATTTGATATTCATAAAGCATATATAGAGTTCTTTGTCTTTATAATGTATAGTTTGTGAAGGATTTAGAAGACTTTACCTTTATATATACGCTCTGGCGCAACGTGTTATTGAGCTCTCCAAGTCTAAACCTCTGACAGCGCATCGCTTGAACTTTTTTAGCTCAGGAGCTCAAGCACACACACTTTCTTTACAGAGATAGAACACAAGGGTGAATACAATCCGTTTCACACGCAGGGGAGCGATGAAACAGCCCAAACCGTGCTGTCGTCCCCCCACCCTGGCAAGTGTTGTGCTGCTGCTCATACTCGCAGCAGTCTCTGGGTTGTTCGTGGCTGCTTGTTCACCGTCACCAGAGAGTCCCACCCGCTTTAGGGTTGGGCTGGTCACGAACAATCGCAATGGGCTCAAAAATATACAAGGCTTCAAGGATGGCATGACCACCCTTGGGTATCGTGAGGGGGAAAATATCACCTACCTCTTCGCCGGCGTCCCGGTGCAAGGGCTAGCCTTGGAGACCGCCCTCACCAACTTCATACAGACAAAGGTTGATCTCATTTTTACCGCAGGTACCCCCACAGGTATCGCGGCGCATCGCCTTACCAAAGACACCAATATTCCTGTGGTCTTCGGCGTTATTGCGGACCCGATTGCTGCGGGGGTCATGCAGGATCTCACCCGGCCCGGTGGTAATATGACTGGAGTGCGACTCAGTCCAAATCAGGCGCGGCGTTTGCAATTCCTGCTCGAAATTGCCCCCAATGCCACACGCATCTTTGTGCCGTTTAACCCTCAGGATACAGCCTCGTCAAGCGCTGTCGCGCAAGTGCAAGAGATGGCCCAGGATCTTGGCATGCATATTCTCGAGGGGATCGCCCGGAATACTCGTCACGTAGATGTCTTGTTGACGCGTCTGGCTTCGGAAGACATTGATGCGATCTTTCTTGTGCCTGGTACGACAGTGAATGCACGCCTTCAAGACATTCTGGCCGTGGCACAGCAACGGCGATTGCCCGTTTCGGCTCCAAGTACTATCCAGGTGCACCAAGGAGCCCTGACCACATATGGCTTTATTCATCAACGAGCCGGAGCACAAGCGGCACGGATAGCCGATCAGATACTCAAAGGGACGCCACCAGGTCACATACCCGTAGAGACAGCCGAATTCTTTCTGGCCATCAATCTGCATACTGCGGGGACGATGGGACTAGAGGTCCCCTATGCGCTTTTGCAAAAGGCCGACCTTATCATTCGCGATGCCAAGTAAGTGGGGTAAAAGAGCCTTGCTCATCAGCTTACGTTGGCGTTTGATCCTCACTGTCATGGGGCTTGTCGCTGTCCCATTGCTACTCGTGGGTGCGATTATTGGTTATCGCAGCCTCGCCAGCCTTGAATCCCAGAGTGTGGTCTTGCAACGCCAGATTGCTGCGAACGTGCGAAACAAAATCGAGGCCTTTATCGTGCATCGTGTGAATGAACTGAGGCTCCTTGATACCATACACGGCCTCGGGAGACGAACGCAGAGCGAGCAACGCTCGCTCCTGAGCATCCTGCTCCAGACTCATCGCATGTATCAAGAGCTTGGAGTACTTGATGCGCATGGGCAAGAGCGCCTTCGTCTGTCCCGCTCGGAGGCTTTCCTCGACACACACCTCGGTCGCCGAGCCAATTACGAGGGCTTTCAGTCTACGGTCCTACGTAACGAGACATACTTTGGGCCCGTGCGCTTTGACACCAGGCTTCGCGAACCACTGCTGACGGTCGTGCTTCCCCTTGCGGACTTGCGACGCGGCGAAGTCATCGGGATGTTAATCGCTGACTTGCGTGTGAAGATCATCTGGGATCTTCTGGCAAGGCTCGTAGCGTCGCGGGACCATAGTACTAACGTCTATGTGACGGATCGGACTGGGCTAATCGTTGCCCATGCCAATCCGGCGGTCGTCTTACGGCAAAGCCGGATAACACTGCCAGCAACAGATGGTCGCGCTGAGGGTGTATCGGGACAGCAGGTCATTGCTGCCCAAGCGGTGCTGTCGTTGGGCCAGCAACGGCTGATCGTGCTTGCTGAGCAACCTGTGGCCCAGGCGCTCGCTCTGGTGCGGAAAAACCTGTACGTTGTCCTAGTTGTCACCGCTGGTGCTTTAGTGTTAGCGGCCTGTTTGGTCGTGCTGACTTCGCGTCGGATTGTGAGCCCAATCGAATCGTTATCGGCTGCTGCGCGCACGATGAGCCAAGGCGACTTTCCCTCCTCCATCACCATCGCCAGACAGGATGAAATCGGCCAACTTGCCTCAGCCTTCAATACGATGGTCCACGATTTGCGACATGCCCGGGAGACCCGAGAACACCAGTATGCGCTCGAACTCGAGGCAAAGAATGCCCAATTGCAACGGGATTTCCTCGCCCTCAAACGAGCCGAAGAGCGTATTGCGCAGCACAACAATGACTTAATCCAGGCTGTGGAGTCGAAAACGCGAGAAATGGAAGCGTTGATGGCACAAGTGGTACGTCAGGAAAAACTCGCGACTATTGGCCAAATCTCCGGCAGCATCGCCCATGAGCTGCGCAACCCTTTAGGGGCGATTAAGCAATCGCTGTTTTTTTTGAATCGCCTCTATCACACCCAACGCCTCGATACGACGAATCCCAAAGTACCGGAGCATCTGCATCTCATAGAGCACGAAGTTGATGCTGCAGATCGGGTGATTACGCACTTACTCACAACCGCTCGTTCGCAACAACCACAGCCAGAATGGGTGGATCTCAGGCGGTTACTTGACGAGATTCTCTCGCATGAAAAGTGGGGGAAGGAGATGCATCTGCACATCGTCTGCGATCCAGAGCCCTTTCTGTTCTGGGCAGATCATTGGCACATGGAGCACATCTTTTTGAACCTCCTGCGCAATGCTGCCGAAGCGTGTTCGTATCAGGGTATTGTTACCATCAACGCCCAGGTCGACGTGACCATACAACAGTATGTGATAGCCGTGCGTGATACCGGTTGTGGTATTGCCGCCGATGACCTCGCGCATGTGTTTGAGCCACTGTATACACGCAAAACATGGGGTACAGGGTTAGGATTGAGTCTTTGCAAACAATTGATTGAGCAACTTGGGGGAACGATTGCGGTAGAGAGTCACGTCGGACAGGGCACCACGTTCCATCTTCGGCTGCCTCTACCGCATGCACCGCTTGCGTCTCTTCCCAGTAATGACGAGGAATCACATGGCATCAGCACTGACAATGCTTGTGGTGGATGATCATCCGGGAATGTCTCACACGCTTCAGGATATTTTAGAGAGCGAAGGCTATACGGCCCGCGTGGCACACAGTGGCACGGAGGCCATTACCATGTGTCAAACGCTTCATTTTGATCTCATCATGATGGACGTCCGCATGCCGGATCTCAACGGTGTCGAAACGTACCGGCGTATCAAAACGTTTGCTCCAGACACCCGTGTGATCATGATGAGTGCCTATTCGGTCGAGGACCTGAAGCGGGAAGCTCTTGCCGAAGGGGCGATTGCGTTCCTCCAAAAGCCGTTGGACGTGCAACAGGTTCTCCACCTCATTGAAGAATCCGAGCAGCCGCCTATTCTTTTGGTGATGCCGGATGCAGCCGAGCGTGACGCGCTGGAGGCCTCATTGCGACAGCCACGGTTTCGGACATACACCGTGGGTACGCCGGAAGAGGCGCTGGAATTGGCGCGGCAGATTCGTTTTCAGATCATCATGATTGATATGCACTTGGCCTCGATGAAAGGCTTGGATTTATATCTTGCCTTGAAAGAGATTACTCCCACGT
>CAJIAL010000240.1_pt1 | contig 13535 bp, 8 predicted proteins | sample 9199091 | NCBI WGS metagenome assembly CAJIAL01 (sample SAMEA7708270, study PRJEB35096) | sediment metagenome | biome: marine neritic benthic zone biome [ENVO:01000025]; feature: sediment [ENVO:00002007]; material: shallow marine sediment [ENVO:03000034] sea grass bed [ENVO_01000059] ... | reverse complement strand
TGGCGAGGGAATAAACACCCGCAGTTGGAATTCCAGAGCGCTCTCCCCATGCTGCATGAAGATCACGGATGGCGCGGGGTCTTTGAGCACGTCGTTCTGATCCCGGGCAATCTGCAGGAGGAGGTCACTGACCTCGTCAACATCACTGCCATAGGCCACGCCGATGCTAATGACCAACCGATTGATTGTGTCACCACGCGTCCAGTTCGTCACCTCACTGGTGATCAGACGCCGGTTGGGCAGAATAACTTCCTGGCGGTCAAAGTTTACGATGGTCGTGGCACGGATATTAATCCGGCGCACGGTGCCGGACATGTTACCGACAGTGACCAGATCATTGACCTGAATCGGGCGCTCAACCAGAAGAATAATGCCGCTCACAAAGTTCGAGACGATCTCCTGTAATCCGAAGCCGAGCCCTACGCCCACTGCGGCCATCAACCAGCCCAGGCGACCCAGGTCGAGATGGAGTTCGGAGAGAATCAACAGGATCCCTACGATGAATATGCTATAGCGCGACAACGTCAGGACGGCATACTTCATCCCTTCGTCAAGCCGCAGACGGGGTAGGATGGCGAATTCGTACATGCCAGGCAACCCTCTGAGGAGCCAGAAGGTGACCACCAGCAACAGGGCGGCACGCACCACATCTGCAGTCGTGACATACTCCTGTGCGTCGCCCACACCACGAATCCCGTAGATATGAATTTCGTCCAGGGCTTTGAAGGCTTGCTGGTCAATGCCCCAATAGCCGGCGAGGAGGAAAACGGCGAGCAGGATGAAGACCACGCGCACAAATCGTAGCACTTGCTGCTCGACTTTCTCAGCCGGCTCTGGCTCCTCGCCCGGGGCCGCCGTTATGGCGGAATGCCGACGGCGTGACACCGCCTGAATGGCTGCAGTCACCCCCCTGTAGAGAAGGGGCAGTCCGATCAGCGTAAGCAGCGAAAGGGTAAAACTGTGGGTGAGGCTCCAGGCCGCATAGCGGTAGCCTGCGACATCGAGAGCCAGGATGGCGACAATCAGCAGTATCAATATGGTACTGATTAGCGGCCAGTGCCGCGTCACGACGTTCGTGGAATCGTCCCTCATGAGGCAGTGCTGGACAAAAGGGGACTTGGATCGTATGAACTGGATAACCGCCAGGGCAACCGTCAACTCGAAGAGTGTATAGCCAAGCCGCGGTAGCGACTCAAGCGCAAACGGGGCGCGACTCAAAACCCGCCAGAGCAGCAACCAAGTAATAAAACTCAACAGCATCAGCCGTAATACGCTCCACAGGACGCGCACGGCCTCCGGATGCATGTCAAACTGCGCCCGCAGAATACCCTGGTCGTTACAAAAGTTACGTATAAGAAGCCAGAAAAACAGGAAATACGCCATGTACTCCAATACGTGGGACAGTACGGGCCGTATGACCAGTGGTAAGTCAGCCGTCCCAAAGAACCGGGACATGACCAAGAGGTACAATGGGATCAAAGCAGCACTCACTGTCCCGGTCAAGATCACCAGAAAGCGACTCCTGAACGTGGCCGTTTGCTCCAGGCTAAGCAGATTACGGCTTCTCGTCATGCGCCGGAGTCGCCGCCGGACGTACACCAGAAAAACCGGCAGGGCAAGCAACAGCAGCAGACCGTACACAATCGCCATCGGACGCCGTATGAACCCGCGCAGGCGCTGTGTTACGTCCGCTGACGCAAGCTGTTGCCCCCAGTCGGCAAGCGTGCGCAGCTCCGTGCCAATGGGTCGCACCACCTCGATGCCCAGGGGCTTCCCATCTTGCAACCAGAATGCCCGGGAACGGATGAAGCCCTCCACATCGTCCAGATTGTCCAGGCGCTGTATGGACACGAGTTGTGCCTGCTGTCCCAGGCTTATCGCCTCGGTCAGGAGGCTCTTCTCATCACGGAGGGCGGAGCGGTACGCGGGAAACGTGTCGCTTGTCCGGGTCGTGAAAACTTTCTGTTCATCCTCGGGGAGTTGCGCCAAGATAATGCCACGTTCTTCGTTCCAGCGATCGGTGAGTGCGAAGAGCGTATCTTCAATGGCAAAGCGGCGTTCCCGGTACGCATTGAGGATATCCGAGAAGTTGCGCCGAATCGGTCGCCGCAACAACCGCCGGCGCTGTTTGAGCTGGCGCAGCATCAGCTTAAGCCGGTCGGCTGTCCTGCCGGATACTCCCGTGCGCTTCAAAAACTCCCGTAATCCGAGCAGTTCCTCTTTCTCAGCAGCCAGACGTTTTTCGGCCTCACCAACGTCCCGCTTCAAACCAACCAGAAACGTTTCAAGCTTCCCTTTGTTCTGATTCGAACGTGAAATGTCAGCCTCCCAGGCAGCGACGAAGCGCTCGCCTGGTGTCTCGGCCGTAACGGCCTCTTGCTGCTTGCGTGCCAGTTCCTCCTCCTGGCGCTGCTGTTCGAGGACAAGTTGTTGCTCAAGCGCCTGGCTATAGAGCGCAGAGGCCTGCTCGAGCCTCTCCAATTGCTTTGCCGCCAGTTCCAACTCTGCGCTGCGTACCGGCTCAAGAGCTTTTTCTAGCTCGGATTCGTCCTGTATAACCTCTATGGTCTTGCGTGCGACGTTATTTTCGAAGCGTGCATTGTCACGCCGTAACGCCAGGAGTGTCTTTTCCGTCTCGGTGGTTGCCGTTGCGCTTTCCTCGTCAAGCCGTTGGGCCCATTTGTCGGCCTTTTCGGCCCGTGCACGGGCAGCGGTCAGCAGCAGCGGCACCCCTTCCAGCCACTGGTTCCGGTCGCTGATCGTCTGGCGCACATTGGAGACATGATCGCGCTGCGCACTCACGGTTGCAGTCAGCTTCTCAAGCTCCTGCTTGTTTGGGGCAACCAGCTCTGTCGGAGCCGTCTCTTGAGCCAGACGTGCGCCTTGCTCCTGTACATGCTGTACACGACTCGCAAGGCCCTGTTGTTGCCCGGCAAGGGCTGCGGCTTTTGCCAGCAGACCAAGATACTCCTCTAACAGGGTGAGGCGCACTTGGAGAGCACTCCTGCGCTGTCCCTCTGGACTGTCCATGGGACTCTCGGCCGGAAGCGCTTGCAGTGCCTGCTGGGTTAAGGCGAGCACGTCGCTCGCCTGGGCCTTGGTCATAGTGTCCGGGAGCCCAGCAGGTCGGGAGTCTGTCTGCGGGGTTTGTGCCAACCCGTTCGTTACCACGCACAGTGGTAAGACGAGGCACAAGATCAGGAGCGGGAAAGAGATTGGAATGTAGCGTCGATACAACAGCCTCATACTATCCTTCAATGGTTACGGTTTCTGTTTCGCCAGACGGAATGCCATCAGTACGCCAAGAATAAAACCAACTAACGTCGTGCCAATTAACAGCACAGCACGAGGCATCGTGATGGTGACGAAAAAGATTCTGGTCTCCACTGCAGCGGTATTCTGCAGAATCACGATGAGCACAAGTAACGCGAGAATACCGGCAATGATCAGTTTGGTCCGTGTCATGCATCTCGTCCCTGAGCTGTGGGGTAAAGCTGGAATGTGCATCAAAAATCCATAATGCCAATAAGCACCTTATGACGCAAGTGATCTAGCTCGATTATCAAGAGACTCAAGGAGTCGTTGAGTCAGTCAGCCACGTCTGCAGCACATGCCCCAAGGCGTCCTGAAGGCCATTGAGGACAAATTGCACAGCTATAACCGCCAGCAGGAGACCCATCATCCGTGTCAACAAGTGCAACCCGGTCTGCCCCAAGAACGTGGTGACCCGCGTGGCATGCCTGAGCACACCATAGGTGAGCACACAGGTGATTCCAATGACGCACACCAGGACGATCAGGTGCCCGACCGAGGGCGCTTGCTGGGTCAGAGCCATCACCGTAGCAATCGCTCCCGGTCCACCCAACATGGGAAAGGCCAAGGGCATCAGCGCGATGTCGTCTCTCACGACACCTTCGTCAATCTCTTCCGGCGTTTGGATTTCGCGCACCGTACGCAGGCGAAGCATGTTCATGCCGATGCCGAAGAGGATCACACCTCCTGCAATACGAAATGCACCCAGCGTAATGGCAAACAGGCGGAGAATGGCGTCCCCGAGTAGGGCAAAGAGGGTTAACGTCACAAAGACCATGACAGAGGCACGTCGGGCCATGCGGCGTTGCTTCTCCAGAGGATCCGCTGCGGTCATGGTGACAAAAAGAGGCGCGGTGGCAAACGGATCGACAATGATAAAGACGGAGGAGAACGCGATCAACGCAAAGTGGAGCAGCCCGCTGCTGTCTGTCATGCTTCGGTAACTCCTCTCCCTTCAGGTGCCTTATGAAAGCTGTTGCAAGATCTCCCGGAGTGTCTGCAACCCGAACGGTTTGGCCAGGGCGGCTCGAAAGCCGTATTGAAGATAGGAAACCATCGCCGGATCATTATGATCAGCGCTACAGACGATGACTTTGACCTGAGGATCGACGGCTCGGAGTGAGACCAGGGTGTCGGTTCCTCCCATGCCAAGACGATTGTGCACATCCAGTATGACGAACGCATAAGGGTGGCCGATGCTGTGCGCAGCTTCGTACAGGGCGATGGCTGTCGCTCCTTCATTGACACAGACGCTGTCATACCCGAGTACTTCCAGCATAATGCTGAAGAGTTTTTGCATGGAATGATCATCATCCATGACCAGAATGGTGGCTTTACCCTGAGGGGACAATGTCAACGACGTGCTGTGGTCGATATCGAGTGCCATGAAAAGTCTTTCTCTGCGCGACGGTTGGGTACAACACTGCGAGTAGGCCACCTGCAGTGCGAAACGCATGCAGGATGCCTAAGCAAAAATCGTGCGAGATATCTGGACGGACATCAGAAAGGAGGGGCCCTAACAACGGCGTGGGGTTCTTCCATCGTTTCCAGCACCTCTTCCCCCGTTTGCAACACCTGTTGCGCCTGGGCTTCGGCGCGGGACGCATAGGCATCCGTCGTGTCGTCGAGACGCTCCAGTGCCTGTCGTATGGTGCTGCTACGCGAGACGATGAAGCGGTCGAGCCGTTCACCTTGCATATAGCCGTAATGAAACAGGGCGTCAAAGCCCATCATGGTATTGAGTGTCCGGAGGTTGCCGAACACGGGCAGCAAACGTTCCAGCGGAACCTCACGCGGTTCACGCACCCGCCGGAACAGCAGCAGCGACAGCATACGGCACACGCACGAGAGGGCAAAGAGACAGAGATATGGATTCGCCCACGGTGGGAGCGGCACCGTCCCCTCCCGCAGCGTCTTCCCCAAGAGGCCACCGTATAGAACAACCCCAAAGGCAGGAGGAGCACACCGATCCAGACCAGACGGCTCAGCCCTGCCGTCAACAGCGCAAGACGCTTACACTGCCCGGTGCGCTCGAGGAGGTACGACGCCGTGAGTTGCGATAAATTGGCCAGGTGTGGCAGCGCAGAGAGCAAACCGATCTGCAGATCACGCGCCCCGAGCAGGAGCGCAAAGCCGACCTGGAACGGCCCACCGGTAAGTTCGGTAAATACATTGGCGAGCCCACCCTCATAGAGTGCCAGCTTCAACCCGCGCCGCCGGGGACTGCTGTGGCGCCTGTGGACGGATACGGACATCGTCACTCTCCGTGCGGTTTACGACCTGGCTTCCGTAGCTTCAGAGGCGCCTGAGCTTTCGTCTGGCTCTTGCACCACAGTAGAGGAGCGTTTGATCACCGTTGTCTGGAGCAGCACAGCGTTGGGAATACTCAGCACTCCCTGTCCCGTGGCAAGGCTGACGTGCGTGATACCGATCTCCTGGAGCGTGCCCGCATGCTCGGCATACTGCAGGACATCGCCCGGGTGCAATGTCTGGCGCAGACATTGGCCGGCAGTCACGTGCGCAATCACGTCTTTGGTGCCAAGACCACATGCCAACATCACAGCACCAGCGGTCACGCCGAGCAGGACGACGAAACTCAGACTCACAAGGCGTGTGGTGATCCCGAGCTCATTCAGGGCCATAACGGCCGTGATGAACAAGATAAGACCCTGGGCTCCGCGCCCCCAGGCATCAGGCGCGGGAAGCGTGAAGGCTGTGGCCGTGGTGGTGACCATGGTGTCGATGGCGCGGCTGGCGACAAATCCCAGCACCAGCAGGATGAGGGCGACGAAGATATTGGGGATATAGAACACGATGGTATGCAACAACATGCTCGCCACTTCCAGCCCTAAGGCGTTGAACGTCCCCACTAAGGCCGAAAAGAGGACAAGCCAATACACCCCCATAACCTAGAAGCTCCGAGGGACGCTTGCGGACACCGGCACGGGTCAGGACGTGTACTACCCCGAAGCGTTAGGCAAGCACATCGAGCCTTACAGCACGGAGCAGTTTGCCCGTGACTTTACGGCATACCAGAGCCACGATCCAGCCCACGAGCAGCAATGCAATGGCACCAAGTATCTGCGGCACAAAAGCTGCCATAGAGTGATACGCCTGTTGAAGGGGTTGGACGCTGACGTCTTTGATCATCTGCAAACGGGGTTCCATCCTACCGTCTCCTCCATGTGCTACGTGTGTCCGAGTGCTACGTGTGTCCGACCGACGCGTGGCCGTTCCTCATGGTGTGCTCCTCGTCACGGTGGAATCTCGCCTCACGGCTCCACGTCCAAAAGCTGTAAACAGCCTTGGAGAGGGACGATGAGCCAATCCGGACGATTGTTGAGCTCATAGCCCACCTCGTACAGGGCTTTTTCCAGCAGGTAGGCATCTAAAAGCACTTGTTGCTCGTCCGTGCTCGCCGGGAGGAATCCCGCCTCGGCTGTCGCCTCGAAGTAGGCGGTGAGAAATGCGACGCAGACCCAGTGGTACCAAAAACGCGCCAACGGCTCCAACGCCGGAAAATCTTGCTGACGGATGCCGGGCACTTGATCGAGGAGTGCGGCATAGGCGGCGTAGTGAAACGAGCGTAGCATCCCGGCGACATCACGCAAAGGCGAGCGCTTCATACGCCGGACCGTGAGCGTCCGCGCCGGTTCGCCTTCGAAGTCGATAATGACGAAGTCCTGTCCCGTATATAGCACCTGCCCGAGGTGGTAGTCACCGTGACATCGCGTCCGCAGCGCCGCGATTTTCCGGTCGCGCAGGGCGCGAAAACGCCGTCGCACATCCGTAGTATGACTGAGTAATTGCTGCGCCGCGTCTTGCGTCGCTTCAGGCAGATACCGCTGACGTTGGCGCAGGAGCTGCATGGTCATGGTCGCGTGCCCGAGCATGCCTTGATATAACCCTTGCCGGTAGAAATCCGTAAACGGTTCGGGCGTAAAATTCGCTGTCTCCGTCGGCTGGGCCAAGGCTACGTGCATTTCGCCGGTGCGCTGTCCGAGCAACTGCGCCGCCTGGAGATAAAACCCGATGAGCTCCTCAGCCAAGGGGGGCACATCTTGCCCAAGCAGGGCCAGCACAGGCTCCGAGGGTATAGCCACCTCGTCCAAGCCCGGCTGCCGCGCCAGGGCTTCCGTAAAATACATCGCCAGGGAGTCTAAGGTGTAGGTCCAGCCATCACCTTGGGACTGGATAAAACACTGCAGGAGCGCCAGGGTCATGGGCTCGCCGTGTTCAGGCCGGAACTCGAGCGCTCCCGCTACCGGGGCAATGTGCTCAAACCCCCGTCGTTCGGTGAGAAACCGGCCAATTTCCCAATCCGGATTGATACCTTCGTCAAGCCGCCGGTAGAGCTTGAGGATGTACTGATCGCCATAGATGACTGACGTATTGCTCTGTTCGGCCCGCAGCAGGGACGGGGACAAGGGCGCGGCATCGTCGCGTGGCAGAGCGCGCAACGCTCTGGAGGGCACACCGGTCAACCGCCCAAAAGCCCCCGTCAGGCGGCGCCCGCGCTGCACCAGATCAAAGAGCAGCGTCGTACATTCCGGATCATACATCGCATCATACAGGAGCCCTTCTGCATCCTGCTGATGCACGCGCACCCTGGCGACAGCGGCCGGCCCCTCGGCCAATTCATAGCTTTTCCTGTCTGTCGCGAACGTGAGCGGCAAGGCATACACTTCCGGTTCGGCATCACTATAGCTCACGCGTACAATCGTCATATAGGCAATGGGTGCTTGGCGTGGAAGAGGTATCGCTGTCTGCAGTTCGACATCTTGGATACTACGCGCTTTGCCACCAAACCAGCGTCGGGTTTGTAGATACGTCGGCAACAGGGCTTCCAAAGCTGTGCGACCACGATCGCCGAACAGCTCCGTCCAGCTCCGGCGCACGGTCAGGGTGGGAAGCTGGAACTCGCCGGGAGTCCCAGCCTCGAGACGTTGCGGTTCCAGTGAAAACCAGTAGAAGGTATGTGGAGCGAGCGTTAAGAGGTACGGCAGTTCGCCAATGGGCGGAAACGTGGTGCGGCCAAAAAGCTCAAACGGCACCATATCACGGAACGCGGAGAGGTCGAGCTCGACATATTGGGCCTGCCGGGAGAGATTCGCTACCACCAGGACACATTCGTCCTCGGAGCGGCGGAGGTAGGCCAGAACCTTGCGGTTTTCCGGCTGCAGAAATTCCAGCGAACCCCGCCCAAAGACTGTGAAACGCTTGCGCAGAGCGATCAAGCGCTTCATCCACCACAGCAGGGAATTGGGATTCTCTTGTTGATTGCCGACATTGATGGCTTCGTAGTGGTACTCCGGATCGATAATCACGGGCAGATAAAGCTTCTGCGGGTTGGCGGGCGAAAAGCCGGCATTGCGGTCGGCATTCCACTGCATCGGGGTGCGCACGCCGTTGCGATCGCCCAGGTAAAAGTTGTCCCCCATACCGATTTCTTCGCCATAGTAGATAATCGGCGTGCCCGGCATGGAAAACAGCAACCCGTTGAGCAACTCGATCTTGCGTCGGTCGTTACCGAGCAAAGGGGCGAGCCGGCGGCGAATACCCAGATTAATCCGCATGTGGGGGTCCCTGGCGTAGGCACGCCACATATAATCGCGTTCTTCATCCGTCACCATTTCGAGCGTGAGTTCATCGTGATTACGCAGAAACGTCGCCCACTGGCAGTTTTCCGCGATATCGGGCGTCTGCTGCATGATGTCGATGATGGGATAGCGCTCCTCCATGCGCAAGGCCATGAAGAGCCGCGGCATCAGGGGAAAGTGGAAATTCATGTGGCACTCATCACCATCGCCAAAATATGCGGCCGCATCCTCGGGCCACTGATTGGCCTCGGCAAGCAAAATACGATCGGCATGATAGCTGTCGACATGCAGGCGGAGCTCTTTGAGAAGTTGATGGGTCTCGGGCAGATTTTCGCAACTCGTGCCCTCGCGTTCGAATAAATACGGCACCGCGTCTAAACGGAGGCCATCCACACCCCGCTTGAGCCAGAAGTCCATAGCGCGGAACACGGCGCGTTTGACCGCAGGATTGTCGAAATTCAGGTCGGGTTGATGGGCATAAAAGCGATGCCAGTAATAGGCCTTGGCCGCAGCATCCATGGACCAGTTTGAATGTTCGAAATCCTGAAAAATGATGCGGGCGCCTTGATAGGTGTCGGCCGAATCACTCCAGACATAGAAATTCCGGTGCTGACTGCCCGGTGGGGCTTTGCGCGCGCGCTGGAACCAGGGGTGCTGATCGGAGGTATGGTTAATGACCAGTTCCGTAATGACCCGCATGCCGCGACGATGCGCCTCTTTCAAAAACGTAGTGAAATGTCCCAGCGTGCCGTAGGACGGATGCACGTCCGTGTAATCGGCAATATCATACCCCTCGTCGCGCAGCGGCGAGGGGTAAAAGGGCAACAGCCAGAGCGCTGTGACACCCAGGTCTTCGAGATAATCGAGCTTCTGTGTGAGGCCGCGAAAGTCACCGATACCATCTCCGTTGCTATCATAAAAGGCACGGACATGGAGCTGGTAGATAATCGCGTCCTTGTACCACAGGGGATTTTCTCCCCCGGGAAAATCCGTGGTCTGCTGGGGCATGTTCTTTTCCTCTGGCTTGCGCATAACTCATGCTGTCATCACGTTGGCAATGTCAATGATACTGCAAGAACTCCTCCGCTTCTTACGTAAGAGGAGAGGTCTTGCTTCTCTCTCCTTGAGTTGCCAGCATGGCAACGGGGAATGACCTAAAAGCTACGGCAACGGGAAGGGTCGATTGCGTTCCCACACGCCGTGTGTGAATCGTTTCAGCCGTGAGCAGATGCCGGAAAGAAACGTTACCCCATGTCTCAGGCAACACAACATGCGTATCAGCCCAGACCGCCTCACCCAGTGGAATATCGTAGTTATCAGGCATTATATGAGTGAGGAGCCGCGGTGTGAGCACGAGGACAATGGCGGCACCATGCACACGGGCAAACGCACAGAGATGCTCACTCGCGCTCCCGCATACTTGCAACGGAACGTACACTCCCTGCTGGAACAGGTCCGCATGCGCGCGTCGGAAGGTCAACGCTTGCCACGTCAGGTAGAGCTTCACCCGACCATCCTGACGACTGTGGAGGAGTTCGTGCACGAGGGCTAACCGGTCCGATCCTGCCTCTTCTACCCTCCGGCGCATACTGTCCAACAGGGATTGGCGCTGGGCATAATCGACGGGTCGACGGTTATCAGGGTCAACCAGGCTAAAATCCCAGAGCTCACAGCCTTGATAGATATCGGGAACCCCGGGGAGGGTGATTTTGAGCAGGGTCTGCGACAGGGCATTCCATATGCCGTAGTCTGCAATCCATGCCTGCATACGACCGAAATCCTCCAGGAATGCCTGGCCGCGCCTGTCGTCAAGTATGGCCTGCACGAACCGGGCAACCGCGTCCTCGTATGCCGGCTGGGGATCGACCCACGTGGTATGCACCTTTGCCTCCCGCAAGGCTTTGCGCATGTAGTCTTGGACACGCTGCAGCAACCCATCTCGCGCGGCCTGTGAACGTATGCTGAATGGCCACACACCAAGCAGTGTCTGATAGAGGAAATATTCTTCCTGCGGACTCGGCACAACTCGGCCATCGATGTGCGCACGATGCTGCCGGTTCATGGTGTGCCAACGCACGATGCAAGCACGCCACCGTGCAGGGATCTCTGACAGCACGTTGAGGCGGGCACGGACATCCTCGCTTCTTTTGGTATCGTGCGTCGAAGTCGCCACAAGGCTCGTAGGCCAATGGTGTAGACGGTCGATATTGCATTGATGAAAGGCCTCTACCGAGAGGCCGAAGGCGTTGGGGTCGCCCCCAACCTCGTTCAGCGACGCCAGTGGCGTATAGCGATAAAAGGCTGTATCTTCGAGGCTTTTTGCCATCACGGGTCCCGTTACTTGCTGCATCCGCATGACGAAGCGATGCCGCCGCTGCACCTCGGACTCGTCATACGGCACAGGATGGCGGAGTGTCAGCACGTCGTGTAGCATGCCAAAAATCTCCTGAGGAATCGTGCCAGTGCGCTGCTGAGCCTGGGTGAGGGCGGTGTCGATGACGGCACGATCGGCCGCGCTGAGGCTGCGTTCATGCATGCCGACGTACGTCCGGTAGACGGGGAAACAGGCGATAACCTCCTGGAGGGCCTGCGTCACAGCCTGCCGGGAGTAGTCACGCCAGCCCCGATCAGTTGCCGCAATCTGCACCAGCTGCTGTCCGAGTGCGGCCAGCTCGCTCACAAATGTGGTCTGCATCAATAACATCTTGGCACTATACAGTATCGCTGTCCACGGCGTGTCGTCCCCCGTAAATGCCGTATACAGCGCGGCAAAAGCCTCGGCATTGCGGCGATCAACAAAGAGCCCGTTGAGCTGATTCAGCACCTCGTATCCGGTTGTGCCATCCACAGTCCAGGTAGCCGGTAGGGCTTCGTGCGCCTCGAGAATTTTCTCGACGACGACATAGAGCGGGCGGGCTGCGGTCAGCCGAGGGTGCGGGGTGTATGTCGTCACAAATTGCGCCGTCAGGGCTGCGGTATCGGCGTCGATGTCGGTCGTCGAGTCGCCGTGCTGCACCAGCACGCGTCGACAACACGACTGCACATAGGCCTGTTGGAGCTGGGCGCAATACGCCGTAGGATCGTACAGACCATCCGGGTGATCCACTCGCACACCGGTCACGTCTCCGGCTTCCAGCATCTGCAGGATGAGGGCATGAGTCGCCTCGAAGACGGCGGGCTCTTCGACGCGGACGCCTGCCAGATGGGCGAGATCGAAAAAGCGGCGGTAGTTGAGGGCTTCGGTTGTCGTACGCCAATAACTCAGACGATACGCCTGGGCTTCCAACAGCGCATGCAATTGATCGAAACTGCATGGCTCGTCTGGGGTGCCATTGTAGGTGCGTAGGACCGTCTCCAGGGCTGTACGAAATACCGGGCAGGCGTCATGCAACGCTGCGAGCCGTTGTGTGCTCGCGGCAATGGCTCGATAGCGCTCAGTCACACGCTCTTGGCGTTGTTCCGTGCATGCTGGGAGATGTTCGATCGTTGTGATGATACGCTGGAGTTCCAGGGCATACTGCTGCTCTCCCCCCTGTTCCTGATCCAAGAGCGCAAGACAGGTTGTAAGAAGCTCATGCACGGTGCCGAAGTCAATGGGGAGGCGATGTTCGTAATACTGCAGCGCAAACACCCCACGGTCATAGAGCAAACACAGCTCTTGCTTCGCCAGCACTTCCCCGTATGGCGCGCCTAAAATGGGGAGCAAAATCTTGTGCCGTAACGGGGTATGCGGCGGTTCCCAGTCGATATCAAAAAACCGTGCGTAGACTGACGCCGGCCCATGCGTGAGCACATCGTGCCACCAGGCGTTCTCTGCTCCGATGACCGCCAGGTGATTCGGCACGATGTCCATCAGGAGGCCCATGCTATACTGCTGCAAGGTGCAAACCAGGGCATCGTAGGCCTCTGGCGTACCGATTTCGGGATTCAGCACCTGTGGATCGATGATGTCATAGCCATGTGTACTGCCAGGTCTCGCTCGGAGATATGGCGAGATATAACAATCCGTAATGCCCAACGCATGCAGATACGGCACCATGCGTTGGACGTGCGTGAACGGGAAATCGGCATGGCATTGCAGGCGATAGGTCGCCACGGGGACACGACGAGAGCGGGCGAGCTCCTGCAGAAGCAGGGGCCATACCCGGGCCAGTCTCTTGCTCTGCACTGAAGACGCCATCTCCTCCCTCCTCTTCCGACCTCTTCCTCCTACCTCACCACAACATGAACCTCATAGCTTCCCGTTTGTCGTGAAGTAGCTATGTTCTTCTCGTATCGTATGGATAGCAGGGCAAAAAGTGTACCACAAGAGCCCGCGATACCTCACAAGGCCTAGCACACCTGGTTACAATGCATACGCCACTCGATCTGACGCGGGAATTTCTACATCTATGTGCAACCACAGCTCTGGCGATCCCGACGCCTGAGGAACATCCTGTCTCAAAATGATACGGCCCAACGCTCCAGTAGGCATGATCCTCTCATTTTGAGAGAGACGAAGTAGAACGAGAACCTCTTACAGACGCCAGATCCGTGCAAGACAGTCATTGTACAGAGACTTCTGTGATTGGCACGTGAATTGCCAATTAACCAGAATGTTCGCCTGGACGACGTCGACAGTGT
>CAJIAL010000548.1_pt1 | contig 13615 bp, 13 predicted proteins | sample 9199091 | NCBI WGS metagenome assembly CAJIAL01 (sample SAMEA7708270, study PRJEB35096) | sediment metagenome | biome: marine neritic benthic zone biome [ENVO:01000025]; feature: sediment [ENVO:00002007]; material: shallow marine sediment [ENVO:03000034] sea grass bed [ENVO_01000059] ... | reverse complement strand
TTGGTGAACATGCGTGTCAGAAATACAGTGGTCGAGTGGGCCGTTCGGCTGCTGCCAAACAGCTCGATGAAGAGGCCGTGCGTCTGGCCGTTACCGCCCATATTCGCCATGCGGAAACCCCGTACGATGCACTGCTGGCCCGAGGTGAAGAGCGCCGGTCGGCTCGGGCACGGGTTGACAAAGCAGTGAGGCGGGTGTTGAGGCAATGGGAAGCCGATCAAGGTTAAGGAGCCATGGCACTCATTCACTGTGAGTTCAATGGGTGTCAAGATCACGGGGGAGATTCGTGCATCAAATCCTTCAACAGGCACGTTTCCATATTTTGACCATAAGAGGCTGACCCCAAGTCACCCACACACTATAAGTTGCGGCATAACCTAATGATCAATGCCATCGGGTTCAATTGTACGGCTGACCAATCCACAAAAAATTTGGAGGCCCGATATGACACTGTTCAATGTGTTGACCTACGCCTGCCTATTGGGCGCCTCCGTGTCGGCAGCATACGCGCAGGGAAGTATTCTTGAGGGTGAACGTGCCGCACGTCAATCATGCGTAATTTGTCATAACGTCGAAAAGAATGGTCCTTTCAAACAGATGCCCCCTAGTTTCGCAGCCATAGCTGTCTACCGGTCGGATAATCAAATTCGGAACCGTATATTCTATCCCGATGTCCATTCGGGAATGAGGAGACAGCTTGGCTTTGTATTTAGTGTCGATACCATTGAGGATCTCGTTGCGTATATAAGGTCGCTCGAGATTAAAATATCGCCGAGCAGCTTGAATAAATGATGTCGGCTGGAAAAATTGGTGTAGGTGTTATCTCTACCAAAAACCTTGTCCGGCTCATTACAAATGGTTGACTCAGGGCTTGGACACGGCGGATTTGCAAGAAGCCAAGACGTTGTTGACCGAACTGAGTGGCTGATTGCCCTAGTGACATTTTATGCCCAGAAAGGATCACAAGATGACAGATAAAGATGGAGTCAAAACAACCCTCTCTCCTCAGCAGTTGGAGGAGCTGTGGGCGGAGCATCTCAAAGGGGAATTTGAGACCAAAGATGTCGAGGAAACCTTGGCCACAATGGTCGAGGATGCCTACGTCAACCATATGCCGGTGAACACTGGAGGACGCGGCAAAGAAGCATTGAGGGCCTTCTACCGGGATGACTTCATTCCCTCTTGGCCTGATGATTTAGAGATCACGCCGGTCAATCGCGTTGTAGGGGAGGGTCAGCTCGTTGATGAGCTACATGTCACGTTTACTCACAACAAGCAGATGAATTGGTTTTTACCGAACGTAGCCCCAACGAATCACAAGATCGAAGTGGACATTGTAGTGGTGGTGCAGTTTCAAGGCGACAAGCTTGCCAGTGAGCGCATCTATTGGGATCACGCGGCGGTGTTACGGCAAGCCGGTCTGTTGAGCGAATAGGAGAGCCCAACTTGCCCGTGCCCTATCTTGGGTGTGAAAGCTGTCGACTTCCAACTCTGATATTCTAGAAGCCCACACCGTCACAGTCGCTGCCAAGATGACCCTGGCCGGAGTTTTGATTAGTTATGATGTATTGTGCCGTGATTTCGGTCTCTATTGGGTGAACGGTTGATTGCTTGACAGGTGAGCTCTTTTACTCTACTTTCCCGGTCACACTTCAAGAGAACGGTTGAAACGAATACACCTCGTGTGAAGGCGCAAGCGGATACTCTTCCAAGAACAGGAAGGGTCTGTGTGCGCCCTCTTTTTTGGAATATCCATCAGGGAGAGGGAGGCGATTAAGATGCCGGTTGTCACGTTCGCGGTACCGATTCTACCGGGTAAGACCGAGGTGTGGAAACAAGCCGCCGCGGCGCTGTTGCACGAATAGACAAGCAGAAGCCGTGGTCCCTTACCCCCCACTTTTAGCGCACCGGATAGGACAGGGGCCGACCCAATTCCCGCATCCGATTGAGCAACTGACAGGCAAGAGAAGCTTCGCGTTCCTGAGACGCATCGCGCTTCGCTCGCAAGCGATCGCCGAAGGTTTTCTTGAAGCGCGAAAAGGCGTTTTCAGCCCGACGCTGGTCATAGTAGCCCGAGGTCCTTTTCCACGGAAACCGACCCACCCGCTCGATTGCCAACAGATGCGGATCGCGTTGGCGTGGGTCGATGCCTGCCTCCGGGCTTAACACCGCGTCTTTACGCGGTGGGATGATGATTTCGACGTCGGGTGAATGGGCTGTCACCGCCGTGGAGACCGGCGCCTGATCATACATGCCGTCACCGATAAAGCGAGCCATGTCCTCTTCCACTTGCGCCAACAGCGACGGCACGTGCAGAGGGGTCTTGCTCGTGGCTTTCGGTCACCGTGGAGGCGATGATCTGCCCCTGATCATCCGCGCCGATGTGGAGCTTCTTCCAGCGTCTGACCTTCTTCTCACCGTGTTGCTGGCGATGCCATGCGCCTTGACCACAGACCTGTAGCCCCGTACTGTCGACGATCAGGTCAAGTGGGCCCTTGGGCGCACGATTGATCGTGCGCCGGATTGCCACCGTGGCATTGCGTCGCGACACCGTGGTGTGATCGGGGCAGGGTAGGGCCAAGTCCATCAGCGTCAAGATCGACCTGAGAAACCCCTCGGTCTGACGCAACGGCAGGTTCAAGAGCAGACGCAGTGAGAGTGCCGTCTCGATCGCGATATCGCTGTAGAGGGATTGAGCGCCGCGCTTGCCGTTGTGCGGGGGTGTCCAGGCGTCGATGGCTTTTTGACTGACCCACAGCGTAATGTCACCCCGATCGCGCAAGGCCTTGTCGTACTCAGGCCAGTTGTTGACGCGATAGCTGGTTTTGTATTTAGGATGACGGTAAGTTCGCTTGTGGGCCTCAGGCATGGTGGTCACCGTTGGAATGGGGGATTGATGATGTCCACATCCTGAAGCGTCATGCGACGTGTGTCAACAGTGGAAGGAGACAATGTGCGCATCGTCACCGCTTATCGCCCGAGTTCAGACGAGTGGGAGAGCGATGGCAGAACGCGGAGGACGCCGTAATGCAATGTACGACCTGTGGGGCTACCCTGCGGGCAACAACAAGTGATCTCCCATTCAAAGTGCGCGAACACACGATCGTCATTCTCAAGAATCTCCCGCTGCTTGAGTGTACAAACTGTATGCAATACCTGATTGCGGATCGTGAGTTCAGCCGTGTGGAGCAGATGTTGGCCCAGGTCAATGGGGCGGCTGAACTTGAGATTCTTCGCTACGTGGCCTAGCGGGTGCCCCGCTTACTCTCCAGCACCATCTCGGAAGGCAGGAGGGCTGGGACAGTTCGGAAATTGTGGGGCGAACGCTGCACCTAACACGGGTTTCCAGCCGACTGCCGCCCGCGTCCGCTCCTGGGGACTGCAGGCGGCACGCAATCTCGCAGCTACACTATGCCCCCAATTATTGTCAGCTCAACACTCCCCTTTCTACTTCTTTGCCAGCGTCGCGATACCATTCTCGGCGATGTACCGATCAGCGGTCTCCCCTGGCACATGAGCGGCACTCCCGGCTCGTATGATCGTGCCGCACCCTGTCTAGGCGAGCATAACGACTACGTCTACCGGGAGCTTCTCGGACTGTCAGCCGAAGAGATCGTGGACTACACCGAGCAAGGAATCTTTCACTGATCGACCGGGTTGGCCGGCAGTAGCCCTCGAAGCCTGGTGGTGCTATCATGCAGCAGGGTTATGCAGGGTTGAGGACCCTCGTGTGCATCCCCGGCCTGATCGCAAGGAGTGGTGGCATCAGATGGCCGGACAACGTGGAGAAACATCATGGGCCTGGATTTACTCATTCGCAACGCCACGGTGGTCGACGGCTCGGGAGCGCCCCGGTATCGATCCGACGTGGGAGTCTGCAACGGGCGCATTGTCGAGCTGGGTCGCATTCGCGCCAGCGCGCAACGCACCATCAAGGCCGACGGATTGATCCTGGCCCCGGGCTTCATTGATGGGCACACCCACATGGATGCGCAGGTCGCCTGGGATCCGATCGGGAGCTGTTCTTGCTGGCATGGCGTCACCAGCGTGATCATGGGTAATTGCGGCTTTGCCCTCGCCCCCTGCAAGCCGCAAGATCGGGAGTGGTTTGCCCGCTGTCTCGAAGCGGTGGAGGATATTCCTACCGAGGCGATGATGACCGGCATCGACTGGACCTGGGAAACGTTTCCCGACTATTTGGCGAACGTGGAGCGCCTGCCCAAGGGGCTCAACTACGGCATGTACCTCGGCCATTCGGCGTTGCGCATGTATGTCATGGGCGAGCGTGCCCTGGAGACGCGCGCCACGGCTGACGATTTGCATCGCATGCGGGACATCGTGCAGCAAGCCCTGCGGGCCGGAGCCATGGGCTTTTCCAGCTCCATCGCCACCACCCATGTGACCCCCAGCGGCTCTCCCGTCGCGAGCCGCATTGCCGACTGGGCGGAAATCGAGTACCTGGTGGGGGCGATGGCCGAGTTCAACGCCGGCATTTTTCAGATTGGTCCCGATATCTCCGGCGGCGTGGCGCATCGCGCCTGTCTGGAGCGTTTAAAACAACTCGCGATCGAGAGCGGGCGACCGGTCATGTTCGGCACGCTGTCGACGCGGCAGGGCATTGAGCCCCTACCCTGGCAATCTCAAGTCGCCGCCATCGACGCCACCGTAGCGGAGGGCGGGCGTATGTTCGGACAGACCACGACGCGCCCGATCATTGCCGTCTTCTCGCTCAAATCATACCTGCCCTTTGATGGCTTGCCAGCCTGGCGGACAGTTCGATCACTACCGCTAGAGGTCCAGCAACAGCGTTTTGCCGACCCGGAGGTGCGGCGCCAGTTAGTGGCGGCGGAAGCCGAGATGAAACCGCGCGATAATAGCTTGCAGGGCGGCGGAGCGGCCACGACCGATCCGCGCAAACCGGACTATCGGAACTTCTACGCCTTGCGCGGCGTTGATTTGGACGACCCGACCGTGGACGAACTGGCGCAAACCAGCAGCAAACACCCGGTCGAGGTCATGCTCGATCTCATGCGGGACAATGAAGATCAGCTCTTCGTACAGCTGCTCGTGAACGAATCGCCCGATGATGTGCTGGGCATGCTTCAGCACCCCCGCACGCTGGCTACCTTCTCGGATTCCGGGGCGCATGTCTGTCAGGAAATGGGGTCTTCGCTGCAAACCCACCTGCTGAGCTACTGGGTGCGTGACAAGCAGGTTTTCACCCTGGAAGAAGCCATCCGCATGCTGACGTTCGACAATGCCTCGGCCTGGGAGTTGCCGGACCGCGGCCTGATCCGCACCGGCTACGCTGCCGACCTTGTGTTGTTCGACGAGGCACGTGTCAAGCCCCGCTTACCCACGGTAGAGCGCGACCTTCCCGGCGGCGCCCGCCGTTTGGTGCAAAAAGCCGAGGGTATCGCTGCCACCATCGTCAACGGCGTAGTCGCGATCGAAGACGGAGAATCCACCGGCCAGTACGCCGGCCAGGTGCTCAAAGGACCACTAGCGAGTTAAGGACTTATTCCCATGCGTTTCAGTTTAGGTCTGCCAATGCAACATCCCATGGGGGATGATTTGCAGGAACGTTTTGCCGAAATGTTGGAGATGGTGCGTCTGGCGCGCCAGGCAGGGTTTCACCACCTCAGCGCCAGTCAGCACTACCTCGCCTCTCCCTTTCAGTACATGCAAGCCGTACCGGTGCTGGCTCGCGTTGCGGCTGAATCCGGCGACATGACACTCGGCACCGGTATCATGCTGCTCGCGCTACAACAACCGGTAGACGTGGCCGAGACCATTGCCACGTTGGATGTGATCTGCGGTGGGCGGTTTATCTTCGGGGTCGGCCTGGGCTATCGCGACCAGGAATTTGGCGCCTTCGGGATTCCCCAGGGACGGCGCTTGTCACGGTTTTTAGAAGCATTAGAAATCGTCAAGCGTCTGTGGACCGAGGAGAGCGTGACGTTTCACGGCGAGCATTTCCACTTAGACGATGTCACCCTGACGATGCGCCCGGTGCAAAAACCCCGGCCGCCGATCATCGTGGCGGCGAGCAATGACAAGATGGTGCGCCGTGTTGCCCGGATTGGCGATGCCTGGACCGTTGCCGGTCACGCTACGCTGGCCACGCTCGAACGCCAGGTCAAGCTGTACCGCGCGGCGCTGGAGGCCGAAGGGAAGCCGTTTCCCCCGCCGCTCTTCCGCCTCAGCAAAGAATTGTACATTGCCCGCGACATGGATACGGCGCTGCGGGAAGCGCTGCCCTATATCGCCACCAAATACGAGGCCTATGCGCAGTGGGGCCAGGATGACGTGCTCCCGGCCGGGGAGACGTTCCATCAGCCGATTGAACAGTTGCGGCAAGATCGCTTTATCGTGGGCGATCCGGAGTATTGTATCGAGCAAATCGCACGCCATCGTGAGGTGCTGGACATCCAGGGCATGGGCTTTCGCCTGCACTGGCCGGGCCTGTCGCATCAACGGGTCATGCAGGCGATTGAGCTACTTGGTGAGCGGGTATTGCCGCATTTTGCCGACTAAATCACTGCCGATATCAGGTATGCATCGATAAAATGTATACTCCAAGATAGGCATGAAACCATATACTGTGTCCTCTAACTGAGACAGGTTATGAGTCCCAAGACAAAAGCGACGATCGATGATCTGTACCATGTGCCGGAACACGGCAAGGCGGAGATTGTCCATGGAGAGCTGATCTTGATGGCACCGACTGGAGGCGTCCCAGGCCGCGCTGGCGGCGACATCTATATGAGCTTGCGGCAATATGAGCGACGCACGGGCGGTGGGTACGCATTCCCTGATAATGTCGGGTTTCTTGTCAACCTCCCGAACCGCCGCTCGTTTAGCCCGGATGCCGCCTTTTACGTCGGAGAGCTGCAAGGCGGTCAGTTCCTTCACGGTGCTCCAGCCTTTGCGGTGGAAGTGCGCAGTGAGAACGACTACGGGGCGGTGGCAGAACGCGCCATGGCCAAAAAACGTGCTGACTACTTTGCAGCCGGCACGCGGGTTGTCTGGGATGTCGATGTTCTGCGAGACGAGGTCATCCGCGTGTATCGTAGTAGCGATCCTCTCCATCCCCAGGTGTACGGGAGGGGTGAGGTCGCCACAGCCGAACCAGCCGTTCCCGGTTGGAGTCTGCCAGTGGACGACCTCTTCACGTAGACACACTTTCCTCACACATGGAGTGGACCACGGTCTCTAGCTCCATATGCACCCAGTATGTTTTCCTCTCCGTGGTGTTGGCTGCCCTCAATCCGGCGCAGGTAGAAGTGGCGATTTGCCGGGCTGACACACGTGATGAACGTCTCGGTTGGCGTTCTGAACGCGACGCAATGTGGAGTTTTATAGCGCGCAAAGCGAATCCGCGCTGGTTGTGGCACGCGATTGATCATCGCAGTGGGAAGGTCTGAGCGTAGGTGTTTGGGCGGCGCCAGGACGAGGTTTTCCTGAAGCTCAAAGCGCTGCTGGAGCCCTGTGGCATCACGCGGTATTACACCGATGGCTGGGGGGCTTACGACCGGCATCTCGATCCCGCGCAGCATCGAGTAGGTAAGGACAGAACCCAGAAAATTGAGAGCAAACACATCAACTTCGTGACATGTATGGCGACCCATTGTGCGCATGGAACTTGAATTCTGATATGATGGGTGCCCATAACATGGCATGACCTGTCACGAGATGCGTGGAGGGGAAAGGGATGGACCTTTACGAGGTGGTCGATCAGGCTGTGAGGCTCCTCCAACAGCGAGGCCGGCTCACCTATCGATTACTGAAACGTCAGTTCGACCTCGATGATGACGTACTTGATGATCTTAAAGAAGAACTCCTTTTTACCTACTCTGTGGTCGATGAAGATGGGCGAGGGCTAGTCTGGACCGGCCCCTCCTCAACACCCGCACCGGTATCCCCCTCTCCCCCCTCTGCTTCGCCAGAAATCATAACAGACATCCACACGACTCCGGACGAACCGCCACCTGCTGAAATACCTGGTCCTGATGCCGAAAGGCGTCAGCTCACGGTCATGTTCTGTGACCTGGTCGACTCCACACGCCTTGCTGGCAGCCTTGATCCTGAAGATCTGCGTGAGGTAGTGCGTGCATACCAGGAACAGGCGGCAAGCGTGATCCAGCAGTATGAAGGCCATATTGCCCAGTATCTCGGCGACGGCCTCCTGGTCTACTTTGGCTGGCCCCAGGCGCATGAAGACGATACCCAGCGTGCAGTCCATGCAGGGCTGGGTATTCTTGAGGCTATGCGAGAACTTAACATGCGTCTGGAAGACGAGAAAGGCATTCGTCTGGCGGTACGAATCGGTATTCATACGGGCCTGGTGGTAGTCGGTGAGATAGGCCAGGGCGCCAGCCAGGAACACCTAGCCCTGGGCGAAACGCCGAATCTTGCCTCGCGTATCGAGGGTATTGCGGCGTCAGATACCCTCGCTATCAGCGCAACGACCTACCATCTGATACAGGGCTACTTCGTGTGCGAAGCGTTGGGAGCACACACCTTAAAAGGCATGGACGACCCTCTGCCGGTGTATCGGGTTGTGAGTGTCAGTGACGCCCAGAGCCGGCTCGATGTGGGCGTCACGAACGGGCTGACACCACTGGTGGGCCGAGAATCTGAAGTCACCCTCCTCTTGGAGCGCTGGCAGCAGGTCAAGGATGGGCAAGGCCAAGTCGTCCTGTTATCCGGCGATGGCGGCATTGGTAAATCACGTCTGGTTCAGGTGTTAAAAGACCACGTGGCTAATGAGCCGCACACCCGACTGGAATGCCGCAGCTCACCATACTATCAAAACACGGCTCTGTATCCGATTACTGACCTACTGCAACGTATCCTCCACTGGCACGCAGACGACACGCCCGCAACGAAACTGGCGAAGCTCGAACACGCCCTGAGCCCATTTCATATTCCCGTGCAGGAATCAGTCCCGCTCTTTGCCCCGCTTTTGTCGCTAGCCACCCCCGAGGATCGCTATGCCCCGCTTGATCTGTCGCCACAGCAACAGCGCCAGAAGACGTTGGAAAGTATTGCCGCGATAGTGTTAGAACAAGCGCAACACCAAACGGTGGTGTTCATTCTTGAAGATTTACACTGGACCGACCCCACGACGTTAGAATTGCTCGACATTCTGATTGACCAAGCGCCAACTGCCTCGATCCTTGTGCTCCTGACATGCCGTCCCACCTTTCAGCCCCCCTGGAGCAATCGCTCTTATCTAACCCAGGTGACATTAAACCGTTTGTCACGTCCCCAGATTGAACGGATGACGGAACAGGTCGCAGGTGGACACCCATTGCCGGACGAGGTCTTAAGACAGATCGTCGACAAAACAGATGGTGTTCCGTTATTTGTGGAGGAAATGACCAAGACTATTTTGGAATCCGGTCACTTGGAGGAAGTGAACGGGGGCTACGCGTTGATCAGTCCACTTCCATCGTTGGCGATTCCCGCCACCCTGCAAGACTCATTGATGTCGCGGTTGGACCGCATGGTCAGCGCCAAGGGTATTGCTCAGCTCGGGGCGGTGCTGGGCCGACAGTTTTCTGCTGATCTCCTCCACGCCGTCTCCCAACTTGATGCCGCGACGTTGCAGCGAGAATTGCACCGATTGGTGGAAGCCGAACTGCTGTATCAACGCGGTCTCCCCCCTCAGACTACGTACATTTTCAAGCATGCGCTAATTCAGGAGACCGCCTATCAGTCTTTATTGAAAAGTACTCGGCAACACTATCATCAACGCGTCGCTCAGGTATTGGCGACACAGTTTGCCGCCACGGCTGAGACCCAGCCCGAACTGATGGCCTATCACTATACCGAGGCGGGCCTCAGTGAGGAGGCGTGTGGCTACTGGCAACAGGCCGGACAACGTGCCAGCGAGCGATCCGCCTATGTGGAGGCGATCGCGCACCTTACCCAAGGACTCGAGGTGCTCGAAACGCTCCCGGACGCACCGGCACGGGCGCAGCGTGAGCTGGACTTTCACACGATTTTAGGTCCGGCACTCACGAACACCAAAGGCCCGGGAGCGCCCGAAGTGGAGCATGTCTATGCGCGGGCGCGCGAATTGTGCCAGCACGTGGGCGACACGCCGCAACTCTTTCCGGTGCTGTGGGGACTGTGGTATTTCTATTTAGCGCGTGGAGACTACCAAACTGCACGTGAGCTTGGCGAGCAGCTGGTTAGCCTCGGCCATCAGCTCCAAGACCCTGCTCTCTTGAGCCCAGCCAAGCGGGCGCTCGGTAATACCCTTCTTTGGCTGGGTGAAATGGCCCCGGCCTGCGCCCACCTCGAACAAGGGATTGCGGTGTATGATGCCCAACAGCACCGTGCTCTGGCCTATCGGTATGGACAAGACCCTGCGGTGGTGTGTGGCTCCTGGGCCGCCTGGGCTCGGTGGCTCCTGGGCTACCCAGATCAGGCCCTGGAGCGCATCAACGACGCTCTGGCTTATGCCCAGGAGCTTGCTCACCCTCTCAGTCTCGCCTACGCCTTGAATGGGGCCGCCTGGCTTCATCAGTGGCGTCATGAGGAACACGTGGCCCAAGAACGGGCAGAGGCGGGCGTCGCTCTGTGTACGGAGCAGGGCTTTGTGATCTACCTGGCATGGATAAGCGTCCTTGGGGGCTGGGCCGTGGCTAAGCAAGGGGAGGCAGCAGCGGGCATCACCCAGATGCGCCAGGCGCTCGCCGCCTGGCAAGCCACCGGGACCACAGCCGCTCAGCCCCAGATGCTCGCGCTGCTCGCCGAGACGTATGGGCACGTGGGTCAACCGGAAGAAGGACTGACCTGTCTGAAGGAAGCATGGCGTCTGGTGGAGGAAATCGGAGAACGTTTGTATGAAGCGGAGCTGCACCGCCTCGAAGGCGAGCTGCTGCTCCAGCTGTCTTCAGACAACGCCGCGGAAGCCGTCTCTTGCTTCCACCACGCCCTCGATGTTGCCCGAAGCCAACAAGCCAAGTCCTGGGAACTCCGTGCTGCCACGAGCCTGGCTCGGCTGTGGCAGTCTCAGGGCAAGCGCCAGGAGGCCTATGACTTGATTTTTCCGGTCTATGACTGGTTTACAGAGGGGTTCGACACCGCCGATTTAGTCGAGGCCAAGCAACTCCTAACTGAACTCCGTGCAAAAAGTGCCTCTTCGACTGAAGCATCAAATAGCATCTCAGGGGAGAAGTAAGAAATTGCCGAACTCTTGGAACGCGAGCGTGAAATCTCATGAAGCCCTCGCGCTCCCATGTAAATTGATGACGTGCACCGGGATGTTGTCAACCATGTACCATGTACGGCTCCACGCATACCCTGACTGCTTTCGCAAAACGCGCTGGAGACTTACCGCTGGACGAGATGTCAAAACCGGCATCATGTGGGCACTTGATTTGCCTCATGTGTGGAGGTCGTCTGCACCGTCCGCCGCGACCCTCGTCTGGTTTATACGATTAGCACACTGTGGCAAGGAGACTCACAGATGAGTGCGACTCTCGCACACGATGTCGTTACGGCGGCAATCAACCTGGCACCGCATATCCACGCCTTGCGTGATGAGCTGGAGGCGACACGCCATGTGCCGCAACTGCTTGCCGAGGCCCTCGCCGCTGGGGGACTCTTGCAACTCTACCTCCCACGATCTCTAGGTGGATTAGAGAGCCCGCCACTGACGGCTTTTCGTGCCATTGAAGAACTCTCCAAGCTCGATGGATCGGTGGGGTGGTGTGCCATGATTGCGTCGGCAACTTCCCTGTTTGCCGGTTGGCTGCAAGCTGATGTCGCACGTGAGGTTTGCGGAGACCCTCCGGACTTGCGCCTCGCGGGCTCGATTCGTCCACAAGGTCAAGCCCATCCCGTCGACGGGGGATACTGGATTAAGGGGCAGTGGGATTTTGCGAGTGGCATCAGCCATGCCAATTGGCTTTTGGCCCCCTGCCTCATCATGAATGGCAAGCAGCCTCGGCAGACACCCGCTGGCCTGCCCGAAGCCCGCATGATGTTGGTGCCGGCCGCCGTGGCCACGATCGAAGATACATGGTCAGTGGTCGGCATGTGTGGCACCGGAAGCAATGATTTTATCTTGGACGATGTCTTTGTGCCGCAGACGCATACGCTCTCCCTTGCAGAGCCAGCGCAGGAAACAGGACCGCTGTATCACCCACGCATGTTCCTGGTGTCGTTGTGGACGGCCACCGTGGGCAACGCCCTGGGTATGGCTCGAGGTGCGATCGATGCGTTCATTGAGTTAGCCACAACGACGAGTTCAACTATGTCACCGACGTTGCTGCGGGATCGTCCCTTGGTGCAAACACGAGTTGCTGAGGCCGAGGCGATCGTGAACGCAGCGCGAGCGTATGTCTTTGATGCAGTGGGGACGGCATGGGAAACGATTTGTGCAGGGACGTCAGAGCCCAGCCGCGAAGTGGCCCAAGCCCGACTTGCCATTACCCACGGCATGCACGAAGCGGTTCGAGCGGTGGACCTCGTATTTCATGCGGCGGGTACGAATGCGGTGTATCGCCGGCATCCGATAGAGCGTTATTTTCGCGACCTCCACGTTGCGGTGCAACATGGGGCGGCCCTACCGGCTCATATCGAATCAGCCGGGAAAGTGCTTCTTGGCTTACGTCCGAGTGATCCGGGCTGGTAACGTCAGGGTTGTCCGTCCCGAAAAAGCATAGCCGTTGAAAAGACAAGATTTCCCCCTGCGCCTTGGCTCAGCAGCGGCCGGCGGCGCGCGGACCGCGGCGGGCTCGCGGACGGTTTTGGCAAGTTATCGAGGGCGACACCGCCATCAGACAAACGAGTGCACTATCCCGGTTCTACCTGCCTCTTAGGCGGCCCGCTCCGTGCCCGTGATGTCGGCCCAACTCTCGAATCGATTCCGCATCTCGTCGCGATACTCAGACGCGGACAGCAGATGCCGCCGGGGTCGAAGGTGTTGGAAGATGGGTCCATACGCGGACAGGAACCGCTGGGCATGTCCAGGTGATTTAAACCGTTGCATCCGGCGCTCGCGCTGACGCGTCGGCCGGTGCGAGTTCTCACAGCGGTTATTGAGATAGCGACTCTGGCGATGCTCGACACCCGGCAGAATCTCACGTTTGGCCGTCGCGTAGCTCTTCAATTTATCCGTGATGATCACGCGAGGCACGTACTGTAATCCTTTGAGAAGTTTTTTGAAAAACTTCTTCGCCGCCTTCTTATTGCGCCGGCGCTGCACGAGGATATCGAGGACGTTGTCGTCCTGATCGACGGCCCGCCACAGGTAATAGCGTTCGCCGTTGATGGTTAAAAACACCTCATCGAGGAGCCATTTGTCACCCGGTTGGGGCCGACGGCGTCGGAGTCGGTTGGCATCGTCCTGTCCGAACTTCTGACACCATCCGCGAATGGCTTCATGAGAGACGACCACGCCGCGTTCGAACAGCAGCTCTTGAACGTCGCGGTAACTCAGGTGAAATCGATAATAGAGCCAGACCCCATGGCTAATAATTTCGCCGGGAAAGCGGTGATTCTTGTACCGTTCAGCGTTAGCGGGCGGCGTCATGTCGGCTGCCTCTCTGGGATGCGGTGGGTCATGAAGTACTCGTCGCCGGGGTGATTATGT
>CAJIAL010000729.1_pt1 | contig 13616 bp, 14 predicted proteins | sample 9199091 | NCBI WGS metagenome assembly CAJIAL01 (sample SAMEA7708270, study PRJEB35096) | sediment metagenome | biome: marine neritic benthic zone biome [ENVO:01000025]; feature: sediment [ENVO:00002007]; material: shallow marine sediment [ENVO:03000034] sea grass bed [ENVO_01000059] ... | reverse complement strand
TCCCCGTCATGGCACCCGTTGCGGTGCAGATTGTGCGCGTCGAGATCCGAGACACCGCCGCCAACCGATTGGTCACCTGCGTTGCTATGCTCTCTCCCGTGAACACACGTGAGCCCAATCTCACGCCATACCGTCAAAAACGTCAGCGCTTGTATGCAGCTGGGGTGCATGTCCTTGCACTCGACCTGTTGCGCCGTGGAACGCGTCCGATGATGCATCCCCGTATGCCGTCATCGCATTATCTGATTGCCTTAACACGCGCCCAGGTCGGCACCACGGCCCTCTGGTCACTCACCATACGTGACACGTTGCCCTGGGTGCCGGTGCCTCTGCAGCCACCGGATGATGACGTCGTGCTCGATCTATCCGACGCCCTCGCCCTCATGTCCATATATGACGAAGCTGCGTACGATCTGTCGATCGAGTATCAGCAGCCACCGCCGCCGCCAGATTTTGCTGACGCCGACCAGGAGTGGATGTGTACCCTGGAGTCCTTGACGACGATGGTGCCGTTGACCACCATGTCAGGGGGGCACGTTATGATACCTTCCCTCATCTCCTATCAACTGGTGATCTTGGTGCCCCCTCTGGCTATGCGTCATGCTGCCCCAACTCTGGCCAACCCCACCCAGTGGGATGCCCAAGAGACCAGCCGAGTTATCCCCAGACGTTGTACCCTAAAGAACCGGAGGGAAAGAGGATGCACGTCCTGATTACTGGCGGTACGGGCTTTATCGGTTCAAGACTGGCGTTACGGTGCCTCGAAGAGGGGTATGCTGTAAAGGTTCTCGGCCAGGTTAATAACGACCCCGAAGCTGAAAACCGCAAGAACCTCGAAGCACACGGGGCGGAAGTTGTCTTGGAATCCGTGACCAATAGCGAACGTCTGTTCTCTGTGGTGCACGGCATTGATGTCGTGTTCCACCTTGCCGCTGCGCAGCATGAGGCCAACGTGCCAGATCAGCATTTCTGGGATGTCAATGTCACTGGAACTCGCCATCTGCTCGAAGCCAGTGCACAGGCTGGGGTCACCCGATTCGTCCACGGCAGTACCATCGGCGTGTATGGGGCAACGTTGGATGGGGTCATTGATGAACAATCACCCATACAACCAGATAATATTTATGGCAGAACAAAGCTTGAAGGTGAAAAGCTTGTCTTGTCTTTCCAGGAACAACTCCCTGTCGTCATCGTCCGTATTTCTGAAACCTACGGACCAGGGGATTATAGGCTTCTTAAACTCTTCAAAGCGATACAAAAAAACCTCTTCTTCATGATAGGCAATGGGACAAATAGGCATCATCTTATCTATATTGACGATCTAATCGATGGGTTTTTCTTAGCAGCTCATGCTACAGATGCAGAGGGTAATATCTTTGTGCTTGCTGGGAAAGAGGCGATTACAACCAATGAAATGGTAGCCATAATTGCCGAACAACTGGGAACACGGATACGAAAATTCAGGGCTCCTCTTACTCCCTTTATGATCTTGGCCACTTTGCTTGAAAAAGGCTTGCGTCCAGTGGGAATACAACCACCTCTTCATCGTAGAAGAATGGATTTTTTCAAGAAAAGTTTTGTTTTATCGCATGAAAAATCTTCCAAGGTGTTAGGCTTTGCTCCGAAGGTTGGCTTCAAAGCAGGCGTGGTGAAAACAGCTGCATGGTACACGGACATGGGATACCTTGCTTGAGGACATTTCCACACCGGGACATACCAGCAACAAAGGGACGGCAATATCGTGGCAACTCCCATCGGACATGCTCTGGCGGGCTATGCGGTCTATCGCTCCATCTTTGGGGCCATAAGGCAGGAGAGGCGAACGTTCCTGTGGTTGTGTCTCTTGATGGCCATAGCTCCGGATTTAGACTTTGTCCCTGGCATACTTGTGGGGCAACCGGCACTCTACCATCAAGGCATTACTCACAGTCTGGGCTTTGCCCTGATGGTCAGTCTCGGACTCGCTGTCGCTTACGGTCGATACAGTAAACAGCGAGGAAAGATGACCACTTATTGGGGCGGATTTTTCCTCGCCTATGCGTCGCACTTGGTGATCGATTTCTTTGGACCAGATGGGCGACCCCCATATGGACAACCATTGTTCTGGCCGCTCAATGACAGCCATTACCTTTCGCCAGTGCCGATTTTTTGGGGTGTCCATCATGTCGTGTCGACCTCGGCTACGACGGGTCAATGGATTATCGCCATCCTCCATCCCTACAACCTCGGGGCGATTGGTATTGAAGTGCTGGTGATGCTGCCAGTGCTTCTGTTGGCGTGTTATCTGCGAAGTCTCAGTTCTCGTTGCAAAAACTAGTGCTTGTATGCTCTTGCGGACTGCGATCACATCCTGTTAAAGGACATGATTATGAAGATCTTAGGGAGTAACGACCCGGTTATCAGTGGGCCGCAATGTTGGTGGATGGCAGGTTGCTAGCCGCGGTCAATGAGGAGCGACTCGTCCGCAAGAAAATGGTCATGGGATTCCCGCGGGAGTCGATTGCAGCCGTACTGGAGATAACGGGCATAAGTCTCGAGGAGGTTGACTACATCGCAGTGGCCTCGAAATGGGGACATTTCATGAACGCCTATGTGGAGTACGATGGCGGCCTGTTCGGGATCGATCGTGGCGTAGTCAACAACCTCTTTTTTTCTAGGGTGGCAAAGTGAGCTCGTTGCGGAACACATTCCCCGTCTTGGAAAAGCTCTACTATGGCTTGCGGAAGCCGGTCTACACCCATCGGCGGCGCGAAGTACAGCGTGTGTTGGACCAAGAATTCGGCTTCCGGTGCCCGGTCGAATTCATCGGTCACCATTTCGCCCATGCCTGCTCGGCCTACTATTCGAGCGGCTACGACGATGCTCTGATCGTGACCATGGATGTCTCCGGTGATGGCCTCGCGACCAGATCAAGAACTACCACGAAAATCATGTCAAGACACTGTCGAAGCAAGAGTTGCTTGCAGGTCTCGAAAAGCACGGGTTCACCATCGAACAGCTCCGAGTATACAACCTCACCCGTGGGGTCGTCCGTGATTTAGTGCTCCATGTATTCCGAGTGATCACTCGATTGGAAATGCGAGACCACCAGTTAATTGTGGCCAGGAAAATGCCTCGCATCCAAAGTGATAGCCAGACGGACGCTGAACATCATGGCTAACAGTGCAGCTCCGGATCATTGCGGCCGTGTTGGGCGAGCAGCCCGCGCCACCTGCTAACTCCGCATACGGCTCGCTTTTGTCCTAGCTCTACGCAATGCTGTCAGACGTCAAACCAGTCTTGTGTGCACCCCTGGCCACGAGGGAAGTCGCACGGTGTGGTCACGGGGGGGGGGCAACAAGCAACATGGAGAACGTGCAACATGGAGAAGGAAATGGAAGGGATTACCCAAGCCCTGCATGAGAGCGCCATGCTCAAGCAACAGGTCGCAGCGACCCAGGCTGATGTCATACACGCGATGATTGAGACAGTGTGGGCGAGTCTGCAACGCGGTGGAAAACTGCTGCTGTGCGGCAATGGGGGAAGTGCTGCGGACGCGCAACATCTGGCTACAGAGTGTATGGTGCGTCTGCAAGCCGATCGTTGTCCTCTGCCAGCTATAGCGCTGACGACCGATACGTCGCTCCTGACCGCGGCAGGAAATGATTGGGGTTTTGAAACAGTGTTCGCGCGTCAGGTCGAAGGTCTGGGCCAGACCGGTGACGTTCTCCTGGTCATCAGCACCAGTGGCAATTCGCCGAATGTGATCCGGGCGGTTGAAGAAGCGCATCGCCGCGGTGTATACACCCTGGGTTTACTTGGGAAAGATGGTGGGAAACTACGGCAGATGGTGGAGATAGCTCTGGTCGTGCCGTCGTCGAGTACTCAACGTGTGCAAGAGGTCCATATCACCATTGGTCATATACTTTGTGAGGCCCTCGAGAACAGGGCGCTCACTAGTGTCGTCCGTGTCCTACCAGAGGAGAGTCCTGTCGCATGGAAGCCTTGCTAGATCGTTGCCTGCGTAGACACCGACCAACAGTTTTGGTGATCGGCGATATCATGTGTGATGTATACCTGTGTGGTGCAGTTCGCCGCGTTTCACCGGAAGCTCCTGTACCCGTTTTTGAGAGTGCTGAACAGTACCACGTACTAGGAGGAGCAGGTAATGTTGCGGCGAACCTGCGGGCGCTTGGATGTACAGTGCATATTCTCAGCGTAGTGGGAGCAGATGCGGCAGGACAGGAGGTGCGTCAGCTTTTGCGCCGACAGGGGGTTGCTGATACCTGGCTGGTAGAAGATGCCACACGCCCAACCACGGCCAAAACCCGACTCATCGCTCATCAGCAACAGGTATTACGTCTTGATCAGGAAAGTCGTGCACCCTTGGAGTCGGCACTACATACTCGCGTGTTAGAGCGAGCCCAGTCGCTGCTCCAGGAAGTGGATGGTATCGTCTGCTCCGACTATCACAAAGGTGTATGTACGCCAGACGTGCTCGGCCCTCTGTTTGCACAGGCACGCGCTGCTGAGTGTCCGATTATAGTCGATCCCAAGGTGAATGACTTTACGTTGTATCGTGGAGCAACCGTGTTAACGCCGAACCTGGTCGAGGCTGAACATGCAACGGGTATGACACTCGAGGACGAGGCAGACCTCGAAAAGGCTGCGGTTACCTTGTACCAGCAGAGCCAGGCTCAAGCGTTGTTGGTGACACGTGGCAAGGACGGTATGTCACTCTTGCAGCCAGCCCGGGCGCCACTCCATATCCCTGCCAATACGCGCAAGGTGTTTGACGTCACTGGAGCGGGTGATACGGTTATTGCGGCATTCAGCATGGCGGTATTATGTGGGCTGTCATTCGCCGAGGCGGCGCATCTGGCCAATACGGCGGCGGGTGTCGTCGTGGGCAAGTTGGGCACGGCGGTCATTTCCCTGGAGGAGTTGCGGCTGGCACTGCGTCAGCAGGAGGTGCCTGAAGCACAAAAAGTGCTGTCGCGTGATGAACTTGTTCAGGTGGTGCAAAAGCGTCGACAGCGTGGTGAGCATATTGTCTTTACCAATGGGTGCTTTGATTTGTTTCATGTGGGGCACATGCGGTATCTGCAGCAAGCACGGAGCTTGGGAGAGTGTCTTATTGTGGCGTTGAATGACGATGCATCGGTGCACCGGCTGAAGGGCGAGGGGCGGCCCCTCATCCCTCAGCAGGAACGAGCTCAATTGTTGGCGGCCCTGGGGTACATCGATTATGTCACGATCTTCAGCGAGGACACGCCTTTGGAATTGGTGGAACTGTTGCGTCCGGATGTCCTCGTCAAAGGCGGTGATTACACGCCGGAGACTGTTGTTGGGCGTGATGTGGTTGAGTTGTATGGCGGTACTGTGGCTATCTTGCCCTCCATTGATGGGGTCTCGACGACCAATATCATTGAGCGCATTGTCGAGCGTTACGGGCGGGTGGAATAGGATCTACAGGCTCCTGCCGGCGGCATGTGAGAGACGGCAAACTCTTGCGGGGATTGGCGTATTCTACCGTTGTTTGTGAGTCGCAGGAAATTTAGAAGGGGAATAGCATATGCTACCTAAAGTGGAACTGACAGCAAAAATGGAGCCTTTTGATTCGTTTTGGGAAGAGCCGAAGAACATTGAGAAGGGCTATGCTTCTTTTTACCAATTTTATAAGAAAAACTATTTACCTTATATTCCGAAAGATAAAAACTCTAATATACTTGTAGTGAGCTGTGGTTTTGGTTATTTTGTTAATTTACTTAACCGAAATGGATATCACAATGTTTTAGGGATTGACTCAATATTGGAAAAGGTAGAATATGCAAAAAAGAAAAATCTTAACTGTAAGGTAGAAAGAGCTTTTCCTTTTATAGAAGACAAAAAAGAAATATATGATGTGATTTTTTGTGAACAGGAAATAAATCATTTGACAAAAGAAGAATTATTACACTTCTTTAGATTATGTCATATAAGCCTCAAAGAAAACGGCGTTTTGATTGTCCATGCTCTCAATGGAGCAAATCCGATAACCGGATCAGAATCTCTAGCCCAAAACTTCGATCATTATAATACGTTTACTGAATACTCATTGGAACAAGCATTGAAGTATTCAGATTTTGATGACATTAAAATTATGCCTTTAAGATTGTATGTTTTCTATAAAAATCCCTTGAATTATTTTCTTATTGTATTAGACGCAATTTATACATTATTCTTTAGATTTAGCTTCTTATTATACGGTAAATCGAACAAGATCTTTACCAAAAAAATAGGGGCGATTGGCAAGAAGAAATTTGCAATGCTCTCTGCTCGTGAAGGGTAGCGTCACTCATGAAGCGAGACATTGGAGCTTTATCGAATCGGGAATACGATCTCATCATCGTCGGTGGTGGCATGTTTGGGGCCTGTGCCGCGTGGGAAGCGATCTCTCGCGGCCTTTCAGTTATCTTGCTCGAACGCGGTGATTTTTGTCAAGCCACCTCCGCTAATCATTACAAAATGGTCCATGGTGGCATCCGGTATCTACAACATTGGGATCTACGGCGCGTAAGAGAGTCATGCCGGGAGCGACGAGCATTGCTACGCGTGGCACCGCATCTCGTGCAACCCCTACCCATCGTCATGCCCACATACGGTCATGGTAAAAAGGGGAAAGAAATTCTCTCATTAGGGATGTTCATGTATGATGTCGTTACCATGGACCGTAATCATGGCATTGCCGATCCCATGCGGAAAATTCCCTCTGGGCGAACGATTTCCCGCGATGAAGTTTTAGCGCTCTTCCCCTATCTAACCCAACCAGGCCTAAGCGGCGCAGCAATCTTTTCGGATGCCCAAATGTATAATCCCCCCCGATTGGTTTTATCCTTTATACGGTCAGCCGTGCAAGCTGGTGCCGATGCCGTTAACTATATCGAAGTGCAGGAATACATAAGAAAGGATGAACGGATCATTGGGGTGAAAGCAAGGGATTTGATCCAGAATAACGATATCATCATCCGTGGCAAATTGACGTTAAATACAACAGGACCCTGGGCTTATAGATTACTGAAGAACGGAGCCGATCTCACACTCGATACCAAGCCAGCATTTTCGCGAGATGTTGCTCTCGTTCTACACCGTAAATTCGATTTAGATTTCTGTCTTGCTATTAATCTAGAATCGAAAGATGAAGATTCGCTGATTGATAGAGGAGGTCGTCACATCTTCTTTGCCCCATGGCTCGGACGCCCATTCGCCTTGTTAGGCGTGTGGCATATCGTGTGGGGAGGATCAGAAGATCAGGTATACGTTAATGAAGAAGAACTCCTGGAGTTTCTCAGTGAAATCAACAAAGCTTACCCAGCACTTGCATTAACCCTAAACGATATATCCATGGTCAATACAGGTTTAACCCTGTTCTCAGAGCGGGAAACGGGTTCAAAACGTATGCGTTTCGGTAAACGATCGATTTTGATCGATCATGCCAAAGCTCATTCCGTGGACGGACTCGTAACCCTAATCGGGGTACGTGCTACGACAGCTCGTGGTGCGGCGGAGAAGGCGATTGATCTCATCGGTCAAAAACTCGGGAAAGTCATCGCCATATCTGAAACCCAAAAGAAACCGATATTTGGCGGTGAAATCGAAAATTTTGAAGCATTTCTCTGCGACCATCTTCACCCCGGCACCGTCGACATTGATGGTGATGTGATGAGATCGATGCTGCATAACTATGGCACTGAATTTCGACGGATTTTGCACTACATACAGGAAGAACCCACATGGGGCGACAAGGTAGGTAATTCATCCGTTCTCAAAGCCGAGATCATTCACGCGATACGGGAAGAAATGGCCCTGACATTAAGTGATGTCGTGATGCGACGAACAGAGCTCGGCTCAGCGGGATACCCTGGTGATAAGGCTCTCAAGACGTGTGCCGAATTGATGGGAGCTGAGCTGCAGTGGACACAAGACAAAATACAACGTGAAATCGAAGCAACACGCAGTCGTTATGCAAATTTTGGGGCCTGGAAAAATTACGCACTATGACGTTGACTGAACGCTTTAGTATCAGTGCACAATGCATTGTCATCTCGCCGTTAGGCTAACCGTATTGCTCACTTCAGAATAGCCTATAATTTTATAACATAGATATAAAGATGAATCGAAATTTGCTTATAGTTTTAGATAAGTTTATTTTCAAAATACTTTTTTATTTATGTATATTTTTTTCAAAAATTTATCATCAAAAGAAGTATGATGGGAAGATCGAATTAACCGGTACTGAACATTTTTTAATTATACGCCCTGGTGGAGTTGGTGATGGCTTAATGTCGATACCGCTTATGAGAATCTTACGCGAGCGATTTCCAAACAGCAAAATTTCATTGTTATGTGTAAAAAAATCACTTGTTGGATTGAAATATTTACCATACTACGATGACATAATAATTTTGGACGATTTGCATCGAATTCGTAAAAATTTATTCTCTCTGCTCACGAGTCAATATGATATCGTTTTTGATCTTGAGCAATTTAGAGTCATTACATCAGTTATTTCATATTTTACCAGAGCAAAAGTTCGAGTTGGTTTTGATACTAGTAATAGAAGGTTGCTATATACACATTTTATATCCTACTTTAATGATAAACAATATGAGTCTCTTAATTTCATCCGACAATTAGAAATCATCGGAATAGAGACAGCAAAAAATGATGCAATAGATATATCTTTTCCTTTAGAGAATCAATATATTGAAAGTGCAAAAAAAATTTTAGAGTCTTATAAAATCGATCTCGAATCTACATTTCTCGTAGCCGTTTTCCCTGGCGTCTTAAAACCACATCACCGATGGAAAATGAATGAGTTTGCGGTGCTAATCGATACCATTGTAAACAATGATACGACAGCGACCGTTTTGCTATTGGGGACATCCAACGATGAAAAAGAGGCGCAGACCGTTTTGGAATACATGCAAAATCAGGACAGAATTATCCATTTTGTCGGGAAATCGAGCTTCTTAGAAGCATTAGGTCTGCTGAGTTTCTGTAACCTGCTCATTGCGTGCGATGGAGGCGCCGTTTACATGGGGGCGTCTGTTGGTTGTAGCACCATCTCGTTATGGGGGCCGGGGGTTATGGAGAGGTTTAAACCGCCTGGCCCCCATCATATTGGTGTCCGTAAGAATTATCCTTGTATACCCTGTGTTAACTACAGTCGCTTAGGTGAGTTTCCGCCGTGTCCATATAATCGGAAATGTCTCAATGATATTACGGCTAACGAAGTTTTCGAGCATTATCTATACCTACGCAGTAATTGGGTCCCCAAGGCTTCGCCTCAGCGGCGACTTTGAAGAGTACTGTCGGAGTGAGGCTTACCTCTGGGATTGGTTGTCCGAGATGATCGTCAGATGAAAGTCTTAACCGGCGTATTGCAGGCTCAATTCGACTTCTTGCTACCCGTCTTCAGTCATGTCTATCAGGAGGCACAGCAATAGCGCTATGAAGACGGTGTCAAAGCCGGCAAGCGCAGCCGAAACCCGGGTGCAGGCAGCAAAGGTAAATGGCCGACCATGGCCGACAAACTGCGGTTTGTCCTTGATGGGATCTCGATCAACGGACGGGGCGTTTGAGCCTTTCTATACAACCCGTTTCCGAAAACTAAATGGCCCTGAAGCTCGCCTTTGTGCCCTTGTAGCCCTTGTGTAGAGTCCTCAGCATCATGTGCGGTCGATCGTCTAGGGTTTTATCCTCTACTTCTGAGTCAGAATTGGCGGGGTTTCGATCCCCGCCTAAGCCGCCTCTTTGATTTCGTTCCACTTACGCTGTCATTTCTGCTCAACTCGATTCACGTGATCCTGCATGAGCATCTCTGTAAAACGCTGTTTGAGCTGAAACAGGCTCCAGCCTTGGCTCGCCGCTTGCTCGCGCCCATAGAGGTGGACTAATAACAGGTAGGCGCACACCGGCAAGACCACGGAGCGCTCGACGCGATCGGCGTCTTGACTCACCTGCATGCGACCCAAATGCAGCCCACCTTTGAGCTCTTTTATCACGATTTCCACCTGCCACCTGACGGCGTATTGGCTGATCACGGCGCTCGCACTGACATCGAGGAGATTGGTCACGATGATTTTGACTCGTTTGGGCCCGAAGTTTCGCCGCTTTTTCGAGAGGACAATCGTGACATTGCCTCGCTGATGCAGCTCGGTGTGGCGCATAAAAACCCAATAATCTTGTCGTCGTCCATCGGGCTTGTAGGTGGCTCGACGACGATAGAGTGATTTGGGCAGATGTTGGACCATGTCGCGGACATATTTACCATTGGTGAATTTACGGGTGCGCGGCATGGCAAAGACGTAAGTCCACCCCAGTTCTTGCATGAGCTTGAGGGTCGGATTCGCCGGATACCCCGCATCGCCCAGCACCACAATTTCACGCACCCATGCTGGAGGTTCAAAGTCTCTGAGCATCTGGCGAAACACGATATGTTGATGCCCCTTGCGCTCGGGATCGATGGTCGCAAGCGCGATTGGAATGCGCAATCCACTCCAACTCGCCACCAATACCACCATGCCAAAGCCAAAGAAGTGCGGCGACGACGAACTTTGACGCGTCACGTGCCCTAAGGGATGTTTCTTGCCCCGTTTGGGTTTGTGGGTCGTGTCAGCAATGAGGTAGAGCTTGCCATCAGCGGGTGGCGGCAGGGATCGCATCACCTTCTTTGCCATCCCATCTATGACGGCTTGCGCATCCCATTTTCCTGAGCACAGCATGCGGATCAGGGCCCAATAGGACAAATGCGGGGGCAGATAGGGACACAATCCCTTGAGTGTGCCCGCCCCCGGATCGCGGATGATGGCCACCAAAAGCCAGCCGAAAATCACAACGTGACGCGCTTGCGCGCAGCGAAAAAGGGGCTTGAAGGGATAGAGAAAGTCGTATACGGTGCGCGGTACGCATGTGAATCGCCACATGTGAGAGGCTCCTGTGGGTTTTGGGGTTTTGGCGAGTTCCAAAATACACAGGAGCCCTGATTTTTCAAGACTTTTTTACACCCACTCGATCCGCTGAGGACTCAAACCCCGCCAATTCTGAGCGTTCCTCATCGCTGACGCGAACAATATCCTTCTTTTTCATGGGCATCCTCCTTGGCTGCCCATCAGTTTCGCTCAGGGCAGCAGGGAAGGAGACCCTAATCTTTAACCTGGACGGGGCACTAGGTGCCCATAGCCGATTAAAATCAAGGCATCTGAGGAGCAATGTCCGCTTCTAGATCAGTCGCTCCAGATGAGCCCATAAGTCATGCACAATCAATTACTCAAGTGTTTTTCGTTTTCGTAAACATACGTTCATAGCGATCAATAACTCAGATCCTCGGCTGTCACTTCGAATACAACTATGGTCACGACCGTTAACCACTGGCTGCATAACGAATGGTATATATAATGAGGATTTTTAACAAAGGCGTTATATTGGGTAAAGCTGTTTTCAACATTAAGAATTGGATTATGTGCTTTCTGGAATATATTGGGGTTATAAAGGATTCCGAGTTTATTGTCATTTTTAGAAATAGAATCAAATGTTTGATAAGAACCAATTGCCCTGACGATAGAGCAGTGATCAAGGGAGTTTGGTTAAATAAAGTATATTTTTTGTGGGAAGATGATATTCAAGATGGATCAGTTGTTATTGATTTAGGAGCTCATATTGGGGCTTTTTCTCTGTTTGCGGCAAGTCGAGCAAGAGATGTAAAGGTATACGCCTTTGAGCCTTTCCCTCAAAATTTCTCCATACTTAAGCAGAACATTGGTATGAACAAGTTCAAAGACAATATTAAACCGTTTGAATTGGCGGTTTCGAGTCACAAACGAGAAATACAATTTTTCGTTCACCCAACAAGCACTGTAGGCCATACAACTATCGAGAATATAGCTTCTTTAAGAGAAAGTGAAATCGAAAATAGGGAACAAATAATTGTTAATGCGATTCCATTAGAAGAAATTTTTGCACTCAATGATATCGAGAGCTGTTCCCTGTTGAAAATGGACATTGAAGGAGCCGAATATCCCGTTCTTTACAATGCGCCAAAGAATTTGTTCAAAAAAATCGAAAGGATTTATTTGGAATATGAGGATATAGAAAGTGTTAATGGATATAATCATTGGTGTCTCAAGAAATTTTTAAAAGACAATGGATTTTCAGTGATCGAGAGGAAGCCTTTTCTTTATGCAAGAAGTACAGAACTTGATAAATAAATCCTTTTATAAAGATGGACAGATGTTAATCATGTCAAACTATCAACTACACATCAAAAGACTCAAAACAACTATTGCCTCTTCTATTTCATTTGTACAGTATTATTATCTCAAGATGATCCAAACGGCTGGAAACCTGCTTGAACAGACGCTGCTTAAATCGATTCATGCGGTAACATCGCAGGGATTTGAGCGCGAATTGCCCTGTTTGTGCGAGCCCACAGCTTTGATTGTTAACGTGAATCATAGGGTGCAACTTGGGTAAACATTTATGAGAATCTGTATCGATGCACGCAGCCCAGGTTATGCGGGTATTCTAAACTATGCCTCCTGTCTGCTCAGAAGTCTGGGGGAGATTGATCAGACGAATGAGTACATCATTGTGTCCGATCACGAAGGACAATGGCCCCTACCGGGTGCTGAAGAAACGATCGTTCCATCAAACAACCCGCTAAGATGGACAATATGGAGTAACACACAATTTGCCAAGATACTAGAGGCCAAAAAAGTAGATGTCTATCATTCGCTGAAGCACATTACGGCTTTTCGTGGCAAAAGTAAGAAGACCGTGACCTTTCATTCGGCACGTTTCTTTCTCTTTCCAGAGCATTATAAATGGTACGATTTTGCCTATTGGCGCATGATGTATCCTATAGCGGCAAAAAAATATGACTGTGTCATAACGGTCTCCGAAGCTGAGAGAGCAAATTATGCGAAATACATCGGGGTTCCAGAAAAGAAATTTCGAGTGATCCATCTAGCGGCAGATACGCGTTTTCACATCATTGAAAATGACAGGAAACTTCAGGAGACAAAGCATACGTTCAATCTGCCCGATCGCTTCATCCTCTTCGTCGGTAGATTACTCCCAGTGAAGAACCTCGAAAATATCATCAAAGCCTATCACTTGGCCAAGAAGCGCAAAAAACTCGAACACAAGCTGGTTCTTGTCGGCAAAGCGTCATGGCATTCCAAGACATTGCAATCGCTGGTATGCGAATTGGGCCTACACCATGACGTTGTGTTCACTGGCCCGATTTTCGATGAGTTGCCATGCGTCTACAATCTGGCTGACCTGTTTGTGTTCCCCTCCTATTACGAGGCTTTTCCAGCCGTGCCATTGGAGGCCATGGCCTGTGGTGTCCCCGTGATCACCGCGCGTGCCGGTGGCTTGCCAGAGGTTGTTGGAGATGCGGCGATCTTGGTATCGCCGACTAATGTCGACGAACTTGCCGATGCGATGATCCAGGTACTGTCGTCCAACGAGCTGAGGGCCTCAATGGCCCAAAAGGGATTGGAACGACCGCGACTTTTTTCGTGGGAGCGCTGCGCCAGGGAACACCTCCAGGTTTACGAAGACCTCGTCCAGAATTAAGGAACGCTTACACG
>CAJIAL010000404.1_pt1 | contig 13651 bp, 19 predicted proteins | sample 9199091 | NCBI WGS metagenome assembly CAJIAL01 (sample SAMEA7708270, study PRJEB35096) | sediment metagenome | biome: marine neritic benthic zone biome [ENVO:01000025]; feature: sediment [ENVO:00002007]; material: shallow marine sediment [ENVO:03000034] sea grass bed [ENVO_01000059] ... | reverse complement strand
GCATCGACGTCGCCGAGCAGGCACCAACCGGTGGCAATAACGGCAGCCGGCGGTGGGTGATCGTGCGTGATCAAGCTACCAAGGACCGCATGGCCGAGCTGTATTTGGAAGCCGGAGCGAGTTGGGTGATCGAAGCAGCGGAGCGCATCAAAGGCACCGACCACCCGAACGCGCGGATGATGCAAGGCGCGAAGCGACTCGCTGAACATATCGCCAAGGTCCCGGCCTTGGTTATCCCGACCATCATTGGCATCCACGATGGCAGTGGCCGGCCCGGGCTGTTCGATTCGGTCATCCAGTCGGCCTGGAGTTTTATGGTGGCCTTGCGCGCCAGGGGCTTGGGGACGGTGTGGACCACGATGTACCTGAACAAACGTCACGAGGTCGCCGAGCTGCTCGAGATCCCGCCCGGCAACACCCAGATCTGTCTCTTCCCGGTGGCGTACACCAAGGGCACCGACTTCAAACCGACATCGCGGCGTTATCCCGCCCGTGAGATCACCTATTTTGATCGCTATAGCCGTACCCTCGCTGGTCCGCGCAGCGACGCTGCGACGATGGCGGATGGACCCGGCGTGGCGGTTGAGACGGACATAAAAGCCCCGCCGGCCAAGGTCTGGGCACTGGTGACGGATATCAATGTACCGGCGCAGTTCTCGAACGAATTTCAAGGCGCGGTGTGGCGCGATGACGTGACGGAACCCGGTGTCGGGTCGGTGTTTATCGGCACGAACTGGCGGGAGAAGATGGGCGAATGGCAGGCGCCTCAGCACGTGACGGTATGGGAGGTGGATAAAGCATTTGCCTGGCACACCGGCAATCCGGATCACCCGGCGGCGCAGTGGCGTTACCGACTCGAAAAAATCCCCGGCGGCACCCGCTTGCGGCATCTGGTCACCCTCGGCCCCGGTCCGTCAGGCCTGACGCGACTCATCGAGTCGATGCCGGACCGGGAGGCACGAATCATCGCGCATCGCCAGGCGGAGCTCCGAGCGAATATGCAAGCCACCGTCGATGGCATCAAGGCGCTTGCGGAAGTCGATCGGGTGGCGAGCACCAGCGGATTTCCGAAGTTGGGAGGCCGTGACTGATCCCATGGAGCACGCGATCGACCTTGCTCTGTTGTTGGAGCAAGCGTTGAACGGATTGATTATTGCGATTGGCATCTATCTGATCGCGTCTGGGTTATCACTGGTCTATGGGATGCTCGGGCTGCCTAACTTTGCGCACGGCTCCTTGTATATGTACGGTGCATTTTTGCTGTTCACGCTGACGCGATTGTGGTTCGGCAATCTGCCGTGGTTATTCTGGGTTGGGCTCCTTCGGCATCGTATTCGTGCCGCAATTTGAGTCGGTGTTGATCTACGCGCTCATCGTCGTGGTGTTGCGCTGACGCTTACATCGCGATCTTGGGGGGATGGGCCCGAATCACTTCTTCATTCAGCTCCGCACCCCAGCCCGGGGTGGAGGGCACTTTGAGCATACCGTCTTCGATCTCCGGTACGTATGTCAACATGTCGTCTTTCCACGGTACGTCGTCGATATCAATCTCCATGATGCGGAAATTGGGGATGGCGGCGCATAAATGGGCACTCATCAGGGTGGAAAGATGGCCATAAAAATTATGTGGTGCGCAGTTGATCTCGTACGCTTCGGCCATAGCGGCGATTTTCATCGACTGCCAGATGCCGTTCCACGGCACGTCAATAATGGCCACATCCATGGCGTAGTGCGCGAAATACGGTTTAAAACCCCGCAATCCGAATAGCGATTCACACGAGGCGATCGGGGTTTTCACCGCGTCGCGAATGCGCCGCAACGAGGCGGGATCGTAGAGATCGATCTCAAACCAAAACAGGCCGAGATCGTCCAGCGCCCGCACTACTTGCAAATAGCCTTCGGTTTTAAAGTTGAAATTCAGGTCTAGCAGAATGCCGACATCTGGTCCTGCACCGTCGCGAAAGGCTTGCACTTGGTTGCGCAGCGCGTCAATGACGGTCGTGTCGGCATTCAACTCCGGCCAGCCGGGGCTGCGGGTAAAGCCGGGCATATGGAGCCGGGGTTCGGGGTCAAACAGAAAGATATTGGTCTTGAGGGCTGTGAAACCACGCTCTCGTACTTCCCGGCCGAGGGCCGCCACATCCTGTAAGCTTTCAAAGCGGGGTCGCCCCATGGCTTGGGCGGTATGGTCGGTCATGCGGTAGGTGCCGCAGTGCGACCAGTAGAGCGGCAAGCGATCGCGCACTGCGCCGCCGAGCAAGTCGTAGACGGGCACGCCGAGAGATTTCGCTTTGAGATCGAGCAGTGCATTTTCAATCGCCGCAATGGCTTGTTGGTTCATGCCGCCGGGTGCTTGACGCGTCATGGCGTAGAGTCGTTGGCTCACGTGCTCATGGGCACAGGGATTGGCGCCGACAACCGCCTCCGCCAAGCGCTCGATCACCCCGGTGAGACCGGGGCTGCCGTAACAGGCGTTATATTCCGAAATGCCGGTCAGCCCGTCATCAGTCGTCAGCTTTAAAAATGAAAATACGCGCCATCCGGCGTCGCAATGTAATGTCTCGTAACCCGCCAGCTTCATCGGCTTGCCCTTCTCTGGTGTGTGGTCCCGCGAATGTTCACTCTTGGCGCTGACGGCCAAAGTTTCTCCCTCGCTCGGGCTTATTTGGCAAAGCGGCCAGGATCGAAAGTATCGAGCGCCAGCTTCGAACTCCCGGTGAGAATGAGGTCGGCCATCACTTGTCCCATGGCGGGGCCGAGGAGAATGCCCTTGCGCCCTGCGCCGGTAGCCATATACAGCCCCTGACAATGTGGTACGGGACCCAGGAGCAGCCATTCGTCCGCAGCCAAGGGGCGCAGGCACGCCGTATGCTGCACGAGTTGGGCCTCGGTCATTGCCGGTAGCATCTTCAGGAGCGATGCGATGATGGTATCGCGGGCATCGATGGTGGGGTTTTCGTCGAATCCCGCTTCCTCCTCGGTCGTACCGGTCCACAATAAGCCGTCGGGTTTGGTCGTGGCATAGTTACCGCCCCAGCCCACGGAGCATTCCAAAGGCGCTCCAGGCGCGCGCAGCCGGAGAATTTGTCCCTTCAGCGGGCGTACTGCGATGGGGATATCGAGCCATGCCGCCGTTTCACCACTCCAGGGGCCCATGGCCAGCACGACCGTATCGCAGGAGATCGTACCGTTTTCGAGTACGACGCCGGTCACGCGTGCCCCATCACGTTGTAAACCGGTGACGCGGCCATGACGGATAGTCGCTCCCATATTCTCCGCGGCGCGGGCAAGGGCCAGGACCAAGCGGTATGGTTCGACGTCAGCACCTCCCTCGATATACACAGCCCCCAGGGTTTCATCGGAGATACGTGACTCAACTTCCTTGGCCTGTGCCGCATCGAGCCAGCGGACGGTGAAACCTCGTTGTTGCTGTTGCCACGCCAGCGCCGCCTTGGCACGCTCAACTTCTTGGTCGGTGAAGGCAAGGGTCAGCGTCGGGCGGTGTCTGAATTCGATGTTGACACCTGTCTCCTCCGGCAAGTTCTGGGCGAATTCGAAATGCAGCCGCATACCCTCCTGGGATATCTCGGCCATCGGCCCGGGAATGCCTGCGCCCCCCAGTGGACTGAGCCCCCCGTAGGCAAAACCCGAGGCGTGACTCCCGACGGAGTCGCGTTCAACTATAGTGCTAGCGACTCCAGCCTTGCCGAGAAAATAGGCGATCGCCGTGCCTACAATCCCTCCACCGATAATGACGACGTCGCTTCGAGTGTCGGCCATGGTTCTGTCTCCTCTATATAAGTGCGTTGGGGCTATCATAGCATGCAAGGCAGGTGCGTGCTCAAGACCCCGAAAGCGCTGCGAGCAGCGGTGCGACGGACTCCAGCTCTTCGAGACGCGCGACCAGTGCGATCAACGCTGCAGTCTTGTCGTCAGGCCAAGCGCGATACCTTGCGCACTCCCGCACCTTGTCGGCGACGTCGTCGTAGTGCAGCGGATCTTCCAAGCTACCTTTGCCGTAGTCGACGCGCTCGGTGAGCGAGCGGCCGTCGGTTAGGTCAAAGGTCAACAGGGTGGTGACCGTGGTGTAGCCCTGCTCTACGGCTTCACGGTCCGGATAGGTGTCGTACGTAATGCGGGCCATCATGGCGCGTATGTCGGAGCGTTGCACCACGTCGTCGGTAAAGTCTGCCAGACCCGCGGTGCCGTCAAGCACGATCTTGGCGAGGCAGAACTCCATGCTGAATTTCCCTTGAAGTCCCGTGTGCGGATTATGATGCAACAGGGTGTTGTAGACGCCCGCGTTGGTACGTACCTGCAGGGTGCGGATAGCTTCAGGGGTGATTTGATGCTTGGCAAGAATCCCCGGGAGTTGACTCATGGCCGGATGCGTGCGCATGCCGGATGGAAACGGCTTGAGCCACATACCCGGCTCGACAAACGACCACGGATTGCCCAGCTTTTCGGCGATGGGTACGGCATCGAAATCGTCGCCGTAGGCGTGAAAAAATCCGCGTGAGGTGCCCAAAATATCGGCTGATGCCGTGAAACCGGCCGCCGCGAGTTCGGCCGCCATGAGGCCGTCCATAGCACCATGTCCGGGATGAAAGGGTTTCATCATCGAGCCAAAATTCTCGCGCAGCCCGGAAGCTTGACTGCCGGCGCTACCCAGGGCCGCAACGGTCTGGTCAGTGGACAAGCCCAGGAGGCGACTGACTGCCGCAGCAGCGCCGAAGACGCTCAGCGTTGCGGTGGGGTGAAAGCCGCTGTGAAAATGGCGTTCGCCGAGCGCGTCGTTGATCTTTGCCATGGCTTCCACGCCGGCATGATAGGCGGTGACGCACTCCCTCCCCGAGCATCCCTGACGTTCGGCGATGGGCAATAGGGCTGCCAGTATGGGCCCGGTTGGATGCGTCGACCCGTGATAGCCCGACGAGGGATTTGAACGCAGAGTATCGTCGTAATCGTCGGCATGCATGGCCTGCCCGTTGGCCAGTGCGGCAAATGGCGGTGGTAAGCGCAGGGCCGTACCAATCACCGACGCGCCATGAGGCGTGTGATACTGTCCGAGATAGCGCTGCAGGATATGTGCCCCGTCGGAGGCTGATCCCGCCAGGCCGCATCCGAGCGCATCAAGGATAGAGACGCGACCGCTTGCCAAGACATCGTCCGGCAATGCCTCGAAGTCGAGTGTGGCGATGAAATGGGCGAGACCGCGCGTGTGGTTTATGGCATCTGGCATTGTAGCTCCTCGCAAAGGATTTAGAGCCAGCGCCGCACCCGTGCGGTGTACGCGGTATAGTCCTCGCCGAACTTGCGTGTCAGATAGCGTTCCTCACGCGCGATCACCCCCCATTGCAGCAATATCGCCGATACGGCGGCGAGTCCGAGAAACCACAGGCTATTAGCCCACACCCCGACACTGACCTGGAGGGCCACCATCGCCAGGTAAATGGGGTTACGCGAGAAGCGATACGGCCCGCGCCATACCAAGGCTGCTGTCGGTGTATGCGTTGGAATCGAGACGCGCTCCCTGAGCATGGAAAATACGGCCCAGAAGAAGAACACAAAGGCCAGCGTGGTGCACAGCGGTCCGAGCCATTGGGCAAGGCTGGAAGGGAGCCAACGCAGCGGAGCCAGCCAGCGCAAAACACAACCAAGCACCAAGGCGAGACCGAGTAATACCGGCGGGTGAAAGGCGACCTCTGCGTGGTCCGGTACGCCCGACCCTGGTGGCTCGTTGTTCGGCGTGTGGTCTGCTGTCATCTTATCCCTCGTCCGTACGGCATCTTTCTGCATTGCGATGTTATCGCTTGTAGTCTACAGGAAGGCGTGGCCGTGATCTAGCAATCAAACGAGTCTGACCCTTTTGATTTTTTTTCTGGGCTTGCGTGTCTGCAGGGCTAGCGCTAGAATGCTGAACCTCCACTCCCCGAACGGATGGACGTAATCGCACGCGAATCATGAGAGAATCTTGAGGAGAACGCACATGCAGAGGCCGGCTGGACTCGTGAACTATGACGACGGTGTGAGCACAGAGATTGACGATTTTACCTGGGTGCTGTTTGACCTGGTGGAAGTCGGCGAGGATGGCGGGCCGCGCGCCTGTTTGATGCACGATGGGAGCGAAGTATTACGACTCGATCCCCACCGCATCGAGTGTCACTTTCACATTGACCCGATGAATACCCATGGCTCCCATAAACGGCTGTTGTATGATTCGGCACCTGATGAAACCCCGCTGGCCTCCCAACTGCGCCAGATTGGGAACCATCGGGTAGTGAATTCGTGGCTGCGCGAGGGCGGATTTGAACACGTGGCGCGTGCGTATACGGAAGACGTCGCTTCGCGTTCGAAAACGCTGCTCTCGGACCACTACGGGGTGAGCTGAACCAAGGCTTGTCTGTTCCACCCATAGTGTCCTACCAAGACGAAACGGCGCCAGCGCACGGCTCTCGTTCTGGCGCCGTCAGCTCCACCGTCCGCACCAAACTCACACACATGCACGCTGACGCCTGTCCCCACGCCATTAACGACATGCGATTTCATGATGCCTCTACTCTTTTAAGTTTAAGACAATGTGAGATAGCGTGAACGTCATCCTCCTGCGGACTTCCCAGGAGCCGCAAGGTCCAACAAGGGAAACGGCGTTCGCCCTGGTCGGCGAATGATTCTTGGATTCTTGCCGTATCTCGTGCCATACTGGGCGCCCGCTCGCCTGCCCCTGAGGGAGTAGAGTGTCTCGACTCGTATGGAAGGAGCGCCTATGCCTCGTGTCGTCATCCTGGAAGATTACCTCGATTATGCCAAACAGCTACCGTGCGTGCAGGAACTGGCGCAGCGCGTTGACCTCCAGATATACACCACCAAGGCGGCATCGGATGCCGACACCGTCGAGCGTACACGCGGTGCGGATGTGGCGATTACCATCCGGGATCGGGTGCATTACACCGCGAGTCTGCTTGCCCAGTTGGGCCATCTGCAGTTGCTGTCGGTCTGTGGCGCGCGCTTGAGTCATATCGATCTCGAGGCGGCGACACGTTATGGCGTGTTGATTTGTGCGCCCTCCGCGGCGGAGCAAGGTGGGCATACGAAAGCAGCCACGGCCGAGCAAACCTGGAATCTCCTCTTGGGATTGATGAAAGAGACGGTGATGAACGATCGCGCCATACGGGAAGGGGCGTGGCAGACACGTCCGTCGCGTGGTCTCATCGGTAAAACCCTAGGTCTTGTGGGGCTTGGCATCATCGGGCAGCAGGTGGCGCAGATTGGTAACGCTATGCGTATGCGCGTGGTGGCGTGGAGTCCGCATTTGACGCCGGAGCGCGCCAGGGCCCACGGCGCCGAGTATGTGACGTTTGACCAGCTGTTTCGTGAGTCGGATATTGTCTCGGTGCACGCCCCAATGTTGCCGGAAAACCGTGATATGATCGGTGAATACGAACTCGGTCAGATGCATCCGCAGGCGTATCTGATCAACACCGCGCGTGCGGCGTTGGTGAACGAACAGGCGCTCCGCCACGCCCTCGAACGTGGGACGATTGCGGGCGCCGGCTTAGATGTCTACTGGGAAGAGCCGCTGCCAGCCGACCATTGGTTGCGCCGTCAGCCCAACGTCTTGATGCAACCGCATCTCGGCGGGTTTACGGATGAAGGCTACGCGAACCTGTTGACGCCGGCCGTCGACAACGTTATCGCCTTTCTCGACGGCACGCCGCAGCATTTGGTGAATCCGGAGGTGTTGGCGGCACGCTCGGCCTAGTACGAAAATCCCTCTTACTACCTTGCAGACAGTGGAGACGACAACGTGAGTGATACTGTGCTTCGCGAAGATCGTGGACCGGTGCGCATTGTGACGATGAATCGCCCTGAGAAACTCAATGCCATGAATGCCGAGTTGGTTGAAGCCCTGACGGCTGCAGTACGCGATGCCGGGCAGGATGACGCGGTAGCCGTGCTGCTGGTAACAGGCGCGGGCGAGCGCGCCTTTTGCGCCGGCGCGGATATTTCCAAGTCGGCCCAACCCGAGACGCCAACCCCACGCCAGATCGTCGCCCGCTCAAAGCGCACGACGACGCTGTACCGCACGTTTATGGAGTCACACAAACCCATTGTGGCGGCGGTGCGCGGCTATGCGTTAGGCGGTGGGTGTAACATGGCTATGTGTTCCGACATCGTCGTCGCGGCGGACAACGCGGTGTTTGGCTATCCGGAACTCAAAGTAGGCCTGGCAGCCACCGCGGTGGCACCGGCGTTGGTGCATCAGATCGGCCGCAAGGCGGCTTTCGAGCTCCTGACGTTATGCGAGAATATTAGCGCGGCACGGGCCTTGGAGTTAGGCATGATCAATCGGGTGGTGCCGGTTGACCGCCTCATGGATGAGGCGATGAAAGTGGCGGAGCAGCTCGCGGGGTTTAACCACGATGCCTTGTGGATGACGAAGCGCACCATCCAGCGGGCCGCAGCGATGACGCCGCAGGACGCGCTGGATATGGCGGGGGATGCCTCGTTAGTGATGCGGGTATATGGGCATTAAGCCCATCTAAAGGGGCGATGCACCACGGTATACTAAGAAAGGGCAACTCGGATGGCACCACATCTGCGCGATCAGCAGCGCGTGACCTTTTTCTTTGATGAGATCCAGGTTGTACAGGGCTGGGAAGCCTTTGCGCCCCGGCTCATTGACACGGAAACAGCCGATCTGTTTTTGACCGGTTCCTCAGCCCGGCTGCTGAGTCGGGAGGTCGCCACCAGCATGCGTGGGCGGGCCATGGAAGTGCTGATCCATCCCTTTAGTTTTCGCGAAGTATTACGCCACGTGGGCGAGGAGCCTCAAGGCCCTTGCTCCGCCTGGCCCAAAGCTCTCCGCACAGCCATAGATGGCCGACTGCGCGACTATCTCACCGTGGGCGGTTTTCCCGACGTAGACGTATAGGAAAAAGCAAAGCCTTTTTTGTCCCGCCTCCCCTTGGTCGCCCGCCTCCGCCGGCGGCTGCCCCTGGTTCGCGGCGCTGGCGGCAGCCCGCTGCCGCCAGCGCCACGAGGCGTCGCGCCACACAGGGCAGCCTGGACAGGCCGATCAGGAGGGGAGACGGGAGCGTGGCACGGGCTCTCCGGGGCGACGGCTGAGAGAGGAGATGGTGCTACCGCCAGACAAAGTCCGCATGGGCTCCGGCTTGATCAACCTGATGCAGCAAGGCCTCGGTGGCACCATGGGCCTGGCCATGATGACCACCATCCTGCAACGCCGCACCTACTATCACAGCGCGGCCATGGCGCAAGAACAAGTCGCCTCCTCCCTGCCATGGTCTGACGTCATGGCACCGGTCAACACCTTCATGCTACGCGCCGGAGAAATCGGTACTCTGGCCGAAGTCAAAGCCCTGGCACTCGTGCGCCGCCACCTGACACAGCAAGCCACAGTCGCTGCCTACCAGGACTGCTTTTTGCTCGTCGTCGTCTTTTGTGTTGTGGTTGCACCGCTGGTCTATTTTCTGCGCCGCCGTCGAGCATAACAACACCGAAACATGGCGCGAACATTGTCTCTTCCCTCATCGCTTTTGACATATGCCAACTGATATCTTACTCTTCATGAAGGTTGGATAGATAGAGGAGGTAAGAAATGCTAGTGAAACTGTCATCGAAGGGACAGATCGTACTTCCCAAAGGCATCCGCGACGCGCTACATATCGGCCCGGGTTCGATACTCAAAGTCGCGTGTGAGGGACAACGCATTGTCCTTGAGCCTGTGGCCACCTCGATGATTGACCGACTCCACGGCAAGTATGCTGGGACAGACCTGCTCGCCGATCTCGAAGCTGAGCATGCGCGGGAGCTCCAGCATGAACAGGGTTCTTGACGCCTGGGCGGTACTGGCCTATCTGCAAGGCGAAGAACCGGCGGCTGCGCGAATGCACGAGGTCTTGCGAGAGGCCGAAAACCGCCAAGTCACCCTTTATATGTCGCTCATCAATGTGGGAGAAGTGTTCTATACCATCGGCAGACGCCAGGGAGAAGATGCTGCCGAAGAGACGCTCGCTGAGCTACGACACCTACCACTCACAATCATCACGCCAGATGCTAACATGGTGCTGCAAGCGGCGCGTATGAAGATGCACTATACCCTCTCCTACGCCGACGCGTTTGCGGCCGTAACGGCGCAAGAGTTACAAGCCACGCTCGTGACAGGGGACCCGGAACTCCTCGCACTGACAGGTCTCATTGACCTCGAAACGCTCTACCGTCGCCCAAGATGAGTGTGGTAGCCGCCCCACTTGAAGATCGAACTTTTGACGATCGGTGTATATGCATCGAGGGTGTGACGTGTACGATTTTTACACCCTATTGTGGCGCTGTGCGTAGTGGCGGGCGGTGATTCAAACGTTGCGACAAATCAGGAGACGCCCTCGACGTATAGGAAAAAGCAAAGCCTTTTTTGTCCCGCCTCCCCTTGGTCGCCCGCCTCCGCCGGCGGCTGCCCCTGGTTCGCGGCGCTGGCGGCAGCTCCAGGTGAAGCAGCAGCCCGCTGCCGCGGCGCGAGCGTCGCGCGGCACAGTGCAGCCTGGACAGGCCGATCAGGAGGGGAGACGGGAGCGTGGCACGGGCTCTCCGGGGCGACGGCTGAGAGAGGGGATTTCAAACGCTGAGAGGGGGATTGCAGGATTGCAAGGCGTACAGGGATAAGAGAAGCCGCCGCGGCACGCACGTCGCCTCTGGGACCACGCCACGGGTTGAGTTTAGTCGAAAGCAAAGAGTGCTGGCGACAACGGGCGGGCGCAATCGGAGGGGGGACGGACGCCAGTTTGTAATGACGCAGAATACGCGTGATGACCGACTCGTGGGTGAAGGTCGCAAGGCTCCCTCCGCCCACACAGTGGCGGAAGAATGGCGGCAATGATCCGCAGTGAATCACGGCAGCACAAAGGGCACGTGGCCATATCCAGAGCAAACACGCGTCCCAAGAGCCTGGCCCAGTTCCAATACGGGGTTCCCGTCCTCGTGTCCTCGCCGTCTCTACCCTGCTGACGCAGCGTAGGAATGATCGCCGCCCGGAGCTTGCTATGCGGTGCTAAACAGCCGCCGTAGCGGACTAGGTGGACACGAGGCAGGGGCACGATGACAGCCAACTTTTCCAAGAGTTCCAGTGGGGAGAGTTTGATGCCGGTGGTGCCGTCGGACCACGGACGGGTAAACAGGTACACCAGGTCTCCATACAACTCGAACTCGTACGGTACTCCTACAACTTCATCCGACTGCATAGCGCACTGAAGTTTGGCGTGGCTTATGGCGTTAACAACACGTAACGTCATAAGCATCCACTAGCACTTCGCTGGCGGGACTTCCACCCCACCCTTGACCCAGAGGATGCTACGTGTCCCGTACGGTAAAATAGGGGTGGACGCTTTAGGGCGTCTTGTCTGGGGCGGAGGTTTCCTCCAGGGGATAGCCGAGCTCACGTAGCCGTTCAACCGTGTGGCGGAACCGTTCGGTATCCCCAATGACGATGGTTGACTCGGGGGGACCGTACCAGCTTTTGGCTTTTGGGTTCGCAAAGAGTCGGCCGATGACTCTCTCCGGTCCTTTGATCGTGCCGCGTTGATGGTCAATATAGATGGTCGGTTTCTCTGCCATAGCGGTTCCTTTATAATGCCTCAGCCCCTACGGGTAGCTGGGCACAACGTATTTGTTGGCGGAAACGATAGGAGAAAGCACATCATGTCTGCTCGCGTGACCTTCGCCGGCGCCGGTGATGCCTTCGGCAGCGGCGGGCGTTTCAATTCGTGTTTTGTGGTGGATGTGCCGGGATTCCGTTACGCGATCGACTTCGGCGCCACCTCATTGGTTGCCCTCAAACAGGCCGGCATCGATCATAACACGATCGATGCGATCGTCCTCACCCACATCCACGCCGACCATTGCGCCGGTGTCCCCTCCATGCTCATGGACGCCATGCTTGGCGCCAAGCGCGAGCGGCCGCTCATTATTGCGGGCCCCCCTGACACGGAAGCCCGGATGCAAGGGATGATGGAGGCTTTACTGCCAGGAAGCCACATCATGACACCGCGCTTCCCGCTCACCTACGTCGATATGCGGTTGATGCGGCCCCATACGCTCTGTGAGCACTTAACCGTGACTCCCTTTCCAGCCTACCACACCGCCGAGACCAATCCTACTTCGGTGCGCACCGAGGCCGGAGGCAAGGTGGTGTCCTACACCGGCGACAGCGCCTGGACCCAGCATATGCCGGCTGTAGCCCGTGATGCAGACGTGTTTATCTGTGAGTGTTACTTTTACCAAAAGCCCGTACGTTTTCACATGAACTATCCAGACGTCAAAGCGCACTGGGAGGACTTCGGCGCCAAGCGAATTATTTTGACGCATCTTAGCCCTGAGATGCTGGCTGTTGCAGACACACTTCCGGAGGAGTGTGCCTATGACGGCTTGGTGGTCGATATGTAAATTGGAGTGCACGAGAGTGGCACGCGGACGTCAGGGCGCAAGCGCCCGTCTCGGCATGTTCCGGGGGTTGGGTGTACACATCTCATGTACCTTGAGCGAGTATTACGAGGAGGCAACATGTCTAACGGCCTACGCGTAGCCCTGGTTGCCGATATTCACCACGGGCTCGATGTCGGGACGAAGCTGGGGTCTGCAGCATTAACCCTGCTGCAACCGTTTGTGGATTGGGTCAACCACGTGCAACCCGATCTCGTGGTGGAGCTTGGCGATCGTATCAATGACTTGGATAAAGACGCCGACCTCGCTTTCACCCGTGATATCGCACATGCTTTACATGCGCTGGCCCCGTCCTGTGTGCATATCCTGGGCAATCATGACAACTATAAGTTGTCCCGCGAGGAGTCCGAGGAGGCGATGCAGACCCCCTTTGCCTCACACAGCCGTGATGTGCAGGGCTACCATCTGGTGTTCTGGAATAGTGCCGTGAACCTGCTTGCGCCCGGCGGCTTCCAACTGGCAGCGGACGACCTGACGTGGTTAGAGGCGGACCTCGCATCGACCGAGTTACCCACGATCATTTTTTCCCATGTGCCGCTCGACAATGGCTCCATGATCGGCAACTTCTACTTCGACACATTTCGACCCAACTTTGGGCATTATGAGCACGGCGCGGCGGTACGCGAGGTGATTGAACGCAGTGGCAAGGTCATTGCGTGTGTGGCCGGGCACACGCATTGGAATGCGTGCAATACGATTGATGGCGTGCACTATATCACCATCCACTCTCTGACCGAATCGTTTACGACGCATCCGTATCCTACTGGGGCGTTTGGGATATTGGCTATCGACGAGCATCTCACGGTAGAGGTGTTTGGGCGCGATCCGGCGTTGTACCGTTTGCCGATCAAGCCGTTGGGGTATCACTGGCAGAACCTCGACCGGCTCTACGCCCCGCGGCCGGCTCATCTGCCGCCGCGTATGGTCGAATATCTGGCTGCCAAACAGGGGTGAGGGGTAGCCTGGACATGATACTGCGGATGCATTAGGCTGACGGTTTACATGCATCAACGCACCACGCCAAACCAACCAGGGAGACGACCATGCCCAGCAGGGAGATTACCTACACGACCCGGAACAACGAAACGTTCACTGGCTACTATACCCATCCCGACGGCACCGGCCCGTTTCCGGG
>CAJIAL010000797.1_pt1 | contig 13725 bp, 10 predicted proteins | sample 9199091 | NCBI WGS metagenome assembly CAJIAL01 (sample SAMEA7708270, study PRJEB35096) | sediment metagenome | biome: marine neritic benthic zone biome [ENVO:01000025]; feature: sediment [ENVO:00002007]; material: shallow marine sediment [ENVO:03000034] sea grass bed [ENVO_01000059] ... | reverse complement strand
TTCTCTTTCTGTCCGTCAGTGGCCTCAAAGAGCTGCGCCTGTCGGGCGCCGCCGAAGACATAGTAACAGGGGGCATACAAGCCGGCACGGTGCTGACTGCACTCGATAGCGATGAGACAGCGCGTGATCAGATCGATGTCCGGCCCGCCATACTCAGGCGGCGTGTCCAAGCCGTACAGCCCCATGTCCTTCACTTTCTGCACCAGCCGATTGTAGTCGTCCGGCGGCAGCTCGTCGGCATCGGGATCGAGGTGCTCCTCCAAGGGCACGATTTCCTCACGCACAAACTGGCGGACCATAGTGACAATCAGTTGCTGTTCCTCAGACAAGGCCAGGTCCATAGGGGCTCCTCTCGTTCTTTCTCACGCTCGTTAGGTTCGTTAGCAATCACGATATCAACCAAGTCGCAAACGACCGAGGCTCTGCTCGTCGACATCAGTGTTGCCGGCAGGCAAGCGGTCATAGTCATTGCGATACGCTTGTAGGAGTTCGAAATACCGCGTGCGATACGCCATATTCACTTCGTAGCGAAACTGTGTCGCGCCGGCCGGCGGCAATTGCACCATGTCCGTCAGTGCGCCCTTGAGGCCAAACAGCGAGCGTCCTCCCGCGGCGCCGATATAGACAATCTCGCCGGCGGCATCGGCAAGCTGATAGACACCGAGATGTCCGGGCACGTGTGCGACGTGGTCTTCGGTCAGTGGAATCCAAGATTTATCAAGACGAACAGCCATAACATGTGCTCCAAATCGTATCCGGCATGTGGCAAGGAAAACGGGCTTCATCATACATGACGGTTTCGGGGGCGACAAGCATGCCACGCGGACGCGTGCAAGAGCTGATAGAGGTTTTCATTATGCCCGAGAGCTGTTATCGTGGCGGCTTTGTGCCCGTATCCTGACCCCGTGCATCTTCTCTCTGTGTGAGCTGACATATTCATGGCTAGTCCACCCAACGACGATGTCCAGTGGGGCGCCGTCATCAGCGTCCTCTTGGGTATGGTGGCGTTCGCCTTCAGTGTTTCGACCTTAAGTATTGCTATCCCCAGGATTATGGCCGACTTGAGTGCCGACGTCGACCGCATCCAATGGGTCGTAACGGGTTTTGACATCACGCAGACCGTAGTGATGCCGACGGTGGGATGGCTCGGCGGTATTCTGGGCAATCGCAATCTGTTTCTGACCGGGATTAGCATCTCCCTGGTCGGAGCGTCTCTGGCGGGAATGGCCTGGAGCCTGGAAGCGCTGATTGGCTTCCAGATTTTGCAAGGTATTGGCGCGGGGCTCATGCAGCCGACCCTCACCGCTATTTTGTACGGACTCTTTCCGCACCACCGTCGCGGCCTCGCCGTCGCGCTCAGCATGACGGCCTTTGGCTTCGGACCGACGATCGGCCCGATTGTGGCAGGCTATCTCATCGAACATGTCAGTTGGCGCGCCACGTTCTATGTCCAAATCCCGATCGGCCTGGCAAGTCTCGTCCTGACACTCATGACCTTGCCCAACGTCATCGAGACTCAGGTGCGGCGCATCGATTTTCCCGGCCTCATCACCATGAGTGTCTTTCTGGTCAGTCTCTTGCTGGCGCTCACCCAAGGGCGCAAAGAAGAATGGAACTCCCCGTATATTCTCAGTCTGTTTGCCATAAGCGGTGTAAGCTTCATACTGTTCGTCACGATTGAACTGACAACCGCCACTCCCGTGGTCGATCTGCGCCTCTATCGTATTTTGCCGTTCACCATGGGCTGCCTCCTGGCCTTTTTAAACACCGTGGTGTTTCGCGGCGCCGGCTTCTTGATGAGCGTTTTTGTGCAACAAACGCTGAAGTACACCCCTATCCGGGCAGGTTATATGACGGCGCCAAGCGGCTTTGCGTTCGGCCTGATGTCATATGTCGCGGGGAAATTGAGCGATCGTTTCGGGCCCAGGCTTCCTATCATGATAGGGATGATTTTGTTCATCTGGCTCTTTTTTTGGTACGCCGATATGAATCGCTGGAGCCCGGTCTTCGTCATCCTGCAAGTCATGGTCCTGCGCCCTTTCGCCTACGGCTGGACTAATTCTCCCACAAATTTTGCCGCGCTGATGCCACTCCCCGAGCCGTCCGTGCGCATGGGGTCGGGGCTGTTCAGTCTGGTACGCGGCGTCGCCTCAGCCTTCGGCGTCGCCATTGGAGCGACCGTGCTGGAACGGCAAACACAGGTACATATGATGCAGTTCTCCGAAGCCGCGGGCGACGCGGTCAACAGTTTGCGCGACACCCTGGGAGGTTTTCAAGACCATATGGCACAGCTCGGCGCCAACAATTCCCAACTGCCGATGGCCATGTTAGGACGGTATATGCGTGAGGAAGCAGTCTTCGCCGCGTACCGGGATCTCTTTCTTATCGGTGGCATCATATCCGTGGTGGCTGTACTGCCGGTCTTTCTGCTCTCAGGCCGTCGACGCACGCCGCAATAACGCACCATGCCGCCTACGTGCACAGGCATAGCGGGCCACCAGAGACCAAGCTCCTCACACGATAACGCGACTTCCACTGACACGCTCCACCGCACCTACCGCTGGAAACGCGCCCCGACATCGTGTATCGTAGCCCCTCCCCGCAACCAGTATGCGGTAAATTGCTGGAAGATGTGCACAGGGGAGGACAACCATGCATAGATTTCTTACACAGTGTTTCTTGATGAGTGCCCTCTGTGTCCTGGTAATCCAGACACAGGCTGCAGCAGAGACCGTTATAGCACCGACCTCGGTGACGTTTGCAGCAGGCGATGGGGTGGAGGTGAGTGTACGTAGCGTTGATCCGACAGCCACGCAATTGTACGTAGAAATTCGTGGACCGAACATCACCGGACTACCGCGGGACTTTCCCGTGGTCGTGCGTTTCGATACGACTATCCTCCGCATGACACCCGTGGAGATGTCGTCAGGATTGATCGTAGAAAGTACCAATGCCTCGCAGGCTGCCACCTGGTTTCTCACCCGGAGCCCGTTCATGCCTCCTACGGCATGGCATTATACGGTGCTGATCGCCCTTGATGGGCTGCCAACAAAAGGACAGATTGCGGTGGGTACTGGCGAAGTCCGCCAGGTAACCTATGACGAGGCACCGGCACGCACGCCGGCCACGCACTCGCATGTAAAGCCAAGCATGTAAGGTGGGGCAGGTGGGGAAAAAGCGGCGTCTGCACAGTACCGAAGGGTTCGTGCAGACGCCGTAGTGCGGTCTTAAGGAAGCAACAGGCGGAAGCGATTTTCACAGGTTTCGGGCGTGAGACTGTGAAGGAAATCCCCTGCGGTATCAACCACGACATCTTGCGTGGCGATGCGGAACAGCGGCGTCCCGGTTTTCACCCCCTGGCCGTTGTCGACCAGAATCTCCATCAGCACCCCTTCCACCGGGCTTGGAAGCTCCGTAAACATCTTCATCGCTTCCAGTAACGCCAACGTCTGACCCACTTTGACATCTTCCCCGACTTCAACAAACGTCGGCGCGCCCGGCTCGGGCTGGTGGAAAATGGTCGCTTCCATCGGCGACAGGAGTTCGCCATGGCGGAGTGTAGTCGGGCGCAGGCTACTGCTAAGCAGGTGGTGCAGGTGTGTCACCGTCGCTTCATCGTGCAGATAGGCAGGGCGCGTGAGCGAAAGGTCGTTGTTCTGCTCTAAGAGCGTGTGTGCCTGAGTGCTTTCAAGCAGTGCCGCCAAGGCGGTGATCATTGGAACGGGCGCAGCAAACCACCCGAGCAGCCCGCGTATCAGCTCAGCGGCTTCGTCGATATCCACCGTCTCGTCCTCGGCCAGTAACTGTTCGAGAATGGCATGATATTCGGGACTCTGCTCCAAGCCATCCAACGATAAACGCCCTAAGGCCATTAAGCGCTCTGTAGAGGCCGAGGTTGCCTCCCACAACGCCTCGACCGCTTGCCGGAGTACCGCCCCCTGCTGCAGCTCTTCCTCACACAACGACACGCCTAATTCTGCCGCCAGTTCCCACAGTGCTTCCAACGACGTCAGAGGGCGCTCGTCTGCATGACCCAAACGCTTGATATAATAGGCCAGCAAGCGGCTAGGATGGGCAAAGCCCGCCTCCAGCACTTCACGCTGCAGGCGCGCGAACACCGCGGTGTCATGCGGTTCCGGCCGGCGCGGATAGACCGGGAGCAGTGACAGCATCTCCTGCTTCCGTGCCATAATCATCGCCACCAAGCCCATCCAGATTAAACTCGTATCGGTGCGAAACGACGTCTCCGGCGGCAAGGCACGCATCAGCCTCAACAACCCGACGATGGGCTGCATGTTCGTGTGCAACTCGGCACTGCCATGCACTTGCAGCGCCGTATCCAGGATGGCCAACAAACGATCCAGCGTATCAAGGCGGTCCATGCCTGTCACAATAATAAGCGCGAAGTTCGCATCATAACTGGGCACGACCCACGACCCGCGCCGTTGTAACAAGCCGCTAGCATCGACGCGTACTCGCTGCCTCCAGGACAACGGCGGATCGAGGCGCAACGCATGCACCACACCCCCCAACACCGGACTCAAGTCTTCATGCCAGGCGTTCAGCCGCACTTCAATGGCATCGCCGACAAAAGAAATATCCGCGGCCTGAAAATCCAGTTGTTCCCCTGCAGCAACACGTTGCTGCCATTCCACCAGGCTAATCGGCTTGCCGTGCACCCGGCCAATGCCCTCAGTCACGCCATGCTCCACCTGAATACGCGGATTCACTTCGAGAAAATAGGCCTCGCCCTGCTCATCGACGAGAAATTCGACCGTCGCAGCCCCACGGAGCTTGATCGCCTCACCGAGTCGCAAGGCATCGGCACAAATCACCTCCAGGGTATCCTTTCGGCGCTGCAAGCTGGCCACCCGTTCCGCGTGTTTGAGCGGATCCAGCGCCAGCATTTCCGCCTCGATTGCCGGTGGATGCAAGGCCAGTTCGATGAATTTCTGGTAGCCATGGTTCTGAATCGAACAGTCACGCGCGGCAAAATGCACCACGGTCTCGCCATCGCCAAAGAGCTGCACCTCCCAGTGCAACGGTCGGGGGATGTTGAGTTCGAGCAACACGCCTTTCTTCGCATCCGCTTCCGCAGGCGATACCCCCATTTCGGCCCAGAGTTTCGCCAGCGCATCGCGAATTTTGTCGTCTGCTTCCGGCCCCTCCAAGTCCGTGGCGGTGAGGACACGCTGTCCTTTGCCGCCACCACCTGCGGGATGCTTCAGGCGGATGGGATACCCGGGATGCTGCTGCGCCATGGCCAGGGTACGTCGGACCGTCTCGGCCGCAATGGCCTCTTGATCATGCATCTGGGCAAACGTAACCGGAGTATCATCGCCCGGGATCGTCGAGATGCCTAACTGTTTCGCCAGAGTAATTGCCGAGTCCTTATCACCGACCGCCCGCAGGGCCTCAGGCGTGGGGCCGATAAAGCGGATGCCGGCTTGTTCAATACGCTCGGCAAATTCGGCGCTTTCCGCCAAAAAACCATAGCCCGGATAGACGGCATCGATCTGATGCTCCCGTGCAATCTGCAGGACGGCCTCGATGTCGTTGTATTCCTGCACATAATGGACATGGTCCATCGGCAGTTCAGCGATCCACGGTGCCGACCGACGCAGCTCGGCGATCCACTCCTTGGAGGACACGATCACGTGCGGCAGCTGCCACTGACACCGCTGATACACTTCCAGGGCCTCGAAGGCAATCGGCCCACGGCACACAAGGAGGGTGCGCATCGTCTCCACAGGGATGGGCGTGCGCAGAGAGTCCGGTACTGGAGGATTGTGCAAAGCCATGCAGGTGAGGTTCCCGTCGTATCAGAGTGGATGGATGAGGCCACGCATGGCCCCGTAACGGAGTTCATCATGGAGGTGCGGACACTGCTGTTTGAGGAGTGCGACTTCCTGCTGTAGCGTCTGCCAGTAGGCTTTGTAGTCGGCATACAACTGGGGAATGTCTTCCACCAGGCGTTGCCGCAGTTCTTCCGGCTCGAGGGGGGTGACAAAATCGCCGGAAAACGCGAGATCCATATTGAGATATTCGTTATCGTAGCGCTCTTGCTGCTGCTCTTTCAGCGTCGGATCGTCACCGTCCGGCCCGTAGGTAAAAAACGGACCAGCCTCCTTGCCCATAACGGCAATTTGACCGGTGGTAAACCCATAATGCCGGCAAAAGCGCGACCGGCGTGACGTAGCAATACTATCCATGGCGCAATAAGCGCCACCGAAGGCTTTATCAATCACAATAGATACCCGCGGCACCATGACGTTGGGGTACATCATCAGAAGCGAGGCACCCTTGGAGAGGATACGGCCTTCCGATTCGGCCTGCGTGGCGATAAAACCCGGCACATCAACCAGGGTCACCACCGGCAAATGATAGGCATTGGCCAGCTTCAAAAAGCGCGTCACCTTGGCTGAGGATGTCGCCGTCATCGAACCGCCTAAGATCGTGCGCTGATTGGCAATAATCGCCACAGAAACACCGGCAATACGCGCAAAGCCAACCACCGCCGAGAGGGCAAATTTTTCGTGATACTCCAGCCACGAGTCATCATCGACGGCCGCATCGATAAATGTACGGACATCCCAACTGGCATTGCGTTTGAGACGGGCGTTGTGACGCGCCGTGTTCACAATGGACCGCAAATCAGTGGGAATGCCACGCTTATCACGCGCCGGTGCCTGCGGGGGAAAATCCCACATGCTTTGCGGTAAATAGGAAAAATACCGCCGCACGAGCAGCGAGGCGTTGTCGTAATCGCTGACGCGGAAATGCGCCTCGCCCGAGCGTTCGCTATGAAGCTCCGCGCCACCCATCTCGTCGGGTGTCACCGTTTCCCCGGTCGCCACTTTAATCACCGCCGGACCCGTCACAGCCATCATACTGCCGTCAACCATGATCACCGTATCGGTCATCACTGGCGCATAGGCGCCGCCACCAGCGTTGAGGCCGGAAAGCACCGACAGGGTGGGAATACGTCCGGAGATTTCATTAATTTGGGTGAAAATTTTGCGGAAGGTGTCGAGCGAAGCAACGCCGTCATTAATGTCTGCCCCACCGGAATCCCAATCGATCAGCAATGGACAACGTTGGTGTTCGGCCCATTGCATCTGCTTAATCAGTTTCTCTCCGGTTGACAGCGTGACTGCACCGGCGGCAATAGCAGAATTAAACAAGGCCGCAGCCACTGGCCGACCGTGGATAAGGCCGTGCCCGGTTACCAAGCGGCGTTCGCCGTGACGTGCATCGAGATCGGGATGGGGCGCGAAGTCTTCGACAAACGTCTCAGGGTCGAAAAGCAGAGTCAGCTTCTCCGGTACCGTCAATTTCCCCCGAGCATGCTGCCGGGCGGCAGTCTGAAACTCCTGGTCAGTAAAAACACCCCGAAAGCGTCGGAGACTCTGTGCTAGCCCACGTCCCGTATCTGTCACGAGATCTCTCTGTTCATCATATATCACCGCCACGTTCAACTCTCCTGGCTGCCGAGCCGGCGGTCCTCCGCACCAAGCTCAGAATAGTGTAACGAAACATTCGTATATAAAACAATGACGACACGCAACTCAAATACAGCAGAGCGCTGGTCACCACCACAAGCATGCTGCAACGCTCGTCACGCGTACGAGTTCATGTGTATGGCGTTGTAAGAGATGATACAACCCCTCGAATATCATCTGTTCGTATTATATCCTAGGCGCCCCAAGATCTCGCAACACCTCCGTGTCCGCAATGGCGCGCGCAGAACAAAAGCCTAATAACTCCAATAGGTTGGGAATGGGAAATTGTTGTGTTATAACGACAGGTGTGCAAGAGCAATAGCGCAATCGGGTCAATTTTTTTCGATGAGGACACGCATCATTATCTGAACACAATCATCACAAAAGGATACTCAGCCATGCCTGGTTCCACAACATATGCGCTCTTTTCCGGGCTCGATCCCGTACCCATTGGGGACACAGACTATCGCCAAGCTCTCGACCGCTACGAGCATAACGCGACGCTTGCCTCGTTCAGCGATGCCCTGCAACAGTGGACGGTCCAACGGTCATGACCGGAGATACACCACCATCTTGTTGCCGGCAACAATGGCTACGCGGTCTCATCCTCATCTGCATACTCCTGCCGCTGCCGGCCAACGCGTGGGGGCCATTGGGGCACGCACTCATCGGAGAATTGGCCGAAACACACCTGTTGCCAGACGACCACGCGCTGCAGCGTTTGCTTACCCGTTTCCGTCAGCCATCACAGCGACGGCGGGTGCGCCGCAGCCTCCTCAACACGAAGCCGCCATCGCCCGGCAAAGCCCTCCGCATCCTGGCCAACTGGCCAGACGTGCACAAGCGAGACCCTGGCATGCTGCCGCACGATGCACGGCGTCATTACGTCAATCTCCCACACGACGCGGTGTATACCAGTGCTCGACATTGCCCGGATGATCTCTGTTCCATTGAAACCCTGCTGCACCAACGCGCCATTCTGGGCAACCGCCGTGCGCCGCTGGCACAGCGTGCCGTGGCGCTAGCGTGGGTGACGCACTTGGTCGGGGATATACACCAGCCCCTGCACGCCGGCAAAGCTGCCGATCGTGGCGGAACGCTGGCGTGCATTGCCTGGAAAGGTCACCCATCGAAACGGGTGACCATCAACGGGTATAAAAAATGTTCCGGCACCACACTGCATGCCGTGTGGGACAGCTCAATCCTCCAAGAAATGACGGGAAAATCCCACCCCGACACGGCGCCACAGCTGGCATGGCACTTTCTGTCTGCGCTCCGTCTCGTCCACGCCGCAGAACCGTCAATGACTGCCCGGACAGATACGGAGTGGCGCAGACTGATCGTACGCTGGCACACCGAAACCCAAGCACTCATCCTGCGCCACGACATCTACCCTCGGCACTACGCTCTAGGCCGTGACTACGCCCGCCAGCACTACCCCACCGTGCGGCAGCAACTGCTCCGCGCCGCCGTACGCCTCGCAGCGCTGCTACGGCACACCTTACGAGAATAGCACGCGGCGTGTGTCCCGTCAGCTGGCGTCGAGCACCTTCAGCGTCTCTCCGGCCTCATTCACGAAGTGCACACGCGCATAGGGACCACGATCGACCACCGCAAGGGCATACGGACTCGTCATCACCTGCGCTACCATCGCCTCTTTGGGTGGCGTGTGAAACCGCACTGTCACCTCGATAATGCCGTCTCGTTGGACAATCCTTTCATCAAACTGGATCGCATAGCCCGCAGTCGATCGTTGCCCCATCAAGGCGACCAATACCCGCTGAGTGGCAAAATCCACCGCCGGTAGCGAAGGCTTTTGTAGCGATGTGGTATGGAGGCGCGTATAGACCTCGACAAAACGCATCCGCTCAGAGATGACCAGAAATTGTCCCTGCCGGTCAGACACGCCCGAATGCATCTGACTTTCCAACAGTCGTAGCGTCACCTGCTTTATGGGCAGCTGACAACCGGCATGTACCGAGACAAACCAGACACACACACTGACCGCAACAAGATGCGCGATCCTCGTCTTCATCGGCGCCCTCCCTCACCATCGATTCGTTTGAAACCTACAATGAGTTGCCCATCCGTCCGGAACATGGCGGCGGCAGATGCCAGGGGGAAAGAAAACGCGACCGGAAAATCGATAGCGGTCACATCCCCCTCCTCCACAGTAATCGCCGTGGGACTATCAGTCAGGGGGAAGAGCCCACAGACTTCGCCATTATCACACACCAAGCCATCGTTATCTCGATCGCTGCCGGCCACAATAAAGTAACTGCCGGCTGGCAGACCAGGGGAGCGATAGGCGTAATTTTGCGTGGCACTTGTCGTGGCTTGCTCAACCGTCTCAAGGGTCTCGGTATCCACCACAAGCACAAACACCGTGCCCACATCCCCCCTGGTGCCGTTTGTCGGCCCTCCAACCGAGACGGGTACAGTCTTATCCCCCCCATTCGAGACAAGAGAGATACTGCCCAACCCGGTTCCATCGGGCAGGCTGGAACGATCCACCGTCACTGTCACAGTATGTAAGATCGCCGTATCAAGGGTAATCCACGGGACATCAGCCGTGATACTGGACACATCGAGTTGCCCCGTGCCAGCGTTACTTATGAGAAGTTGCAACGACATCGCGATCGCCCCGAAGTTGAGACGATTAGGTGAGACCACCAGCACGGGAGTATCTCCGGGCGGCGGAGCGCCACTGCCGCCCGCAATACTGCGCGCCACGTTCACGGCCAGAAAAGCATCAATCAGTCCATGGCCAAAGGTGTCATCACGGCCACCCGCTCCAAGATCACGCGTAATGGCCGCGGCATTGGGATCAGGATGCGTGCCGGCGAGTAGCGCATTGATGTCATCCGGGGTCAAATTCGGATTGACGGCTAGCATTAACGCCACCACGCCGGCCATATGCGGTGCCGCCATTGACGTGCCTTGGGCCGCTTCGAAAACAAATTGGAGTCCGCTGCCACTATCGTTAGCCATCGTACTGACCACACCGTCCGGGACCCCATTGCCGTCTCGATCAACGCTGGCATCGCCGCCAGGTGCGGCAACATCAATGGCGGAACCGAAGTTTGAGTACGGCGCCTTGCGCCCATTCAGGTCCACAGCACTCACCGAGAGCACCCCTGCGACAGTACTCATCGGGACCGGAACATTACAATCGTCGTTCCCCGCAGCAAGCACCACCACGACCCCGGCATTCCGGGCCGCGCCAAGCGCATTGACGATGACCTGTGACGGGGATGGCAGCGCCTGGCAAGTGCGATTCGACGGACCAAGACTCATATTGATCACATCCGCCGCAACAGGCGGCACCGTCCCGGAACTATTGGCCGCACCGGCCGCGTAGAGAATAGCCTGCGCAATATCAAAATCCGTCCCCCCGATACGCCCCAGGACCCTCAGCGGCATGATGTTCCCCTGCCAGGTCACCCCTGCCACCCCGGAGGTATTATTCGTCGCGGCGGCAATGGTCCCGGCCACATGCGTGCCATGAAACGAGCTGCGCGCCCCGAAATGCAAGTCGCCGACGTCGAACGGATCGGGATCAATGCCGTCGCCATCCCTCGCATTTGCCGGATCGCTAATAAAGTCGAAGCCGATGACATTCCCATTGCTGTCACGCAACATGCGACTGGCCAAATCAGGGTGCGTGGTAACCACCCCCGAGTCGATCACGGCAATCACGATGGCATCATCCCCTTGAGTCACATCCCACGCTTGCGGCAGGTTAATGAGGGAATAGTGCCACTGGAAGTCGATGAATTGATCATTCGGGAGGACGGTTATCTGATTGAGAGCATTCGGTTCCGCATACTCGACGTCGGGGTTCCGCCGTAACTGCTTGATGATTGATAACGTGCGAGCTTTTGCGGCCATGTCTTCCGAGTGATAACGCAGCGGTGAACTCCCTGCACCCGCCCGGCTTCGAAGCCCCAGAGGGGCGGTATCATCCGCGACGGTCATGAGCTGAGGCCCCGAAGGCACTGCAGCTTTCCGCACCAGCCCGAGCTCCGAGAATGCCGCCGCCTGGCGAGACCGTGACTGGTTGGTCTGCGGCGTGTCTCTCAGCTTCACAATGACATCACCAACCACAAAATCCGCTTCAGGGTCGAGGAAATGTCGGTCATGCCGCAAGGCAGCGAGAGTTGTGCTCGTTACCGCAGTGCTGCCCAAAGACAACAGGTAATTACTCGCGCCGGCAAACGCTTCAACCGCCACCAAGAACTCCCCCACCTCCCCTGCATCGGTCTCGATGATTTCCAGCGACCCGGTGCCGATAGATTGTTTCAGGATCATTCCGGCAGTATCGGTAAAAAAGAGATCTAAATCCCCCGCTCCCGGCTCCGCGATATTGAGCACAATCGTGGTCGGCCCTTGCAGCGTCACACGATAGATATCAACCATATCAGTTCTCTCGTTGGCATAGCCGCCAACATTGACGGGTACCGCCACCAGTTGGCCACCACCCGCCACGGTATTATTCTCAATCACCGGGTCGTTGGGGTCATTCGTATCCCCATCCAAGACCTGCCCCTCACTGACGGCGAGCGTTCCGGCCACCGATGCAGTTATGACGTTGCTATCGTCATCCGGAGCCATGACGTCACTATCATCATCGTCACCCCCACCTCCGCCCCCACCACTGCAGCCGGCTAGGGCGACGGCAAGAAACAATCCGCAGAGCACAATAGTCATCGCATTCCGCTTCGGCAACATCTCTATCTCCTCAGGGACCTCCTACCCGCAGTCCAAGCCACGCACACGAGCGCCAGGGCAACATTACCGTGCCGCGTAGTCTCACCAACAATGTCTGGCTCATCGCGGCAAGCGCTGATGGTAAAGTTTACCCCGCTGCTGCGGCAATCCGCGTCTACGTTTGTGCGTATGATGCTCATGGGAGGGCTGCGTAGTCGAGAACCGATGTGTTTGGGCAGTGGACAGTGAGGCTATCCCTAGGGATGTTCTGTATTACTTACAACGGGGTATGCAGAGTGGTATATCGTAGTAGTCATAGGGTTATCTATGGATTACATAAGGATTACGTGAGGATTTCATGAGGAAAGTGGGGTCAGGTGTGCCATACTGGGCTCATCCGCCAACCAAGGGGAGGATTTTGATAAACTCTATAAAACTTTTAGAACAAAGGGTTATCGTGGATTCTGGGTCGGTTAGACGCCGATTATCCACGACAATCATGAAGTCTCTGGCGGCAAAGGCTTGGAGGGATCGAGTCACCTCGTCGTCGACAGGCCCCGGAGGGAGGGCATCGAGATTCTCGGCCGTAATCAAGGCTTCAGGTGTGAGATATTCCCCGCTCAAGCCCGAACGTGTCTGCGCTTGACATTCCGCCACCTCCTGACGGACTTTGCAGGTAATCAGGTCAGACACGCGAAGGGTTGCTGTCGGTAGCGTCAGGCGCAGAGACACTGTGCGCTGCCCCTGCGGCAGGCCAAAAATGATGGTAGTAACGGTGACCTGCATCGCCGGACTCAGGACACATCGCCCACGACGGACGCCAACCCCAAGCTTTCCAGCTTGTCGCGCGTCGGCACGCCCTCGGGCGTCCAGCCGCGTATGGCGTAGTATTGGCCAAGCATCGCCTGCAACTCCTCAGGCGGGCAGTGCATGCCTTGGTGCATGCCATCGGGCACAGGCTCGTGCATGACGCGGTAGGGCAAGACATCCTGGGCCTGGCCGACGCCTTCGCGCACGTTAAAGGCGCGCTCCAGGTTCCACACGCGCTCGCCAATACGCTCGACATCATCCAGGGTCAAATCCCAGCCTGTGACGGCGTTGATCATGCGCGGATAGTGCTCGTTCAACATACTGCCGAAGCCGCGCTCGCTGACGAACCGGCACTGCGTGAGCGAATCGCCCAGGGCGGTAAAATGCTGATTTTTGACGGCAAATTCGGGTTTGCCATCGGTCGTGGTGTTATCGTGATCCGTGCCATACTGCAAGGTTGGCCGGGTGTCGTGATGACTCCCGCCCCGCGTCGCCGTGGCATAGCCTATGCTCATGCCTTTGAGCACCCGCGCCGAATGCGCCGGCAACTCGAGCCCTTTGACGGCATAGAGATATTTGGCGGCGTCACCGCCGAGTTGCTCCGCCATCCGCACCGATCCCTCGGCCAACAGATCGCCAATATCCCGCCGGTACGCGATCACCTCGATCAAATCGAGCATAGTCCGGTAATCACCAAAATTGA
>CAJIAL010000146.1_pt1 | contig 13781 bp, 13 predicted proteins | sample 9199091 | NCBI WGS metagenome assembly CAJIAL01 (sample SAMEA7708270, study PRJEB35096) | sediment metagenome | biome: marine neritic benthic zone biome [ENVO:01000025]; feature: sediment [ENVO:00002007]; material: shallow marine sediment [ENVO:03000034] sea grass bed [ENVO_01000059] ... | reverse complement strand
CATGCAGGCGCCCCAGACGCCGTCGTGCTCCAGTTCTTTGAGCATTTCGTGCGGGTCGTAGGCGGCTTTGCGCACATCCTCCCAGATGCCGAGGAAGTCAATACCTCCCGGATCTTCAAAGCGTTTCCCGGCCTGAATGACCGAGCCGACGGTGCCGACGCGAATGCCGTCGTAATACCAGGCATCGTACTCACGCCCGGTGCGGGTGCGGTGCCGTTCCATTGTGGGTGCGCGATCGCGGAACTTCGGTTCGATTCTACTGCTGTACATATCCGGCGGCTCGACAATGTGAGAATCTGCCGAGATAACTCTGTATGCAGCCATAACGCCCCTCCTCCGCTGGGTGAGCATGTCTCCGGCTCTGTTGCATGCTGTGGTGCAAACTCCTGCCTCGAGACAGTACAGCGCACAGCAATGCAATGGAGTAGATAGAAGCAGTACCGACCACTGCGGCCGATCCACCGCTCCCGCATAGCACACGAGAACTCCACGTCGTGCGTATGGTAAACGGAGGCAGTGGCGGAGTCAAACCGGCCGCGTCTCCCATTTTTTGCGGCGCCTAATACGATAACGAGACTTCTCTCAACGACCGCTGTATTTCTGGCTTGACCGTTGGAGCGATTAAGCAGAGGATCGTCGGGAGTCCATAACGTGCGTCTCGCGTTAATTAAAGAGTGACGTGCAGCCGGCAACCGTATATGTCGGTAGTCAGGAGGTCAGAATGAGTGTTGCGATTGGGTACGTGCCGGGAGCGTTCGGCGAAGGAGGGAAGGACCCCAACTTCTTACGGCAATTGGTCGAGGTGGGGGATGCGTATGGATATGACTCTATCTGGCTGAGCGACCGGATCGTCAGCCACCAGTTTAGTCTGGAGCCGATCGTCGCCCTTGCCACAGTGGCCGCCTACTCGGAGCGGCTCAAGTTTGGCACCAGTGTTTTGGCCTTGCCTTTGCGGAACCCGGTCGTATTGGCCAAACAAATCGCTACCCTGGATTACTTATCGCAAGGGCGCTGCTTTCCCGCCGTAGGCCTGGGACAGGAAGATCCTGCGGAGTACGAAGCCTGCGGTGTGCCCAAAGCCGACCGTGCCAAGCGTACCGACGAAGCCATCATGCTCATGAGGCGGTTGTGGGAAGAGGACCGCGTTACCCACGAAGGCGTATTCTTCACTTGTCACGACGTGAGCATCACCCCCAAGCCCTTTTTACAACCCTCGCCTCCGGTCTGGATTGGAGGCCGCAGCCCTGCAGCGGCCCGGCGCGTAGGCCGGGTAGGGGACGGCTGGCTGGTATCTCGTGCCACGCCAGACGATGTACGTCAGGGGCGAGACATCGTGTTTGACACCGCGGCGGCGCATGGCCGGCAGATCGAAGACGATCACATCGGCGTGCTGCTGGGCTATTATATGACTGACAATGTGCAGCAAGGACTGGCAAGAGCCGAACCGTTTGTCACCCGCAACCGATCTGATGTGCCCTTTACTGCCTATAGCGCCATAGGCTCGGCGGAACACATTGCCGAGGTGATTCAAGGCTACGTTGATGCCGGGGCGTCGAAATTTGTTGTACGCCCCCTGTGCCCAGGCAAGGAATCCATGGTGCAACTGGAGATGATGGGCCAACAGGTGTTACCCCTGTTTCACAAGGAATCCTTGAGCGCCGCGTAAGACGCTGGGGGTTTGTGACGGATAAGTGTGGAAGTTGTCGTGGCGCTCGAAGAGAATCTGACGGCGCACGACACGATTTTTATGATGCTCCTGAACACACGGCTGCATACCCAAGACGACGATGGGAAGAATCCGTTTTGACGGTGGGTTGAACCTCTGGTCTTGATACATCTGCACGCTGTGCGGTAGGTGCGTCGAGGTGTGTCCCATACCGCAGTCATACGGATAATCTATGTTTCCGCGACGCTTCTCCGGGAGCTGGCGGCTGTGACCGCTTGTAGCGACGGCACGCGCGGTGACGGCTGCGCAGCGAGGGAAGGCGCCGGGGGAACGTCATGAGTGTATGATGGAGCCGTTTGGTATGCAGGCAGAAGCTGCGTTTTATGAGGAAAGACGTTATGCATGACACGGTAGGTATCGTCGGGCTGGGCAATGCCGGATCGTCCCTGGCCACGGCGTTGTCGGGCGCAATGCCGCTTGTCGGCTTCGATGCGGACCCTGCCCGGCGGCAGGTGGTGGAACAGTTGGCGTTGGAGTGGGTCGATTCCGTGGCCGAGGTGGCACGCCGCGCCGCGTATGTGGTGCTGTCGTTGCCCAAGCCCGAGATTTCGAAGGCGGTGGTGGCCGCATTACTGGCGGGAGAGACCGCGCCGACCTTGATTATCGAGACCAGCACGGTGACGCCGAAAGTGGCGCAGGACTTGTGCGCCATGTGTGAGGCGCGCGGAGTACGTTTCGTCGATGCGGCAATTGCCGGTGGCGTGGCCGGGATGGCGGCGGGGACAACGACGTTTTTGGTCGGTGGTGTCGATGACGATGTGGCATTGGCGCGTCCTGTCCTTGATGCCATGTCGTCAGAGGTCATGCATCTGGGACCGGTCGGCACAGGTATGGGGGCAAAAGTGGTGAACAATGCCGTCATGCACGCCGTCATGGTCGTGTTGATCGAAGCCGGCGCCATGGCCACGAAGCTTGGCATCCCGATGCAGACACTGGTCGATATTCTCAATCGTGAAGAAGGGCTTGTACGGCCTTTGACGCATCGCGTTGCCGAGCGCATGATGCATGGAAACTACGCCGGTGGTATGTCGGTATCCAATGCGCGTAAAGACTCCGTGTTGGCTATAGAAACGGCGCAGGAGCTCGGGGTGCCATTGTACGCGATTTTATCGTCGCATACGCCGTATGAAATTGCCGAGGCGAGTGGGATGGGTAGTCTCGATTACGCCGCCTTGGCGACGTTGTGGGAGCAGTGGGCCGGCGTGCAGTTCACCGAGACGGCGGAGTAGTGGCTCTCGTGGTGGTCACTCTGCACTCGCGGCGGGGGTAAACCTGAAGCGCAGCGCGTACCAGATACGTCCTATCCACTCATGGACGACAAAATAGCTATCGCGGAAGTCAGAGGCGCGCGGGATGAAATCTCGCGCGCGCAGCACCGGTTTGACGGCGAAGTCTGTCGGGGCTGGGATCACCCGGAGACCGAAGGCTTCAAACGCGGCTTGAGCCCGGGGCATGTGTAAGGCGTGGGTGACGAGATAGATCGTGTGCACCTGGGCTTGCCGTAAAATCTCGGCGCTGAACTTGGCATTTTCGTAGGTGGTGCGTGAGGCCGTTTCGATCCAGCGAGTAGGTGTGTGAAAACTGTGCTGCAGCGTCTCTTGCATCGTGACCGCTAGCGATTTCGACGCTGAGGAGGGGACCCCCCCGGTCACCAAGATTGGCAGGCCCAACTTGTGAAAGAGCGCGGCGCCGTAGCGCAGCCGCACAAGCGTGCTGGCTCCGACCGTATCACCGCCATACTCCGGCGCCTCTAAGTAGATGCCCCCACTGAGGATGACGATAGCGCCGGCTGTCTCATCGAGGCGTATGGGTGTGAGAGGTGGCGCGGTTTGCAAACGCCACGAGAGATACCCACTGACAGCCGGGGTGCACAGCAGATAGGCGACGATGACCGCAGTGAGCATGAGGCTGCGGCCGAGGCGCGGTCGCCACCGGGCCAGGATCCATCCGGTGAAGCCCAGGAGAAAGAGGCTGAGCGGTGGCTGAATAAGCGTTTTGAGGACAAGCACAATGGGACGCATAGAGGCTATCGCCTTTTGGATCGTATGACTACCTTGCCAGGCCAGTTAGGCATTGAGCACCCTGATCGGACTGCCGTTGAGAAAGGCGGTGATGTCTTCCAAGGCTTCGCCGTAAAACACCTCGTAGGTTTCCCTGGTGACGTACCCCATATGGGGGGTGATCACGATGTTGTCGAGCCGCCGGAAGGGATGGTCTAGCGGCAAGGGTTCAACGTCGAAGACGTCAAGACCGGCACCGGCAATGGCCCGGGTTTCCAGCGCGTGGATCAAGGCCGGCTCGTTCACGATGGGGCCACGGGAGGTGTTGATCAGGTACGACGTCGGTTGCATCAGGCCGAGTTCGCGCGCCCCGATGAGATCGCGTGTGCGGTCGCTCAGCACCAGATGAATGGTGGCAATATCGGCGCGTTCGAGCAGTTCGTCTTTACTTACCAGGGTTGCTCCGCCTTGCGCCGCCCGTTCCTGGGTCAGGTTTTGACTCCAGGCGATGACGTTCATGCCGAAGGCGTTCCCCACCGTTGCCACTTGTGAGCCCAGACGACCGAGACCGATCATGCCCAGGGTTTTGCCGTGTAGCGTGATGCCCAGACTGACCTGCCAGTTGCCGTTACGGGTGGCGTGGTCTTCGCGTGGAATCTCACGCAGCAAGGCCAGAATGAGGCCCCACGTCAACTCGGCGGTTGGGGTGGCGAGGCCGGCTGTGCCGCAGACGGTGACGCCGCAGTCGCTGGCAGCTTGGAGGTCGATCGAGGCGTTGCGCATGCCGGAGGTAATCAACAGGCGCAGTGTGGGCAGCCGTTGCAACAGGCTACGGGTAAACGGCGTGCGTTCCCGCATAGCCATAATGATGTCGAAGTCGTGTAAGCGTTCGACCAGGGCGTCTTCGTCATCGAGGTGATCGCGAAATACCTGCAGATCGGTGTCCACGGGCAATGAGCGCCAGTTGGCCATCTGCAACGCGACGTTTTGGTAGTCATCCAGTAATGCCACACGAGCCATATGCTATCCCTTCTGTCGGTAAGAGGAGCGTGGGTGGCGAGCATGATACCGAATGTGGTCGCGGTATGCCAGCAGTCGGGAGGATTGCCTCCTACGAAGCACTGTGTGGTGTGGCAGCATGGCGGAGGGTCCTCTATATTTTACAGAGGAAGTGGTGAAAGGTCGGCTGATGGAACAAAGTCTTCCAAGTAGCCGTTTTTACAATATGTAATGTAGCGCTCTCTCTGTATAATGCGATCGTGGCGGAGTCTCGGTCTATGGCAACGCGTCCTGCTTCGAACCGTCTCATTCCTTACCGATCGATCGTCTTCAAAAACATCCTGCTGTTTGTCTTTATCCTTCTCGTTGCTGTCGTTCCCTTGGCGCTGAGTCATTATGAAGATAGTCGCGATGCGGAAATCAAAACCCTCGCGGCCAGGCTCGAAGTGGCGGCTGAGCGCGGCCTAGCCACGTTGGATGCGGCGACGATTGCCGGTTTGATAGGCCCGGAACATATGCACACGTCGGTGTATCACAATGTCGTGACCACCCTCCGGGGTATCGAGCGGGAATTTGGTATCGACGATGCGATTCTCATGCGCCGAGAACCCGACGGACGATACACATACATTGCCGTCGGCAATGCCGATTTCGATCTCGGGGAGTATGTGCAGATCCACGCCTGGTTTCCGCCGACGTACGAGGCGACGGAGGATACCTGGCGTTTGGGAACCATCATACACAGTCGGCTATTCGGCGGGCGTGTTATCGATGATCGTCTGTCGCGTCCCTGGCGTTTGCTGTGTCGTCTGACCGCTGCGCTGGGCGATTCACGTCTGTGGCACCGCATGTGCAGTCCCGAGGGCACGGATCACAATTTCGACCTCGATTTACCACGATTTCTTCAAATCAACGCGCCGTTGATAGTCAATGGGCGCGTGGTTGCGGTGTTGATGCTCAACAAATCCGCCAATGCGGTCGCGGCGGCGGTGCAAGCCAAGACGTTGGAAGTCATCGGGCTGACCGCGGGTATCGTCATCGTCGGCCTCGGTCTCTTCGTGTATGCCTCAGCCCGCATGCTCCGGCCGCTGAAAGATTTGATGGCGGCGGCGGGTGAGGTGGCCCATGGCAACCTGGACGTGGCGATTCCCGTGCCACGGAGCCGGGATGAAGTCGGCCGCTTGACCCGGACGTTCAATACGATGCTCGAAGGCCTCCGGCAGCGGGATTTCATTCGCGATACCTTCGGCCGCTATCTGAGCAAGGAGGTGGTGGAGGAGGTCTTGGAGTCTCCCGATGGCTTGAAGCTCGGTGGAGAAATGCGGGACGTCACCATCATGGTGTCCGATTTGCGGGGGTTTACGTCGCTCACTGCCGATATGTCGCCGCATGACGTTATTGACATGCTGAACCGTTATCTCGGTCGCATGGTGGAGATCTTGGCTGCGTATGACGGCATCGTCGACGAATTTCTCGGCGATGGTATTTTGGCTTTTTTTGGCGCCCCGTTGGCCGCTGACGATGAGCATGAACGCGCTGTGGCCTGTGCTATCGAAATGCAGAAAGCGTTGGTGGATATCAATGTCGAGCAACGCCGTCGAGGTCAACCGGAGTTGCATATGGGCATTGGGATCAGCACCGGCCCGGTGATTGTGGGGAATATCGGTTCGGAAAAACGCACCAAATATGGTGCCGTGGGTAGCACCATCAATGAAGCCTACCGCATCGAATCCTATACCATTGGCGGTCAGATCTTACTGAGTCCGAGTGTCTACGAACGCGTGCAGGCGTTGGTCCAGGTCCGGAGCACGCAGGACGTGCAGTTCAAGGGCTTGAAAGAACCGATGACTCTGTACGATATTACTGGACTCCAGGGGAAATATGCCTGCACCCTGCCGGAGCGGACTTCTGAAGCGTTTGTGTATTTGGCGGCGCCGTTACCCATCAGCTGCTTTCCGGTCGAGGGGAGCACCGTCTCGGAGCACGCCTTGCGCGGGACGATAACGCATCTGGCTACAACCGCTGTCGAAGTAGTACTGGACGGAGACATCGCCCTCTACAGCAATGTGAAGCTCGTGCTTGATCCCTCGGCGGCGTCGGGAGTGTCCGAGATGTATGCCAAGGTCATCGCGGACAGGGCGGATGGCAGAGACGTCGGCCCTACGCATGTCTGTCTGGAATTGACGTCCTTGCCCGAGGATGTCCGGGAATTTCTCGCCAACCAACGCGCGCTCGCGTTTCGTAGTGCCTCATAAGTACCTGGACATATCGTTTTGCACCTTGCGTCGCTGGCGTCTGCGCCAGCGACAGCACCATACGAGATATGTCATGTGCACTTGATTCTGTCCGGTCCTTAAAGATATCACGTCGTTGACTCGTCTCCCCATTGTGTCCACCCGTGCCGATGATGGCGCGCGAAGAGCTCGAGGTACGGTCCCGGACTACACCGCTCGATAATGTCGTACAGAGCATCGGGTTTGCGTGAGTGCTCACGCTTCCGGCTGAGCATGATATTTTCCTGCCGCCGCCCTGGCGCCAGGGTGCGCAACTTGCCGCGTACGCCGAACAGTACGAGTTCCGTCACGTTACGGAAATAAAACCCGACCCCACGCCGGTCGGGGCCGCCGTCACGCCGCACTTTGTACCACACCAGATTGGTTTTGTAGACGAACCCCCAGCTTTGCATGACTGCTAACCCATCGAGGATCAGTGCGTTGGGGACCCAGAGGTAGAGATGGCTAGTGGGCTGGGCAAGCTGGACGATGGGGAGGGCTTTGATCTCGTCGAGAGTCATGGTGGCGTACCGCGTCAGCCGCCGATGCTCAGGCGCCATTTTTCCCGTGCGATTAGCGAAACGCCAGGGCGGGTCGGCCAGAATGGCGCCAAACGACTGTGGCGGAAACCCCTGGGACAGCAAATCGTCTGCAGGTGTTGGTGCTGGGTGAGGAGTCTGCATAGGATGGTTGTCCGCGTTGGACTCGGAACGCCGTGTGTCGTGTTTACAGGTTTTCGATCCAATAGTCGGGTGATGTCACAACGCCATGTCGGGCGAATATGGCGTCGATTTCGGCCAGGTCGGCCGCGGAAATCGTCCAGTCAAGTGCCCCGACGTTGTCTTCGACTTCCGCCGGCGTGCGGCAACCGACCAGCGCGACGCTGATTACGGGGTTTGACAGCGTCCAGCGTAGGGCGAATTGCGGTAGGGTTTTGTCGTATTCGGCGGCCATGGCCTTGAGTTCTTCAACCGCCCGAAGATTCCGCGCGAAATGGTCCGGGCCAAAGAGGTGTTGAAACAGGTTCAGCGATCCCATACGACCTTGACGCCCGCGCCAATCCCCTTCGTCGAAGTGCATGTCCGGAGTAAAGGCGCCAGTGAGCATGCCGTAGGCCAGCGAGCCGTAGGCCATCACACCGATGGCCTGTTCGCTACAGTAGGGATAGACGTCCCGACTCATACGGCGGTCGAGCATGTTCCAACAATACTGTACCACGTCAATACGGCGGGTCTGCATGCAGGCGGCAATCTGGTCGCGGCTGAAGTTGGAGAGGCCGACAAAGCGCGCTTTGCCCTGCTGCACGATGTCGTCGAGCGTCCGCATGGTTTCCTCGAGCGGCGTGTTGACATCCGGCCAGTGTACCAGATAGACATCGACGTAATCGGTGTTGAGGTTGTGGAGGCTCTGCTCGATGGACGCCGTCACCCGCTGCCGACTGCTGTCGCGAAAGTTGGGTGCGTCTTGGTAGCCGACACCGAATTTGGTCACGATAATGACGTCTTGACGCCGTGGTCCCAGCGCTGTGGCTAGGGCTCGCTCCGAGACGCCAAAGCCGTAGGCCTCGGCGGTGTCGAAGCAATTGATACCGAGATCGATCGCCCGCTGCACTGCCGGGGCATACTCGGACTCGTCAACCTTGCCGTAATTTCCGCCGATTTCCCAACACCCGAAACCAATGGCTGACACCTGAAGTCCTGTCTGTCCAAATGGCCGGTATTCCACATTGTTCTCCTTGTCGCGTCCTGGGTGCCATACGTGCGCGCAGTATATAGTGGTGTGCTGGTGAGCTCAAGCATGCCGGCGGGTTCTCTGCTAAGATAGCCCGCCATCCACGCAATAAGACAGACAACGGAGGACGCAGTGTTTCTCGGACTTACCATTGGTGTGCTGGTGATCGGACTCGGGCTCGGCTATGCCCTGCGCCGGAAATTCCAGTATGCTGCTGCAGAGGCCGGTCAAGCCTTGTTGGCTGCCACGGAAGCCGGCGATGTGGCTCAGATGCGGGCGTTATTGGCACGGCGTGTCGATATCGAGGCTCGTGATGCACAGGGCTTGACGCCGTTACACGTGGCGGCTGCAGGCGGTGACATCGCTGTGGTGCAATTACTGGTGCAACACGGGGCCGATGTGAATGCGCAGTCGTATACCGGGGCGACGCCGTTGGACCACGCTATCACCTATAGCAGGCGACACGACGTCGTGGAGCTTTTACAAGCACACGGTGCGCAGGGCAATACGGATTGGGACTCGATTTTCTAGGCCACACTCCCCACAGAATATCCTCACGTGTTGTTGCTCTAGAAAGATAGTCGCAAGGAGGTGTCGGTGTGTCTGAGGTATCGATTACCGAAGCCAAAAACATTTTGACTTGACGCGCCTCATTTATGATGCTGAGCGCGGAGAGACCATCCACATCACACGCCGTAGCAAACCCGTGGCAGTTCTCGTTTCCGAGGATGTCTACGAGCGCCTCAAAGCCGGGGAGCGTACAAAGGATTTCTGGCAGGCTCTGCAGGAATGGCGTATGCAAGCCGGCTTTGATTGGCCGGAGCTGACGTCGGAGGAGGTGGATAGCTGGCGTGACAGATGACTTTGCCGATTTCGCGGAGTTGACCGTTGAGAATTGGTTCGAGTGATAGTGCTACTGCGTCATAGCAGACCGAGTTTCCGCAGAGTGGTTTCATAGCCGTTGCGGGCAGCATCATAGTGGACGTGCATACCATGCTGCACCACGGGACGCCCGGCAATCACGACTTCATCGACCGCCCGCGGGGTGGCGCCGAAGATCACGCTGTCGGCGAGGAGGGCGTCATTGCTGCCGGCAATCGAGGCATCATGGGCATTGAGGTAGACCAGATCGTGCTGCCACGCCGGGCCAAGGCCCAGGGCGGCGTAGCCCTGCCGGGTTACCGCTGCGAGTAACATGGGCGCGTCCACGGCGGCATGCCGTGTCAGGGTCCGAGAACGTTCGTCATACTCGACGGCCCGTAATTCGTCAAAGGCATCGCTACTGGTATAACTGTCGACCCCGACACAGAGTTTGGCACCGGCGCGAACCAGTGCAGCCGTATCTGGAAGCCCGTCGCCGAGATCCCGTTCGGTCGTCCGGCACAGGCACACGAAGGCTTGCGTTGCTCCCAGCATGGACATTTCCTCCGGGGTGAGATGCGTGGCGTGGACGGCGACAAAGCGTTTGTCCAGGATGCCGTCATCTGCTAACAGGACGCCCGGCCGCACGCCGTACGTGTCCAGGCAGATGTCGACCTCGCGGGGTTGTTCGGCCACGTGCATGTGGAAGGGGAGGGCATGGCGCCGGGCATAGGCGGCCAGGGCGCCGAGCTGTGGTCGGGCGACAGCACGAAGACTGTGGGCCGCCAGGCCGACGTGGACGAGCGGATACGCCACGTACCGCTGGGCCAGGGCCTCGACATCGCGTAGTACCTGATCGACCGACGCATCACAAAAGCGCCGTTGCACCGGCGTTGGAGTGTCGCCGGGGCCGTCCTGGAAGTAGGCGGTACGGAGCAATGTCAGGCGTATCCCGGCATCGTGCGCGGCGTGGATGACGGCATCGGACATGGTGAGACGATCGGCGTATGGGGTTCCGTCCGGCGTGTGGTGGATATAGTGAAATTCTCCCACCGCGGTCACGCCCGACATGGTGAGTTCCGCGAAGGCAAAGTACGCGATGTGATACATGTCATCCGGGTCGAGTTGCGCCGCCAGAGTATACATCAGGTCGCGCCAGGACCAGAAGGAGCCTGGGCTATTTTCCCGGCGCTGGGTGCGACCGCGTAAGGCGCGTTGAAAGGCATGCGAGTGCGCCGTCGCCATGCCGGGTAAGACCAGGCGGTCGCCTTCCCGCCGTATTTCGGGGACAGCATCAGTCATCCGAAAAATCCTTTGAGCTCAGGGCTTGATGGCGTCGGGCACGTGTTCCAGCCATCCGACCTCTAGGACACCCCACAGCCCGACGAGAATTGCTTCGGCAGCATCAGCCCGTAACGAGGTGGGGCGTCGCGCCTGCGACCAGTCGATCACCCGGCGTGCCACGATATCAGCCTGTTCTTTTGCTTGCAGGCCACTACGCTGCTGGCGTGAGTAAAGCAACTGCCGGCGCCACACTTCGGCACTGACTTGACGAACAGCAAGCTGTCGCCGGGTTGCTTCACGTTTCCAGAGTTCTGCTAGAGGCCCGCCGCCTTCCAGGACGAGCCAGGCGAGACCGGGCTCGGTATCGAGAATCTGACGCGCTCCACGCCGTAATCGTGCCGCTGTGCCGAAGTTGTGCGAGCGATACCAACGCAAGCGTCCGTCACACCCGTACAGCGCCAGACCGGTTTTCACCCCAAGGTCGACCGCCAGCAGGCACGCGTTCGTCTCGGAACCCTCGTGCACAGACGTGTGTGGTTGCGGGTCCGGCATAGGCCTGCCCTTTCTCGCGTATCCCTGCTACGGCTTGCTTCGCGGGTAAGCACTGTAAAACATGTTATGCTCAGTGTCTACCTGTCGCGAGGCGCGTGTCGCACAGATACCCGGGTAAAATAGTTTACATACATAACGCAGCTATGATGTGCCTCTCACATACAGTCCTGACACAGAAAGCCTAAGCGCATGAAGCGTATTCTCATCACCGGGATCACCTCGTTGCATGGTTGGCCGTTGTATAAGGCCTTGACCCAGCAGCTAGGCCCCCAGCACGTCTTGGGGATTTGTCCACCGAAAACCCGTCCCGCGTTGTTTCCGGACACGAACGTGGTGCCGTGTTGTGTGAATGATCTTGACTGCTTGCAGACGACGTTTCATCACTTTCAGCCGACCGATGTTATCCATACCGCCGGCATGTGTGATTTGGATGTCTGTGAACTGTGGCCGAGCCTGGCGTATACTCGAAATGTCGAGGGCACCAGGAATGTCGTGGAGTTAAGCCGCGGATGCTCTTTTATGTATATCAGCACGGATTTGGTCTTTTCCGGTCAGCACCCTCCCGCCGAGGGTTATAGTGCCATGTGCCCTGCGGATCCTCTTAGCATGATTGGCAAAACCTTTCTCCAGGCCGAAGGCATTGTGGCCCAATTACCGCAGGCGCTGATTGTACGCAAAGGGTTGCCGATGGGAGCCTCGATTAGCGGGCGGAAGGGGCCACTCGATTATTTGGCCCATCGGTTTCGGCAATCAAAGCCCCTGACGTTGTTTTACGACGAATTACGTTCGGCCATCTCTAGCGATGACTTCACGCATGGTGTGCTGCGGCTGTGGGCCATGGGGGCGACGGGGCTCTACCACTTCGGCGGTCCGCACAAAGTGAGTTTGTATGCCATTGGGCAACATGTGATCGAGACGTATAACTACGAGGCATCCTGCCTCATACGCGCCTCACGTCATGATGATCAGTCGGGCTTGCCGCGCATCGGCGATGTGGCGTTGAATTCCCAACGAACGTATGACGTGATAGGTTATACCCCCCGACCATGGCCTGCGTGACGAGAGAGGCGCTGACGGTTCGGCCGGCGCCCCGGACCGTTCGTGGGTGTCTGGCACCCTTGGCGTCGTGAGGAGAATTCCGTGAGCACTGAACAGTCGGCCTGGCATGTCTGTAATACCTGTAAGCAGCCCATTGCCTTCGAGCAAACATACTATCTGTGCAGTGTGTCAACGTGTAATCGCAAGCGCACAGGCTTCTTCTTTTGTTCCGTCACGTGTTGGGATACGCATGTGCCCATGATGCGCCATCGTGAAGCCTGGGCTGAGCAAAACCGTGCGCCGAGCCGGGCGGAGTGGGAACGCGTCCAACGCGCTGACGCGGCCAAAGCCGCGGCGCAAGCTCCGTCGGCGTCGGCAGCCTCCCGGCGTCCACTCGTGTCCGGAAGCGACAGCGGGGAGTCGCTCCCGCAGGACGTACTCATCGTGGTGTCGAAGTTGAAGCAATACATCAAACAGCGTGCCAACATGAACACGTCGGATAGTGTCACCGGCGTGCTGTCGGATCATCTGCGGGACTTGTGCGATGCGGCCATTGCGCATGCAGCGGAAGAGGGGCGCAAGACGGTCATGGACCGGGATTTCTTGTTGTTCGGCGAGACGTCTCCAGGTTCTTAACGTCCTGGTGCCAACGCTCGGATAGCCTGGAGAATGACCTCCCGTTTCCGCGCCGGGTCTTTTTCGCGTGTTAAGAGATACAGAAAGGCGGTGTCGACTCCGGCGTCGAGATAGCGTTGTACGTGCGCCCGGATGTCGTCCATGGTACCTCGCAGGGTCAATTCATGCACGGCTTGGGCTGGAATAGCCGCCAAGGCGCCACGGCGGTCGCCGCTGTCCCAGGCCTCCCACATCGGGCCGAGCAATTCCGAGCGTCCGAGCCATTGCTGAAAGGCTTTGTAGACCGGCACGTTCATGTAGGCTGCGATATCCCGGCGTACAAACTGATCCGAGTCCGCGTCCGGCGGGTCGATATGCACCATCAGGCGCGCTGTCACTTCAATCGCCTCCGGATCGCGCCTCGCCTCGGCTGCCGCAGCGCGCACCACCTGCACGGATTTCGGCACGTCTTCGACCGAGAGCCAGTTGACGATAACCCCGTCTCCCACGCTGCCGGCCACGCGGAGCATGCCTGGGCGGAGGGCGGCGATGTAGATGGGAATGGGTGCGGCTACTGGGCGGGAGAGGCGAAAGCCGTTCACCGCGAATGTCTCGCCCTGGAAGACGACGCGTTCTCCCGCGAATGCCTGCCGGAGAAACTGCACCATCTCACGTACACGCGTCGCCGGGCGGGAAAAGGTG
>CAJIAL010000047.1_pt1 | contig 13812 bp, 14 predicted proteins | sample 9199091 | NCBI WGS metagenome assembly CAJIAL01 (sample SAMEA7708270, study PRJEB35096) | sediment metagenome | biome: marine neritic benthic zone biome [ENVO:01000025]; feature: sediment [ENVO:00002007]; material: shallow marine sediment [ENVO:03000034] sea grass bed [ENVO_01000059] ... | reverse complement strand
TCCAGATCCTTGCGCTGCTGGTCGATTGTACGTTGCTGTTGTTGCAGCAACCGCTTCAGTGCCGCGGGGTCGTCAGGAAGTTGAGGGGGCAGTCCATCCATGGGCGATGAGTATAGCGGGCCTTAACAGTGGTGTCAGTGTCTATCGCTAAGGTAATCGTTGTCGCTTAAAGGGTGTGTGCAAACGATAGCTTTTTGTGCGGACGCATGCCGTTCAAGTTATAGCCGTCCAGCAGATACTCGAGTTGCTCCTCGGTCAACGTCAGCGTGTCACCATCGAACCAGTCCGGCCATTGAAAACGCTGTTTCTCGACCCGCTTGTACAGCAGCCAGTAGCCGTTCAGGTGCCATATCAGCAGCTTGATTTTGTCACGACCACGGTTACTGAAAACGTACAGCGAGCGATCCGCGGGGTCCTGACCGAGTTCGGTAGCGACCAGTGCGGCCAGGCCATCGATTTGTTTTCGCATATCCACCGGGTATCGATACACGAACACCCGTTCAGCTCGCCAACGTTCAGACATCATGGGTCAGCCCTCGTGCCAGCTTGGCGACCGCCTCGAGACTCATGCCGGGTGGACACTCAATGTGCACGCTCTCACCGAGCCACACGACCAAACCATCTGTCGGGGGTGGCAGAGGTGTCGTCAGCTCCCTGAAGGCCTTCTGCGAGGGCGTGCGTCGCTTGCCGGCAAACTGTGGGCTGCGCCGATAGCGACGTCGAAAACTGTGGAAATTAACACCACGCTGCTCGCAGAACACCCTCTGGTTCAAACCCGACGCCTTGAACTCCTTGATCAGCTCCTCCCACTCGCCATCCGTGCGGTTGATACGTTGGTTGTTACTCATGCGGTCTCTCCAATTAACGGGAGACTACACCACACCAGTTCCGCAAAACTCAGACAAGCCTGTGTTGCATAGATCGCTTACGTCGAGAAGGACAATGTGCCGAGTCGAAAGATTGCCGAGTCCCTGGGCGGGACTGTGATTAAGGAGGGTCGGCGCGAGTCGTTATCTGGAAATATTCTCAATGAAAGGGTGTATAAAATTGATACGGTTGCATAGTCCGCCGCAGTCAATTGCTGGCGTTTCTGCTAGCCTGGATTGGCGAGAGCATGCGTCATTCGCCCGAGCGTGATCATGGTGCGTTCCAGTGTATCGCTCCATGGCTGGGCGCAATTGAGCCGGATGAAGTTACGATATTTCTGGCTAGCGAAAAATATCTGGCCAGGCGCAATGCTGATGCGTCGAACCAGTGCTTGCTGGCACAGTTTCAGCGAATCCACTTGCCTGGGTAGTTCGACCCAGATCACGAACCCACCCTGCGGTTGGGTTACCCGGGTTGTGGTCCGCAAGAATTCAAGCAGCCTTCGCAGCCAAACCATATTCATGGTGTAATCCACCGAGAACAGAGTGAGCCACAACCCTAAGATGGTCTGGAATACGGTGACGATGCTCGTGTAGTGCGACAGGGAGCTCTGCGGGTGGGTCCGGAATTCCCGGCCCAAGGCTGGCATGGGGCCTACCTTGATTGTAATGTGTTACCCATTTATTCAGAACGCCGCGCAGTTGGTTTTCCGTCAGTGGAATGAGGAAGTCGAGGCATTCTCGGCGGAGCGTACCGATCACACGTTCACAGACACTGTTAGCCTTGGGGCTTCGAGGCGGTGTTCTGAGTACTCGCAGCCCCAGGTGCGTCATCGACTGGTCGAGCTGGGCCGAGAAGATGCCATCGCGATCATGGATGAGAAAACGGTAGCCATGGTCCGACGGGATGGCTTCCCGCAGTTGCTGGAGTGTCCACGCCGCCGCTGTGGGGTGGGTTGTCACATTACGATACACAACCCGTCGTGTCTGGTGTTCGATAACGACCAGTACGTAGAGCAGCCGAAACGTTGCTGTAACGACAACACAAAAGTCGCAGGCCAGTATGGCTGCCGCATGGTTGTGAACAAAGGTTGACCAGCGTTGATCGCCACGCGGTTGTCCCCGCGGGCGTTTGGGCATGTACTTTCGTACCGTTCGAGGGGACATTCGAATACCCAGTTCAAGTAGCAACTCATTGGCAATGCGCTCTTCGCCCCAGTGCAGATTGCCCAAAGCCATCTCACGAATCAGTCGTCTGAGTTCAATGGGTATCGGTGGTCGCCCCGGCCGCGACTTCCAGCGCCAGAACAACCGGAAACCCTGACGATGCCATCGGACCAAAGTCTGCGGTTGGACAACAACCAGCGCATCCCTCGAATTAAATAGCCTGGAAAGCAGCACGAGCGCAATTCGGATAGGCGTGTCAGGCCGACGGGGCTTTAGCTTGCGTTCCCGGTACATGGCCAATTGTTTGCGCAGGAAGAGATTCTCAGCGGCCAGCGTACGATGCGGCCGTAGGATTAGCCAGATGAACGTGGCCAAGTCACTAAGAAGTTTGATTATCGTTCGGACACCATCCATGACGGGAAATATCATGCCATAGCAGGTGTAACGGTGCTATTCTATGGCGAGAACGCATTTAGAAGTAATGGATTTCTATTTTTGCGGACTACAGCCGTTTTCAGGTGATAATTATGAGTGCGCCACACTCAGGTTCTCAGGACATGCATATCGTTAGCGCTCAGGCTGTAGCCAAGGTAAAGTTGAACTCAACGCCTTTGCTGACTTCACTATTAATCCAGATGCTCTGCTCGTGCAGTTCAAGAATCTTTCTAACAATCGCCAGCCCTAGGCCGGCGTGACCGTTGCTTCGATCTTCGGCATGGGCCTGGTGGAAACGTTCGAAAACCAGTTTTTGTTGAGATAGCGCTATCCCCTTGCCGGTGTCGCTGACACGGATCAGAATACGCCCGTCTTCGGGTGTGTCAACAGTGATATGGACTTCACCGCCTTCGCCGTTGTAGTAAATGGCATTGCCGATGAGGTTGTCCAGCACACGTTCGATCAGCCCGAGGTCTGCCAGTACGAGCGGATTATGGTTTGCAGAGACGACGTTGATCGTGATCGCCTTTTCACCGGCGCGGATTGCATGTTTATTCACTACATCATAGATAAGCTCCTTGATCGGGAATTCTTCCAGCACTGGCTGGCGTTCTTTCGCGTCCAGTTTAGCCAGTTCCAATAAGTCATCGATGAGTTTGTGCAGGTGGCGCGATTGGCGGATTGCGATGGACAGGAACTGGTTCGCTTGTTCGACATCAAGGTCGTCTCCCTTCAAAGCCAATGTCTCTAGGTAACCTTGAATCGACGTGAGCGGGGTGCGCAGGTCGTGGGATATATTAGCAACCATTTCACGTCGGAGCTCGTCTTGTTGTTTGAGCGCCGCCCACTGGTCTGAGATGCGGTCACTCATCTGGGCGACACCATGATGGAGTTCATCGATTTCGTCACCTATCAGTGACTGATTGTTATCCACCGAAAGGATAGCGGGTTCTTCAAAATTGCTAGCGACAAACTCGCTGACCTGTTGCGTTAAGGTTCTCAAACGCAGCGTCAATCGATTGAAAATATACAGACCCATGGTCAGGCCGAGCAACAGACTGCCGCCCAATATTGAGCCACCGAGGGTTAGCATATAATTGTGCGACTGTGATGCCTGCGCTGCAGCATATTGTTCGCCCAGCAGTACGACATAAAGGTAGCCTTGGGGGGTGTGTATGTCTGGAATGGGGGTTACCGAAAACGGTTTTTGCAGAGATTCACCACGTGGATCGTCACCGAGCAGCGGATAAATTGGCGAGCCGCTGAGAAAACTACGTATAGGTTGCAGGTCGATACGTTGGCGCTTTACTTTACCGGGTTCAGCGGAGTGCGCGAGGATGTTGCCCTGCAGGTCGATATAATAGATTTCGATATCCGGGTTGATGCTCATATACATCATGAAAGTGTCTTTCATGGCGTTCTTGTCGATGGTTTTACCTTTCACGATCTTGTTATCCGATACCAGATTCTCCGCGAGATTCCGGTTGAGCGTCTGCTGCGTGGATTGATGTAGTCGGTTGAGGAGAAAGCCGGCAAACAGGGTGTAGATCAGGCCCACCACGATGAGTGTGGTAGCCAGTCCAATAGCTAACTTTGCATAGAAGCTTCTGAGTATGGACATAGTTAGGTTGCCCCGCCTTGAATGTTCAACTTCAACTCTTTTCATCTATCAGTCGCAGTACCTGCTTTTCGATGGTGCGGGCCTTGCGACTTCCGGCGTGTGTTTCACCGATATAGGCGCCACGTATCCGGCCCTGTCGGTCCAGAAGATAGTATGCCGGCCAGTAGCGGTTGTTCATTGCGTCCCAGTAAGAGAAGTTGTTATCCAGCATAATCGGATGCAGTAGCTGGAATTCTTTCACCTTGGCGAGCACATTGTTGCGCTGTCGCTCGCGATCAAACTCCGGCGAATGCACACCGACGATTGTCAATCCACGGCCGCGGTATTTCTCCTCAAGAGCGTTCAGCCAGGGAAACGAGCGGTAGCAGTTCCAGCAGTCATAAGTCCAGAAATCGATAAGGACAACTTTGCCACGCAAGGATTCGAGCGTCAGTGGCGGCGAATTGATCCACTCGTCGCTGGCGGCATGAGTAAACTCGGGGGCCGCCGACATAATTTGGGAGGTTTCGGCACTGATCTCACGCGCGGGCATGTCTATAGCCAGTGCGGCGACTATCACCATGGTGGCTGCGAAATAGCCAAGTAGTCTGTTGGAAAGTGAACCGCTCATCTTGCACTGTCACTCGATTGTCTTAGAAAAGTGGACGCTGCTCGTGTTGACTTTCTTACATGCCGACCAGTATCCGCCGGTAACGCCCTCGTGGTCATCACAAAAGGTTCACATTTTCGTCTTTCTGTGTGGCAGTCAGGCACTGGCAGGTTTCGTGGCAGTGAACTTATAGCCGACGCCCCAGACTGTCAGGACGTAAACGGGATGCGATGGATCTGCCTCTATCTTGTTTCGAAGCCGATTGATGTGCGAATTGACTGTGTGTTCGTAGCCATCGTGGCCGTAACCCCAGACACTGTCCAGCAACTCACTGCGTGTGAATACGCGACCAGGATTGCTGCAGAAATGCCAGAGTAAATCGAATTCCTTTGCGGTCAGTTCGATAGGGTGGTCGTCCAGCAGGACTTGCCGCTGGATGGGATTAATCAACAGAGGGCCGAACGTCAGTGTGTCGGCCGCTGGGGGCGGTCTGCTTTGATCGTATACTTCGACTCGGCGCAGCAAGGCATGCACCCGCGCGATCAGTTCGGCAATGCTGAACGGCTTCGTCAGGTAATCGTAAGCACCGGCTTCCAGCCCAAGGACACGGTCGATCTCAGCGTTCCTTGCGGTGAGCATCAGTACCGGCGTGTACAGTTCCCGTTTGCGAACGGCTCTGCATACATCCATGCCATCCATTCCCGGTAGCATAAGGTCAAGAATGATTAGGTCATACTGGGTCAGCAATGCGGTTTCCAGCCCTTTTGGCCCATCCATAACGTGATCGACTTGCATGCTTTTGTCGGTCAAATGTAAACGAACGAGGTTCGCAATCTCGGGGTTGTCTTCAATGAGCAGGATATGTTTTGACATAATGCTGAAGTGCTCTCCGTGTCCGTGATTCAGGTATTAAACGCGGGTAAAGACAAACTACGGTTGTGGTATTGCCGCTCGCCTTTGTCAGTGCATATGTTCATACAGTAAGACGGTTTGCTGATGTTTGCGGCTGCGCGTACCAGTTGTGCCCGCGCCCTGGCAGTCTCGGTCAGCGTGTCAATACGGCCTGTTAGCTCGTGTCGCCTTGCCGTGTATTGAGGATCATTATAGCCCGTCATACCTGGCCGTCGTCAGCTTCACAGGTCAGGAACGCTTGCGGCAGGTCTAGGGCGGCGCTTTGCGCGGCCTGGATAAAGGGGGTTCCAGCTTTTGGGTTGCCGAAAAACAGTAATTCTGTCAGGTGCAGCGTTTTCCCCACAAGTTTGCCGTTGTCGACATGGTTAACGCGCTCGATGAGCTTCATTCCTTTGTTTTTTAGGGATGTTTCGAGATTCTTGGTGCTGGTTTCGACGTCATGTGGGCTTTCCACGTTAATCAGCCCGTTGTCAGCAGTCATGTAGTAATCTCTTTTATATGCCGTAAAGGGGCAGCTCCACGTCGGGTAAACATTGAGGCTCCCGCCAACTGATGTGACAGCCTCGTCTACGACATATTTTTATGTCGAGAGTTCAGTCGCTATTCGGAAACAGCGGGTGGTACTCCCATGGCGCCATTCGCGCCGCTCCGCCGGTGTTGAAGCGTTACCGTCCATCCTGAGGTAACCGCCGCCAACAAGAGGTCATCGATGGTTTCGTTCATGCGCACACGGTTCTCATGAGGCAAGCCAAAGGACGGCGTAGCACCGACGAGTTCTGTACAGGTGCGCTTAATTCTACCAGTAATGCCAATAATGAATGCGGTGGGCAATACTCGATTGATGAACAACGCGCAGGCGGGGCGTTGCCGCTATGCTTGTCAATGAAACGCTCAACGTGCAGAAGGCGTTACCGAAAAATGACATCTAAGTAATAGCGGCGTGAGGTGTCGTGATACTTAAGTAACCATTTCAATTTATTGTCTGTCGCACCTGCTTGAGTACGCGATGGGCAGGTCATACGAATTTACTGAGTTTGGGAGTGTGACAATGGAAATGGTATTGAAAGCTTATTCATCAAGAACGGTCGCGGCCGGTGTTTGCCTGGCACTGGGCCTGTCAGCCGGCCTCGCCTACGCAGATAACAACGGTTTCTTGCCAGGTACCCAGAACGGGCGCACCCTGGTGAAAGACGAGAAAGATATCCTGCGGCGAGGTGATGTCCGCAATCTGCCCGGTGACCTACAGGATCGTCTCGCGGAAATGGCTGGCCGCCCACATAGTTTGCTGCCGATGACGCTTTTCTCTGAAGCCGAGGATCCTAGCTTACTGTTCCAGTACTATCTGCTCGATACCACGGGTTTCCAGCCCAACGTGTTTACCGCGCGTATTCCCGGTATCAATGATCAGGCACTGCAAACCGGTGCCAATGCCGCCAATGACGGTCTGCCGACGATCGGTTCGGTACGCATAGCGTTGGAGCCCAAGCCTGGTCTGCCACTCGATCCGGATGATCCGGGTGCGTTCATTGATGTGTTTACGGACATATCGGGTCTGTTCGTCATCAACAACGAGTCAGGCTGGTACGAAGGTTGGATGATCCAGGATATCCCGGTGCCAGCGATCGCCAATGCTAGAGAGGATGGAACTGCACAGTACAACACGATCACGCCGGAGGATGCCGCAGCACTGGCGGCCCTGGGTAGCGGAAATAATGTGCCTGGCAATATCTTCACGGTAGATGGTGAAGCGGCGCGTTTCCCGAGTGCCGGCGACGTGTTCCCTGGCACTGGCAAAAACACCGTTGCTCACCCGGTCAGCATGGGTGCATGGAATACACTCCAGCAGTCTGATGGCCACGCCTACTGGGAATTCAATGCCGGCACCAACTGGATTTTCCCGCACTACGAGGTCATATTCACTGGTGGCGTACCCGGTACCTATGCGGCTGGCCTGCAGTATGAAAACCTACGTGATCTACAGACCGTGATTCCTGGGTCAGGTCCTCGTGGTATTACCAACGACAAGGTGATTTATGGTGATAATCCGGATGACCCGCGTGATCCGGATCGTACCGAGGCCGAACCAGGCTCCGGTCAGGCTGAGTTTCGGCTGCGTTTCAACCCGAGTGCCGTGGATCGTGAAATTCTCTACAACGTGTTCCTGCGAACACAGTCATTCCACCCCGATGTTAGCGATACGGCAGAGCGCTTTTTCCTTTCGTATGCCGCCGAGGTGGCCAAGGTAGATCAGAATGGTGATGGCGTGATTTCCTTTGAAGAGGCCGACATCAACGGTTTCTCGGACGGGCAATCCAACCGTCGGTTGTACTTGTCACCACGCGAGTTCAACCGTTTCGCCGTTACGCGTGAGCTAAATGATGGTCTGTTGGCGCCGCGTTTCGCACCCAGCGAGCGTGGCTACGTGTTATCCGGCTTTTTGACCACACTGGATGAGCCGGTTGAGGCGTCTGTGCCGGTCGATGCTGACCTGCGTTAACCACTTGCTGCAATGCTGTCAGGACCGCTATGACGGACAGCGAAAGTATGTTGCGTAAACGAAGTCAAGGGAACGGAGGGTATGAAACTTACTCTCCGTTCCTGCTCACGGCTTCATTCCGTATTCCGGCGAAACTCATTGTTATAAATTCGTGATATTTGCGTGATTTCCGTGTGATAGGGTTTCGTAATAATGAACTCCCGTTAACAAGTTTGGAGAGTTCTGCGATGAATACATTAAAAACACTGGGTGCCGCGTGCCTAATCAGTACTGCCATGATGACGACGACCACTGCCTATGCAGCTGACCGTGAGACTGGTCGGGGAACAGGCCCCGTCGTATTTGTCACTTCACAAGGCCTGTATTACGACTCGATTGTCGTGGTCGACCCGCTTCCAATGAAAGGCAGATTCCAGCAGTTGATTCCGGGCATGAACGGACTGGAGACAGAATTTGGACCGGGTGAGCCGGGCCATCTCGGTGGCCGCTGGTGGGTCGATGTTAATGGAAATGAAATTATGGACGAAGAGGATCAATTCTTCCTCTGCCCGCTGCTTGGACCGGGGCGCGACCATCTGTAACGCATGATTTGCCATCAAGGGACGGTGACAATCGAGATACATCCTTCCTTGTCACCATCCCTATCTTTACCATGAATCACGCGGCACCTTTGACCTGTGTATGGCGAATTGTTATTCAAGTTGCTACGGGTAACTGGTATCGCCCGCGGCAATGAGATTTCCACTGGAATTGGTTGACGTCAGCACGGCGGCTGGTGGTTTTGCCAGTGATTTCTGATGGTGTGTCGCCGTCGAGCGAAGGTTGCACGCGATGCGCGTTGTAATACTGCCGGAATCTTTCCAGTTTTCGCTCCAGATCATTGGCATTCCAGAAGAACACAGGGTCTAAGGAATTCGCGGGGCAGGGTTCCGATCAGTCGCTCGATGAAAGGGTGCGATAAGGGCACGTAGGGAACGGATTTGATCTCCTGAATCTCCAGGATGCGCAGATTCGCCTGCCAGCGGTGGTACCGGAATGACGGGTCATTATCAGAACTGAGATAATGCGGGACACCCTGGGTAGAAATGGCTGTGCTGAACATATGGCACAGGGCAATACCATCGACATCACCGGCATGCACACCGAAACCTATGATGCGCCGAGTGAACTGATCCATGACCACGAGCACCCAGTGGCTCTTCAAGTGAATGGATTCACACCGGAACAGGTCAATGCTCCAAAGGCTTTCCTTCGCGTGTCCCAGGAAGCTCAGCCATGACGGTCCATCCACACCGGAACCCGGCCGCCAATGCGCGGCCAAGACCCGTCGCACCGCATCTTTGTCGATCTCGACACCGAATGCCTTGTTGATCTGTTGTGCGATTCGAGGGCATCCGAACCGTGGGTTGCGCTGCTTCATTGCCACGATGGCTTGGATGAGTTCGCGCGATGGTCCCTTGGGACCAGGCTTCCCTTTGCGGCCAGTTGAATACAGCAGTCGATACGTTCGCTGCTTGAGCAGGCTATGAAATTTCAACAGCGTCGAAGGCCGGATAATTACGGCAGCTCGCTGGATGCGGTGTGGATCGAGAAACAATGACCAGAAGCGAAACAGGAATTGATCGAGTGCCGATAGATTGGGCGCACGTCGCCGAGAGCGATCGATGACCAGGAGCTGCCGTTTCATGAGCAGGCTGTCGGCGACGACTGCCTTCGCGCCACCCGGTCCGAGGAGCTTGGCGATCGTTATCAGGAGATGGAGGAGGAGTATCAGCAGATCCTTCATGGCAGTGCAGGGTAGGGAACGCTGCTATCAGGGCAAGATTATCCAATTCATCGTTTTCGGCGAAAATTACGAATTCGCCATGGACAGGTGACAAAAGAGAATGATTGTGATTTGTCACCGACCCCTTTTCCCATTACCCCTTTTCCCATTGCGCGGCGGCGATCCGGTATCCGATTAGCTTATGTCGGTGTCCCGCCCGGGTGGATTTATTATTCCGGTTTGCCATTTTCCAGATGCCGTGCCGGATCCATTCGACGGTGGAGAATACGAAGAATCTCGATGCCGATGCGGCACCGGCGGAAGACGATAACATGGCTCTGGTGTGGATAACTCAAAATGCCGACATCCAGTTCCGGTCGTTCGTGCCACAGAGGCTCGTTACGACACAGCCATTTCAGACGCGCCGTGATCGCACTTCCATAGTCGCGTGCCTGCTCTTTGCCCCACTGTTCCCGAGTGTACCGGCCGATCTCGGCCAGATCGCGAAGCGCCGGCCGCGTCAGTCGGAACTGCATTATTCGCCGGCTGCAGGGTGACCGCCGCCAGCCATCAGGCCGTCGATGAACGCATCGAGATCATTTTCATCGATGTCAATGACATCACCCCGGGCGCTTGCCTCAAGCCCTTTTTGGACTTCGGTACGCAGACGTTCCAGTTTCATCGCCTCGATGTCGTCGAATTCTTCCTTGGATAGAACCACCACGACCGCGCGGCCGTGGCGTTCGATTGTGACTGGTTCGCGGCGCGCCGTATCGATCAGGTTGCCGAATTGTGCCTTGGCGTCATGGGCGGTAAATTTTCGCATCTAAATCTCCTGGCTGAATTGGCCTAATTGGTTCAAATTAGACCGATTGGAGCGATATGACAAGGCGACAGCTTAACTAGATGAGAATCAAGGGATTACGATCGCTTCCGAGGCCGCACAAAGCTGGGGATAAGGTGGCCTCCCCCTGGGGACGCCATATTGTCTTGTAAGAAATTGAAAATTCAGAAAATAAAAAATCGGGTTTAACCTGAAATAATGCCAAGCCCATAAGCTGGGGGTTTAACAAGCAAAAAAACAGGGGTTCGCGTACCCCGCCCGACGCCACACTATTCCACGATTTCAGCTACAGCGGACGAGAAACGTTCCCTTATAGGGAAGGTTGCGTTCAGGAACAAAACTGGCTAAGTAATGGTTCTCACGACACCATTACGAATTCGTCACCCACACGCTAGTTCGTCGCCCCGGCCTTCGGCGAAGTAATACGGTGCAAGGTCGCGTACAGCACCGGCACCAGCACCATGGTAATCACCGTACCGAATGTAAGCCCCGCCATGATGGTCATCGACATGGACACCCAGAAGGCATCCTGGAGCAGCGGGACCACACCCAGCACCGTGGTGGCTGCACCCAGGATGACCGGCCGCACGCGCGACAAACCTGCGCCGACTGTTGCATCGTAGGGGCTTTGGCCCGCCGCCAGGTTGGCGTTGATCTCGTCCATCAAAACGATGGAGTTCTTGATCATCAGTCCTGCTAGGCTCATGGCGCCGAGCAGGGCCATGAAGCCAAACGGGGTCTGTGTCGGCAGCAGTATCGCGGTGATGCCGATGAGCGCAAAGGGGATGGCCAGTGCGATGATTAACGCGGGGCGCAGCGCATTGAACAAGGCCACGATAATGACCGCCATAAGTACCACGGCCGGAACCATGCCGGGTACAAGAGAGAGTTGCGCGGTGCGCGTGCTGTCATACTCGCCATCCCAGAACAGGCTGTAACCGGGTGGCAGCTCGATGGCTTCGATCTTGTTGATCACGTTGGCGCGCAGGGTGGGGAACGTCACCCCGTCAGGACTGGCCTGTACAGCGGCCTGCCGGCGCCTCTGAAACCGCACAATGATCGGGTCTTCCCACTCGACGCGGATGTCTTTCGTGACCTGGCCCAATGGCAGGGTTTTCAGCCCAAGCGTGGGTTGAACCTGTACAAGATCCAGTTCAGCTGCTGCACGTTGACGATCTTCTTCGACGTTGCGGAGGATAATGGGGTAGAGGGTATCACCCTGGCGATACAAGCCGACCGGGGCGCCGTCGTAGGTCCGCCGTGTCGCCTCGGCAATATTTTCCCGTGATACCCCCGACCAGCGGGCGCGCGCTTCATCGTAGTCGGCCACCACCTTTTGCACCGGCTGACGCATATCGGTGCGGATGTGACGCGCCAAGCCGCTCTCCTCGAGAATAGCGATGCCTTCCTCGGCCAGCCGGCGCAGGGTGCCGAGATCCGCTTCCGCCGGCCCGCTGATGCGCAGCTCGAACGGCCAGTCGTCGCCCGGACCCACGGTATACTTGCGCACCCGCGTCAATCCCTGGCTGAAGTTCTCGTTCAGCCAGGGTTCCATTTCCTGGTACAAGGGATCGATATCGTCGAAGCTATGGGTATTGACGATGAGCTGAACGTATTCTGCATAGGGAAACTCGGGATCGACCGGAAGGTAGAAGCGCGGCCCGCCCATACCGATGAAGGTTCCGACGTTCTTGACGCGTGGGTCGTCGACCAGTTTCTCCTCGATTTGCCTGGCGACAGCGGACACGCTCTGAATCGGCGTGCCTTGCGGTGCCCAGAAGTCGACCCGAAACTGGGCACGGGTGGAATCCGGGAAGAACTGTTGCGGAATACCGGTAAAACCGATGGCGGCGGCGACCAGCAGGGCAGTCAATGCGCCAATGGTCAGAAAGCGTTTGCGGATGGCGCCCTCGAGAAGACGCCGGTATTTGACGAAAAAGCCACTGGCGTAGGGGTCTGCTCCGGTATCTCCGCCGCTTGGCGGTTTCAACAGGCTGATGCAATTCAGCGGCGTCATGGTCATGGCGATCAACCAGCTCAGCAACAGCGAGACGGCTACCACGATGAACAGCGTGCGCGCGTATTCGCCGGTATCCGCCTGCGCGGCAAAGACGGGATAGAAGGCCATGGCCGCGACGATGGTTGCGCCGAGCAGGGCCAGGGAGGGTTTGCTGGCGGCTTCGATGGCTGCATCCACGGGCTTTTTGCCGCGTGCCAGGCCGACGGCCATGTTGTCCGCTACCACGATGGCGTTATCCACCATCATGCCCAGCGCGACCACCAGCGCGCCCAGGGAGACGCGCTGCAGATCGATGGCCATCCCTTTCATGACGATAAAGGTGCCCAGAATGGTGATGATGAGGGACCAGCCGATGATCAGCCCCATGCGCCAGCCCATCGCCAGGGTGAGCACGAGCAGCACGATGAGCACCGCCTCGATCAGATTGATCACAAAGGCGTTGATCGACTCCTTGACCAGGTCTGATTGCCAGACGAACCGCTCCACCTCAATCCCGGCCGGCAACTGCGGCAATAGTTCGGCAAGACGGGCGTCGAGGTTACGACCGGTGTCGACAATGTTTCCGCCGGTGATGTTGGCCACCTGGATCGCCAGCGCCGGTTGGCCCTGGAAGCGCATCTGCGCGACAGGGGGCTCGAGGTAGCCCTGCCGCACGGTGGCGATATCCCGGATACGAATGAGTTCACCCGTGACGACATCGGCACGGCTGCCGGAGCGTGCCTGGCCGGTGGGACGGCGGCTTTCGATGCCGCGCGAATAGGGCGACAGTTCGGCGCCGAGGTTGCTCAGGGCATCCAGGCCGGAGCGCCGGATCACCAGTTCGCCGATGTCCTCGGGGGTATCGAACTGGCCGGTCGCCTCGATGCGCAGCCGTTTATCGGGCACCTCGACGGCTCCGGCCTCCACCACCATGTTCTGCGCGGCCAGCGTTGCAATGATGTCCTCGCCGGTGATCTTCAACTCGGCGAGCTGGGCTTCCGAGATATCCAGATAGATGACTTTCGGTTGCACGCCCCACAGATCGGCGCGCGCCACGCCGGGGACGATGCTGAGTTCTTTGCGGATGAATTTTGTATAGTCCTCGAGCTCCGCGTAG
>CAJIAL010000049.1_pt1 | contig 13843 bp, 13 predicted proteins | sample 9199091 | NCBI WGS metagenome assembly CAJIAL01 (sample SAMEA7708270, study PRJEB35096) | sediment metagenome | biome: marine neritic benthic zone biome [ENVO:01000025]; feature: sediment [ENVO:00002007]; material: shallow marine sediment [ENVO:03000034] sea grass bed [ENVO_01000059] ... | reverse complement strand
TGCAGGTATGGAAAGTGTAGTTCTGTAAAATGAAGGGTACAAGTTAATGGCACAGTCAATTCTTGAGATGGCCAAAGATCTCGTTATGGCAATGATTCAGGCTGGAACTCTTTCTGTCGAGGATATGCATAAAGAGTTACAAAAGACATATGCGAGCCTCTTAGAACTTAAGACAAAAGAAGAGGCAACTATTAGTGGCGGCTTACCAGCAACACCTGTAGTATTCACATCTGATACCGGTAATGGACAGGAAAAGATCGAGTGGAAAAAAAGCATCCGTAAACATACGATTGAATGTCTGGAATGTGGAGCTACATTCAAGCAGCTTTCGGTGCGCCACTTGAAAGAGCATGATCTTGATGCACGTTCTTACCGGGCGAAATACGGTATCCCACGCACGCATCCGCTTTCAGCCAAGGACACCACTGCTGTACGCAAGAAAATCGCCCAAAAAAGTCGACCATGGGAAAAGGCACCGACGTACATGAAATCCCAGCAAACCGGCACGACCTCAGCAAAAGGAAAAGGCACTGCCAAATAGTTATCTCCCCCGAATCCCCACGTCCCCTCACGTACTCATGTGTGCAGTACGCGGGTTTTCACCTTTGCACGTTGAATCTCCCGTATTCTCTCGCGTCTGAGGAACACGGGAACAAGCGTCAGACAAATACCATAGGTTTGTCATTTTTTTGACACTTTGTGGTATTTGTCTCACGCTTCTCGCCATGACGCCTTGCAGGCTACTCCTCTTAGGATTTGTTTCTGCTGGTTTCTACGACACATAGAGATACGTGTCAGACATTTTCTGATAGGTGTTGAGCTTGGCACAATAGTTGCTGTGTATTGCAGTAGCAATGAGCCCTAACAACACTCATTTCACCTTCAGTCCGAGATGCCGGCACGGTGAAACCCGCCACTCGCACCATGACGGCTCACACTCATGAAGGGAGGAGCAGGCGTGGACACTGCCAACCGGGAAACTCTGGAACAGCTCACCGAGGAAGTCTCGAAAGTCGTCATCGGCCAAACCCCTCTTATCGAGCGACTGCTCATGGCCTTGTTAGCCGACGGACATGTCTTGCTCGAAGGCGCTCCGGGCCTGGCCAAAACGCAACTTGTCAGTGCCCTTGGAAAGGCAACGGGAGGGACGTTTCGTCGCATCCAACTCTTACCGGACTTGATGCCGAGCGATGTCACTGGCTCCTTGATTTATCACCCTGAAGAACGCCGTTTCCTAGTACAGAAAGGCCCCATTCTCGACACCCATTTTTTGCTCGCTGACGAAATTAACCGTACGCCACCGAAGGTGCAAGCCGCGTTTCTCCAAGCGATGCAAGAACGTGAAGTCACACTGGGGACCGAGACCTATCAGCTCTGCGACCCGTTTATCGTACTCGCCACACAAAACCCCATTGAGGAAGAGGGCACGTATCCACTGCCCGAAGCCCAACTCGACCGCTTTTTGTTCAAGCTCCTAGTGGACTACCCCGATGAGTCTGAGGAACTGCGGATGCTCGACCTAGACGCGTTGGATCAGCGTAACCCCTTGAAGGAACTACGCACCGTTTCCTCACCGGAGCAACTGATAGCTCTGCGCGAACACATTCGCGAAACGATCTATGTCAGTGAAGAGATCAAGCGCTACATCGTCGCGCTCGTTCGTGCCACGCGCCAACCAGGGCAGTGTCCAGGGCTGCAAGACCTCAAAAACCTCATCTGCTTAGGCGCCTCACCCCGCGGGGGGACGATGAATTTGCGGAAAGCTAGCCGCGCCTATGCTTTTTTGCAAGGCCGGGACTTTGTCATGCCCGATGACGTGAAAGCCATGGCTCCCGACGTCTTGCGGCATCGGATTCTGCTCGACATCCGGGCAGAACGCGAAGGGTTGACGAGCGACGACGTCATCACCCGTCTTTTGGATAAAGTGGAAATCCCATGATCGAGTCAATCCTCGAACGTGTCACCCACATTCATTATCGCGTGCCCTGGTTGACGCACGAACATCGCCTGGGACACCACAAGAGCCAGTTGCGTGGTGGTGGATTGGAATTCGATCAGATTAAAGAGCATCAGACCGGTGAACCGATTCGGCGAGTGAACTGGACTGCCACCGCACGTCACGGCTCCTCGGCGTTGTATGTCAACACCTATTACGACGACAAAGACATGATGGTCATGCTCTTGGTCGATCTCAGTGCCTCGATGGATTTCGGCAGCACTCGCGTAACGAAGAAACACGTCGCCGCTGAAATCTGTGCCTCCCTGGCCTATTCCGCCCTGGACGCGCGCGATCGCATCGGGATGCTGGGATTTACCTCGGATGTCGCCTGTTATCTCCCGCCGCGCCACACGCGGTCGTACCAGTGGCATATCCCAGAGTGTATCATCCAGTTCGATTCAACCAAGACCTCGGCAGACTTTCTCCAGGCGGCATGTAGCCTAGAGCATTATCTGAAGCGGCGGGCTCTGGTCTTTGTAATCTCAGACTACCTGACCGAGGACTTCGACGGCTTGACAGAAGCCTTTGGGACCTTGCGCAACAGACATCATGTCGTAAGTATCCAAATACGCGACACCCGCGAAGTCGAGCTGCCGACGGGGCGGGCACATATCGTCACGCGTGATCTGGAAACCGGTCAGCGCAGCACCTACAACTTCACGCGTCGTAATCGCGAGCGCATGCGAGCCCGCATCCACGCCCACCAAGAGCAGTTGCATACCATAATGCAGCAACTGGACGTTGCCCAGGTAACCGTCATGCCGGATAGCAACTATAGCGACGCTATTTCACAGGCGTTTCTCACGTCCCACACACGTAGGAAACAGCAATGAAAACACTTGGCGCTGTCCTATTTGTGATGCTCATTGGCTGCGGTCACGCCCTGGCGGTCGACACGAGCGATACCCCGGCAGAGCCCACTCCCACACCGCAACCATTCCCCATCGTCACCAGTTTTGAGCTGCCCAGGGACTATGGCTATTTCATTGGCGATGAAATTCCGCTCTCGCTCACGATCGAAGCCCAGCAAGGCGTGGTCATTGACCTGGTGAATCTGCCGCGTAAGGGAGAGCAACACGGGCTGTTCGAAATTCGGGAGCTCACAATTACGACCTCGACAACGGCCGAAGAGCAGGTCGTACACCGTGCGACATACACCTTGCAGTATTTCGGCGCTTCGCCCTTGACGGCGCAATTCGAGCCCTTGGAGATTCTGTATGCTCACCCTGCTGAAGACACACCACGCGATAAACGCATTACTCAATATAAAAGCTTGTTTACGCAACCCGCAGTAATCAACATTTCCCGTATCGGACCGTACCGTACCACGCAAGCTCTTGATCCAAAAGGCCCTTTGCCTGACCATCGCCAGGCACTGATTTGGATTCCGAGTCTGCTCGGTATCTTGTTCCTGAGTGCTTCCGTTCTCGGCTGGACAAAGGAATGGCAACGCGCTCGTAAGAACTCCCGGCACGGGAGACACACCCCAGCTACGGCTCTCGAACAGGCCCTACAGGCCTTGCACGACTCCGAACACACTTTGTCGGCACATAACGCCTCCTCTGCCTCAGCCGGAGTCGCGTTGGGACGAATTCTCCGTAGCTACCTGCACCATGCCTTTGGTGTTCCAGCCTTTGCCTTGACCACTGCGGAACTCGCGCGAGAACTGACGGATGTCCCCCAGGCTGGAAACATTCTGCATCTGCTCGAAGCGTGTGACTGCCTGAAATATCAACCTGCCAATGACTCCAGCAAGGATATGCAGCAACTGTGGCGGGAAGCGCGGATGTTCTTCGAGCAGCTCGAGCAAGGGGAAGCCGCATGATTAGCTTAAGCCAACCCGCATACTTGCTTATCGGGGGCTTGGTGCTCTTACCGTATCTCGTCTGCCGGCGGCGCGCCTGGTTATACTCCTGCGTGCAGTTATTCCAAGGGACTCGCCGCTTGAGCCTGCCATTGGCAGTCACGTACGGCCTGACCGGCCTAGGCGTTATCCTGCTGCTGGTAGCTCTGGCGAAGCCCCAAAAAGGCACGGAATACCTCGCAGAAACAGTAGTAACCCGTGACATCCTCCTCACACTGGACCTCTCGCTGAGCATGGAAGGTTTTCTGGAGTGGGAAAGCGGGAAAGTGCCACCGACAAAATTAGAATTGATCCAGGGTGCCGCGTTGAAATTCGTCAAGACGCACCAACGCGATCGCCTGGGACTCATTGTATTCGGTGATGACGCCTTTGGCGTGTGGCCATTGAGTGTCGATAGTTCGATGATACAAAAGCGCCTGGAGAAACTGGCCTCGCTGCTGCCCCCGGCACTGCGTGGCACCCACGTGGCGAAAGCGCTCGACAAATCTCTCGATCATTTCGCCCACTTCGACCACGATAGCACCAAGATTCTGCTGCTGCTGACTGATGGCCTGGATTCGATTGAACCGAACGTCGAAGAACGACTGATCAAGCGGCTCAAGCAGAGCAAGATTTCCCTCTACGTGCTGGGCATGCAATTGAATGATTCCACCAGTATTGTGAAGCTGGCCCGGCAGGTTGAGGGAGGGTACTTCAATATTAATAACGCCGATGAACTCACGGAAGCACTCCGCGACATCGATCGCTTGGAACGCTCACAAGTCACGGTGAACCGTCAGGTCGACAACGAGGACCTGTTTGCCTACTTTGCCTCCTCAGGCCTAGTGGTACTGTTGCTGTCAACCATGGCCACCTCGGCCTGGGTATGGGAAGTCTAAACACGATAAAGGGCTATACTATGAAATCCCACGTCGTGAAACGTTGTTTCTATGTTCTCGCAGGTTTCTGCGGTCTGGTGAGCTGTCTCTTTGCTCTCCAGCAATATCGCTATCGGTCTCTGATTGAAGCCGGTAACCAAGCGGTGACAGAACAGCGCTTCGATACACAAGATTACACTCAGGCCAGTAACTTCTGGCTGGCGCGTCAAGACATCCTCCTGGTGAATCAGGGCGTACTGGCGTATAAGGCACAAAACTATCCTCGGGCTGCTGAATTCTTCCGGCGTGTCTCCCAAACAGCTCCACAGAGTGCTGTCGAGGGGAAAGCCCTCTATAACCTCGGTCGCATTTTTGTCGAATTGAAAGAAGCTGAACGCGCCGCGGAGTTTTTCAAAGCCGCCCTGCGACTCGATCCCGCCGACCGGGAGTCCAAATACAATCTCGAGCGCCTCTATCAGTTTGTCATGCAGAAGCAGGGGCAGTACAGCGAAGCCTCGCTAGAGCAGGCCCCCGGAGATGGCTCGGACCAAAACAAAGGGCATAAAGGCAAAGGGCAGGGAAGAAGCAGCCGTACCCCGGACATCTAACCCACCTCGGCCTGCCCACCTCGATGCCATGAGGCAATCGTGACGGTAGAGGCTTCCGCCTCTACCGCACACCTCGTATCAACGCATTGGATGACGTTCTTCCCAACCCGAACCCATCCATGTCCTCTCACCCACGTGCACGTGGAGGGAACCCGACATGCGTTTTGCTCAACCTGTGGTCTTGTGGTTGCTCGTCCTACTTCCCGGCATTGCACTGTTGTGGCAATATGGTTACAAGCGCCGCATGGCATTCTTACAGGCGCTCGGGGACCTCGACCTCTTACGGCAAATGCCGTCACGTTTCCCACGCTTGCAACAACGGTGGGTGATCATCCCGCTGGTTCTCCTGCCATTTCTCTGTATCATTCTGGCTTTGGGAGATCCGCGCCTGCCCCATGGAGAGGTGCGGTTACGGAAAGGTACGCTCGACGTCGTCGTCCTGCTCGACGTGTCAAAAAGTATGGCCGCAGAAGATTACGGCAAACACTCTCGTCTTGCTAAAGCCCTGGAATTCGTCAAACAACTCCTCCCGCAACTCGAGGGGAATCAGGTGGGTCTCGTCACATACGCCGGTGCGAGTTTTCGCCAAGCCGACTTGACTGATGATTTTGATGCTCTGAAGTTTATTCTCGACCATTGGATTACTGTTGAAGCAGTCGCTGTGGGGGGGTCGAACCTGGCCCAGGCCATTGAGACGGGGTTGGAAATCTTTCCCACCGAGTCAACACGGGAGAAGCTCATGCTGGTGTTATCCGACGGTGGCAATACCAGCGACTCCCTCCAAGCTGCGATGACCAAAGCCGGTCAACTCGGTGTACGCATGGTGACCTTGGGGGTCGGACACGAGCGGCCATCCCGTATCCCGCTTTATGATCCCGAGCGACGGTTCAAGGGCTATCTCGAACATGATGGCCAAGTGGTGATGACCAAACTGAATGCCGAGGTTCTCAAGCAGATCGCTGACGGGACAGACGGTAGCTATATTCCCATCGCACGGAGCGCTGTCTTGCCGAACATCATTACACAGTCCGGGGTCGTGCACGCAGGTCTGCTCCACCAAAACGAGCTGAAACTCTATCAAGCGTTTCTACTCGCCGGCCTCCTGGCCTTCGGGACGCAAGTACTGCTCAAACGACTGTAGTCATTGGAGTGATACAGGGATCATCGATTAATTCCCGTAGCGCACGGGACTGACGATTTCCTGGAGCATGGCAATGGCGGAGAGGTAAGACAGCTTTCCAGTACGCGGATTGGTTGCCGAAGGGACATTCTCGATATGGGCCGTCATGCGGCCGAATTCCCCCCGCACTTCAATATCATGCATGTTCCGTGTGCCGCCCGGCACAGCGAGGATACGGATACGAGTTTGGTCAGGTCCGATACCGGCCAGGCTGAGAGCTGCAGATACATTCACATTGGCCGGAAAACCTTTGCACGCGTCGCGGGCACTCCCCTCAAAGATCACAGTCTCTTCCGTGAAGGCATGCACATCAAGCCCGTGTTCTTCGACATACGGTGCACCAGCAAGCCCTGAAGGCGGCTTGCGTGTGGTGATGGTCACGGACTCGATACGGCCAACGCATGCCCCTTTCACGCCGTCTAACCCGACAATAGCCCCGGATGGAACATACATGCGGCAGCGGTGCTGCGTGGCGAGTTCGACCCACTCAGGATGATCCAACAGGGCACCGACACTCAGCACCATCAGATCTTTGCCAGCCGTCAGGATAGCCGGGGCCATATCTACCAGCGCGGCTTGGGTGGCGGACTCAATCACGAGATCACACATCCCAATGAGTTCCGGCAAGTCGACGGCCGGCGGCGGATGGTTCAGACTCGTGACAAAATCCCGGGCCTTGGTCATGTTGCTGCTATGGACCGCCGCGAGCTGCACCGCCACATCACCATGGTCGATCACTTCAGCAATAGCACGGCCAATCGTGCCCATCCCGACAATACCAACGCGGAGTTGCTGCTCAGTCATTATCTACACCTTACGCATAGCCTTCCGGATCAATAAGGACATCGACCACCCAAGCGACATTGGACGCCACGGCACGCTGCAGCGCCTGGCGCAGACTCGACTCATCTGCAACCTGGACCGCTTGAAAGTCAAAACCTTGGGCCACCTGCACATAATCCACAGCAGCGAATTGCGACCCCAAAACGGCATACCCTTGGCTTTCCTGCTTGCGTTTGATCAAATTCAAGTAGCCGTCGTTAAACACCACAATGATAATTGGAGTGTTTTCCCGCCGTGCGGTTTCCAGTTCAGACACCCGCATCAAAAACCCACCATCGCCGGTCAGAGCAACAACAGGTTGTTGAGGGCGGAGCAGTTTAGCCGTGATGGCAATGGGAATGGCCACGCCCATGGTGCCAAGTCCGGAAGAGGTTAAATAACTCAAGGGGGCCTGACATTCCCAAAGACGGCTGGCATAGACCTTGTGCTGACCGGCATCAGCTGTGAGGATCGTGTCAGTCGGCAGGGTTTCCCGCATAATCCGTAGGGCGGCAAGGGGCGACAAGCGCTCGCCCGATGGCGTCTCGGGCGGGCGTTGCTGCTGCCGAAAAGCTGCAATGGCCTCCGTACGCCACCCTTGACAGGGGGTCACACGGGGCACTATCGCCTCGAGAGTTGCGCCGATATCTCCAACCACCTCGATCGAGGGCTGAAACAAGCCATCGAGATGGGGCACCGTATCGATATTGACCACGCGCTGTTGGTAAGGCCACAGACCAGGCTCAAACAGCTCGACAACGTCGAGCCCGATGGTCAGAATCAGATCACTCTGCGCCACCAAAGCATGACTGGATTCGGAGCCCATAAACGTCCCGCCACACCACGGATGGCTGTCCGCAAGAGAGCCCTTGGCAGAAACGGCCAGGAGCACCGGCGCCTGGAGCGTTTCGGCAAGGTGCTGCACCTGGCGTTCGCATGCGGACCGATTGATCCCCAATCCGGCAATGACAATAGGACGTTCCGCCTCGGCAAGACATGCCGCCACGCTAGCAACCGCGGCGCTGTCCGCACCGGGAACACCATACCAAGATTGGGTCGGAACTGGCTCAGGCAATCCTGTGGCTTCGTGCTGCATGACATCGTCCGGTAAGTCGAGCTGTACCGGGCCAGGACGACCATCCATCGCCAAGTGCAAGGCACGGCTTGTGGAGCGCGCGGCAGAATCATCCGCAATCGGAAAGGCCCCTTTCGTAATGGGGCGATACAAGGCTTCTTGATCAACACGTTGGCGCGGCAGATGCCGATACACGTCATCAGGATATTGATCGGTAAACAGCAGCATCGGAGCCCGTTCGAGCTGCGCATGGGCCACACCGTTTACGGCATTCGTGGCTCCGGGCCCCACGCCGGTCGAACAAATCCCAGGTCGTTGCTGCAACACGCCGTAGGTCGCCGCCATCACCGCCGCTGCTGCTTCGTTGTTACTCAAGACATACCGTATCCCTTGCTTACGCGCGGCCTCGATCAACTCGACTGATGCCCGTGATCCGGGCATACCAAAGATGTACTCGATATTGGCATCGGCAAGAAGTTTCGCAATCACATCGGCATACGTCACCATGCCCCATCCACCTTTCAGCTCTATCCTACGGCATGTAGAAAAAGGTCGCTCCGTGCTGAGGGAAGTCGCGAAGCGTTGTAACGCCTTTCACTATTGCTGTCAAGGGCGCACTGCGGCGCCGCACGCCTCACGGCGCGTCGGCACGCGCGAATACTGAGGATGCTTTGCGAGTCGAGTTACTCAACGAGGATCGTTTGGGTTGGACGTTACTTTGGCACCGTGGCAAGAACCGGCTCTTTGCCCGCAGGCCGCGGCTGAAAGGGAGAAGTCACGGGCTTGACGACGACTGCGGTCGACGGGGTGGAGTTTGCCGCAGTTTTCGATGATGTGAGAAGGTGTAAACGGGCACAACACGTTTTGTCCTTGAGAGCCTGGGGCGCTAAGCGAACTTCAACTTGTGTCGAGGTCCGCAACACGTGCGCCGGCACATGAATCGGGACGAGGGCCGGGACATGCTGAACCAGCAGATGGCGATTCATCGCCCGCAAGTCCTTGTAGTCAATGCCAAGCTGCAGTGCCAGCTTCGTCAGCCCAACGGGATCGTCGAAAGTCAGCTCGAGATACGACAGCGGTTGCTTCGGCGTATCCATGTGGAGCCCAAAGCGTTCGGCCTGTGCCAGCACGACCCACATGGCAATCGTTCGTACCAAGTAGGCCCGCGTCTCGTGCGGCAGCTGACGCAGGCGAACGAGACGCCAAATGTCCCGCGTACGGGTCCGGGCAATCGCTTTGGAGAGGTTATATTCGCCATAGTTATACGCAGCAAGCATCAACAGTGGGCGGCGCGAGCCAAACATCGACTGTAAATCCCGCAGATAACGGACGGCGGCAGTGGTTGCCCGGATCGGCTCAAACCGCTCATCAATCTCTTTCGTGACACGCAGGCCATACGTACGCGCGGTGATGCGCATTAACTGCCACAGACCTGCAGCCCCGCTTTTGGGATGCATGGCGTCCAACTGAAAGGCGCTCTCGATCAGAGTCAGATAGGCAAAATACTCAGGGAGCTCATATTTTTGCAGCGTGAGTCGAATAATGGGCAGATAGGGCGCAGCACGCTCAAGCATACCTTGCAAGTCGGCTCTGTATGTGATGCCATATTTACGGATGCGTTGCACCACTTGCTTACGCACAGGTGCAGGCAGTGCTGTATGATCAATGTGGAAATGTGGGAGAGTTTGAGCAAACAATTGCGAGACTTCAGCCTCATCCGCTAAAACAGCAGAGAGTTTGGACTGATCTTGGGCGGGTATCTTCACCGGAGGTGTTGTCTGCGGTGAAACGGCAACCTCTGCGTGTGCCAGCGTTGGTAGCAGAAGAGGGGAAGTAAGCCATGCCGCCATGAGTGCCCCCACATACCAGAGGACAAGAGCACGGCGTCGCTGCGACAACCATGCGCCTCGATCGAGACGAAGTCGGTGGGCAGCCGGGGCCAAACGGATAGATTCTTCCTTATATCCTACATACATCTGGGCGTTCATCCTCCGAAGACCTACGTCCCTGAGCCATCCAAAGTGCTATCTGTATAACAAGTTCGTTCTGTTTTAAGAACCGATGAGTGCACGCTTTCACATACATTTCAACATGATGAGAACTTCATGCGCATTCTTGGTATGCAACGCACACAGTAGCTCTTGCTGTCTGCACCTCATTTGTTGTCCAGACACAAAAGTTTGTAATGTTATGAGGAAACTAGGCGGGCAATGTAACATTCACAAGAGGTTTATGTCAAGAGTTATCACGATACAGCTGATCAGCATGCTGCGGGTCAGCCCAAGCATGGTGGTTCTGGCACGGCCCACCATACACCCCTATGCAAGAGGAGGGAGTGGTACCAAGATGCGAGAGGGATTATAATCAGGGGATTTTTTCTGGTATTGCCTTGATTCTTTGCCCCAATTGCCCTGGGTCTTTCATAAGTGTAGTTGCATATGGTTCAAAGGCGCCGTAAGGTGTCGCAATGAGGGGGGAGTATGGTAGAGCAGCAAGATCGCGAACATACGGATGTCCAACATGGCGCCACCGGACGCCCGGTGATCCATGGCACACACGGGATCGTCACAAGCGGTCACTATCTCACTTCCATGGCAGCTATGCGGATGTTGCTCAGCGGTGGTAATGCCTTCGATGCTGCCGCCGCTGCGGGCTTTGCCGCCGCCGTTGTCGAACCGACCGCTTCGTACACCATCGCCGCTGAGGGCGTTGCCATGGTCTATCACGCCGCGAGTGGCGCGATTCGAGCCTTGAGCGGACAAGGCGTTGCCCCCCGCGCCGCGACGGTGGACATTTTTCGGAGCCGCGGTCTGGACAAGATCCCTACAGGCCCAGGGGATCAAGCACACTTGTCGTTTACGGTGCCCGGCGTGGTCGATGCCTACCTATTACTATTGGAGACGTACGGCACCAAGACCGTTACCGAAATCCTTGAACCAGCCATTGATTATGCCACGCGTGGCTTTCCGATGTATGAATACATGCACCGCATGCTCGACAACCCTACCACGCGTCAGCAGTTCGACCGCTATCCTCCAGGCGGTACGGCTGTGTTTTACCCGAACGGCCAGGTTCCTGCCGTTGACAGTTTGTTTGTCCAGCCACAACTCGGCACCACACTGCGGACGCTTGCCGATGCCGAGCGTGCCACGCCTGGCACGCGCCATGCCGGGATCCGCGCGGCGCGGCACGCATTCTATGAAGGCACTATTGCCGACCACATTGTGACGTTTTCCCAACGTGTCGGCGGCCTTCTCCAACACGACGATCTTGCCAACTATCACGCGCAGTTTGAATCGCCGCTGCGTACGACGTTTGGCGGGTATGAAATCTGCACCCAATCGACCTGGACGCAAGCGGCCGTCTTGTTACAAGCTCTCAACATGCTCGCGCACGTCGATCTCAAAGCGTTGGGCCATAACACACCAGCCTATGTTCATACCGTGACGGAAATCCTCAAACTTGCCTTTGCCGATCGTGAACGCTACTACGGCGACCCAGAGTTTGCCGAGGTGCCCATCGCCGCCCTGTTGTCTCAAGACTACGCTGCAGCGCGGGTCAAGCTGATGGGGTCAACAGCGGTGCCGGATCTTCCCCCACCTGGCGATCCTGTCCATGGCAAGGCACTCCTCGACGGCGCCCAAGCACCACACGGTGTCCCCATGTCCGCCGCAGCCAGTGCGGCACAGGCAGAAGAAGGCACGACACATTTTTCCGTCGTGGATCGTGATGGGAATATCGTCTGCCTGACTCCCAGTGGCGGGGTCTTTCGCAAATCGGCCTTTGTCCCGGAACTCGGCTGCACATTGAGCACACGCAGCGAAATGTTCTTTCTTGACTCAGCACATGCCAACGGCCTCCGACCCGGTAAACGACCGCGCACGACTTTAGTGAATTACTTTGCCTGCCGTGATAATGTACCGGTCATGACCTTCGGCTGCCCGGGAGGTGATGATCAAGCACAGGCCAACCTGCAACTCATGCTGAACGTCATGGTCTTCGGCATGAATCCGCAACAAGCGGTCGAGGCCCCCCGATTCGCCACCCAAAGCATGACGAACTCTTTCTATCCGCGTGCCTATAATCCCGGTCAGCTCAACATTGAAGCGGGGATGCACGATACCGTCGTCGATGCCGTCGCGGCGCTTGGACATAGGATTGTGCGGGTCGGTGCTTGTGGCATCGGCGCTATCGTGACGCAACGTGATCCACACACCGGGGTACTCTCCGCCGGGGCAGACCCCCGTCGTCCAACATATGCTATTGGCTGGTAATGTATCCAACGACACAATGATTGAGGAAGAGTCGCATGAGCGAGCACGGACGAGTCACGCTTGATCTCGATCTGGCCTTTACATCAGCTGCGGTAGGTTTCACGGTACAGGTGAGGCATGGCAGCGCAGACGCTGGAGCTCCACTCCTGATCAGTCTGCGTGCCTTAGAAGCTGGACAGGAGGCGCGCTTTCATGCTGATTCCTCCTATGCCTTGGCGGACTTTGTCGGGGGATTGTGCCGCTGGCTCGGCACCAAAGGCGTAACAGTCTCGCACAACGAGCAAGAAATATCGGGGCATTTTCACCAGCGACACACGGTGCCACACGTCCTTGCGATTACCCAAGAACTCTGCCAGATGTTGGAAGATAAATTTGCCGGCTATCCGTCAGCAATCATCCGATGATCACAGCCCGCCGACTCTGGGGTATACCCCGGTGTATACCCCACTATCACCCATCCCTAGCCGGCGCCGCGGTTGGGATTTTTCTTTATGCCTACCGACGCCAGCCGTCGAAATACCTTGAAACAAACGCTTTGCTTCGCTCCACGAGACGAGACATCCATGCTTGCAACGGAACCTCAGCATGGATAGGCGTCGACACAAAATGCTGCACTTGACGCATACTCCCCCCATGCGGGAGGCGCTTCTGATGCAGACCATCGAGATGCTGCCGACAACACTGTCGACACACTGGGACACGTGTTTGCGTGTCCGGATTCCACACACGCACGTGCGACGTCACACTATCATACATCCCGGCCGTATCGCGTAAAACAATATGGATGGCTGGACGTTCATCACACACCTCACACCACGCTTCCGGTTCTGCCCACGTGCCAAAGAATTCGTCCAGTGCATCCATATAAACTGCTCCTACAGAAAGACCATTACACCTATACCAATTCTAAGATTCACCCAGCATGAAAATTCTTGGTGTGTTTCCTAGATACTTCTATAACAAACAGAGTAGTACTTTTCTAGACTAGAGACGTGATGATCTCTTGTTTGTATTGCTCCTATGATGTTGAGGGAATATAACATATAGCTTTAAAAACTGATAATCAACAAAAAAAGTACATGATACTGCCCTGTGACATCAACCTCCTCAATGATGCGACACGTGCGCGGTGATTTGGGTCCTGTCCCGCCAGAATGCTATGAT
>CAJIAL010000351.1_pt1 | contig 13877 bp, 14 predicted proteins | sample 9199091 | NCBI WGS metagenome assembly CAJIAL01 (sample SAMEA7708270, study PRJEB35096) | sediment metagenome | biome: marine neritic benthic zone biome [ENVO:01000025]; feature: sediment [ENVO:00002007]; material: shallow marine sediment [ENVO:03000034] sea grass bed [ENVO_01000059] ... | reverse complement strand
GCGTAGAACCGCGCGCCACCGTTGGAGAGCTGGACAATCACGTCAGACTTGTAGGTGGCGGCGGCTTCGAGCACCGCATTAATCGTATGGCTACTCGACGTATTGACGGCCGGGAGAGCGTACCCTCCCGCTTTGCAGGCCTCGACCAGCGTTACGTATCTTTCTCCCGTGACGACACCAGGCTTCAGACTCGTGCGCACTGCGGCTTCACTCATGGCTCTTGTCTCCTCCAAAGTGATGAAACGCTAGCTCTCGTGGCTCCTCTATACATTCGCAAGACGTGCGGCCAGATCGACCAGGCGGCACGAGTAGCCCCATTCGTTGTCGTACCACGCCAGGATCTTGGCCATGGAACCATCCAGGACATTGGTGGACGGCGCATCAACGATGGAGGAATGGGGATTGCCCACGATGTCTGCAGACACCACTTCATCGCTATTGACTTCCAGCACACCCTTTAAGGGCGCCTTCTGCGATGCCTCCAGCAAACAGGCGTTGATCTCCTCGGCGCTGGTGGCTTTCCCAAGGTTGACCACGATGTCCGTCACCGAACCATCCGGTACCGGGACCCGAATGGCCATACCGTCCATCTTCCCGGCGAGTTCCGGTAAAACGAGGGCCGTGGCTCGCGCCGCCCCGGTGGTGGTGGGAATCATCGACAAGGCGCCGGCACGACCACGCCGCCGATGGCGTGTCGGTTTGTCCATCATCGCCTGACTCGCGGTGTAGGCGTGCACCGTGGTGATAAAGAGGCGCTCAATACCAAAGTGCTCCTGGAGGACTTTGGCGACTGGCGCCAGGGAATTGGTGGTGCACGAGGCCATGGAAATGACGTCATGGCTCGCCGGATCGTACATCTCTTCGTTCACGCCGAGCACGATGGTGGCATCGACATCGCTTGACGGGGCGCTGATGACCACCTTGCGGGCGCCCCCTTGCAAATGCTGCCCGGCGTCTTCGCGACCACGAAAGGCGCCGGTCGATTCGATCACAATATCGGCGCCAGCCGGACCCCAGGGGATTTTGGCAGGCTCAGCTTCCTGAAAAAATCGGATGGTGCGGCCCGCAACATGGATCTCCTGCGCATCGTGAGACACCTCCTCAGGCAGGAACCCGTGCACCGAGTCGTACTTGAGCAGATAGGCCAGTTCGCCGATCGGCGCCAGATCGTTGATCCCCACGACCTCCACATCCATACTGGACTGCTCTAAGACCCTCCGCATCACCATCCGACCGATACGCCCAAAACCGTTAATACCAATCCGACATGCCATGTGAAAGTCTCCTCCCTGCGGTTCGACGCGGAGTTACTTCAGTTGCTCACGGGGAGCGACGCCGAAACAGCTATGCTCTGCGTAGAACAAAGCGACACCCCGCTCCCTGGATTGCCTTGGACAAGTTGCAATTCTACAAAATCTTATCTGTCCAGGTAAGCCTCTGGTCTGTCCAAATCTAATGTTACAATGTTCAAATTACGTTTAAATTTACAGAGGACGCGTTCAACGCGTGATGATCTCCTTGGTTTCATCTTGTTGCAAGAGAGAGATTGTTGCAAGAGAGGTCACAGCATCCAGCGCTCTGTCCTTCTGCTTCCTGGTACCATCCCAAAACCCAGGCAGCATGCAAGCGGACAGATGAGGGACGACAACTGAGACTAGCTCACTCGCGTTAGAAAAGGACGAACATAGTGTGAGTTTGTGGTAAAGAGTCTCAAAAACATTGTGAGGAGCAATTACATATGCTGGTCAGTGACTTGTTTTTGGCAATCAAAAAATTGGGATCTCTCAAATCCCAGTTGACAGTTTCAGCGGCGAGCGAGGTTTCGGAGACTGATCGAGTTTCGGTTCCGGCAATCGATTCCCCTGCCACAGCTCGGCCGCTATCCTCCGGCTCGATCGTCGCCGGGTCCGGTCGAGCGGGTGAGCCTCCGTGGGACCAAAGAACGAACGGCCAGAAGGAATGCGGGCATGGAGTCGAGACAGATCACGATTCGACGCAGTCTTCTGCGGAATCTCTTCCTTTGAGATGCAGATAGGAGCGGTTGAGCTCTCGACCCGTCAGGTTGGCGATGCGTTTCAACGTTCTCAGACCTTCTGGGAGCAACACCGTATCGGCTTCATTGACGGGTGCGACCGGAACTGGAGCCAGGATATACCCGTGGTGATCAATGATCGCAATAACCTTCTCGCCGCGTTGATGTTTATGACCCGAGTAGCCGATGCCATCGCCGCCTTTTTTGGCCACCGTATTGGTCCCATCGCCATGGAAGACGCTCAGATCGAGGTGGTTGTGCTCCGACAGATGCCCCACGCTCGGGATAAAGGCGGTGGCAATGGAACCGTCATCGGTCCATTTGGCAAAGACTTTAGAGATGGTGGTAGAGTGGATTGCAGCGTTTCCATCGCCATCTTTGGGCACGGGTAAACACTTCCATTGCCTACCGGTATAGAGGACCCACACGATGAGGTTAAAAACGCGATCATAACCGAGTTTGCACTTGGGTCCGCGCTTCGGCATGGACAGGTACGGTAAGACAAATTGATTGAAGTCGGCTTCACAGAGTTGGACGGGAATCGCGGTGGTTACTGGCTTTTTAGCTGGCGTAGGCATGAATCAATGGCCGTATTTGAAGATATTAAAGATCGTTCCTGAAAAGCGCTATCTTCAAATATTATAATACGTTAGGCCAATTGATGAAACTCGCAACCAGTTATCTCCGTGGTGTACTGCAGTGATGTTCCTTCAGGGTATCCGCACGCAGCCCATTGCGGAGCGTTTCGACCGGGATAACGTCAGCAGGAGCGATATTGCCCACATTCACTTGATTGCCATACCGCTTGAAAAACCACGTCTGTTGGCTTTTTTGGGGCGCTTCGAAGATCAGATGATCGAGACCAATCGCGTGCACAAGGCGATCAGCGTGATGCGCCTGCACGTCACCGGTCGCGTCAAATACGCCGACCGTCCCGCTCTCCCGGCCTTCGATGATGACCTTCCACGATCCGGCATCGAGTTCTGCTTCGGCATACGCAATGCGCGTTTCGAGCCCCAACTCGTCATCTTCGCGTGGCGATTTTTTGCCGACTTCCGACACCACACATAAGCCTGCCCGTCGGGCTTGAGCGATAAAGTGCAGTTTGGTCTCATGCGCCATGGCAATCGTCCCATCAGAGATTTCGACGCAGTTAAAACCAAGATGCGTGATTTCCCTGAGGAATTCCGTCACACAATCCTGCGCCACAGCCAATTCCATCAGGGTACCGCCCGGACATACACGGATGTCGTGCTCCCGCAGCACGTGGACCTTTTCTTGCAACCGTTTGGCTTGGAACAACCGCGATGTTCCCCACCCAAACTTGATGAGATCGATATACGGGGCAGCGTCTGCGAGGAAATCGCGTATATGCACAAGTCCCATGCCCTTGTCGAGCACAGATGTCAACCCCACCTCTCGCGGCTTCTTCGTGCGTGGCGGAAGTGATATAAAATCATAAGCGCGCATGCAACTCTCCTTTGGATTCGAGTGTATAGGTTGTTTCCTCTGTCTTATGGCTGCCTGATCATCAGGCAGAGTACGGGCGTAGATCCCCTCGCAGCTCCAGTAGAGGCGAACCTGTGAAACTCGACAGTCTTTGCCACATGTCGCAGCACTGCTTGGCGGGCCAGACAGGCATTGTGGTCCAGTTCGCAAGGACTGCCTATCGACAAGGCGTCTACACCACGATCATGTGGGAACAGCTGTTTTATCTCGCCAGAATAGCGTCGTGTATGTCACTCTCGACTGTGGTGATACTGCTGGGTTGGCATGTCAGCTCGGACAGGGTTTGTAGGCATACAACGCCCTCCTGACCGGGCACCAACAGGCACGCGCGTACGTTTCCATGTGACTATCGTGAGTCGCAGAGAGCGGTAAGCATTCCCAACAGCCGTCTTGACAAACGAGAGAGGGAGAAGGAGAGAAAATGTGTCAAGGCACACAGCCGGCAGGGGGAGCACTCCTCGTACCGGTGTAAAGCGACATTCCGTATCTGGAGATACCCATCGGGCGTGCCGTCCAATGGGTGGCCCCGGGCGATCGTCGCTCCTCGGCAGTCAGAGTGAGGCAGGGAGAAGAGCTTGCGAACAGCAGTACGATCTGTTTTGCGGTGAGATACAACATAACACTGTCCTCCTCTCAGCCCACAGCACCACTCTAATGGGATAGCTGAGAACTGAGTTTGACAAGATCAACGTACCTTACATTTTTCAGCAGTGGCTGTCAAGGAAGTAAAGTCTCTAATAAAGACAAAAAGTGTATCTAAATATTTGTTTTTTTAAGGTAAAAAAATCATATACACAGCAAAATTCGGAATATGATATGGAATTTGTGACAGTTTATTTGCACTTTGCATAAACTTTTCATCACTCTTAAACTCAAAATATTAATAGGGAAAGAAGACAAGAGTATTTATATTATTTGGAATGCTTGATAATGTGATCAGGAAAAGCAAGAAATAGCATGTGAAGTCACGTGCATAAATCACTCATCAGCAGTACGGTGTATAAAACGGTCATCCAGCGGCGGACTCGTTGCGCGCATTTCTTCACTTGGCGGTGTCTCGGCAGTGCTATAGCCTGCGTCTTATACCACATTGTTGCGAGCCGCATTTGGTATCCAGGTGCAGGCGCCGCAATGCGGGGAGCACTCTCTGCACAACGATCTATCGGAGGTCTGGTGTCCCGGTCTCTGGTGGTCTGATGTCGTACTGCCGTCAACACGCTTATCGGACAAGGCCATTGGGAGAGGGAGAAACGCGTATGCCCAACCGCACGTTCAATGTCCTCTTGGCCGTGCCCTCGTATAGACCCTCTTGGGCGGGACGAAGAGTGCAGTCGACGAGGCGCGCATACGCGATGCCACGGCGATTGATCCGGCTGGTTCGCTCATGTCGTACGTGACCCCGGATGATCCGGCGTTCCACGCAACCACTGGCCCTGATGTTTCGCACCACCTGGACGGCGCGCAGCACGGTGGGACACTGGGGGCAGGTGTACTTGCGCCAGAAAAGATGATCGGGCGTGGGGACATGGTGCACGTGTCCTCCGTCAACTTGAACACAATCTAAACGTTGGAGCGTCGTATTTGGACAGTAGAGCGGTATACATGGACAGAGTGCACCTTGTAGACTCCTCAATTGCCAAGAGTACAAGGCGATCAGCAATTCCCGGAGAGCTCTAAAACCCAGTAATCATCACGATTTCTCGTTTGGCCTTTCGTAAACCTTCATGTCATAATTCGCCTCTCATCCGCTTGATTGAGCCGTTTCACGCCGGAGGATGCGATGGCCACCCGTGCTCCCGCTGTGCGCAAACATTTGTCCGCGGATGCCCTGTTTGGCCGGCTGCGAACGGGCTTTGCCGCTCTTGCCGATCATCGCCCGGGCATTCCCAAGATTCCACTATCCGACGCCCTCATGTCCGCGTTTGCCATGTTCTCCCTGAAATCGCCCTCATTGCTGGCCTTTGACGAGGAGCGTAACGAGGGCAATGTGCAGCGAGTCTACGGCATCAAGCAGGCTCCCTGCGATACGCGAATGCGCGAAATCCTCGATCCGGTCGATCCTGAGTCCCTGCGGCCGCTGTTCAAGACGGTCTTTGGGGCTCTGCAACGCGGCAAGGCCCTTGAGGACATGGTGTTTATCGAGGGACATTACCTCTTGGCCCTCGATGGTACGGGCTATTTTTCCTCCCAGGAGATTCACTGCGAGTCGTGTTTAGAGCGCCACCACCGCAATGGCACCGTGACCTATCACCATCAAATGCTAGGCGCTGTGCTCCTTCACCCTGATCAGCGCGAAGTGATTCCCCTGATGCCCGAGCCGATTATCAAGCAAGATGGCACCGCAAAAAATGACTGTGAACGGAATGCCGCTAAGCGCTTGATCATCAAACTGCGTCAGGATCACCCCCACCTTAAGGTGATCGTCACCGAAGACGGCCTGAGTTCCAATGCCCCGCATATCCACGTCCTGCACGATCACAACCTGCACTATATTCTCGGTGTCAAAGAAGGGGACCATGCCTACTTATTCGAGCATGTGGCGGCGGCTGAACAGGCCGGGCGAGTGACGTATTACGATCGGGACGACCAGGAAACGGGTCTCTTCCATCGGTTTCGCTTTGCGAGCGACGTGCCGCTCAATGCGTCCAATGCGGACCTCCGGGTCAACTTCCTGGAGTGTTGGGAGTGGGACAAAGACAAGGTCCAACACTTCAGTTGGGTGACCGACCTGCGCGTCACGAAAGGCACCGTCTATCAACTCATGCGGGGCGGGCGAGCGCGGTGGCGCATCGAAAATGAGACGTTCAACACGCTGAAAAACCAAGGCTATCACTTCGAGCACAATTTTGGGCATGGCTATCAACATCTCTCCGTGGTGTTTGCCGTGTTGATGATGCTGGCCTTTTTGGTCGACCAGGTCCAACAACGCTGTTGCCCGCTGTTCCAAGCGGTGTGGGCCAAATGGGGCAGCAAACGGCGACTGTGGGAGAAGATGCGAGCACTGTTTTATGATTATGCCCTGGAGTCGATGCGGCACCTGTTCGAAGCGCTGTTTTACGGTTTGAAAAAATCCGCTCCCGTCTTGGACGTTGATTCGTCCTAATCGACATCTCGACTCACACGCTTGGTCCACTCCGATACAAACGGCTCTGGTTCCCTCCAGGGCGGAGCTGCGTGTGGGCACAGACCGGAATCTGCTGGGCGCCCAGGGTGACGCTCCTCCGAGCGCGCATGGGGCTCCAAAACCGACGACTGGAGCGTCATATTGCCCGTGGAGACACCCGCCGACATAGGTCGTATAGGCTTCGCAGGCCGCGAGCGGGAATTGCTGTCCGGAGAACAGCATACGTATTCATTTTATGAAAACCATTTTTCCTGAGGCGAAGCTGATACATATTGTCCGCGATGGCCGGGCAGCAGTCTGCAGCAACTATCTCAGTGCTCAGCAGAAAGCAGAACGGCGGCGCTCTCCCTTTGGGGGGTATATCCGTCCGCCTGGGTGGCAGGATTGGCTGGACCGCCCTGTGCTGGAGCAGCTGGCGCACATGTGGAATACCGCCGCCCTATACGCCTCCACGGCGGGGCAGACCTATGGCGACGATTATTTTGAAATTCGTTATGAAGACCTGCCGCGAGCCGCATCGGCCATCATCCCACAGGTGTGGAAGATGCTGGGCCTCTCGGTTTCTGACGATCTTGTGACGCATCTGCCGACGTTTGAGGATCGCAATTACAAATGGAAGCAGGCGCTGTCACCGGATGAAGTACATACCATTGAGAGGCTGGCTTGGGAAGGGCTGGAGTATTTCGGCTATGTGGCTCGTACGCATGGGGGACGGCCTTGAGCGCTGGTGTTTTGCCGTCACCCCTGCTGCATAAGAGCCCCCGCTAACAACGCGGCGTGTCGGTCGGTGGAGGCGTTCCACGTGCGCTCAATGCACGAGTTGTTGATGGATAGCATAGTGCATGATATCGGCCGTCGTTCGTAGCTGCATTTTTTCCAGAATGCGCGCGCGGTAGCTGCTCACCGTTTTGACGCTGAGACAGAGGTCTTGGGCGATTTCGGATACGGTTTTGCCTAGACCGAGAAGACACAGCACCTGCAGTTCGCGGTCGGATAACGCTGCATGCAAGGGTTGTTCGCTGTCTCGGCTCAGTTCGCAGGCCAGGATCTCGGCGACTTCCGCGTCCACATAACGTCCGCCCCGAGCGACCTTTCGCAGGGCTGTGGTTAATTCCTCAGGCGTGCATGTCTTGGTGAGATACCCGCTCGCTCCAGCTTTAAACGTGCGAGTGACGTAATGGTACTTGATATGCGAGCTGAAGACTAAAACGGGGAGCCGAGGGTATAGTGCTTTCAGCTCCTGGAGGAGGTCCAGGCCACCGCGCCCAGTGAGGGAGATATCCATCAGGACCACGTCGCATGTTTGCCCTGTGATCTGACTGAGTACCTCCATATTGGTCCCAGCTTCTCCGACGACCAAGAGGTCGCTTGTTTCTCCAGTGATGCGTTTCACGCCTTCGCGTACCACCGCGTGTTCATCTGCCACAAAAATCCGGATCATTGGGCACTCTCCTCTCTTGTCTCAACGTTGCACCGTATCGCAGCTCTTGGAACACAGCGAGCACATGGCATGCTAGCGCAGGTTTCCTCTCGTGTGCCTACTTCAGTCTTAGTGGAGCTGCTGACTGGGTTTTGACTTACTATAGTCTGTAATTAGTCTTTTCTTCCGTGACTCGAATCACGCCTTTGCGGTGATGCGACTCACTCTGAGGTCGTCGCCAGGAGGGTGCGGAGTGCATCTACAACGGCCTTGGGTTGTTCGCGGGGCATGAAATGGCCTGCGCCAGGTACGACATGCCGCGCAGTTCCTGCCGGAAAACGTGGCATGTGGGCCTCGGAACGAGACGGGAGCGACACGGTATCATCCGCCCCGTGCAGCACAATTGTCGGCACCGTGATTGGAGGGCTGGTGGCCAGGTGCCGTTCGACGCGCTCGAAACGCGGGTCGCTCGGAGCATTGCCGTGGGCTTCGTAGGCTATTTCGAGCGTTGGGGTACGCACGGTCAGGCTTGTCGGCACGGCTCTCTCCTTCTTGGGTTGTGCTATGTACTGGTCAGTATGACGCAGAGTAGGAATTCGCCATAGGCCCTGGCGCGGGAGTGATGAACACCGTAGCATACTATGCATGGCTGTGCCATCAAGCCAGCCGGGCTGTGCTATCATGCTACGCACGCGCACGACGCCCAACACGTGGGCGACGACAACCCGAGCAGGACGTATGCAGGCGAAGGAGTGAGGAGAGGTCATGGAGCAACAACCAAAAGTTCTGCCGTCTGGCGCTGCCATTGGTGCCGACATACACGGGATTGATGTGTCGCAGCCGTTGTCGGATGCGACGTTTGCCGTCCTCGAGGCGGCGTTTCACACACACGAGGTGCTGTGTCTGCGCCAACAACGTCTCACGGAACCGGATTTCCTGGCGTTTGCCAAGCGCTTTGGCGAGGTCGAAAAGATCTTCCTGACGCATTACGCCCATCCGCAGTATCCTGAAATCATGTTCGTGTCCAACATTAAGGAAAACGGGTGCGATATTGGCCATGCTGATGCCGGCCGGGTGTGGCACTCGGATATGTCATACACGGATCGCCCACCGCGGGCCACGCTCCTCTATGCGCTGGAAGTGCCGATGGAAAATGGCGAGGCTCTGGGAGCAACGAATTTTGCCAGTGCCACCGCGGCATACGAGAGTTTACCGGCGGCGATGCAGGCCCGCCTGGAGGGGCTGCGCGTGGTGCACCACGTGGCCGGGCGCCGCAAACACACGGGGACGGGGAAGCAAGATCAAGCCCAGCGTGAGCAGCAACCAGCAGTCGTGCACCCGTTTGTGCGTACGCACCCGTTCACCGGGCGGAAGTCACTCTATGTGAATCGCGGGGAATGCATCGCGATTGAAGGCATGGAGCAGCATGAAGCGTTGGCGCTTATCGAGGCGTTGGCTGATCTCATTCCGCAACCCCAGTTCCAGCACGTGCACCGCTGGCAGGTGGGCGATCTGCTGATGTGGGACAATTGCAGCGTGCAACACCTGGCCACGTTCGATTATCAGTGGCCGCAGCACCGGCGCTTCATGCACCGCATTACCGTCGGCGGGTCGGCCACATGGTGATGCAGCGGGCCATCGGCACGCATATCGTCCACGGTGTGGAGGTGACGGACCGTACCGGCTGTCGGCACTACCACAGTGCGTATGATCTGGTGGCGATCAAGTTCAAATGTTGCGGGGCATACTATGCCTGTATCACCTGCCATCACGAGCTTGCTGATCATGCGGTTGTCGTATGGCCCAAAGCCGAGTACACCACGCCTGCGATTTTGTGCGGGGCGTGTCAGCATGAACTGACCATTACGGCCTACATGCAGTGTCAGGCACGATGTCCACGTTGTGCGGCCGCGTTCAATCCTGGTTGTGCACTGCATTACCACTACTACTTTGAGATGTGAGTGCAGGGGCTCATTCCCTTCAGAACAGCCAGCCCCACACGCTATTCAATATGGTGAGCGCGACCGCCGCGAGCAGCGTCGTTCCTAACGAGTCAATCTCGAAGTTTTCGAGGAATTCATCGGTGAGGAAGAGCAGGAAGGCGTTAATCACCAGATCGAAGAGTCGGAAGGTGAGAAAGCGGGGTACGAAAAAGATCAATGCGAGCACTTGGAAGAACAGAACATGTAAGATTCCATACACCGCTGCCACAAGGAGGGATGTGCCGAAGCTTTTGACGTGCACGCCCGGAAGGAGCTTGGAGATCGCTGTAATAGAGACAGCGGACAGCAGCCAATGAAAGACGAGAGAAAGCATAGGGTAAGCCTCCAGTGGGCACGGAGCGCGGGTCACAACGCTTGGCAGTGCTCGTGTTGTAGCTGAGACCAGCATGTGAGTCAAGGGAATACAGCAGTGATACAAGGAGAGAGTGCAAGCATGCAGGGAGGTGCAAAGCGCGCCGGCTGTGTCGGCGTTGTCATGATAGTGTGGTGCGTACTCAGTGGGTTGCGTATGCTGCCCGTGGCTTCGGCCCACCATGGGGATCATGCCGTCGGCACACACGTTGATGCCTCGGTGCCGCAGCTGTTGAAGATGTATGACTGTACCGCCTGTCATCGCTTCACCGAGCCGCACCGCATGGTCGGTCCGAGTTTATGGAAATTGAGTGAACGCGCCGAGGCCGCGGCGATCCGGGCGGCCCTTCTCACGCCGGATGCCGTGGTGACACCAGGCTACCCGGCTGGGATTATGCGGGCGCGGCTCGAACAGATTGGCTTTTACACCGATATTGCCCGACAGCCTGACATTCTTGATCGCCTCGTGGCCTACTTGGCCGGCACAGCCGTACCGGCTCCGGTACCGGCACCAAAGCAGGCGGCGCCAGGCCCTTCTGTGGACACTACGCCGGTCACGAAAGCGCAGTATGCTGCGTTCATTGCTGATCATGGTTACGGGACGAAACGCTATTGGGATCGCACCGGGTGGGCGATTGTGGTCCAGCGTCGCCAACGTATACATCCCCCAGGGTGGCAGGCGGAGCGCGATGCTACGTCGCATGAGCCCGTGGTTGGCATGAGCTGGTACGAAGCGGAGGCTTACTGCCATTGGGCCGGCAAAGAACTGCCGACCGAACAAGAATGGCAGCGGCATTGTCAGGAAACGCCAGAGTGGCAAGGGCCGGTGCCGGGGACGAATCTCCAGTGGGAATGGACTGCTGAGGCGACGTGGCGTGGCGGGCAGGGTCGGGCCGATGGAGAACGCTGTACGGCACGGGCGCCGTCGTATCGGGCGCTCGACGGTCGCCATACCGGCTTTCGCTGTAGAGTGGTTGGTGCAGCGCCTGCCGCGTCGGGGAAGTAAGTACCTGGACATAGTGTTTTGCAACGTGCGTCGCTGGCGTCTGCACCAGCGACAGCACCATACGGGGTATGCAATGGACAATTGATGCTGTCCGGTTACTTAAAATGCGGCGCCGGCGGTAGCGGCATCGAACGATGTTCGTGCACCGGGAGACTGGCGTTGTTCGCATCCGGATAGCGTCGCCGCGCTACCCCGGCAATGACTTGGGCGGATTCGTCTGCCTTGAAGCGCCGATAGAGTTTATGGTGCGTTTCGGCCCGTGCTTCATCACCCAAGGCCCGCAGACAGAGCATTAAGGTGTAATGGGCTTGGAGATCCTCCGGGTCGATGCGTAACACCTGTTCCAGCTCCTGCCGCGCCTCTGCATACTTGCCCAGTAAAAAGAGTAAGCGACCTCGTTGATTGCGCACGACACGATCGGCGGGATAGACTGCGACCACCCGCTGTAAGTGGGCCAGTGCGGTTTCATACTCCCCGTTCGCTTTCTGCACCATAGCCAGAAAAAAGTGTGCCCGTGGCAGCTCCGGGGCGAGTGTCAGGGCGTGGGTGAGTGCCGCCCTTGCCCCGACAAGATCCCCATCCTGTAAACGTGCCCGGCCGAGATTGACCCAGCCATCCACATAGCTTGGTTCGAGGTGCGTGACCTGCGTAAACGCCGCCGCCGCGCCACGCAAATCTCCCTGTAACAACAGGCCAATGCCGTAATCGTTCCAGCGTTCACGCTGTCCGGCGGCTGCTTGTACCTGTGGCGTCGGCACCGCGGCATCATGCCCTACGACGTGGAGTACGGCTGTGGCCCGGGCCATCGTTACAATGGGAAGATTGGGGATCGCTTTTGTGGCGCCTGAGACAGCCGTGGTGTCGCCTGTGAACACCCAGGAGCCGTCATCATAATGCGGGCTCACGTCCGGCCTTGGCTGCTGCGGATCGCGTACACCGGCGTAAGCCCACTGCGTATGCCACCAGCGGAATTTGCGGTAGTGCAGTTGCGCCGTGAGGGTTATGCGATCTCCGGCGTGCTCGGGAATGGCAAGGCGATAATGCACCACATCGGCGGCGCCGGGCGGAATGGCGCGGGCATAGACGACGGCACGCGCCGCCCAGGCGTTGCGTTTGTTGATGGCATTGCCGTGGGCATCAACCAAGAACGCACCGTACCGGTGTGCGTCCGGGGCCACCGGACCGCGTCCGGCATCGGCGACGGCGCCGCTCCAGAACAGCACCTGCCCCTGGTTGTCCACCGCTTTGAGTTCGACCCAGACGTCAAAGGCGTCGATGGTGCCGCCGGGAAAGAAATGGCCGACGCCGCGATTGCGCACCACCACGTCTATTAACACTTCCGTGCCGCGCTGCACCGTGGCCGAGACGGCATCGAGCGGCGCCAGAATGGGCCGGGCACGTGGGGAACTGCCGCCGCGACGGCCGATACGAACCGCTTGTTCTTCGCCGATGGGGAAGGTCGTGGCCAGCGCCCCGGCGTCTCCGGCTGCGGCTGAGGGCCGTGAACGCTGCGGCGTTGCTGGTGTGGCTGGACTCAGGCCGAAGATATCGAGAGTGACGACTCCCTGTTGCAAAAACGCCGTAGTCGTCGCTAGCTGCTCCGGATGTTTGTTGGCTGTCGGCAGCGCCGTGTTGGCTCCCGGAAACCGGTGACTGTGGACATAACCATCCTGATGACCCAAATCGTCCGACGGGACCAGCGGCATGTGGCAGTCGTTACATGTGCGTGGCCGGTCGGGGTAGTAAAACGATCGCGCCCCATAGCCCGACACCCCGCTTGCCTGCCAGGCATCGTACTCGTTGAAGCCGCGAAACCAGCGATAGTTGTTCACATGGGTGTCGAGATGGACTTTGTGGCATGAGGAGCAAAACGCCGGGCTCTGGGCATTGGAATGAAACGGTTTCAGAAAGACCTGCCGGTGCGGCGCCGGATCCACGCGCACGATGAAGTCGTGCAGCCAGTGGAGCACGGGGTTGTCGCTCGCCATCAAGTCATGCAGCGCCGGATAGGTGATGCGATAGTCACCATTGCCCATCGTATCCCGCACCTGCGTGATCGCATGGCAGGCCGTGCAGGCGAGTCCGACGTGTGCTTCCGGGGTGTCGAGGAGCTGTCGAGCCGGGGTGTCCATCATCCCGTTGAGGAGCAGGGCGACGTCATGACAGCCGGCGCACCAGCGGCTGGGGCGGGTGCCGAGAACATCCTGCATATACTCGATGGATTTACGGTACCACTGGTTGTTGAACGACGAAAAGCGGTGGGCCGACTCCGACCATTGCCGGTAGATATCAGGGTGACAATCGGCGCATCGTTTTGACGTCATGAAAAAATTCGACGGAATCGTCCCGCCTGTATTGGTGGCGATTCCGGCCGGATGGAAGGGACCGTTTTTCCCCCCCATGCCCTCGTCGTCTTGACTCAGGGGCGGTAG
>CAJIAL010000381.1_pt1 | contig 13911 bp, 13 predicted proteins | sample 9199091 | NCBI WGS metagenome assembly CAJIAL01 (sample SAMEA7708270, study PRJEB35096) | sediment metagenome | biome: marine neritic benthic zone biome [ENVO:01000025]; feature: sediment [ENVO:00002007]; material: shallow marine sediment [ENVO:03000034] sea grass bed [ENVO_01000059] ... | reverse complement strand
TGTCTGGGGGGTGAACAGCAACCATCTGGATTCTGCGAGCCCTTCGCGTCAGGTAATGCTGCGGATGTGGTCAGAAGTAACGGGAGGTGATTGTGCCCTATGAGGCGATAAAAGGCAACCCTCTTTCCGCATCGCCCACATCCTCTCTGACAAGGGCGGGCTCTGCATGGTCAGGTTCGCCGCGGCGCAGACGGCGCAGCAAGTGCCACACGCCCGAGGGAGTGTAGGTGATACCAAAATGACATTCAATGACCGCGGCAATGCCTGCGAGAGTCCAGCGCGTTGTTCCCAGGCCATGGGCACGTGGCCCCTGCGACAGGAAGGTAGTGAGTTGTTGGCGTTGCTGGGCGGTAAGCTTTGGGGTGCTGCCAGGATGCTGCTTAGCGTTGAGGCCGGCGTCAGCCTGGTGGTCAAAGGCATCGCGCCATCGACTGACGGAGCTGGGAGAAGCGCCCACCTGGCGCGCCACTTGGCGGAGGCCCCACCCGGCATGGAGTAGGGCCACTGCAACGCGACGGCGGACTTCAAGTTGGAGTTTCGTGCCTTTAGGTCTCATACAGCAATTATCGGCACATCGGCGGTGTTCCTGTAGACATACACAATACTATCGACACCACACGCAGTGCGGACGCGTTACGGCTGGACGGTGAGGGTGACTTCCTTCCCTTGGTCATCATTCGTCAAGAGATGCACCGGATGCTTCCACAGTTCGCTGATATAGGCAAGAGTCTGGTTGGCATAGCTACGATCAAGATAAGACGCCTCACGGTTCTCATGCACGAGATACAGTTCGCTCTTGACCACATCTTGCACCACGATGTGCGGCACACCATAGTTGTATCGCGGCGTGAGTAGGGCATTGACGACTTCGTCACGTTCGCGACTGGTTATGACAATTTCTTGACACTTCGAGCACTTTTGACCCGGAGGATGCGCACACTTGGTACCGAACGCAAACAGTCCGAGTTTCTCTACCAGTTCCGTCGTGAGGTAATTCCGCAAGAACGAGATATCATCCTCGGTCCGCCGCACTTCAAACAGTTTTTCCCGCCCCGTGAGCGTTGTTTCACCCGCTGTATGCATGCTGTCCCAGCGTTTCTCGATGTCCACCAGGAGGGTGTAGCCGAGATAATAGGGATTCAGGGAGTACCGCCCCCCAGGGTTGACCACACTGGCATGTAAGCGGGCAAACTCGATCATCTCGTTCGGGGAAACCCCCTGGTATTTGTGAAATAACTCGGCATGCCAATAGCTCGCCCAGCCTTCATTCATGATCTTGGTGAGAAACTGCGGATAAAAGTAGTGTGATTCCTCACGGATGATTTGCAGGACGTCACGTTCCCACTCTTCGAGTCGTGCATAGGTACTCAGGAACCAGAGGAGGTCGCGTTCGGGATGCGGTGGGAATTGGTCGCCTTCGACTTCGTACGTAACACTCGGAGTCGCTTCGGTGAAGAGATCGTCATACGGCAAGGTCGGCCGCTCTTTTTCCACCACTTGACGCGTCGGATACAGTTTCCGGCACAAGCCCTTATGCGGGTCGATATGGCGATCGAGGGCGAAGCCGATATCCATGACATGTTCCACGGCGTCCAACCCATAGCGCTCGATATAGCAGTCAATCCGCTGGGCGTGCGTCACCGCGTCGTTGATCATCTGCCGGTTGGTCGTACTGAACATGACGTTATTGGTAAAGAAATCTACATGGCCGAACACATGGGCCGCGACCAACAAATTGGCGATTTCCGGGTTCGTATCCAGGAGAAACGCCATACTCGGATCGTTATTCAGCACAATCTCATAGATTTTCGACAGCCCCATAGTGCCGTAGAGACGCTGACTCTGGTACACCTTGCCATACGACCAATGCCGTGCGCGTGTCGGCAGGCCATACGAGGCGATCTCCGACATAATGTCTTGCGGCACGACTTCAAAGGACGTGGGGAAAAAATCCAGTCCTTCCTCATGTGCCAAGGCTTCGATTTCGGCCACACGTGTTTCAAACATTGGCGTGCTCCTGTGGCTGCAGAAATGCTTGTAGCGCTTGATACAGCTCTTCTTTGCGCTGGATCGTTACACTCAACAACCGGGGATGGTCAATGGCGTTATACACGGACTGTAACGAGCTCGGAGGCGTCTCGTTCTGCCCCATCCAGCTATAAAAACTCTGGTAATCGCCGTAGCGAATCTCCCCATAGCCGACCATGGTGCAATAGTCCAACAGTGCCCGAATCAGCTCCTGGCATTTGTCGTTGTCACTCGGCCAGTTGTCACCATCGGAGAAATGAAACAAGTAAATATTCCAGTTCTTCTTTGGGTGGTGCTGATGCAGATGCTCCATGGCAACTTGATAGGCCGAAGAGCACGTGGTTCCACCACTATTGGCAATCGTGAAGAAATCCTGTTCCGGCACGACATACGCTTCGGTGTCATGGGCAATGAAGACCGTCTCCACATGCTGGTATTTGAGCCGGAGAAAACGCACCATCCAAAAGAAGAAGCTTTTGGCGATGTATTTCTTCTCCGTAGTCATCGACCCGCTGCGATCCATGAGCATATAGACAGCAGCATTGGCCTGTTTTTCTTCGTGCGTGTCCCAGACTTTGTACCGCAGGTCCGATTCATGCAGGCCCCGCACTTCTGCAACTCCACGGCTGGCATTGCGCTTGAGATTACAGAGCAGGGTCCGCCGTTTGTCGAGATTGGCCAGGGAGCCCGTGCGGCGGATATCCGTAAACCGATGCGACTCCGAGGTCACTTCCCGCTCGGGCTTTTCTTCCATCCAGGGCAGGGCCAGATCCTCGAGCATCATCTGCGTCAGTTCTTCCAACGGCACATCGACCTCATAGGTCTGCTCACCCGGTTGGTCCCCTGGCGCTCCCGTACCTTGGCCTTGGCCGTTGCCGTCTTGCTGCTGCCCGAGGACCTCGCCGGGTTCACCCTCCCCCTGGCCCACTCCCTCCTGCGGTTGACCATATTTAAAGCGATATTGGTCTAGGTACCGCAGCGGGATTTTGACCTTCTTTTTCCCGTCAGAGGTAATGATGGCTTCTTCGGCGATGAGCTCGCGCAGATTTTTGCGGATGGCATCTTTCACCCGCTGATCGTGGCGCAAACTGTCTTTCAGACCCCGTCGGCGCAGCTCCCACGGCAACGACATACTTATTTCTCCCTGGATAACAGGCTGCTTACGTATTTCAGCAGTTCATTGGCACATTCACTGCAATAGCCCTCGCGGGATACCAGATTGTCCACCACTTCATTCATCTTCCGCAGCTCCTCGGTATCGGGGCTGCGGGTCGAAATGGTCAGCTTGATGGTGTCGCGGCGCTCCTCAAAGAGCTGTTTCTCAATCGCTTCTTTGAGCTTATCGTGGGTGGTGTAGTCAAAGCGTTCCCCGCGCCGATGAGCCATGGCGACTTTCCGGAAGATTTCGTTGCGGAAACTCTCCTTGCCATACTCCGGCACGCCCACTTTATCCTCAATCGAGCGCATCAGTTTTTCGTCAGGCGCCACTTCTTCATCGGTGATCGGGTCCTTGAGTTTGGCTTGGTCCAGCGACGCTTCAACGTTATCGAGATAATTGTCTAAGAGGGTGAGCGCTTCTTGCTCAAAGGACACAAAAAAGGCCTTTTGGACATCGGTGCGGGCGATTTCATCGTACTCACGCCGTGCATCGGCAATGAGATTGTTCAGCCGTTCCCGTTCCTCCGGTTTAAACTGCCCCTGGTTATCCACCCCTTCTTTGATGGCACGGAGCATATCAATGGGATTGATGCACCGGGTGTCAGGCTTAATCAGCGAGGACGAAATACGGTTAATAATAAACCGCGGCGAAATGCCGTCCATGCCTTCGCGTTCGGTTTGCTCTTGAATGCCCTTCACGTCCTTTTGACGAAAGCCTTCAACCTCTTCTCCGTCGTACAATTTCATCTTCTTGACCACGGTCAAGCCGTTGATGGCCGGCACTTCCAAGCGGGACAGCACCGCAAAGATCGCCGCCACACGTAACGCATGCGGCCCCATGTGCAGGCCTTGCATATCCGTCTGCCGCAGGAGTTTGTTGTAAATGCGTTCTTCTTGGGAGACTTTGAGGTTGTAAGGGACTCGCACGGTGATCATGCGATCATGTAGGGCTTCCGATTTTTTGTCGGACATGAACTCATTGAATTCGGTCTCGTTCGTATGGGCGATGACGCACTCGTCGGCGTAGATCAACGGGAACCGGCCGGTTTTGATGTTCTTTTCTTGTGCCAGTGTCAGCAGCACGTAGAGGAACCGTTCATCGGCTTTCAGCATCTCGATGAATTCCATCATGCCGCGGTTGGCAATATTCAGCTCACCGTCGAAGCGGTAGGCGCGCGGATCGGACTCGGAGCCATAGTCACCAATGGTTGACAAGTCAATGCTGCCGACCAACTCGGAAATATCCTGGGATTTCGGATCGGAGGGGACGAAGGTGCCGATACCAGTACGGGTTTTTTCGGAAAAGACAATGCGCTTGATAGGAACTTGATAAATATTATCGTCATATTTTTCCCGCAAATTCAGGGCACACATGGGGCAGAGTTCACCCTCAATATGAACCCCGGATTCTGCCTGGAATTCATGCCGTAGGCTATGCGGGATCAGGTTCAACGGGTCTTCATGCTGAGGACAGTCCGCAATCGCGTAGACCGCGCCGTCATTCGTTTTGGAATATTCTTCCAGCCCACGTTTGAGCTGGATGAGTAGCTGACTTTTGCCCGAGGATGGTGGGCCATAGAGGAGGAGCACACGGCGGCCGACATCGGAGCCTAAGGACGCTGCTTTGAAGTACTCCACCATCCGCGCCAAGGGCTCTTCAATGCCAAACAGCTCGTTTTCGAAAAAGGCAAAACGTTCTCTCCCGACCTCATCAACATGCACTCCCGCTTCTTTGATCATGTTGTAGATGCGGGTGTGGGCTCGCTGCCCCAGCTTGGGATTGTCCAGCACCATGGGCAGATAATCCCGAAAGGTGCCTGCCCAGGCTTCTGTCCGGTGGGTTTGGAGATGGGTATCAATCTTCTCGAGAATAGTCATAGTGGACTGGACCTCTGCTAGGTGGCACAATTCAAATTTGTCGGTGCTCTGAATCGGCCGGTTTGATGGGATGCCCGGTATCCCTGCGTGGAGAGATCGCAGTGACAATATCTTCGGAAGCAGGTCATGGAAAGTATCTGAATAACGTATGCTCCCGGAGAATGTGGAGCTGGCTGGTACCTGAACAGGAGCTAGAGGTAACTACGGAGTGCGGCGTGAACAAGATAAGGTCAAGTACCGATCTCTCCGTCAACATTGGACCGACATGTCCAATACGCTCTTCAAACGTGCGTGTCTGTCTCCCTGTGAGTAGATGGTCTTTGGTGTTTCTCCTATGCGTCTGCATCGGTGAAGCACCGCTTCCTACTCTGCCTGATCACAGTGAGCAAGTTCTATGCCAACTGTCTATGCTCCCCGTGAAGCAGACCACATGCATGTCAAACTCCTTGAAAACGCAATGACAAAAGAGAGTCAGGAATTACCGTAAGCGGTACTTCCTGCAGTCTTACACGCCTGTCAAAATTTTGACTAACCTGTCGAAATTCTGCCTTTCGCCCTTGCCATCCGGACCGAGGAGGCTTTGGAGCACCCTTGACAGGGAGAGGGGCTGTTGTTACAAGACACGCGGGAAGAGTCCCGTCAGTAGTGGACCAGAATCAGACGCCCGTAGAGGAGGTGCGAACTGTGGCTGAGCATAAAGATGTCGTCGATTTTTATTGGGATGCCGTCTGTCCGTGGTGTTGGATCACGTCACGCTGGATGGAGGATGTGGCGCAACAAAAGACCATTCAGGTCAACTGGAAACTCTTTAGTCTGAAGAAAATCAACGAGGGTCGCGACCTCCCGGAGCGATTCAAGATTAGTCACGCTATGGGCTTACGCGCCCTGCGGGTCGCCGCTGCCGTGCGCAAAGAGTATGGCAACGACGCGATCGGCAAAGTGTATACGGCGTTGGGGGCGCGCAAACACCATGATCAAGACGACATTGGTGAGACGACAATTCTGGAAGAAACCCTGCAATCGTGCGGCTTCCCGACAACGCTAGCCGCTGCAGCTGATGACGAAGCCTGGGACGCCGTCATTGAGGCCGATATGGCTCAAGCAACGGCAAAAGCGGGTACAGATGTGGGGGTGCCCTTAATTGTCCTTGATGCGGGAGAGGGCCCGGGATTTTTCGGTCCGGTGTTTAGTCCGGCGCCGACAGGAAAAGCAGCGGTAGCGATGTGGGATGCGATGGTCGCCGCGGGGCGTACCCCTGGCTTTTTCGAATTCAAGCGTTCTCGGGATACTGGACCCGTGTTTGGTGAACGTCCAAACGTATAGTATAACGTCCTACCTACGCCTGTTGGCCCAATGCCCGAGCAGTTTCCAGGAGGCGCTGGGCCGATTCAACTATGGGGTAGTCAATGAGCTGCCCGTCAAGTTGAATAGCGGCACTCCCCTCGGCTTCCGCCTGCTGAAATGCTTCCACCACCCTGGCGGCAAATGCCACTTCTGCCGCTGTGGGTGAAAATGCCGTATTGATCGGTTCCACCTGGGTCGGGTAAATCGCCATTTTCCCCTGAAAACCAAGTTGCTTGGCACGCCGAGCACTGCGCTGCAAACCGCGTGCATCACGGATATCAAACCACACGCTGTCGAGGGGCGCTTCGATCCCTGCTGCGCGTGAGGCAATGACTAATGCCGAGCGAGCATAGTGACTTTCGCCCTCGCTCCGTGACCACCGCACCCCAATATCTCGCGTAAAATCCCCCGCGCCAAAGGCCAGGCGCCGGACACGCGTGCCGGCATTGGCAATGTCAAACGCCTGATGCACGCCGCGTGCGGTTTCAATAATAGGGATAAGATCGATGCCGCCAGGCGCAAGCTGCAGCGCCACTTCGAGCTCGCGCATCCTTGAGTCCGCATGTTGCACATCCGACGCCGCTTCCACTTTGGGAAGAATAACGCCGGCGAGCTCAGCACATATGATGACCTGCAAATCGTCTGCCCCAATCGCCTGGGAAAATCCGGTCGGGGCTACCAAGGGATTAATGCGCACATACACGGGACACGTCGTAATGGTAGTCAGCGCTGCACGTACCGCATCACGCGTGGCGGCTTTTTCGGCAATCGGTACGGCGTCTTCTAAATCGAGAATAACCGCATCGGCGCCACAATGGCCGACTTTTTCAAGCAAGCGGGGACGATTCCCCGGGGCAAAGAGGAAGGAGCGCAGTGGAGGCATAATGATTCCTGTCTCACATAACCGTGTCGGGAAGGCGCGCACTCAATACCAGAGTATGCGGCTTGCGTAGCTCAAATCATTCTGCCACAATGCCGCGCACCTGTCGATGCAACCTTTCGCGTCACGTCACGCACGATTTTCAACGGGAGCCCCTTCATGCGTACGAACCCCGCAAAGCAGAAACTCCGCGACGGCAAAGCCGTCACCGTCGTCTCAGGCCATACTGACAGTGACATGATCGATTTTCTCGGCCAGTTCGGTCTGGATGGCGTCTGGCTCGAAGGCGAACACGGCCCGTTGAGTTGGGAGCAAATCGGGGATATGTCGCGGGCGTGTGATCTGTGGGGCATGACCTCAGTAACACGAGTCAACGGGCATGATGCGGGAATGATCATGCGCACCTTCGATCGAGGCAGTCAGGGCGTCGTCGTACCGCATGTCAGTACGCGCGAAGCGGCAGAGCGGGTTGTCCAGGCGGCGAAATATGCCCCGATCGGCAAACGCGGTATGTATGGCGGACGGCAATCTTACGGGGCCCCGGATTATTTTCAGCGTGCCAATGATGAAACGCTGGTCGTCATCCTTATCGAGGAAAAACAAGCGTTAGACAATCTGGCCGAGATCCTGACCGTCGACCATATTGATGTCTTTTTCGTGGCGCCGTCTGACCTGGCACAGACCATGGGGCATATCGGGAATCACACCCATCCGGAAGTCCAAGAAGCAATCGACACCGCTATTGCCCAAATCCTGGCGGCAGGCAAAACAGCCGGCACCTTGGTCAATGACGCGAATGTGGAACGTTATGTGGCTGCGGGGACACGCTTTTTTCTCACCCCATGGACGAATTGGGTAGCCCAAGGTGCAAAAGCGTATACGGAAAAAGTGACTGCGGCGGGAGGGTAGGGCAGGCTTAGGGGGCAATCGGGAGCAATCGCACTTCCCCCGTGTGGGGGTCGAGAGCGATGCTGACACGACCTTCGAGTACAGCCAAGAGTTCACGGCCAACAAGATCATGCCGCAACCCCTGCAGGAATCCCTTATCCTCGGGGCTTACACAGCCCCGACGGTGCAGACGCACCATGTGCTCGAGATCATTCCGGCTCATGACGAACGATGCTGGCAATTTCTCACGGGCACACAGGGTCTTCAGGCAAGCGTCGAGGACTTTCACCATGAGTTTCTCGGTTTGATTCGGCCTGTGGGTAGTATGCAGACGCTGCGGGCGCTCGTCTTCAGAAACGGCCAGTCCGCGCTCGACCATCACCAGCATGACCTCGGACGAACGTTCCAGAACGCGTGACGGGACACCGCGCAGACGTCGCAGCTCTTCAGGGGTGCGGGGGGCCTTGCGGGCAATATCGACTAAATTGTCATCGTTGAGCACGCTGCGGGGAGGGCGGTCAAGCGTCCTGGCTTCCTCATCACGCCATGCAGCCAGCTCCCGGAGAATGGCCTGCCCCTGCGGCGACAGGGAATGGCCACGGCGGATACGGCGAAACAACGTACGCGGATCGCGCTGATACCGCTCGCCATCTTCGAATTTGCGAAACTCTTCCTCAACCCACGCTGTCCGGTTCATCGCTTCCAAACGTTCTGAGAGTAATCGATAGGTCGGCAGAAGATAGCGCACATCATCGAGGGCATAGGCGTGTTGCTCGGGAGTCAACGGCCGCCGCAGCCAATCGGAATAACTCTCATTCTTGGTCAATGCGACCCCTAAAACTCGCTCCACCAGGTTACTATAGGAGAGCTGCTCGCCCATGCCGGCCATGGCCGCGGCAATTTGTGTGTCGAAAATACGCGTCGGTGGGGTCTCGGAGTGCCATGAGAGCACATCCATATCTTGGGTGGCAGCGTGGAGCACTTTCAGCACATGCGGAGCAGAGAGCAATGTAAGCAGGGGGGAGAGATCCTCAACGCACAACGGATCGACAATGGCGCAGGTATCACTCAGGGCAATTTGCACCAGGGCAACTTTGGGGGCATAACTTTGCTCGCGGATAAATTCTACATCGAGCGCCAAACACCCTTCATCCTCAGCCTGGGCGCACACATGGCGTAACAGTGGTGTCGTACGAATGTACAGTGTACTCTTTTCGTCGTGTGTTAACGTCATGAGACCCTTAGAGTTGGTGGGAGGGGTCGACCTTGCTCGCGACATTGCTCTTATCATTGCAGATACGGCACCATCTTTCCATCATCATCGCCAAAGGCATCCATCCACCTATGCAAAGCTTCGGAGAGAACAGAAAACGGCACGTGTGCTCGACTCGTCACATAGGCCTCGTCCTGTGGCCCTTTCTCATGCTTCTTATAGGACCATGGGCGACAGCACTGCAATCAGTCACCCACCATATCGACCGCAGCTACGCATTATTAGTCGAGGCCCAACAAGAACACACTGATACTCGACGCGAACAGCTCCTGCATACGGCGAGCAAAGCCTTTGCACAAGCATACCAACTTGCAGGCCCGCGAAGCAAAGTGGAGGCGTTACTCGGCGCCTCCCAAACGTATCTACTTATGCGGCATCCTCCTAAAGTGTTTCCCTTTCTCTGGAGTGCCTCACCCCTCCAACGAGCCGAAAAAAGCCTCCAGCAAGCGCTGGTGTTGGACACCAAGAACGGTGCAGCAGCACTCCTCATGGGTCTGGTGCTCTGGCGCCAAGCGGACACGATGCCAGACCGCCGTGACACCCTCAAGCAGCGCAGTCGCACCTACCTATGGCAAGCCAGAGAAGCCGGCTTCCCAGTTCAGATCCCCGGACAGACAATGTCGTCGCTCTCTGCCTCCCCACCACTGTTTGCCATCCATCATGGCCTCCGCACTCTGCGCTATGCCGACACTCGAGGTACTGGTAGTCCGCTCGATCTGCTCTTCTGCTATCATACTCCACAACACCCCACGCATATATACGGAGTCGTGGTGATACAGCAACAGGCTTACCCGCTTTCGTCAGCATCAGCGACCAGACAAGTTCCGCCGGCTGAGGATGTGGAAGCGTGTACTGTAGCCCCTCGCTCGCATGAACCACCACTGGTCGTGGCCATTGTACGGCATAACACGCAGCGGATACACCGTATGTTCCGCTGGGATGGAAGACAGTTTATGTTTGTGGGGGAGGAACGCCGCGATGCTGAATGATTCAGGCCATACGCTTGGATGTGGAAAACGGAGAAAAGCCTGTGGATATATTGTGGATATTTCGACGGTGAATCACAACCAGGGTGTGAATAGTGTGGAAAACACTGTGCACGACCTGTTAACAACTTAATACTTCTTCCACAACATCAAGCATCTCTGGAAGGCGAAAGGGTTTGGTCAGGGTCCGCATGGCACCCAGCTCTATGGCATAAGAAAGCGCATCCCCATACGGCACCTCAACGCCTCCTCCGGAGATGGCAATAATCTTGGCTGTTGGAACTTTCCGGCGTAACTCGACTATAGTTGCCAGCCCTCCAAGCCCGGGCATGACGAGGTCCGTGATGACCAAATCCATTGACTGCCCCTCAAATATCGTCAAACCGACCGTGCCATCCGCAGCTTCCATAACCTCGTAGCCGGCGTCTTCCAAACCCAGCCGTACGACTTCCCGTATGTCAGGGCTATCATCGATGACCAGAATACGCCCACGACCATGCATGACGATTTCCTCCATCCCTTGTAAAGACAGGCATCCCAGCCATACAGAGTGCAACAACACCCCATCCACTAAGGATTCAGTTTCCAAGATACCTCAGCGTAGGAAGAAAATCGCGATGGAAAGGCGATGATTTCACGAGGATTCGAGCGGGAGTTCCGTCATGGAGTAAGTTCTTGATACAGTGCTCGGGCTTGTGTCACAAGCCGGGTGAGGTGTAAGGATTCGGCAGTCTGCAAAGCGCTGTCTACCACATGACAAGCTTTGGCGTGGTCGCCTAACAGTGAACGCTGAGACAGCATCCTGGCATAGGCATACTGCGTCGCAGCAACCAAGGGCTCCGCGCTGAGTCGCTGATGCATGGCCAACGCCGTGTCGAAATGCTCCTGCGCCGCCTCCCACTCGGTCATTGTAGTTGCCAAAACACCAAGATAATGCGCCACGGAACCATGGTAGAGATACGGCCCGCTGGTGACATTATACGCCGCATAGGGAACGAGGAGTCGATACAGCAGCTCGGCATGGCGCACGTCTTTATATTGTGCGCTCACAAGGGCCAAATGACTTAAGCTAGCCAGCCAATCCCCATCGCGTGGTAGCGTGCGGATATCGTCGGTGATACACGCTTCAAACTGCGTGTGCGCTTCGACGTTTCGTCCGAGCTCGCTCAAGAGCCATGCCAGCATACAGCGCCACACAAAACGCTGGCACGCCCCGGGAGCCCAGGCAGCAAGTGCCTGCTCACATTCGTCGCGCCGGTCTTGCATGAGGTAGAGAAAAAGGCGTTGCGGTTCAACCGTGTGTAGCAACAAACCATGGTGTGGAAGGGAGCTCCCCACCGTATGGGCCTCGTGCACATGGTGTTCACCCTCCACGAGTTGTCCCCCGAGTATGGCACACATGGCCCGGAGCGAACATGCCACAGACCGATAAGACGCATCTGCGATATGTTCCGCGAGCTGGGTGTAGGCATGGACAGCATGTTCCACCGCATCGATATCGCCCAGGTGGAGGAAATCGGTGATGCTCCAGTGGTGACCTAACAGGGCTAATTCCGGCTGGGAGGTTGGCTGCGCCAGTTGTACCACACGCAAAGCCGTCGCAAGTTGCTCTTCAACGTCATCTGGACCGAACATCGTCCAATGACGACCGAGTAGTGTAAGAATCTGCGTCGTGGGCTGCGGCACCTGGACTGCCAACGCAATGGCTTCATGACTCAGAGCCGCAGCTCGGTGCGGCTCGGTGCTGGCACTGGCAACGGCCAGATGGCTGAGGAGTTCCGCACGTTGCGCCATGCGCGTCTCCGGGGTCTCCTGCAATGCCGCTTCAAGTAAGGCAACGTCACTCTGATCCGTCCATCCACAGAGCGTACCAAGCCGCAGGTTCTCCATACTCAGACGCGAGGTGGCACCGAGGTGCAACTCGGTCGAGCCCAGGGCGCAACCCAACTCAGCCACCTGCAACAAGCTGGCACGCGCTTGCGCAGTATCGCCACAGCGCAACTGGACGTCACCGAGTTCTAGCAGCAAGGCACCATAGGGCTGGGTATGTGAGCCGTCGTGAAGCTCAAGCAGGTGGAGGGCATGCGTATACTGTTCGACCGCCTCAGGGAAAGCCTGCACTGCAGTCGCCCATTCGCCGGCTCGTACCGTATAGTCAATGGCTTGATCCGTCTTGCCGTCTAACAGTGCAGCTGCGTAGTAATGGTTCGCTATCGTTTCCAAGTATGCGGTGCTGTGTACGCCATACATGGACTCCAAAGCGAGACCAATCTGCCGATGGTGCTGTACACGGACGGAGGCAGATAATGCATTGTACAAACCCTCTCGCACCCCGGGGTCAATAAAACGATACCTCCCGACAGTGCCCGGGACCTCTTCAACCACTTGAGCATTCAGGGCATGTTCTAGCATGGCAGCAAGACGAGCACTGGGGAACATGCTGAGGTGTTCCAGCACTTCCAGGCGAAACTCGTGCCCAATGACTGCGGCACAGGCGAGGAGCTGCTGCGCCTGTTCAGGTAACGTATCGAATGGATTGAGAGACTCCTCCGCGTCCGGCTCGACTGAGGCAATGAACCGATACCCCCGACCGCGGATTGTCTTGATGATCTTCTGGCGTACCCCGTCATCGCCCACGGCTTTCCGTGCTTGCACCACGGAACGCACCAAAGCGGACTCCGTAATAAAACAACCCGGCCAGCAGACCTCCATGAGCTCGTCTTTGGTCACGACACGGTCACGGTGGGTGATGAGATAGGCCAAGACGTTGAAGACCTTTGGCTCCATCGCCATTCGTACAGTATCTCGGCGAAGCTCGAACAACGCTTCGTCGAGCTCGTAACCACCAAAGGCATATATCATCGGTGCTCTTCTAGCGTACTCGGGCGTGTCATGAGACGAAGCAGGTGCCTAGGCCATGACGACGCGTTACGGGGAGTCGTCGACGATAACTGCGCTCAGCCACACCAAAAGCTTGGGATAACGGGGGCGACACAGTGGAAGCGGGACAACGCCATGATGCATCGTACGAACGTCGTGGGCTCCCAGTGCTTGTCTTGGTGTGTATGAAGCTATGGTATAATGCCCGTTCGGATCTGGTCAAGCATCTTTCTAAGAAATATGCCGCACAAGGAGCATACGATGGCACGAAGATTATCCATTGGATTTAACTGGCAGGGAGGCCTCGATTACGACGAGGCCTGTGCCCGCGTCCGTTTGGCCGATGACGCGGGCGTTGATACGGTATGGGTTCCCGAAGCCTGGGGACGCGATTGCTTCACCATCTTGGCGCTGTTTGCCCACGCGACGCAACGCATTCTGCTCGGCACGGGCATTGTCAACACGTATTCCCGTACCCCCGCCGCGCTTGCCCAGCACTTTGCCACGCTCGACGAACTGTCACATGGGCGCATGATTATCGGACTGGGAACGAGTGGGCACCGTGTGATCGAGCACTGGCACGGGATTCCGTTCCA
>CAJIAL010000397.1_pt1 | contig 13920 bp, 13 predicted proteins | sample 9199091 | NCBI WGS metagenome assembly CAJIAL01 (sample SAMEA7708270, study PRJEB35096) | sediment metagenome | biome: marine neritic benthic zone biome [ENVO:01000025]; feature: sediment [ENVO:00002007]; material: shallow marine sediment [ENVO:03000034] sea grass bed [ENVO_01000059] ... | reverse complement strand
GCGCGACTTCATTCTGATCGGACATGCTGATTAACCGCACCTGTACGATCAGCATGTCATCATTCTTGCGCGCATAGCTGCCAAGAAGAAGAAAATCCACGCCAGCGAGGCGACCGGCTTGTAATGAGGATTCCTCTGTCATCGAACCGATGGACAGGTTCTGTTCGCGCAGAATGGTTTGCAAGGCCTCACGATCCAGCAACGTAAAGGGGCCGACGCGGTCGAGCGCGGCAATCGTCATATCAGCAAGCCCGCGCCCAAGCCAGCCGTCAATCTCATGCGCATCCAGACGGATGAAATCGGTCACGCACAGTGTCTCTTTCTGCACGGGTTGTGCAAACGCGTCCGGCGCGCAAAACAACAGCAGCAGTCCACATATCAACCCGGCAAATATTCTCATATCCACATAGCTTCTTTCGCATTCTTGAAATGTTTGAAGGAAAGCTTCGCCGCGAAGAACAACCCGCGCGGCGCGAATTCACTTTGTACCGCCCGGTGTTCAAATTTCTTGAACGTCAGGATCGCGTGCGCATATTCTCCCTGGTTTTCGTAGACATGCCCTTGAAAAACGATCGGCCGGTCATATGCAGGATCGCTCTTTTCTGACAGGCGAAATTCGCGCAACGCGTCGAAATATTTACCTTGATCAAACGCATCCAGCCCGCGGTAAAAGCGCGCGGTGGCATCAAGCGAATCCGTCGGCTTGAACTTGATGCCGGCGATTTCATCCGCGCCCAGCGGCACATGCAGATTTTCCACGACCTTCAGCGCCAGCGTTTTTTCAAGATCGAGAATATCGGCAACCGCGCCTTGAACCTGTTCGATCCGCACCAGTTTTTGTGAAGAAACATCGACCATTTGCGCCGTGATAACGATCTGTGCGCCTGTGACTTTGTAGGTACCGAAAAGCGCTTTTTGCGCCTTGGCCGTTCGGCCGATTTTCAGCGCGGTTTCCTGATCGATCATCGCCGTGGCATCGAGTTTCTGTTCATCGAGAAATTGCTGCATCTTCTCACGGTCCAGAATCGTGAATTTGCCGGAACGCGATAAATCGGTGACCAGCATATCGGCCAGCCCCTTGCCCAGCCATTGCCATTCAGGGGCGTCAAGGTTCTGGCTAGTAAAATTCATGATGGCGAGTGACGGCGCCGCACGCGCCATGCAAGGCGCAATGAGCAGAAAACAAGCAACAAGCAGGGTGTTGAACAGGCGCAGACGCATTATTTATCCCGGTTTTTCAATACGGCTTTCAGTTCTGCGATGCGGGCATCACCCGGAAAATCACCGGCGAAGCGTTTGAATTCAATTTCCGCATGATCGTGCAAGTCACCCGCGACGTAGCTTTTGACCAGCCAGTAACGTGAATCGGCATGTGCCGAGTCCAGGTCAAGCGCTTGCATGAATTCAGCAACGGCGTGGTCGTGCAGGCCGCTATAGAAATAGCCCAGTCCCTTCATAAAATAGAGGTTGACCTGCGGCGTTTCATCAACCGGCAGTTTGCGCATGATGCGATTACCATTCAGCAATGCAGTGGCGATGCGCTCTGACGCCTTTTCCGCAACATTCGCAACCTCATCCAGTTGGCCGCTTTCCTCGACCGAGGCAACCAGTTGCGTCGTTTGCACATCATATACGCCGATATTCGCGTGAAAGACGTCACCATCGATCAGGAAGCTGCCCTTCACCAGGCGGTTGGCCTGCAACAGCTTGCCGAGCTCCGGCGCTTTTTCGATCCCGAAACCGGCAGCCGTCGCACCCAGTTCCTTGATGACCGTGTGCAGGTTTTCGCGTTCAATCACGGCGATGCCCTGATACGCGCCAAGCGATGACATCAGCAAATCCGACACCCCCTGTCCCAGCGCGGACAAATCCTTGTCACCTCCGGCATAGTCCAGCGGCAGGATAATCAGCTTTTGATCCGGCACACGCACCATCATACGGGCGTCCCCCGGCAGGTTGAACAGCAGTGCCATACAAAATACGGCCAGCACCGCAACCCGCTTTGCGAATTTCTGTGTTATCGTTTCCACCATGTTTTTGTCTTTACGTTTTTGAGGCAGGACTGGTAATGGTGCGCACCCCGAAGGCAACTGGCCATCTCCTTGTCACCTTTGTCCATTGCAACGACCACCAGTTGTTCCCGCATTAATTGCATGCGCGCATACCGATCTGCATTCGATTTCACGCTCATATTGGATTCTAGGGTCTTATGTGACCAGTACTTCAATGAGCGCCCCAAGCAACGCTTTACCACGCTTTCGGACGTTGTGAACAAACTCGAAGAACCCCAGGTAGATCGGGAGTTTCTCTTGGGAGATGCCCCGATGTGGACGAAGCCAACTGCGCAAGAGTGACCAAAAGCCGTCTATCGTATTCACATGCACTTCACAAAAGCCGTCCCCATCTTCATCGCGAGCGAACTCGCCCCGCCCATGGTTGACATGCTTATGACTGTAGCCCCAGGACTGCAAACGGGCATAGATGCTGTACTCATCGGTATATACAAGTGTCCCTGGAACGATGGTGTCTTTGATGAACGGTTCGATGGTCTTTTGCTTCACATTGGCCAATAGGTTGCTCACCACTTGCCCCCCACGCTGAATCATCCCAAAGACAGGTGATCTTTCCTTCTCTAAGGTACCACGACCACCTTTGCCTTTGAGCCGGCGTCGACGACCTTTTCGGCCCTTTTTCTTCACCACCTCTGGCTGTCCTTTATGCCCAGCAATCACATAGGCTTCGTCACACTCGACCTCATTTGACAGCGTCACGGTCGGCTTTTTTTTACGATGCCTTCACGCAGCTGGGTTGTCATCTGCTGCACATCACTGACATTCACCGCCAATTCGTGTGCAATGTGTTCATTCGATAAGTTGAGTCCCATGAAATAGAGGCACAAGATCCACACCTTCAGAGGCTGATGATGTCCAGCAAAAATGGCTCCTGATGTAGCGCCGATTCACGACGAGATGGCGCGTTGGGCGCCACGAGCCGAACTGATTGAAATGGGATATCTCGAAGCCTATCCAATCTTTCAGTGGGATTGAACAACGGATAGGGCACACCACGCACATTTTTTACCACATGCCCAACTGCTCCCCGTAGCGCCTTGTTAGCTGCTCTCTTGAAGAACGAGTTTGAAAATAGAGGCTTGCACATCGTCTTTTTCCCGCACACGATCTTGCCACAGCGGTGTAGATCGTCTTCACCACATTGTTTTGAGACCGTATTGCCCGTGTGACGAGTACCGGTGCATCTGTAGGCACCATTGGACGTTTCAACTATTGCAAAGGACCAAGTCATATGACGCCTAACGCCTATCGAAGCGGCCGAGCGACAGGAAGATCTCGCGACCGAAAGGGGTTGCATTGAGGTGATTGTTAGGTGTTTTCTTCCATTTCATACGTTGTGAAAAACCATTCGTTGGGGTTTTCCCAAGCTATTTCTTTAAACTCGTCCGTGAGAATGGATATGTCTTGAAGAAGCTGCATAAAATCACTCGGCGACATCGAGGTCTTATAGTCATAGCTGAATACCAGCCCTAGCTCCCGTAAGCGTAGCATGAGCGAAATCAGTTCTTGGTTTTGTTCAAATAACCCTATGTCACGAAAACCAATTTCCTTGCTCAAGCCTAAACTGCTCAATTGCTTTTCAGAGCCGCCAAGTACCACACGGCCATGCAATATAGCTGACACATAGGCAGGAGGTTCCTGACCTGTCGCATAATTTTCAACTTTGTATGGAGACCCTTATCGAAGGTTACTGCGTATTGTATGAATTATTCTGGCTAGTCCTCGATTCTGACGCTTGGGCATGCATGTGCTGACAGTTCGGAAAGATGCTTGCCGTCCGATCAAGCGTGCTGCGCGATTGTCCGATATACCTGAGAATGAGGAACAGGACATGTATCGTTTTCTATCACTCTCGATGATAATCCTAAGCTGCCTGAGCGCTACCGCTTTCAGCTCCTCACGCCCGCTCGCTTCTAATGTGCCCCCATGTCTGTCGAACACAGGAGGGCGTATCTGCCATCACGCCTTTGCAGGTGATCGGATACCTTTCCCGGGAGAAATCACCGCCCCAATTCCGTGTACAGGTCTGAAGATACGGTTCGTGCAATTATCCACACGGCTGCGGATGCCACTTGGAATGGAGCACATCGTCAATGGGACTTCATGTGTCGGCCTGACCTTTCATCCGTTGCTCCCTGACGTCGAGCGTGAGCTTGTGGTGGAGCTCCAGCTTTTCTACAGAAACGCCGGCGGCGCATGGGGCAAACTGTGGAGTTCTACACCCATCAAAATCTATCCCACAACCCTCCTCGACCCGTTCCGCACCTGGGCGCAGCAGCATGAGTTGATTGTGAAAGACCGTCAGGGCAGACTCACCACCTTTCTACAAGAGCACGGTATACCGTTCCGTACCCGTCTGCTCAGGCGACGCAACACTGCAGGGCGCAAACCGGTGTACCTCGTCACAGGAGGTGCGAATGCCCCATATGCGGACTTCGACTCGTGGGCAACAGCAAATGCTCATGTCATTTTTTTTCATGAGACCGTGGTGAATCTGCCCAAAATTACGAGCCGTATGACCCGCCACGGCACACGTATCAGCGTCGAGATGCACGTGCTCGACCGACTGTCAACTGATCCATTAGCCCAGAAGGCTTTTCTGGACATCTTTCGTATGAGTCAGCGTACTGACTTGGGGGAGGACAAACAGTGATGAGAGGTTTCCATCGTATTGTCGCCAGTGCATGTCTGATGCTGAGCTGTCTCGCTTTCGCCGTTCTGGCTGAGGAGCCGGCTGGGAGACGTGAGGCACCATACAGCGTGGCGGTGTTACCCTTTGCTGCTAGCGGCAAGGAGCTGAGCGACCTTGGAGTAGAAGTTCCGGCGCTTCTCAACGCGCAGCTCTCGCACCATCCAGCGCTCTTGCTGGTGGAGCGTGGTGAAGTAGACAAGGCGCTGAGCGAGATGGAGCTGGGGTTATCCGGGACAGTCGACTCCTCACGCGCGGCCAGAGTCGGGTACCTCATCGGCGCACAAATATTGGTCACAGGCCGGATTGTCCCGGTGCGAGATGAACTGATTGTGATCGCCAAAATCATCGAGGTGGAAAATAGCCGTGTGTATGGAGAAATGGTGACCATGCCGCTTGCCGGTTCGATCGCGCAGGCTGCAAGCGAACTGGGCACAAAAGTGGCTAATACCATTGTCACTAAGGCCGATACTCTTATCCCCACAGTCGCACCCAAAGACGATGTTGTGACACGCTTGCGCCGACACGTGGTGGGTAAGACCTTGCCATCCGTCTCGGTGCACATCGCCGAGCAAAACTTTGGTCGGCACGGCCCCATTGATCCAGCCGCAGAGACAGAGATTGGCTTCATCCTGCAACAGCTCGGATTTACCATCATCGATCCGATGCACAGTAACACCAAGCCTGACGTTGCTATATCTGGTGAAGCGTTTAGCGAATTCGGTATGCGCCGAGGCAATCTCGTCTCCAGCAAGGCCAGGGTTGAGGTTCGAGCGGTGGACAAACAGAGCGGCAAAGTGCTCTTGATTGATCGAACTGTTACTGTGGCGGTAGACCTGTCACCAGAGATTGCCGGGAAAGCAGCCTTGGCTCAGAGCGGGGCACGAATAGCCGAGCGACTGGTCCTGGCGATTGTGGCCGTAACCCCATGAAGCGGGCCTTACTGCTTCTGTTGCTGTGTGGCTGTATCCTGGTCTCGCAATCCGGGCACGCAACGGCGCGCGTCACATCGGTAGCGGTGGTCGATTTCTATAACGTCACCCAAGACACAAAGTGGCATTGGCTTGGCAAGGGCCTTGCCGATATGCTCATAACCGATCTGTCAGTCTCCGACCGCCTGCAGATCGTCGACCGTGAGGCCCTGCAAGCGTATCGGCGTGAGTTGGCATTGCCCCAGAGTGGCCTTGTAGACCCCGTCTCTGTCCTACCTCTTGGGCAGGTCGCCCGCGTCGGTAAGCTCCTGTTTGGTATCTTTGTCGTGGACCACGCCGCCCAGGTACGTATACAGGTGTCGCTTGTCGATGTCGCGTCCCAACAAGTCGAACAAGTCGTCAACGTGCAGGGGAGTGTGCAAGACATCTTGCAGCTTGCCGATACTCTGGCCTTCAAGCTGCTGCGGAATCTCGGGGTAACACTCGGACCCGAGGCGATGGAGCAGATCCATCACCGTTGGACGGATTCCCTCGACGCCACTGCGCATTTCTATACAGCCCTTGACCATTACGACCGCGGTGCCGCGGAGCTGGCGCTGGCCGAAGCGCGCGTCGCGACCAAGATCGACGTCCTGTACCTGCCCGCACACTATTGGGTGGGACGGTTATTTATGGAACTAGGCGAGTATCGACACGCCGAAATCGCGTGGCGCCATCTGTTGGCGAGCACCACAAACGCATCCTACGTAATGCACGCCTCATTGCTCTTTGCCCAGCTTTACGCGAAATATCTCGAAGCGCCTGAGCAAGGTATCCCGCTGCTCGAAGCACTCACACGCCCCGAACTTGATGCGATCGAACGAGCCAACGTCGATTTTCGGCTGGCGCAACTCTACATGGCTACCAAGCGCTATAACGATGCGTATATACTGTTCCTGGCTTTACATCGCACTCAGAACACACCACCACTGCGGGAACAATTCGCGCTGCCATACAAAAGCGTCAACTTGCTCTCCATGCGTGAGATCAAACGCGCTGCAGTTGAGCGTTACCAGACTGCCTTTTTGCAGGCGTACTATCACTCCGACACGAGACCGGAGCCGGCTGCGGAAATGGTACTGCTAAGTCCGGCACAATCGACATACGGCCGCACGGAGACGCTCCAACGCTACTTCTCCTATCCTTCCGGCACTCCGAAGCCCTTGTTCTATGTCCCCAGAGGCCTCCGATTCAAAGCGTTTACGCTTGAGTACCGCGGCAAACAGACGCAGGTCTCCATCCATCCGCAGGTCTATCACACCGAGGACTTCGCCCTCATTGGTCAAAAAGCAAACCTTCCTGCCCCCGTAGACGGCATCGCGGCCCGACGCTATGACACTGGTCAGGAAATGACCCAGGCTGTCCTATTTAATGCCTATATTTCGGGAGAGTCAGCGGACGCTTTTTCCTGGAAAATCACGGCGGAATTTCTCCCTGAGAATGCGCCGCAGCCTGGCAGTGTGGCGTATTGGAGTCGGGTCATGGACCGCAATACCACGCATCCGATCGTCCTGGACACGCCCGGGCATCTCGGCGGCGAGGTCAGTCTTCTGGAGGACAGGCACGGGGCGATGTGGGCCATCTACGATACCAATGTGGATATCGACGAACACGGAAAGGATAGCGACCTCTGGCTGTTTCATACGCAGGATACACAACTGTGGCAGGGCCCGAAACGGTTATCCGCCCTCAACTCAACTGCAAACGACATGAGCCCGACGCTCGTGCAAGATGATAGGAACCGGTATGTCCTCGTGTTCGTATCGAACAGGCGGGGGACAGACGACCTCTGGTTGTCTCTATCGCTCAACGGTATCACATGGCAACGGCCACGACGCCTCCGACTGACGACCGACGACGGCCAGGACATCACGGCTCTCGCATCGCCCACGCTCTTCCAGGATAGCCGGGGTATCTACCGCTTAGGCTTCTATCACCGCAGTTCTGAAAACCTTCTGCTGACGTCCTCGAGAGATCTGGTGCATTGGGAAACGCCATTCACACCAGCGGCAGACGTCGAAGATTTTCCACGCCGGGACGTCGATTTCGACTATTTCGAGGATAAGACCGGTGTCTTCCGGCTTATTGCCAGTGGTTCCTTCGTCTTCGACCTACCCATGGTGCTGGGGAGTTCATACGACGCCCGCACCTGGACGTTCACTAAAGCACCCTTTGCCGGAAATTCCCATCCTGCCGTCATCTACGACGATGCCGGCAGGTTCGCGTTGATATTTAGCAGTAACGGCAAGGGATTCTATTATCTGCACCAGACGAGTTCCTCCGACTGGCATACATGGTCAACGGGCGAATTGTTGCCGCGGTTGCACTACTTTGTCGATACCCACATGGCTCGAGCAGATATCCTGCAAGATAGCGCGGGATATTACTGGATTGCCGTGCATAAGAACTATGGACACAAGTTTCAGTTATTTCGTCTGCGCTCGTTCCCCGTGACCACGATGGGCGAGACATATAGGGTACGTGCCGATGCGCATTACTATGCCCGCTACCAGCTCCGACGCGAGGAAGAGATTTTGCGAGCCTCCAGGGCAGAGCGGACAACATTGGCAAGCTGCCTTCGGCGCGCCAGGCGCTTTGAAGTCTGTTTCAGGAACAGGTAGTCTCCCATGCGGTATACAGAACGAGTACAGAGAGTATTGGGGGCCGTAGGACTTGGGTTTTTGCCCCTGCTCGTGGCCACCATGTTCGCCACATCAAGTCTCGCCGGTACACACGCGGATCATCCCCAGCGTGTTGTTATCCTACCTTTTGCCAACGCCACCGGCGAGCCATACTTCGATGCTCTGAGCCATGGATTTACCGACGTGCTCGTCTCTTCCCTCTCCACCTACGACCGTCTGGTGCTGCTTGAGCGGCAGGACCTCCATCATGTGCTGGACGAGTTGGGGCTTTCCCTCTCTGCCATGGACACGCAGGCTACGCAGGTACGCGTTGGCAAGCAACTGCAAGCCACGCTGCTCATCAAAGGCAGTTTTATGCGGGTAGGTGCGGCTTTCACGGCACATGCCCATGTTGTTGAGGTCGCGACCACCCAACTTGTCTACTCCACGCAACAGTCGGGGACGCTCGAAGGGCTTGCGGCGCTTGGCGCGGCCGTAGCTGCGGACATCACCCAGCATGTAACGCGCGAACGGTTGCAGCTTCCCTTCCTCCCCAGAGATAGGAAACCGGAGCTGCATTTGCATTTCATGCAGGGACTGGGCTATTACTACAGCCAGCTTTTCGCCCATGCGATTGCCGAGTTTATGCAGGTGGTGCATCTCGATCCCTCTCATGCGGAGGGACGCTTCTGGATTGGCAAGAGCTATTATGACGACCAGGCTTTTGCGCATGCCAAGATTGAGCTCGAAGCGTTCGTCAAACACTTCCCGAACCATAGGAGAGTCGGCGAAGCTCAAGCCTTATTACACCTTATACGGAAGGAATGAATTCCTGCTCTGCTCTAGTTACGTAATTTAAGTTTGGTTTATAAAACCTGTCTCGATCTACTCCCAGTATCTTCATGCTCTCGTTCGTCGAGGGCTGGGCCTCGGGAAGGTCCGTTTGGGAAAACTGGGAGAGAGGTTGCGGGTCGGGAAGTACACAAGGTGCGCAAAGCCGGCTTTTCACGTATAAAGAGGGATACCATGGAATATCGACAATTAGGTAGGACAGACCTGAGAGTGTCAGAAGTTGGCTTCGGATGTGGGTCCGTTGGGGGCCTGATGGTCAGAGGCGACCGAGACGAGATGCAGTGGGCGGTGGCCCTGGCCATCGACGCGGGCATCAACTACTTCGACACCGCCCGGCTTTACGGTAACGGCCAGTCCGAGACCAACCTGGGGCAGGTGTTACGCGAACTTTCCGCCGATGTGGTCGTGGGCACTAAGGTCAAGTTGGAAGCGCAGGACATGCACGACATTGAGGGCGCCGTGGTGGAGCACGTCGAGGGCAGCCTCAAGCGCCTTGGACGTGAGAGCGTCGACGTCGTATCCCTCCACCATCGGGTGGGCGTGAGTCGAGATATAGGCCGGCAGATACTGGACTTGCACGACGTGGCCTCGGCAGCCGAGGCGTTCTCCAAGCTGGTCGGGCAGGGCAAGATCCGCTACTGGGGCATGAACGCGGTTGGCGACACTGAGATCGTGCACACGGCTTTAGAGGTGGCACACCCCTTCGCCGTGCAGGCTGTCTACAACCTGCTGAATCCCTCCGCTTCTATAAAAGTGAGGGCGGGCTTCCCTTTCCAGGACTACCGGGGAGTGATTGATGCAGCCGCGGAGAGAGGAATTGGTGTCTTCGTGATACGGGTGTTAGCGGGCGGCGCTCTGACTGGCACGGCTGACCGGCATCTGAATGCCTCGCCTCCGCCGACACCCATGGCTTCCAGCCGCACCTACAACGACGACCTGGAAAAGTCTCAGGCCTTTCGATTCCTGATCGACGATGGTTATGCCGACTCGATGGCGGAGGCATCGGTCCGGTTTGTCATCAGCAATCGCGACATCTCAACGGCACTGGTGGGTATCGCCAGCATCGAGCAGTTGAAGCAGGCGCTGGCCTCTGCTGCGAAAGGCCCACTTCCGACGGAGGCCCTCGATAAGCTGCAAAGCACCTGGGAATCCTTCGCAAACTAGCTCTGTCATTGCTCAAAATCTCATCCGGGTTTTGACTAAACTCCGTAATGATTTTATCTCCACACTATGAAAGGGGTTTCTCACCTTCATCCACATGGAGGCATGAGCAACGCAGCCTTGGACAGCAGCCATCGAAGTCGCGCCAGTAAGGAGATGGGCAACGGCGACTTATAGAGACCTTAAGGGTGCGGAAAGTATGCGGCACATGTCGCAGAGCCCGAGGGCATCCTGCATATTATCTGATGGACTCAAAAAAGAGCGGTGTGATAGCGGAGAATAGAGTTGCGGACTACAAGGGGAGGCAAAAACCCCAAAATAGACACGTTCCTTCCAAAGATGATATGCTCGCACCCTGGCATAGACTCGAAAATTTCCCTTCTTTCACATCCCTGTAAGGAGAACCTCCCATGCCGTTTTATGAAAAGGGCGACGTCCGCATCCGTTACGAAGAAACTGGCTCTGGCTTCCCCCTCCTGGTCACCCCTGGCGGGGGGTTGAATTCCCTCATCAGCAACTGGCCGAACCAAGTGTTCAACGCCATGGAGGAGTTCAAGTACGACTTCCGCTGCATTACGATGGACCAGCGCAACGCGAACGGCGGCGAGTCCAGCGGGCCGATTCCGGTCGACGACCCGTGGGGAGGCTTCGCCGATGACCAACTGGGGCTGATGGATCACCTCGGTATCACCGAGTTCTGCTTCATGGGCTATTGCATCGGCGGCCCGTTTGCCCTCAAGCTGATGGAACGGGCTCCCGAACGCGTCGTAGCCGCCGTGCTCTGCCAGCCGGTTGGGCACAACGCGCAATTCCCTGACGCCATGTATGACATGGGTCACGATAGCTGGGGACCCGAGCTGTGCGCCCGGCGACCTAACGTGACCATGGAGACGGTCGATGCGTACCTGCACAATCTCTACCGGGTCGAGTCAGACTTCGTGTACAGCGTGACGCGCGACTTCGTGCGGTCGTGCCAGACGCCGATGCTGGTCATGCCTGACAACACCCCAGCCCACTCGTACGAGGCGGCCATGGAATTAGTGGAGTTGGCGCCAAAAGCCGAGGTGACCGTCTATCCCTGGAAAGAGCAACCGGACGTGCTCGCCAAGACGATCAACCAGGTGCGTGAGTTTCTCCAATCCCATCAACCCGCGACCGCCACAGGCTAAAACGGGCAGGTGGCTTACTATGAGGATGATCATCTCCACTGTCACAGCGAGGCGGTAGTGTCTCAGACGCTCGGTGTATACATGCCGCCGACCCATTCACCCTGGATACCTGGCACCAGCGTCGCGATTTCGCCAGCAGTCACCAAGCGCGTATCCAAGCCAAACGCGCGAGCCACGTCGAGCCACTGCTCGAACAGACCCATGCGTTTACCCGTCGAGGCCAGGGCCAGATTGCCGCCTTGCACCCATTCGAGGTCAGCTTCGAGCTGGTGTTCGAGGTCCCGCCATATCCGGTTCGAGGCCATCATCAGCGGCACCTCAGCCGGGTCGCGTCCCTGTTGCCGCACAAAACCCCAGTTCTTGCGTGACTGCTCGCCGACCGTGTCACCCTGCTCTACGAGAACAACGTGCGCGCCACGCCGGGCGAGGTAATACGCACTGGCGCAGCCGACAATGCCAGCCCCAATCACCACCACATCCGCTTCGTGTTGCATGACGCGCTTCTCCTGACGGGTTGGTCACCGACTACCAGCCTAACATGACCGATTCTTTACGCGGATCGGCGCCACCGTGATACACCCCAGTCTGCGGGTCGACCAGAATGGGGGTAAAGCCGTTCCTGACACCCCACGGCCCGATGACGTCCACGCGATGGCCCGTGTGGCTCAATGCCTCAATGACGTCTTGGGAGAGACGGCCCTCCACCTCCAGCCGATTGGGATACGACCGATGTGGCCAGGGCGAGCGGGGGAAGCTGTAGCCACAGAAGCGTGGCGCCTCCACGGCCTCTTGCACGTTCAAGCCGAAGTCGACAATGTTGGTAAACACCTGCAGGCTGCTCTGTGGCTGGCTATCGCCGCCGGGGGTGCCGAGTGTCATGAACGGCTGCCCGTCCTTCAGGACAATGAAAGTACACGGCGTGGTGCGAGGCCGTTTACGAGGCCCGATGACATTGGGATTGTCCGGGTCGAGCCAGAAATAGCATCCCCGGCAGTTCATCAAGATGCCGGTATCACCCAGTATCATCCCCTGGGCTAGGCCGGCAAACGTGCTTGGCGTGGCCGAGACCATGTTACCCTGTGCATCTACTGTGGCCAGATACGTCGTGCCGTCCGCATCACCGGCGACGGACTCTAACACCGGTGCCGTCTGCTGTGGTTGATAGCCTTCGAGGACGGACAGGAGTTTACGAGGATCTCCTGGCGGGTAGGTTGCCTGGGCCTTGGCAGGATCGATGAGACCGCGACGCAGGGTCGCGTACTCCTTCGATAAAAGCCCTGCGATGGGGACGTCCACATGTGCGGGGTCGCCCACGTAGCGCTCCCGGTCGGCAAAGGTTAGTTTCAGCGCCTCGACCTGCAGGTGGATAGCCTGTGGGCTGTTGTGTCCCAGAGCTGCCAAATCATACCCCTCGAGAATGTTCAACGTCTGCAACAAGGTGATGCCCTGGGTCCAGGTGCGATTCGTATAGATCTGATAACCCCGGTAGGTCGTGGAGATAGGCTCCTCCAGTGGCGATGCGTACTCGGCGAAGTCCTCGTCGATGTACAGCCCGCCCAGTGCCTGGAGCGCTTGCAGCATGCGGCAGGCGACGTCGCCTGTGTAAAACACGTCTCGGGCCGCCTGGATGGCGTCTTCTCGTGACTGTCCCTGCTTCAAAGCCTGCTGCTCTGCCTCGACCATCAGCGACAGTGTGCGGCCGAGATCCTTCTGTATGAACATGCTCCCCAGCTCCGGCGGCTTGCCGTTGGGTAGATAAATACGTGCTGAGTCTGGGTATTTGTGCAGGTTCGCCAGTCGATCGGCACTGCCGATGGCCCGTCTCAACAGTTGGTAAGCAGGAAAACCGTCGCGAGCAAAGCGCAGAGCACTCTCCACGACCTGCCCGAAGCTCATGGTGCCATAGTGCGAGAGCATGGTCAGCAAGGCCGAAATCACACCGGGAACTGTGGTACTGAGGATTCCCGCCGGTATCTCACCCCACTCCTGCATGTAGTGCTCCACCGTCGCGGCCTTGGGAGCCCAGCCTTGCCCCACAACGGATCGCACCTGCTGGCTGGCGCGGTCGTAAAACAGCATGGCGACTTCCCCACCCAGCGAGTAATGCGCTGTCGGTTCGAGCACACCGGCAGCCAATGCCGCGGCTACGGCCGCATCGACAGCATTGCCTCCTTGCCAGAGCATACGCATACCCGACTGGGCCGTGAGCTGCGTACCACCACCTACCATGCCCTGCGTGCCCCAGACAATGGGTCGGTGCGAGAATCCGCCATAGGGGCCAGGGGTGTGTGCCGAAGCTTGGGTCGCCATGCGCGTGTTCCTCTCTACTGCGGGTTGCTGCGCAGCCACTCGATGTAGGCCGCGATACTGGTCTCGATGCTGGGG
>CAJIAL010000237.1_pt1 | contig 13957 bp, 11 predicted proteins | sample 9199091 | NCBI WGS metagenome assembly CAJIAL01 (sample SAMEA7708270, study PRJEB35096) | sediment metagenome | biome: marine neritic benthic zone biome [ENVO:01000025]; feature: sediment [ENVO:00002007]; material: shallow marine sediment [ENVO:03000034] sea grass bed [ENVO_01000059] ... | reverse complement strand
TCTGGCCCGTCGAGCACCACTTCAGCGACTACTCGTTCTGTCCCGACAACACCCAATTCCTGAGCTACCTGGCGGGTCGGACGAGCCGGATCGAGCTCGGGACCGCGGCCGTGATCCTGCCCTGGAACGAGCCGCTGCGTGTCGCCGAGAAGATCGCGCTGCTCGACGAGCTGGCGGACGGACGCGTGCGCTTCGGCATGGGGCGGGGGCTATCGCGTCGCGAGTACGCGCCCTTCCGCGGGATCGAGATGGACGAGTCGCGCGCGCGCTTCGACGAGGCGGCGCCGATGATCCTCGAAGCGCTCGAGACGGGCTTCATCGAGGGCGACGGTCCCTTCTACCCGCAGCTGCGCACGGAGATCCGGCCGCGACCGACGCGCAGCTTCGAGGGCCGCACCTACGCCGTGGCCAACTCCGCGGACTCGATCGACATCGCCGCGCGGATCGGGGCCCGCATGATCATGTTCGCCGAGCGCGCCTGGGACGCGCGCCTGCCCAGCATCGAGCGCTACCGCGAGAGCCACGAGCAGCAGCACGGCGCCGAGGCGCCGCCGCTGCTCACCTGCGACTTCATCTACTGCGACGAGCGGGCGGACCGGGGCGAGGAGATCGCCACGCGTACCCTCGGCACCTACCTCGCCTCGCTGCTCGAGCACTACGAGCTGATGGGCGAGCACTTCGGCGGCACCGCGGGCTACGAGGGCTACGGCAAGAACGCCGAGATGCTGCGCGCGGTCGGCGAGAGCGGCTTCCTCTCGGGCTTCATGCAGGCGAACGCGTACGGCACGCCGGACCAGATCCTCGGCCGGCTCGAGTCGCGCAAGAAGGCGCTCGGTCGCTTCGAGCAGTCGACGTCGTTCCGCTTCGGCGGGATCTCGTACGAAGACGCCGAGAAGAGCATGCGGCTGTTCGCGAAGGAGGTCCTGCCGGTCCTGAAGACCTGGGACTGACCTTCCGCGCGACCGTTCAGGCCGACGCCTCGCGCACGTGGGGCGGCGCGTCCTCGAGCCAACGGGCTCGCCCGTCCTCGATCACCAGGATCTCCTCCCACTTGGCGCCGAAGCCGTCCGCCGCGAAGTGCGGCTCGACCATCCACAAGCCATCGGTCGGCGCGTGCTCGCTCGAGGCCTCCCGATTCCAGAGCGGGCTCTGGCGGGGGAGCGTCCGCGCCAGCGCCGACTTCGCCAGGAACCAGCCGAGCGAGACGCCGTCCGAGCCCCGCAGTCGCCAGCCCTGCGGACCGCGGACGCGCACGCCGCGGTGGCCGAGCACCCGACCCGGATGCTTCTCGTGCACGCCCTCGTAGCCCAGCGCCTGGCAGCGATCGGCCACGTCCTGGGCGATGCGACGGAACGAGTGGCCCGCGTCGACCGCCGCGCGGATCTTCTCGCGCTCGTCGAGCAGCGACCGCATCATCTCGGCGTGCGCGGGCCTCGCGCCGAACGAGAAGCTGTAGCTCGTGTCGAGCAGGAAGCCGCCGATCATCGGCGCCCCATCGAGGATCACCGCGTCGCCCGGCTCGAGCGCGACGTCCCGCGGAAAGAAGTGGCCGATCCCCCAGCGTCCGGGGAGCCCGGTCCGCGCGCCGAAGAGCGCGACGGGCAGATGGAAGAAGTTGCCGGCCACGATCTTGCGGTAGCGCCGGAAGAGCTCGCTCGCGACCTGCCTCTCCGTCACGCCCGCCTGCAGCTCGGCGGCGAGCTCGGTCTGGATCGCGAAGCACGCACGCTGGAGGTCGCGGAAGCGGTCGAGCTCGGCCGCGCTGAATCCACTGGCCTTCACGTACATCCTGGCGCTCCTCGGGCCCGTTGCGGTCCGCCGACGCTAGCATGCGACACGAACGCAGCCGACCTCGGCGGAGGTCGATCGGAGCGTGTCGGCCGCGGGCGCCGCGCCGAACGAATCGCGAGGAGGTGCGCATGAGTGAAGAGGCCAACCGGGCGATCGTGGTCGACGGTCTGGGTCGCCTGCCCCAGTTCTCGCATGCCACGGTGGCCGGCGAGCTCGTCTTCGTGTCGGGCACGCTCGGCACGACCGGCGCGGGCTTCGACCTCGCGCCGGGCGGCACCGGACCCGAGACGACCCAGACGCTGCGCAACATCGAGACGATCCTGCAGGGCGCGGGCGCGAGCCTGCGCGACGTGGTGAAGGTCAGCGTCTATCTCGCCGACATGACGACCTTCGCCGAGATGAACCGCGCCTACGCCGAGTTCTTCGGCGACGAGCCGCCCGCACGCATCACGGTCGGCGGCGCGGTGCTCGCGTTGGGCGCCGCCGTCGAGATCGAGTGCGTGGCCCGGGTGGCCCGGCGCGGGGGCGGCTGAACGGTGGGGCCGGAGAGGCCGATCGGCTCAGCCGACCCAGAAGTGCGGATTCCAGGCGACCTCCCAGAGGAAGCCGTCCGGGTCCATGAAGTAGCCCGAGTAGCCGCCCCAGCTGGCTTCCTCCGCCGGCTTCTGCAGGCGCGCTCCGGCGGCCACCGCCTGCCCGAGCACCTGGTCGACCTCCTCGCGCGTCCGGACGTTGTGCGCCAGAGCGAAGCCGCGAAAGCCGTGGCCGTCGGGCTCGACGCGCGCGTCCTCGGCGAGCTTCTCGCGCGGATAGAGCGAGAGCCAGGTGCCGGCGGTCGTGAAGAAGGCGATCCCGCTGGGGCCCTCTCGCTGGGGCAGGCCGAGGCCGTCGCGGTAGAAGGCGACGGCCCGGTCGAGGTCGTCGACGGCGAGCGTGATGAGGCTGATGCGTGCATCCATGCCGGCATCCTGCAGCAGCTCGTGCGGATTGGCTTGAAGGAAACCGACATGTGGGCCGCTTCGCGGGACTGCTAGGGTGTCCGAGGAGACCGACGCGCGTGACGGAACGACGGGAAGAGCCCCGCTCTCGCTACTGGGAGGCGCCCTCGCGCGCCGGGGCGGCCCACGTGATCGAGCGCTGGTCTTTCTCGGCCGATCGGACGCCGGATCCGCCCGCCGTGCGGGTGCTGCCCGCGGGTCGCCCGAGCCTGCTCTTCTCGGCCGCGCCCGAGGGCGGTGCCTGGCAGGGCTGGGTCCAGGGTTCGACGACGCGCGCCTCGGTCGTACGCAGCGACGGCCCGCGCATCCAGATCGAGGTGCATCTCGCCCCGGACGTCGCGCGCCGGCTGCTCGGCCAGGACCTCTCCGTGCTGTGCGACCACCGCCGCCCGCTCGAAGACGCCTGGGGCGACGGCGCGAGCCGGCTGCTCGACGCGCTCGCCGGCGCGCGCAGCTGGGGCGAGCGCCGATCGTCGATCCAGCGCGTGCTCGTCCGCGCGGCACCGGCCGAGTCCGCCTCGGGCGCGCTCGTGCGCCGGACGCTCGAGGCGCTCACGGCGGACGCGGGGCGGACCTCGATGCGTCGCCTGTACGCGAGCCTGGGCGTCTCCGAGCGACGCGTCGAGCGGGCCTTTCGCGCCCGCCTCGGCCTCTCGCCGAAGCGCTACGCGCGCATCGTGCGCCTCCGCGCGGCACGCGAGGACATCCGCCGGGGCGCACCGCTCGCGCGGGTCGCCGCGGCCCGCGGCTACAGCGACCAGGCCCATCTGTCGCGTGAGTTCCGGTCGCTGGCCGGCCTCCCGCCCTCGGCCTTCGGACCGCCTCCCGCTCTGGACCCCGCGCGATGAAGGTCGGCGTCCTCCAGTTCTTCGGCTGGCGTGATCGCAGCGTCCCGCTGGACGACGTCTATGCCCGCGCCCTCGCCCGGATCGACGTGATGGACCGCACCGGCTACGACGCGGTCTGGCTGGCCGAGCATCACTTCACCACCTACAGTGTCTGCCCCTCGATCCATATGATGGGCCTCTATGTGGCCTCGCGCACCCAGCATTTGCGTATTGGTACGGGTATCTCCCTGGCGGCCTTTTATCATCCCTTGCGCTTAGCCGAAGAGGTGGCATTGCTCGATGTGCTGACGGGCGGCCGGGTCAACTGGGGAGCCGGCCGGGGATTCGACCCCACGGAATTCAAGGCCTTTGGCGTACCTGCAGAGGAAAGTTCCCCACGCTTTCGGGAGGCGGTCGACATTGTGCTCGCCGCCTGGACGCAAGAGCGCCTGCACTGGTCCGGACGCTACTGGCAGTTTGAAGACATCGAAGTCCTGCCAAAGCCGTTGCAACAGCCGCATCCCCCCAATTGGGTCGCCGTGTCCTCACCGGATTCCCTCTGTTGGGCTGGCCAACAGGGCTATTCCATCATGATGGGACCCCACACGCACTGTGCTGCAATGACCCAGAAGTACGAGTTCTACCGGAAGACCTTGGAGGCGCACGGGCATACGATTGCGGGGCGCGACATCCCTATGGCACAACTCCTGGCCGTGGCGCCAACGGATCGTGAAGCCGAGGAGATCGCACGCCGGGGGGCGGCGTGGATGGTGGGTTCGTATATGAATCCCACCAAGGGCGCCACCGCCTCGTTCGCCTCACGGCGCGACGCGACCGGGACGCACCCGATCGATCCCATTGAGCACTACCTGGACGGTGTGGTCATCTATGGCACACCAGAGCGCGTGTACGATGAAATTCAGCAACGGCGTGAGCACATGTTTCTCGACTATATGCTCTGCGCTCCCCTGAGTCACGCCTCGTTCATGCTCTTCACCGACAAGGTCTTACCGCGCCTCCTTTAACGAAAACAAGACAGTGTGACTGCCGCACCGACGCGGATTACGTGAGGATGCGCTCAAAGCACGCATGGTGATCGGAATGAGAAGGTCGGGTCTAACTGTTCACCTGATGTACAGAGAAAAAATAGGCGTGGGCCATTCTCTGTAATAGAGATGACGTTATAAACTGGCCAGTAAGCGATATTCTGGAGACGGTGCCATGGCTGCGACCCCATCCCCAAATCAACACGTGTTTTGGCAGTCGATCAGCTTTAAAAACTTGCTGCTCTTTTTGCTGATCCTCCTGGTGGCACTGACGCCATTGGCACTGCGCTACTACCAAGATAGCCGCGAGTACGAGATTAGCATTCTTGCTTCTAAGCTTGAATTTTTCGCCGAACGTGGCGCCTCGTGGATTGATGTCGTGGCCCTTGCCGGTCTGACCCAGCCGCGGCATATGCAGACCCCAGCGTACCGTGACCTGATCAACATGCTCAGTCGCATCGAGCATGATTTCGGCGTTGATAACGCCATTGTGATGCGTCGTGGTGCAGATGGCCAGTACACCTATATCGCCTCGGGCGCGGGTCGAATGGAGGCCGAAACTACCAATACGGGCGCTCGGCGTTCCGCTGCGGTCAGCAATCCCTGTAACCCGGCTGTGAGCAATCCCTGCAATCCGGCGGTCAGCAACCCTTGCAACCCGGCCGTGAGCAATCCCTGCACGCCTCAAGCGGGCAATTCACGCGGCTTCCCCATCGGGCTCCCGGTCCATGTCCACAAGTGGTTTCCCGATACATACGACGCGACGGAACGCACCTGGCAGGAAGCCGAAATGATGAACAGCCAACTCTTTGGGGGGCAGGTTGGAGACACCACGTTCGATCAGTTCCTCCAAATCAATACCCCCCTGAAGCTTGATGATCAGGTGGTGGCTATTCTGATGCTGAACAAATTTGCCAATCCCGTCGCCGCTGCGGTGCGCGCCAAGACCATAGCGGTGGTGGGACTCTCGGTGGGAATCTTAGTGATTGGGCTCCTCCTGTTCAGCTACAGCTCGTCGCGCATGCTGCGCCCGCTGAAAAACCTTACCATGGCCGCAAATGAAGTGGCGCAGGGCAATCTCGACATCACCCTCTCGGCGGCTCGCAGCCGGGACGAGGTCGGACGCCTCTCCGCCACCTTCGATACTATGCTCGAAGGGCTGCGCCAGCGCGACGTTATCCGCGACGCCTTCGGCCGCTATATCAGTAAAGAGGTGGCGGATGAAATTCTCGACTCGCCCGATGGGCTCAAGCTCGGCGGCGAAACGCGCCAAGTGACGTTTTTGGTGTCGGATTTGCGGGGCTTTACCTCGCTCTCCGCGCGCTTGCCGCCGCACGACGTCATCGACATCCTCAACCGCTACCTGGAACGCATGGTCGATATTATCGACGCCCACCGCGGCACGGTGGACGAGTTCCAAGGCGATGGCATCCTGGCGTTCTTCGGGGCGCCCCTGGCTGCAGACGACGATCAGGAACGGGCCGTTGCCTGTGCCATTGCCATGCAAACCGCACTCATCGACATCAATGCGGAACAACGACGGCGGCAGTTGCCGGAGCTCAACATGGGCATCGGCATCAATACGGGCAATGCCATCTTGGGGAATATCGGCTCGGAAAAACGCACCAAGTACGGGGCGGTGGGCAGCGCCATCAACGAGGCTTATCGCATCGAGTCTTACACCATCGGCGGCCAGATTCTTATCAGCCCCAGCGTCTACGAGCGGGTGCGTGATTTGGTCGAGGTCGAGGGCACCCAAGAAGTCCAATTCAAGGGGCTTGAGCAACCGATCACGCTGTACGACATCGTTGGGATTCACGGTTCATACGCCGCCGCGCTTCCCGCCAAAACGCCGGAGGTCTTTGTCACACTTGTCACCGCCCTGCCGATTGCCTGCTATCCGGTTGAGGGCAAAATGGTGTCAGACAGCGCCATTTCAGGCCGTATTCTACGATTATCCGATCTCTCCGCCGAAGCTGAGCTGGACGGCCCGATTGCTCTCCATAGCAATCTCAAACTGCGCTTAGAACCTCACGGCGAACCCGCGGTGTCCGATGTCTATACAAAAGTGGTGACAGCACTAGAATCCTCTGATGCCGATCCAACCCGCGTGCGGCTGGGCTTCACCTCCGTGCCAGAGCCGGCCAAGGTGTTTTTACAGCTCCAGCGAGAGAGTGCTAAATACGGGGGACTCCCTTGAGGCAGAGGGGGTTGCGTCGTACGCTCTGCTGATTAAGGGGAGCCACTCCACTCCTTCAAGACATGCCGTTTGCGCCCGTTTAGGAGTCACTGGCTCATCCCGAAGGGATTACACTCCAGAGAGTTCAGCGATAGTACCATCGACGTACAAAATCTCCAGGGTTTTGAACGCACCGGCTATGAGCTGCGTCCGTTGGTCCGTGTTGCCTCGCTGTCCCAGCATCGTCAGGATCTCCGCCACGGAACGGTGGCCATCAATGAGGGCAACCAGGTTAGCGACGAGCGGACTACACGGCAGACCTTCGGGATATCCCTGCGTGCGCAACACATCACCCCAGACGAATTCGCCGGTGGCAAGGACCGGTTTGCGTTGCACAGCAACATCGGTGGCCAAGCGTGGCACCGATTGCAACACGACCGCGCGCGTGGGGTCCCCTCGCATGCAAGTGGCTAGCCGTGCCTGCCGCTCGGCACGCACGGTTTCCACGGTCCGCACATCCGCTACAAACCCTGTGGGGGCTTCGCCATGTTCCAGCACAACGCGTTCGTATCCCCGCGGCGGTTGCCCGGCCACGGCGTGAATGAAGGCCTGACGCGGGGACATGGTTTCGGGTTCACCCAACAAACGTCGCGCCTCCCAGAAGTAGGAATCGACCGTGCGATTACTGGCATAAAAGAGCTGGGCCATGGCCCGGAAATGATCGTACTCTTTGTAGTACAACTCCTTGTACACCTCTCCTGCGGCTTCCTGCATGCTCGGATCCTGCAAGGCCGAGGTGACATACGCGGCAGCCAGCACACCTGCGGTGAGAGCCAGATGCACTCCGGCGGAAAATAATGGATCCACGAAACAGGCCGCATCGCCTACCAGGATATACCCATCACCCACGACGTTATCCGAGGTGTACGACCAATCCTTCACCACACGCGGACCGGAAACGAGTGTGGCCTTTTGCAACATACGGGTGGTATGCGGAGCCTGCGTGATGTGATCACGAAGAAAATCCTGCGGGCTCCCCTGGCGCAGCGCTTCCTGGCCCGTGTGGCTGTCGACTACAGCGCCAACACTCGTCCACCCCGTATGCAGCGGAATATGCCAGAACCATCCATGCGGATAGGATTCGATGAAGATGTTGGTGGCATCCGGAGCGGGAAGACGTTCGGCACCGGTGAAATACGCGTACACGGCCATATTTTGGAAGGACGGATCCCAGCGTCGAATATCCAACTTGCGACCCAGCAGCGCGCCTTGACCGCTGGCGTCGACCACCCAACTGGCGGCCACCTGACCGCGCTCTCCGGTGTCGGTGGTGTAGCGTACGCCGGTCGCCCGGCCAGCGTCGAAGAGGACATCCACCACCTGGTGCCCCTGCCATACCTCGACGCCATGCATCTGGCTGTTCTCCAAGAGCAACTGATCGAAGTGCGGACGCCAGACTTGGTACGCATGCGGATAGCGCGCGTTGGTCTCACGAAAATGCCAACTCCACGGCGCCGTGTCTTTGCCCCACACCATGGTTGCCCCGGCTTTCGGCAGAAATCCCGCCGCTTGCACCGTCTCAAGTACGCCGAGTTCTTCCAACACGGGCAAACTCGCGGGCAATAACGACTCGCCCACATGCTCCCGCGGAAAATGCTCGCGCTCTAAAAGCACTACCTGCCAGCCCTTACGTGCCAACATCGTTGCGGCAGTGCTACCACCCGGTCCGCCACCAATCACGACCACATCGGCGCGTCTATTAGCGTCGTTCATCGATCCTCTCGTTTTCTTGCAAATTCGCGGGATATAAAGCCTCGTATTCTTACAACGGTTCCTGTTCTACCACTAGGCGTCGCCAGATTTCAAAGGTAATCAGCATCCACAGACGTAAGCCATAGCGGCCCGGCCCCCCTTCCAGATCGTACTTGAGGAGTTGGCGTACGCGTTCGGCATCAAAGATACCGGCTTTACGTATCTGGCGGGGATGCAGAATGTGCCGGGCATACCGCTTCATTTCGCCCTGAAACCAGAAGTGCACCGGCACACGCATGCCGCTCTTGGGCCGGGCGATGACTGCAGCAGGTAAAGCATCGCTATAGGCACGCTTGAGGAGAAGTTTTTCCACCCCACCAGCCAATTTCACCCGCGGTGGCATGGCAAAACTCAGGCGAATGAGACGTTCGTCAAAGAGCGGTGACAACGCCGTCAGCCCCCAAGCGCCAGTCATACGTTCGACTTTCGGCAGGATAAGATGGGCACCTTTGAGTCGGATATTCAGTGCCATCAATTTATTCAAAAAAGGCATGGGGCGCTCAGTGCGGAAAAATGGCGTCAGGACGCCTTCCAGATCCGCCACGGGGTCGATACGTTGTTGCCACTCAGGTGACAGGAGCGTCCAGAGCGCTTCATAGGCACGACGGTACGAGGCCAGATACCACTGCTCGCGAAAATTGCCCGCGCGCGCCGGCCCACCGTACCAGTGATGCAGCAGCATCGGGAGATTTTTGGGACCGCCAAAGCACGGATCGCCCCCTTCACCGTTCAAGACCCAGCGCACGTCTTGCGCTACGCGGGCCGAGAGCTCGAAATTCGGCACGGTGATCGGATCACCAATCGGATCATCTAAGTGCCAGATAATGCGGCGTAAACGCGGCAGAAAGTCCCGTGGCCGGATGAGGATTTCTTCATGCTCTGTGCGCCACTGCCGAGCCACGGCGCTGGCAAAGTCCAGTTCGTGCGGGTAGCGCTTGCCAAAGTGAATCGCATACGTCTTGACGGGGTAGTCATGTTGCCGGGCCGCTTCAGCCGTGACAATACTCGAGTCGATACCGCCGGACAAAAACACGCCCACCGGTTCCCCCGTCGGAAGACGCTCGGCAACGGCACGCGAGCAGGTGTCACGGAAGTGTTGTACCCAGTTGTCACCCTCCGGCGTTGCGTAGTCGTCCTCATTCTGAGTTTCAAAGATAAAATAGCGCTGTGGCGTACCGACGGACGTCCCATCGTAGGAGACTACATGCCCTGCAGGAAGTTCGTACAGGTCTTCTAGCATGGTGCCGGCGCCCGGGATGAAACTGAAGGTCAGGTACTGCGCCACTGCTGCCGGCCGCATACGTCGGGGAAAGCCGGGGGCCGCCAGAATCCCCTTGGGTTCGATGGCAAAAAAGAAGCGGCCGGCATGCTGCCCGTAATACACCGTGCGCACACCGGCACCGTCGCGCGCTACATGGAACTGTGTGCCGTCGCGGATGACGACGACAAACGCCCCGCGTAATTGGGAGACAAACAGCGGTCCCTGGGCGCGATAGGCCGCTAGCAGCGCCGGCAGGATCGGTTGCGGCAGCTCGGTATTGGTGAGATAGCCTGCCAGAGCAATCGCCTGCTCTCCCGCGCGGTAGAGCCCTGCTCCGTAACGCTCGCGTACGAGCGCTTCAAAGCGTGCACTATAGCCAATGCTCCCCCCTACATCTACATCCGAACACCGCGCCTGTGCACCGCGATGTTGCAACGCCATTGCCATACGCTGCAGCTGGTTTGGGTCTGCCGGCCCGGAAAAACCAAAAAGAGCACCCACGCTGGTATATCCTGCTTTCACTCATGAGTCTTAGCCAAAATCACCGTCAACGCCCCCGACTGAAGTCACCCAGCCGGAAGGGTGTAGAAGCTCGCTAAAAGCAAGGTTTTGGGCCATAGCCTGGGCGATACCCGCCCCAATCGTGGCATACAGCAGTACATCGACAGGCGCGGCGAAATCACGCTTGTGAGGTTGGAGCACCTTCAGGTTTGGCATGCGCTTCACATCGTCCGGGAACAGCCCCAGATCAAGCAGGGGATGATCCTCCAGAGGCAAGACATCGGCGACCTGCAGACGGCGCCTCATGGTCGGGCCGCCCCTGGCGGCATCGTGTAGCAGATAGACCGGCACCTCAGGGTTGTCGTGCAAGCATCGCTGTGCAATGGGAATCAGATAGTCGGGGTAGCCACTCTCCGACAGCACCAGCATGCGCTCTTGCGCGTGCAAGCCATTACGGACGAACAAATCGACCAGGATGTCGCGCTCGACGATGAGTATCCGCTCTACGCCGTAATCGTAGATATCCGTTTCGTCCCATTCCGGCGGTGAGGTGTGCAGGCCTGGCTCCGTCAGGAGTTTGTCGAGAGAGTGTCCGGCCTGGTGCCATGTGTTCAGGGCGGTCTGGAATACCGCCATATCCGGAGGAGCGGCAAAGGCACGATAGGCAGCGACGCCCAGGCATATGAGGGCAACAATGCCAAGCATAACACTGAGCGGCAGCAAATCCACATTTACGAAAAGCAGGCCCACAGCACCTGCTGCCAGCAGCACGCCGCCGCCAAGTAACGGACGGGAACGCTTGCGCTGGCTCCGACAGAACTGGGCGTACAGTTGGTTCTCAGTGAAATATGCGGTATCGTCCATGCTGACTTTGCGGACGATGGCAAGAAATTTTCCGTCGGTTACACGACCATCACGTTTCGGGTCAAAGACGAAGCGATAGCCGCATGTGCACCGCAGATTGCGCGTTTTCCCCGGACGGTGATTCGTCTGGCAGGAGGGACATTTCATTGGCACCTCCCCGTACAGGTTGTTGCGGCATCGCTCCGTCATGAGCGGACAGGTGAGGCGGTGTGAGGCGCGTCCGCCTCACCCCACACGATAGGTCTGCAACAGCTCGTAATTCGGTTCCACGCCCAGACCGGGGCGCTCGGGCGCCCGGACATAGCCATCATCATCCAACTGCAAACGCTCCTGAAATATCTGACCGCGCAGGGGGTCGACGGTCTCGCGGTAGACTTCGAGAATGAGCCCATTGGCAATGGCGGTGACCAGATGTATATGTACCTCCTGGGCGCCATGGGGGGCGATGGGAAGATCATGCGCAGCGGCTAACGAGGCGACGTGCATGAATTCAGTGATCCCACCGAGAATTTGGGCATCGGGGTTGAGGATGGACACCGCGTCATGGGCGATAAGATCGCGGAAGCCGTAGCGGGTATATTCGTTTTCTCCCGTCGCCACGGGAATGCTGGTGGCGCGTATGACCTGGGCATGGCCGCGGTAGTCGTCCGGGGCCACGGGTTCTTCAAACCAAAAGATGTCGTACTTTTCGATCTTGCGGGCAATGTCGATGGCTTCGTAGGCGGTGTAGGCGTTGTTGGCGTCGACCAGGAGTTTGATGTCCGGTCCGATAGTGTCGCGCACGACGCGGACGCGCTCCACGTCTTCACGAATGCTGACGCCACCGATCTTCATCTTGATGGCGGTGGCGTTGAGCGACAAGTTGTCTTCCATCTCCCGGGCCAATTCCTTCAGCCCCTTGCCCTCTTCGTAATACCCGCCGGCGATGTAGGCAGGAATGCGGTCCGTATACGCGCCCAAGAGTTTCCATAGCGGCTGCCCGGTGGCTTTGCCAATCAGATCCCAGAGCGCAATATCGATGGCGCTGATGGTCTGCGTCGAGAGGCCACGGCGTCCGACAATCTTCGGCTGCCACATGTCGTGCCACAAGCGACGATAGGCAAACGGATCGGCGCCGAGCAACGCCGGCTTGAAATGCTCGACGAACGTCTTGGTCAGATCCGCCGAGCGGCCGAAGGCCGGGCCTCCGCCCCAGCCAATGCCGGTCAGGCCTTCGTCGGTGCGGAGATGGATGAGATTCAAGCCCACGGTGGTATACGTGTACTTGCCATTGCGGATAGGTGTGGCCCGGGGCCAGGCATAACACTGCACGGTGACATCGGTGATCTTCATAACGCCCTCTCCTCGCACACGTCCACACAACACTCGTACAGCAGCCAGGCTGCCTGACATTACATGAAATTACTCGAAGTCAAAAGGCCGAGGAGGCAGTTCGGCATCCGGATTGTCGGCGGCGTGCTTTTGTAACTCCTCAAACTTCTTGCTCATCAGGGCGCGGCGTTGCTTTTCTTCGTTGACGGCTTTCTCGAACAGCGAACCTTTGCTCTTTTCTTTCTCTTTCAGGTCTTTCAAGGCCTGATCGAATGACGCCCCACCCGCTTTTTCCCGCTGCTCGGTGTAATACAAAATCGCCAGGGTTTCCCGATCGACGACCAAGGTTGCCTGACAACAGGGACAGGTAATTTTGCTTTCGGTTTTTTCGCTCGCCATATGGTCCTCCTGTCACACAACGTGACGCAATGGTTGACTAACTCATTGTATAGCAGACGCTGGCAGGATTCAAAAAGCACCGGCTTGTCAAAGCCTTGGTCGCAGTCGTATAATCGCCCTCACGAAACATGCAGACTTTGAGAGGTGGAGATACGTATGCCAGAGCAGGATAATCCGCTGGTCGCAGAACTCGAAGACGTACGCACGCAAGCCCTGACCCACTTGGACGAGACGGCGGACCTGACCGCTCTGGACGCGTGGCGCATTCAGTATTTGGGCCGTAAAGGCGCGCTCACGCATGTTATGCGCGGCATCGGCAAACTCTCCCCGGACCAGCGCCCCGCGGTCGGCCAAGTCTCGAACGAGGTCAAAGAAGCCTTAGAACACGCCTTCGACGCGCGCATCGCAGCACTGAAGCAAAGCCAGCTCGCTGCCACCATGGCGCGTGAGCAAATCGACGTCACCCTGCCGGGTTTTCCTGTCAGCCTCGGACGCCTTCATCCCACTACGCAGATTTTACGCGAGATCACGGCGATCTTCGCTGAAATGGGATTCCAGGTATTCGACAGCCGCGAAGTCGAAAGTGATCTCTACAATTTCGAACTCCTCAACATCCCGCCGTATCATCCGGCACGGGACATGTGGGATACGTTCTACATCAACGACCGCGTCGTGCTGCGTACCCATACTTCTCCGGGGCAGATTCGGGCCATGCAAGCCTTCCATCCGGACCCGATTCGGGTCATTCTGCCGGGGATGTGCTACCGCTACGAGGCCATCACGTCGCGTCACGAAATGATGTTTACCCAGGTGGAAGGGTTGGCCGTCGGGATGAACATTACCATGGCCGACCTCAAAGGTGTCTTGGAAAACTTCGCCCGGCGTCTCTTCGGCGCTGATCGCCAAATGCGCTTTCGCTGCAGCCATTTTCCCTTCACCGAGCCGAGTGTCGAGGTCGACATGGACTG
>CAJIAL010000297.1_pt1 | contig 13987 bp, 16 predicted proteins | sample 9199091 | NCBI WGS metagenome assembly CAJIAL01 (sample SAMEA7708270, study PRJEB35096) | sediment metagenome | biome: marine neritic benthic zone biome [ENVO:01000025]; feature: sediment [ENVO:00002007]; material: shallow marine sediment [ENVO:03000034] sea grass bed [ENVO_01000059] ... | reverse complement strand
GTATTTTTACGATGTGCCGCTGGCGTATGACACCCAGCAGCTCGTCCCGAAAGGCCGGAATCCCCGCGAGACGGCGAAAGTCTTATCCGATGTCAGCGAGCATTTGCAGCGACATGAGGGGGCGTGGGAAGACACCGCCTTGGAAGACGCCATGCGCGCCTATGTCGAAAGCGCCAAGTGGGATAATCGCAGCCTCTTTATGGCCTTGCGCGTTGTCATGACCGGACGTACGGCCTCGCCGCCGCTGTTTGCCACCATGCAGGTACTGGGGAGGGAAGTGTGTTTAGCACGGCTGGAAGATGCCGTGGCGGCTTTGCAAAGATAGCGATTGTATTTATGAGCGCAACGTTTCGCGTCACATTTCTCGGCACGTCTGCCGCGGTCCCCACGCTCAAGCGCAATGTGTCAGCAACACTGGTGACGTATCAGGACCTCAAGTGGCTCATCGATTGCGGCGAAGGCACGCAACGCCAAATCCTCCACGCCAATGCCGGCTTTAAAAATCTTACCCGGATTGTCCTGAGCCATGAACATCTGGATCACATGCTGGGCATCGGGGGATTGCTGGCGACGTTGAACATGCTCCAGCCGGTGGAGCATATCGTGGTGCACGGCAGCCCAAGTGTTTTAGATCGCGTGCGTCAACTGGCAAGCTTCATTGGCCGGACCTTACAGTACGATTTGCAGTTCGAGACATTAGAGGCAGGGCCGGTGTTTACGCATCGGCAACTGATGTGCTCGGCCTTTCCGACGCGGCATTATCTCAGACAATCGTATGGCTTTCTGTTTCAAGAACAGGCACGGCGGCGCTTTCTGCCCGACGCGGCAGATCGCCTGGGCGTCCCGGTAGGTCCGGAACGACGACGCTTACTGGCTGGCGAAAGTATTCGCACGCCCCAGGGCACCATCGTAGAACCCCACGAGGTCCTGGGACCGGAACAACCCGGGAAAAAGTTGGTTTACATCAGTGACACGATGTACTTTCCCAAACTCAGCACTTTTGCGCAGAACGCCGACTGCCTCATTGCCGAAGCCACCTTTCTCCAAACCGATGCCGCGCTCGCCACAGCGGCCGGGCATATGACCGCCGCCCAAGCTGCGGCAGTGGCGCGAGACGCAGGAGTACGGATGCTCTATCTGAATCATCTGTCACAGCGCTACGCCCACGCCGAACATCTCATTCTCGATGAGGCCCGCCGCGTGTTTCCGGCAACATACCTGGCGCACGATTTACTGGCGATTGAAGTGTAAGCGGTATGGCGCACGCTCACGATGTACTGGCGTTTTTCACGAGCTGCTGCGTTTTTTGCCAGGTATCGTAGAACGATTCAAGCCAGAGCTTCCCAACCTGCGGCACGAAATTGACGGCTTTGACTCGGAGCCAATCGTCAAAGATTTCCACCACCGAAAGCGCCCCATTGTCGAGCGTAATGCGGCGGTAGTCATTAAAGCTCATCCCGAGGTAATGGGCGAGCGTCGTGCGGATCACATCTCCGTGTGAGACCAATGCGAACACACCTTGCGGCTGGGTGCGGCAGACCGCCTCAATCGCCTGCACACCGCGTTGTTGTACACTAACCAGACCTTCACCATTCGGAAACACCGCATTGATCGGATCGTGAAACACTTTGTGTGCTACCGGGTCGCTGCGGATCTCGGCAAACCGCTTCCCTTCCCAGTCGCCATACTCCACTTCACGCAGATCCGAGACTTCCTCAAGGCCAAGCTGTAGCCGCTCGTCCAGAATGTCCGCTGTTTGGCGTGCGCGCGCTACTGGACTGGAAAAGAGATGCGTCACCCCGAGAGGTTCAAGCACTTCGGCAGCCAGACGTGCCTGCTCTTGCCCACGCGTGTTGAGCGGCGCCGGACCCTGCCCGGAAATACGTCCACTCACGTTGTCATCAGTCTGGCCATGCCGCACGAGAATTACTAACGCCATCACTCACGTCCTTTCGCCACGCACAATCGAGTTCCACACGCTTCACTTGATCGCAGAGGCACAGAAAATGGGCTATACTGCCGGAAAGTTACCCTAGAGGACACACAGTCCTTCACATGACGGGACACGCCTGTGCAACATGCCCTCTCATTCCTCTCCCCGCGCAGCCAGCCCATACGCCGGCAACGCCCTCGACTTCTGGCGCTTTGCCTCGTGCTTATGCTTCCGGCCTGTGCCAAGTTTACCCACAACCAGAGGGCTCCGTTGCCGGCAACCATGCAAGGACAGCAGTTACACGGCATCCTTGCCGACATGCGCACGCTCCAACCGCTCGATCTCCAAATGCTCGTATCGAGCATGACGCATATACAAGTCGTCTTCGTAGGCGAGGAGTACTACCACCCTGCTATTCAAGCCTTCGAACTCCGTCTACTCCAAACGCTCGCCCAACAGCATCCCCAGCGTATCGCTCTGGCTATGGAATTTCTTGAACGCGACGACCAGCAGACCGTCGACGCGTATATCAACAAGCGTATCGATCACGCTGCTTTGCACACGCGTCTCAAGGCTTCTCCGTCCTTTCGGCGCTACTATACGCCACTGCTGCGCTACGCCCGACGCACCGGGGTGCCCGTGCTTGCCATGAACGCTCCGCGCCAGATTGCCCGGCAGGTGGCGCAAAACGGCCTACGGCGCACACTACAAGAACTTCCCACTGCAGAACGGGCCTACCTGCCCGCGTCGTTCCCTGCAGTGCCCGATCAGTACCGGCAGTATTTCCTCGAAGCCGTTGCGGCGCATCATCCGGTCCAAGGCGAGCGCGCCACTCGCCTGACCGAGTCGGCCTTCCTCAAAGATATGACGATGGCCAACACCCTTGCGACGTTTCTTCGCGACCATCCGGACTTCACGGTGCTTGCCATCGCCGGCCGTTTTCACATCGATCATGGTATTGCCCTACCGGCACTGCTAGCCAAGCAGCACGCGCATGTATCTATGCGCCGCATTACTGCCATGACCGTCACAGCGGACACGGCCGTCAACCTTGCCGATCTCAGGCGCGAAGCCATTGCCGACTACATCCGCTTCTTCCCTCCGATGGCAACCCATGACACGGCCGGCACACACGCTTTGACGAGACAGGGAATAGCAATGAACTGGTAGGAAGCGACCAAGGCAGGAGGGCAATCGGCAGGGGGGCCAGCGATCCGACGCCGCTGGCCCATACCTGGACTAGCCCGACAAGCAGCAACAATTAGCCGAGGCTTTGCAGCGTCGCGTCGATCTGCTCGAAGTTCGGCAAATCCCCAGCGCTCTCAAGCACTTCCGCGTAACGAATCTTCCCGCCTTTATCAATAACGAAGGCCGAACGCTTGGCCACGCCGTTGAAGCCAAGCAAATTATCGTACTGCGCCCCATATGCCTGCACGACTTCGCGGTTAAAATCACTTAACAGGGCAAAGTTCAAGCCTTCTTTTTCCTTCCACGCCTTCTGCGAAAACGGGCTATCGACACTGATGCCAAAGACCTCGGCATCCAGATTCGCATAATGATTCAGGTTATCACGGACCGAGCACAGTTCCTTGGTGCACACCCCGGTGAATGCCAGGGGCACAAACAGTAACACCACGTTCTTTTGGCCCTTGAATCCACTCAGAGAGACATCCTCCATGTCCGTGTTTTTCAAGGTAAAATCCGGCGCATCTTGCCCAACTTGCACACTCATGTCCAACTCTCCTTCGCATTATCTTTGCGGTTGTGTGTAGGGGAAAAGAAAGAGAAAACGCAACGACGGACGTACTGTATCGACTTTTCCGGAGGACGTCAACCTCGACGTAGCACCACGGTCAAAGACCCGCAGACGTTGCCCCGCGATTTGGTAGCCGATGAGAAGCTGACCCGGGTCGCGAAGCAGCAGGTCTACGTCCCGACCACCGTCGGCGGTGGTTGTTTCCTGGGGGTGAGCGTGGTCAAGGCGGCTGATACGGTGAACTTGGAGCGGGGCTATGGCGAGTTTGCCAAGGAGGCCAGGGCGCTGGCGCCAGCCTACAAGGCGCGCTCGGTCTGCACTGACGGCTGGGAAGCGACACGTCAGGCGTGGCGGGGGCTTTTTCCTACAATCAAGCTGGCGCTATGCTTTCTCCACTCGATCCTGAAGATTACAAAGCACTGTGCAGGCCAGTTGCGCCACCAGGTCCTTGACAAGGCCTGGCAGGTCTACGAGAGCATGGAGATGTTCATTGCTCCAAGCGAAGATGATCTGGAGAATAAGGTGGAACTGGGCTAGCGTGGTGTCGCTTAATAAGGATGACTGTAGGCCATGAAAAATTGAAAGTCACGCAGGCTGGCCGGAAACTCAGGTTTCATGGCCTCAACTTAAGACTGGCTTCGTGAGGGCGGGCCGGCGTTACCGTTAGCCCACCCCGCGACTTCGTGGGGATGAACTACTCCCCCCCATGGGTACGGCTAGAAGCTTTAGAAAGCCTCGAACGCGCCACGATCGTAGCTGCAGCCGAGCGGACGGGCGGTGCCGATGATGTCGTCCGCCGGACCAGCGCCACAGGCGTCGACGATGAGTGCCTCCGTATTGGAGGCGGGCAGCCAGTTGGCATCTAAGGTAGGCGTACCAACATCGTTGTTCGCTCCGGTGGGCGCGCCTGCCAGGGTCTGAGTGACGTTGCAGTTACCCGTAACAGCACCGGTCATCACTGCATCGTTCGTATTCGACGCGACGACGTTCCGGTGGAATACGCCAGTAGCGCCCACGTCCACTTCGAATGGGGTGGTATTGTTGACCAAGGTGCTACTGCGCACGTCGATCGTGCCAGTAAACGCAAACACTGCGGCCGTCGAGCCGTTCGCCTCGACCAGCGTGTTCTTCACATTGACCTGGGAGGCCGGGCCTCGCACGTGCACCGCCCCGCCGTTGGTGGTGGCTCCATTGTCGAGGAAGTGCGTGTACTTCACGTCTGCCGTAGAGCCGCCTTTGACGGCGATGGCGCCACCTTCGTCCGCGTTGTTATCTTCAAGAAGCGAGCAGTAGGTGCCTACCGCCGAGGTGCACGTGGCGAAGTCGGCGTCCAGCTCAAGGGAGGACTCCTCGGCGACCAACCACGCGCCTCCATCTTCCAGAGCGAAGTTGTCCGCTGCGGTGGTGTTACTAAGCACCACCTCGCTGCCGCCTCTCAGCCTCGCGCCACCTCCGTTACCGGTGACCGCTTGGTTAAGATGGAGCTGAAGCGAGCTGCCCGTGAGCACCGTGCCGTCCAGGTTGAGGCCTCCCCCGTTCCCGTCGGCGTAGTTGAGCGTAAACTCTACACCACCGGCGGAGCCCGCGACGGTAGCCGTCACGTCCTGGGCCCATAGGCCGCCGCCGTTGCCGTCAGCGAAGTTCCATACGATCCAGGCGTCGCCGAACAGCTCAAGGTTGCCGTCCTCATACCAGATGCCGCCGCCGTTGTCGCCAGCGACGTTGAGTGAAATGGTGGTATTGTCTTCGATGGTGACGAGCGAGTAGTGACTCGACACCCAGAGTCCGCCGCCGTCGTCCTCAGCCTCGTTGCCACCGAGAAAGGCATCATCGGTGAGCAGCACCTCTGGTCCGAGGCCGTCGCCGTCGCTAGCGCCCAAGTACTGTACGTCGACGAAGATGCCGCCGCCATCGATCCCGGCGATATTGTTCCGCACATTCCCGCTGTCGGAAATGACGAGGTATGGCTCGTAGCCGACACTCTCGATGAGGGCGATGCCGCCGCCATTGCCGTTGGGCGCGTTTCCTCCTTCGATCAGCCCCTTTACGGAGATGGTGCCGCCATCCTGGTAGAGGTTGCCCCCGTCGCCGTTGGTGGCCGTGTTGAACGCGATAGTGGACCCGTCGAATACCCACACGTAGGCGTCGAAGTATGACCACACGCCGCCGCCGTCGTTCTCGGCGACACAGTTCCGAATCGCGCTATCCCCGAACATTGACAGGCTGCCCCCTTCGATGGCCAGGCAACCGCCATTGCCGCCGGAGACGCCACTCTCCAACACGGAATCGAACATCGCCAAGGTGGCGTCGTCGTCGAGCCAGACAGTGCCTCCATTCCCGGTACTGTCACCGCCCAAGAGGACGACGTCTATCAGAATCAGGTGGACGTCCGGGTCCACTTCGAGGATCCGCCCGGCGGCGGTGTACTCCAGGGTGCCAGTACCGACACTTCCAGCAGTGCAGGTGGAATCGGTGCCTTGCAGGGTGACGTCTTCCGGTACGACAGTGGTGCCCCACACGTCGATATTCTGGGTGCCGTTGGGCACATAGACGGTCCCCCCAGCGCCGACTGTTGCCAGTGCAGCGGCCAGATCGGGCTCGTTACAGGTGATGCCGTCGCTGCCCAAGTTCTGGGAGAAGGCGGTCAGGGGTAGTACGAGCGCGCTGCCCGCGACCAGGACGGACAGGAATTTCAAACGCGCTTTCTTGCGTATCGAGGTGATCAGATTACTCGCCAAGGTGGAAATTCTCTGTTGCTGCATGATTGGGTCTCCTTATGTCTCTCAAATCGTTTCAAGGCGTCCTCACGCGTGATAATGCCTTGGAACATCCCCCTTCGGGTGTTACCCAGGAGTCCCCGTATGTGAGCCACACGTCCCAAAATGTGATCCACGTCACACCCATGCCAGCGCGGCTGAAGCGCGGGGGTTCTGTCGCATTTTCCGATCACGGTCGATTTACGTTATGATTGCCCTCGATGATCCAACGAATATCGAGGGGAGCAAGCATGGCCATCAGCTTCAAAGGCGCGCATTTTCCACAAGAAATCATTTTGACCTGTGTGCGCTGGTACGTTGCCTATACCGTATCGTCACATTATTCGAATGCATCCATTTACCGGCAGTTATCCTCCCCTGATTTCCTCGCCTTCGATTTGATCTTTAGCCCTCCAGGTCCCATATTCAAGGCTCGTTTGAGGCGGAAGAACACGTGGAGGGTTGATGATGGATTGGAAGACGATGTTGGCCTCTGTCACCGGATCAGTTGATGAGAACCTGCTGCTGCGCATCGAGTATCTGGTCGCGGAAAATCGTATCCTACGCGATCAGATCACAGGACGCGTTCACTTGAGTGACGCCGAGCGCCAGACGTTGGCGGAGATTGGCGCCAAACTGGGCAAGCAGGCCCTGGAGGACGTGGCCACCATTGCCCAACCCGATACTATTTTGCGCTGGAACCGCACGCTGGTGGCGGAGAAGTTCGATGGCTCCAAACAGCGTAAGTCTCTGGGCCGACCCCGCGTTGATAAGGAACTCGAAGACTGGGTCGTCAAGATGGCCAAGGAGAATCGCAGTTGGGGTTACGATCGCATTGCCGGTGCGCTAGCCGAGCTGGGCTATACCATCAGCGATCAAACCGTCGGTAACATCCTGAAACGTCGCGGTATCCCACCCGCTCCCGAGCGCAAGAAGACCACGACGTGGCGAGAGTTCATCCGCAGTCACCTGCACGTGTTGTGGGCCTCCGACTTTTTCAGCACCGAAGTGTGGACACTGGGCGGGCTGGTGACCTTTTATATCTTGTTCTTCATCAAGGTCGACACCCGCGAGGTCCACATCGCCGGCGTTACGGCTCATCCCAACGAAGCGTGGATGACGCAAGTGGCTCGCAACCTGACGATGGAAGAGTGGGGCGTGCTCAAACCCGGTCAATACCTGATCCATGATGGGGACAAAAAGTTCTACCCGGCCTTCAAGCAGCTCATCGACGATACGGGTGTGAATCGTGTGCCCCTACCGCCGAGGTCGCCGAATGTGCATGCCATCGCGGAGCGCTTTGTGCGATCGGTCAAAGAGGAAGCGATATCGCGATGTATCCTGTTCGGGGAGCATTCACTCCGCTACGTGCTCAACGAGTACCTGATGCATTTTCACGCCGAGCGGTGTCATCAGGGACTCGGCAATGTGATCCCGTTTCCTATGAACCAAGCGGCAAATGATCGTGAGGGGCCAATTCGGTGTCACGAGCGGCTGGGTGGAACGCTGAAATTCTATCAGCGACGGGCGGCATAAGAGGATTGACTCTGCTGTTATAAAGTCTGGTGAATAGACGCGTTTCTATATTTTGACCTTACGGGTGTGGGCGCTGACGTCCACAGGCAAAGAAACGGACAGCGTTGACGAACGCGCCATCGTCACGGACATACGGAAGGCGTATAATGCCCGTCGTAGGGAGAAGGCCATCCACCAAGCGATCCAAGGCGTCCAAGAAGAGGGCGATGAGGAGGCTTCCGCAGAGGAGGAAATCGCAGAAGAACTTGGCTGGAAGCAAACAGTCCTTGCAACGATGCTTGCGATATCTCCAGATGCCTTTGAACGTCTGAGTCAACGCCTGCTGCGTGGCATGCGGATTTACGCAAGTGGAAGTCACAGGCCGATCGGGCGACGGCGGCATTGACGGCAAAGGCGTATTACGGCTTGGCGGGCTCATCAACTTTCAGGTCGTCGTTCAAAGCACACGGTATGCTGGCACGGTGAGTGCAAGTATCATCCGGGACTTCCGGGGCGCCATGATTGGCAGAGCAGATAAGGGGCTCATCATCTCCACGGGAACGTTCAGTCGTGATGCTCGTGCCGAAGCCATTCGCGATGGGGCTCCAGCGATTGACCTTGTGGATGGACAAGAATTGGCCGCACTCCTCAAGAGATACGAACTCGGAGTCAAGACGGTCATGGTGGAAAAGGTTGAGGTAGACGTCGGAGGGTTCAGTACGATCTGATGTCAATAGTCCTCAATGCCCCATACTCACATGAAAATGAGAGGATGAAACATCTTGTCCTTGGAGTGAAGGAGACGGAGTGATGTCAACCCCTATGCGAGAATTGTTCAGACAAGCTTCAGAGCTCGACGAACACGACCGCGCCACTCTAGCTGGGCTGTTGTTAGAAAGTCTAGAACGCGAGGTCGACGAAGATGTCGAGTCTGCTTGGAAAGCAGAGGTTGAACAGCGTCTGGCTGCACTCGATGGTGACCATGTTGCACTTGTGCCGTGGGAGGAGGTTAAGGCGAAACTCATGAGGAGTACGGGTGCCGAACATACCGATTAAATTTCATCCTTCGGCCGCCTCTGAAGTTGACGCTGCTGCGCAGTGGTACGCTGAGCGCAGTCCAGTAGCCGCCCGTGCCTTCGTGGCTGAGGTAAACGCGTGTGTGGAACGGGTGCAAGAAGCCCCTCATCGTTGGCCGCGTTATGTACACGACACTCGCCGCTATCTCTTCCCGAACTCCCTTTCAGTCTTGTCTATCGGCTTCGCAACGGAGCAATCGAAATCGTCGCAGTGGCACATCATAGGAGGCGACCGGGCTACTGGAGCAGACGGTAAATCTAACACGGGTTTCCAGCCGACTGCGTCCCGGCATCGCCCCTTAATCGGCTGACCACCACTCGCCATGGTCGCTTCCATGTCTCTCTTCACCTCCGATCGGGAACGCCGCCTCTGGTTCTGGGTGCTGGCCGTCGTGGTGGCGATCTGGGCCACCCTGTGGCTGGCGGGAATGCTGGTCGGGACACTGCGCGACCGCAACCTGCTGGACGCCGCGTTCTTCATCAGCTTTCTCGTGGTGATGGCGGCCATCGCCGCGGGTGCGCTGAAGAGACGACCTGAGGGGCGCGAGATCTGGGTGGCGCTGGGCATCGCGGCCGCCTATGGGATGGTAGTGGTCAGGATGGGGATCCCCCTGGAGGAGCGCACGCACCTGTTCGAGTACGGCCTGGTGGCCGTTCTCATCCACCAAGCTCTGAGCGAGCGTCGGCGGGGAGGCCGCCGGGTGCCGGTACCGGCGGCGCTCGCCGTGGCGATCACCGCGCTAGTGGGCTGGATCGACGAGGGTATCCAGGCGCTCCTTCCCAACCGCGTCTACGACATCCGCGACGTCAGCTTCAACGCCCTCGCCGGCTTGATGACGATCTTGGCGAGCCTGATTCTGGCGCGTGTGCGGTGGCGGCCGTCGGGTACCGGCTAACCAACGCTGGCAGCAGACGGTCCGCTGCGCGGCTCGCAGCTGAAGCGCAGTACCGTTAGGTAGTGGTACTATGTCCCCAAAGCACGAGGGCTTTGCCTTGGATCGTCCCTCACGTCACCATACCGTGAACTGGTTTGAAATAGCGGCCGTCGTTGTGACAGGTGCGTTGTATCTCCTCCTGCGGAGTAGCGGAGCACACGGGGTCTTCATCGCGCTCGCAAGCGTGTTCTGGACGGTATATATTGCTCTGCACGTGCGGCAGGACACGACCGCGTGGACGCGCTGGGGCTTTCGTACCGACAATCTCCCCAGTGCCTTCACATGGCCAACCCTCCTGTTTCTCCTGGCGGGCAGTGCCATGGGGATGTACGGCGTGATCACCGGGACACTCGTCTGGCGCTGGCACATGCTGCTCTTGTTGGTGCTCTATCCCCTGTGGGGGATGATCCAGTAGTTCTTGGTGCAAGCCCTCGTTGTGGCCAATCTCGCGCAGGCCTCTCCTCGGCATGGATGGGCTCTCGCCCTCCCCATAGGTGCGGTCGGGTTCGGGGCTATCCATTATCGTCTCCGCTGCTGATGCTCGCCACCGGCGGCCTGGCGTGCTGCTTCATTCCGTGGTATTTGCGCTATCGGAACCTCTGGCCGTTGGGTCTCTATCACGGGTGGCTTGGGACCTGCTTTTATCTCTGGGTCCTCGGTCGCGACCCGTGGTGCGAGGTCTTCGGAAGATGGCTGCCTTCCGTGCCATGAGACGCACGGCCACAAAGTGGGGAAACGCAAGATCATATCTTGACATGATGCCTGTACAACGCCAAGCTTGCTCTCTACAGGCGGTGTTAGCAGGCACGTTGACTCACCGAACGTATAGGAAGTCCAAACGCCCTTTTCGCCCCGCTCCCTCCGCTGCATGCCTTCGCCGGCGGCCGCCCCTCGCAGCGAGGCGCGGCACGGCAAGGTGCGGCCGGAACATGCCGCCCAGGATGCGTGAGGCTGAGGTCTCAGGGGGTTCCCGGTGCGAGGCCCTCGGGACGACCGGGTGGGGAAAGCGGTGGAGGGCAGCGCCAAGCATAGATGTGTTTGCGAATGTAGGTGAAGCGCTCATAGGCGTTTCTGTGATGTTCTCTACGGTCCGTCCTGCAGCGAGGCCAGGGCCCCGGCCAACGCGACCCGAGTGATGCCAAAGTGATTGCGGATTTTGTTGTAGCCAACGATGAGATCCCGGTGTGCGATGACGTAGTCAACCCGCATGCCGGCCATGCCGTGTGCCTTGGAAAAGGTTCGCATGCGGATGACCTGCGGATTATTCGGGTCCATGGGGATGTGCACGGAGGCAGGGGCGAATTCCGTATAGGCTTCATCCAGAATGAGTGCGGTGTAGGGCGGCAGTGCCTTGATGAAGGCTTGTACTGTCTCGGCGTCGTGCCAGGTCCCCATGGGGTTGTCAGGGTTGGCCAAAAAAACGAGTTTCGCCTTGAGTTGCATCGCCGTATCAGCCAGGGCCTGCAGATCGATGTGATCGTCGTGATAGGGCACGCGGTGCAACACTGCGCCGTAGCCCTCCACGTGGTAGTTAAACGTGGGATAGGCGCCGAGCGAGGTCACCACCGGCTCACCCGGTTCAACCAACATTCTGACCGTGAGCCCGAGCAACTCATCAATGCCCCCGCCAAGACACACTTCGTCCATGGCCACACCGTGCAGCTTGGCCACGGCCTCATGCAAGTCATAGCCTTCAGGATCGCCGTACCAGGCCGAATGCGTAATGGCTGCACGCATGGCTTCCGCCGCCAGGGGTGAGACGCCAAAAGCGCTCTCATTAGCCCCGAGCCGCAGTTTGAACGGCTGACCGCGCATGCGCTCAAGCGCTTCCGGCCCGACAAAGGGAATGGTTGAAGGCAGGCTTTCCACTAACGGCGTGAGTGTTACGTTGTTCCGGTTCATCGTCAATCCACCAAAGAGCCCAGGTCTATGTCTGTGTTGAGATCTGCGCCATATGACCACAAATAAGTGGGGCTCTCAAGAAAAAAGTACATGTATGGTCATGGGTTACCAGGCACACTGGTGTGCTTTACGCTTTTTGATCATGGCCATCACAGCCTTGTCGCGGTGTTCCTTTTTGACATAGCGCACCGGCATGGTTTGAATCGTATAGATGTAATCGCCCTGCTTGGCGGCGTCGGCGAGTTCCGGGTCGTCAGCGTTTCGTTCATAGGGGCTTAGCACCTGGATATTCAAATTCGGTTTTAGGCGTTTTAAGGCGTCCACCGTACCGAGCCGACCATCGCTATGAAAGGCGCCGTTAATCGCGATAACTTGATGGTTGGGGTGGGCATCAATCGCTTTGGCGATGGATTCAGCCATGGTGTTGTCGCGGGCCAACTGTGCATAAAAGCTGTTGCTGAGTTTGCCGTTGTGCTTGCCATGCCCGTGTCCGTGAGCACCGTGAGATTTTTGTCCTGGTTTTGGCTTCGATTGGCCGTGCCAGGCGCCGGCACCGGTCATAAACTGACGAAATTTGGCCTGATACGCCTCGGAAGACTGGGTTAAATCGTCAGCTAAATAAGCGCGCTGCTCTTCGGGCAGCTTGTCGGCGATGTCGGGTCCCTTCCGGGCAATACAACGGACCAGAGATTTGGGCGCGTTCGCGGCAATGACGGGGATGCTGTGGGCTTTGGCGAATTCGACTAAAGGACGGTAGTCGCTAGAGTAGTTCGGCCAGGCGCGGCCTTGAGCAATCAGCGTTTGCTCACCGATTTCATTGTTTAGATATTCATCTACCACATCTTGTTTGTCACGCTCAAATTGTTCCATTGACAAGACAAGCTTTGGATTATTCTGATAGAGCAGGGTCAGCACTTGAATTTGTAGATAGTGTGATGCACTGTGACTATGAACTTCACCAATAAAAATCACATCACTGTCAGACAGCTCCTGTACCAGTTGGGTTACTGTGACCGGTTGTTGATCCGCACTGCGCATGAGCTGGAAGTCATAAAAATGAGTTAAGGAAGCAGGGGGCAATTGAGCTGTCGCCCGGTTGGGCATATGTCCACAGCCCGCTAACACGGCCAACGTAAATCCGAGACAAACCAGACGGGTGCGACGCATGGATTTGCTTCCTATGCAAGGTGAAATAAGGGAATCTTCCAAACTCCCTGAATTTACCTTTCTCAACCCGTGGCGACAACCTCTTCCCAAAATCCGAATATCCGCACCCGAGCCCTAACGCCGCGGCCTGATCCTGGCTATGATTTATAAGGTAGGCGTCACGTCAGTGTCCATAAGGAGGCGCAAAAATGACCCGTCAACAAGTCCAGGACCAACGGCTGGCAGAACGTATAGGAAGTCCAAACGCCCTTTTCGCCCCGCTCCCTCCGCCGCATGCCTTCGCCGGCGGCCGCCCCTCGCAGCGAGGCGCGGTACGGCAAGGCGCGGCCGGGACATGCCGCCCAGGATGCGTGAGGCTGAGGTCTCAGGGGTTTCCCGGTGCGAGGACCTCGGGACGACCGGTTGGGGGAAGCTGGGGGGAAGGCCGAGATGGAGCGGCGCCGCTTCGCCGTTCAGCCGCTCCATCTCGGCCAGTACATCCGCAGGCAGCGCCGTGTCAGCGAGGGTGTCGGCAAGGCGTCGTACCATACGCGTCCTCTCCACAGGGTGAATGCAACATCACGGTACTACAAGGCGCGGATGTGCGGCAACACCTCAGTGCCGAAGAGAGCGAGGGAACGGCTGATGCGCTGCGGATCTTCGGCCGAAAATTGTTGAAAGGCGAGATCAAGTACGCCAACGCCCATTTCCTCTCGGCACTGCTGGACTTGTGTGACGACCGTATCCGGCCTCCCGACAAACGTCGTCGGCAGGCCGCCCTCCCGGAGGGCTTGCCGTGACACCCCGGCAATATTACGCGCATCAAACTGGTTCAGTGCGTCACGCACGCCCGGCCGCATGGGGAACGGCGACTCGGCCTGCTGTTCTCGCAGCCGCAAACCCTCTTGGGCTTCCGCGTCGGTCTCGGCCACCAGAATGTTGGCACGATAAATCATCTGCTCGGGTGT
>CAJIAL010000648.1_pt1 | contig 13988 bp, 13 predicted proteins | sample 9199091 | NCBI WGS metagenome assembly CAJIAL01 (sample SAMEA7708270, study PRJEB35096) | sediment metagenome | biome: marine neritic benthic zone biome [ENVO:01000025]; feature: sediment [ENVO:00002007]; material: shallow marine sediment [ENVO:03000034] sea grass bed [ENVO_01000059] ... | reverse complement strand
TATTGCCGTCACCGATCAACCCCACACCGGTTGTAAAAAATTCGCCGCCCGCTTCGGGCTGGAGGCGCTGAAGTTTATCAGCACGCCGGAGGGCAAGGCGTTGCAGCTCCGTGGCATCAACGCGAAAGTTATGCAACCTGGCGCGATTCGGGTTGGAGATATGGCGAAGAAATTGTAACCGTAGACCTGGCGTGTACGCTAAAACAGCAAGGAGAGGCATGATGCCGACATCCACGACACATGAAGCACTGACGCAGGTTGGACCGGGAACGGTGATGGGCGAATTCATGCGGCAATATTGGATTCCCGCGGCGCTCTCATCCGAGCTCGAAGCGGACGGCGCTCCCATACGCCTGATGCTCTTGGGCGAGAAGCTGATCGCGTTTCGCGACACTGCCGGACGCGTGGGCGTGATGGATCATCGCTGTCCGCATCGCTGCGCCTCGTTGTTCCTCGGGCGTAACGAGGACGAAGGTATCCGCTGCATCTACCACGGCTGGAAATTCGATGCCGAGGGCAACTGCGTGGATATGCCCAACGTGCCGGAAAGCCGCGAGTTTAAGGCCAAAGTCAAGGCCAAGGCGTATCAGGTGCACGAACGCAACGGCATCATCTGGGTCTACATGGGGGCGCGTGCCGAGGCTCCGCTTCTCCCCATGATCGAATCGACGCTTCTACCGGCCGACGAGGTCATGATCAATTTTGTGCAGCGGGAGTGCAACTGGCTGCAAGCCCTGGAAGGGGATATTGATACGTCACATTTCGGCTTCCTCCATTTCGGCAATGTCGAGCTGGACGATCTCGCAGACGGTGATCCGATGCGGTATGCCGTCGGGAACCGGGCGCCGGAGTATCACGTGGCGGAGATGCCATGGGGCACCACATATGGCGCCTATCGCCCAGCGGGGGAGAGTCAGACCTACTGGCGGTTCGCGAACTTCCTGTTTCCCTTCTGGACGCAGCAGCCGCAAGGCAGGTTTCCCATGCACGTCCATGCGCGCGCCTGGGTGCCGCTGGACGATACGCATACCATGTTCATTAATATCTTCTGGAAGCAGGGGATGGCGGGTGGACGTACGCTGAAAGACGGGCGTCCGTGGCCCGGCGCCAAACAGGGATTCGACTACGCACCGCACACGACCGACTGGCATGGCCGCTGGCGGCTGGTTGCGAACGAGTCGAACGATTGGGGCCTCGACCGCGAGGCGCAACGCAGCGGGGCGATTTATTCCGGCATCGACGGCATTCACTTGCAGGATCAGGCGGTGACGGAGAGCATGGGACCGATCAGTGACCACGACTTCGAGCATCTGTCGCCGGCCGATCAGATGGTGGCCCGTACCCGCCGGCGGGTCCTACGCGCCGCACGCGCCTGGCGCGAAGACGGAACCGTGCCGCCGGGCGTTGATGATCCGGAGGTGTTTTTGGGGGCGCGAAGCGGCTACTTCGTGACCGATGCCGCCACCGACTGGCAGGATGCGTATGCCGAGCAAGTCACGAGCATGACGCGGGCGGCTGCATGCCCCCAAACGGTGGCGTGACGGGGGACATCCCCGATTGCGTGCATGCGGAAGCTTCAGCATTGGCGGAACAAAGCCGCTGGTCCAATAGCGCCGACAGTCCGTTCCGCGAGGATCACGGCCTGCTCTGCAGCGGTGATTGGGGCAAGGCCACGGGCGATGCCGGCCAGTGTGGCGCCGCACAGCGTGTCCCCGGCTCCGGTTGGGTCGATTTCTGTCGTGGCATGTCCCGGGATGTGGGTGACCTCTCGGCCCGTAATCGCCAACACGCCGTCTGCGCCCAGGGTGACGAACAGCCAGGCATCCGGGCGAGTTATAGCCTGCTCAACGCTGCCAAAAAGTCCTGCCGCTTCGTTCGCGTTCATGAAAAAGTACTCGGCGTGTTCGAACAACGTCTGCACGCGGGCGGTTTCGCCATACGCCAGCCGGGCGTATGTGCCGACGGAGAGGCGTGGCTGACCCCGCTCGCCGTGTGTACAGCGCAGTGCCTGGACAAAATCCCACTGACGTTGCGCCGTGCTCAACGCGGCAATATGGATCACACTGGCGTCACGGGCTGTAGCCGGGAGTTGCGCTGGGACCAAAGATGTTTCAGCCCCCCAGGATGCATCGAGTAACGTCGCTTGACCGTTGCCGTGATGGGCGATTTCCAGCCGAGGTAGGTCCGCAGGCTCGATTGTTGGGCCGTACCATTGCAGGCGTTCCGCTACCGGTTGCAAGGCAGCCGGCATGGGCTCGGGAACAGGAGCAAACAAGCCCGCAGTCGCCCCTGCGGCGCGCGCTGCGAGGGCGGTGTAGAGTCCGGCGCCGCCAATGGTATGGGCCGTGCCCGCTGCGAGGTGTAGGGTATCGAGCGACGCCGTACCGATCACGAAGATGTGTGCCGACGCGGAATGGGCAGGGCAATCAGTCATTGTGGCTTCCGTACGAACTACATTTTGGCCATGACGTCATTGGCAAAGCGCTCCATTTGCGGGAAGAGCTCCGTGTCGAAGCGCGATCGCGGCATGAAGCCCGGTGCGAACACCACGAGTCGATGTACCCCGGCGTCTTCGAACCGTTTGACGGTGTCCAGATCCGGTTGCACGCCGGCATCGAGTCCGACCGTGATATCGAGTCGTGCGAAATCTCGGTTGGCTTCTTCGGTGTACTGCTGCAATTGTTCGAGTAACGGTTTGATGCTGTCGGGGGAGTGCCGCACGCCGATCCAGCCGTCACCAAGCTCGGCGGCGCGTCGCAGCGCCGGTTCGCTCTCGCCACCGAAGAGCAGCGGCGGATGCGGTTGCTGTACCGGCTTGGGATGAAACCCGATGGGCGGGAAGCTGTGATAGCGGCCTTGAAAGTACGGCGTTTCCTCGGCCCACAGCGTTTTCAACATGGCGACCCATTCCCGCGTACGGGAGACGCGATTGGTGAAGGACATGCCGACGGCTTCGAACTCTTCTTTGAGCCAGCCGATACCGATGCCGAAGAGCAAACGGCCTTTGGAGAGCACATCGACGCTGACCACGGCTTTGGCCACTGCCAAGGGATTGCGCAAAGGCAACACGAATACCCCGGTACCCAGCTTGATGTGTTCGGTGTGGGCCGCTACGAAGGCGAGCGCCACGAACGGATCGTGCAACCCGGCTCCCGGACCACCGGGGAACTGACCGTCGGCCGAGTAGGGATAGGGCGAATCCATCCGCACCGGCACTGCCAGGTGCTCGGGAATCCACAGCGATTCAAAGCCCAAGGCTTCGGCTGTTTGCGCCACCTGAACTAAAGGCTCTGGGCGTACGGTCGAGCCGCTTCCCACGCCTGTCAGAGCAAAGTGCATCACCTCTCCTTTGTCGTGTTTCTCGTCATAGATGTCCAGGTCATGAGGCCGTTACCAGCGATTCCGGCCCGTGTGTTCCCACCCAGCCGGCCATACCCCCGCTGAGGCTGCTAATCGAGGCTGCCGGCCAGCCATGTTGGATGACGAATCCCGCGGCCTCAATGCTGGTCACCCCGTGCCAACATTGAAACACCAGGTCCCGGTCCTGCGGGAGTTCGTGCAGCCGGGTGGGGATCTCTTGCAGAAAGATGTTGATGGCGCCGGGAATGTGCCCGGCCTGATATTCCACCGGCTGGCGTAAATCGATAACTGTGAGGTTTTCCCCCTGCGCCAGGCGCGTCTGGAGGTCGTGTGGTGAGATTTCATTGAGGTACAGCATTGGAGCTCCATGAGGTTATTGAAAGACAGGACCCTGCGGGTAAAACGCATGAAAGCGCTTGGTCAAGATGGGGTAGTGCGACAGCTGCTCAAGTTGCTGTCCTTTGAATGTCCCCGTCACTGCAGTGCCGGTCATAGCGGACCACAGACTGCCCGTTTCGCTGTCTTTCAGGAGAAATTGGCCGTGTTCATCCTCTTGCTCGGCGCGTGTAAATGTGAGCGTCTGGCCGTCAACCTGACGTTTCCACGCCGTGGCGGTATTGGTGTCGGCGAAAAAAGCCACCAGCAGCTCGGCGTCGCGAAACTGATCATTTACCACTCCCTGTTTTTTGAGCTGCTTGAACGGATACAGCTTGGCCCGCAAACCGTCGAATACCACGAGACCGAAGCCCCGGACACGCTTCACCCCGCCATAGGTGCCCATAAAACCCCCGCGGCGGTAGCCGGGAAGAACCAGGGAGTTGGGATGGGCAGTTTTCCAGGCTTTCCAGGTCGTGACGGTGGAAGGCATGAACGTCAGTTGCTGGCCTTTGAGGGCGCCGACTTCGGCTTTACCGGTGACATGCACCCACAGCGATTCCGTTTGCCGATCATACATAACAAACGACTTTTTGTACAAAATACCTGCGTGGCCGAAGCTAAGCACGCGATCGTTGAGTCGACGGTCATACACGATGGCCGTTTGACACAGGGGTCACCAGCTCACTGCGATTGGTACGCCGCCAATGGTATCGTTGCCAAGCTCGTGCACCCCCATCACGGTGATGGGGTAGGCCTTGGCTTCGCCATTATGATACACGCCGATGACGGGGTCACGGTCGTAGATACTGTCATCTTTCTCGGCTGCCTCCGCCGTCAACATGGTCGGGTTATCAAACACCGGAAAAGCGTCACGCGGGACGGCTTGATACCCGATGGGTGCTGCCCCAATCGCCACGGATGCAACGCTCATCAAGCCGATCAGACTCCACCACCAAATATGCAGTTGCATATGTGTACTCCTTTGCTGTCGTCGTCCACAAGAGTGCCAGTATAGCGTTGATGGGTTTGCCTACTCAAACAGCTGTCGTCCAACATAGGAGGCACACCCTCACGCAACATACAACGTAGCAGCGGTGCTTCCATTCCTGCGCGTGATGCTTGACAGGGTGTGTTGCGTCGACTACAACCCGACTCTCAAGCACCTATTGATGGTTTGGCGGTCTGTGGAAAGGAACAGGATATGCCTGCACGAAACGGCGCTGCCTATTTGGAAGGTTTACGCGATGCCCGCGAAATCTGGTTGGGGGATGAGCGTGTTGCGGATGTGACGACCCACCCGGCGCTGTACGAGCGTTTTTTTAGCGGCGATCCGGTGCGCAATCTGGCGATGCGCTATCGCACCTACGATGTGGCGCCGTGCACGGCGCATGTGGAGCGGATCTTGGCGGAATCGGTGTGAGGAGAGGGCCTGCTCTTGGGGGGGATAACTGCTTGCGTTTCTTGGTGGCGGTGATTTATCTGCTGATTCCTACACGTACCTCGGCCGATTCCAACATGGTTTGGGGCTAGTCCAGCCGAAAAGAAACTCGCATAGCGAGTTCCTTCCCACGCGAGGGGCTGAAGGCACCCGGTTGTGACCTCCACGGGTACTTTCAGCCCCTCGTGCCACTTTTGGCCACACGATATATAGCCGCCAGGCCGGCGTCTTCACCCGACATCGGAAATAATCAAACGAGTCTGACCCTTTTGATTCCGGTTTGCTTCTGATACCAGACGTTGTTATCGTGCAGCAACCGGGGGCATATTTACCTCCAAACGCCTATGAGTGTTGGCAGGGGCGGGAAGAACGTTTCCTTGGTCTGGATACGGAGACAGGTGCGCAGCACTTTTATTAGCATCTATGATGAGGCGCTATGTTGTATGGCGCTATCTATGTCATCTTGAGGAGAAACGTAGCCATGGCTTCAACACTGCCGGAACAGATGCAGGTCATTGACATCACCACACCCGGTGGTCCCGAGGTGCTCCACAGTGCGACCAGACCGGTCCCACAACCGCAGGCCCACCAGGTAGTCGTCAAGGTGGTTGCGGCTGGTGTCAACGGACCGGATCTCATGCAGCGCCGTGGGCTGTATCCGCCGCCTAAAGGCGCCTCGGATTTGCTGGGGCTGGAGATTGCGGGTACGGTGGTTGCCGTGGGCAGCGAGGTCGAAGAATGGTCCGTCGGAGACCTGGTATGTGCCCTGACCGATGGCGGGGGCTATGCGGAGTTCTGTGCCGTGTTAGCCTCCCATTGCCTGCCCATCCCCACGGGGCTGAGCCTGACGGAAGCCGCCGGCATTCCCGAGTCATTCTGCGCCGTCTGGAGCAATGTGTTCATGGGGGTTGGCCTCACGCAAGGAGAAACTTTCCTGGTCCATGGAGGCGCCGGGGGTATCGGCACGACCGCCATCCAGCTTGCCAAGGCCTTTGGCGCGCGTGTGTATGCTACAGATAGCCCGGCTGAAAGGTGTGACGCCTGTGTCGAGCTCGGTGCGGACCGGGTCATTGATTACACGAAAGAGGATTTTGTCGAGGTCGTGAGACAAGAGGCGCAGGGAGCCGATGTCATTCTGGACATCGTGGGTGGTGATTATATTGCGCGGAATATCAAGGCCTCTGCGCCGGATGCGCGTATTATTCAGCTCGCCTTTAACAAAGGCTCCGATATACAGATCAATCTGATGCCGATTATGCTCAAACGACTCGTGTATACCGGCTCGACGCTGCGCAGCCGTCCTGACGCCTTTAAGACGGAGATTATCCGGCAACTGCGAGAAAAGGTTTGGCCTCTGTTTGAGGCGGGTACCATCAAACCGCTGATCTATCAGACCTTTCCGTTAGCACAGGCAGCAGACGCGCATCGGCTCATGGAAAGCGCTGCCCACGTCGGGAAGATTATGTTCGAGATTGCGTAACGGGCTACAGCGGTTTTCGGGCGACGCTGCCTACGTTGCTCCCGCCCGCTTTGCCTGTGCGCCCAAACCGGGTCGCGTGATCGAGTCCCTCCTCTGATGCTCGATATAAAGCAAGGGTGATGCATATCACTGCGCCCCCGTGATGCGGGTCACCGACTAGTCTTTCTTTCTGTGGCACCATAGAAAGTATCAGGGTGAAAAGAGTAGGAAGTACATGCCGGGGGCACAATCATGTACCTTGCATTTTACGATCTCAATCACGATCCGTTTCCTTCCGACTCGGCGGCACCACCGTTGTACGTGCCTCCTGGGCACTTCGCGGCGGTCGCGCGCATCATGGATGCCATTGCCGAGCGACGGGGCTTTATGGCCCTCCTTGGCGAGGCGAGCATAGGGAAAACATGGCTCCTCTGCGCGCATCTCGCAGAGGCCGACCCGCAGCAATTGACGGTGATATATCTTCCCCAGGCCGATGTGTCGTTTGAGACGCTGGTGAAGCGCATCTACGACGAGTTCGGTTTTGTCCCGCCTTTGCCAAGTCTGCCTGAGATGATAGACCACCTCCATACCCTCGTTATCGAGGAACATAAGAAAGGGCGGAACATTGCGCTGGTGATTGACAATGCCCACACGATGCCGCTCGAGACGTTGGGCGATCTCTGCTTACTCTCCAACATACCGGAGTACCCGGAGAAACTGCTCCAGATTGTGCTCGTTGCCCAACCCCACATGGAACAGCAGTTTCATTTTCTCGATCTCGTCAAGGGCGGCAATCCCTTTACCACCGTTGCGCATCTTGAACGTTTCTCGCACCAAGAGAGCGTGGAGTATATCCGGACACATCTTGCCAATGCCCAGGAATACACGACGCCTATTGTGTCGAAAGGAGCGATACGAGCCATCGCCGCCTCTGCGCAAGGCGTTCCTCAGAGACTACGGCGTGTGGGGCGGGAGGTCCTTGTTGAAGGCTACCGGTCGCAGACGCGGCCGGTGCCTCCTCGCCTTGCCCGTCGTGTGACTGCTGCATATGCGGAATATGCGGAGCGTTCCTCGCGTCCGCGTCGTCTCTTGATGGGTGCCGCGAGCGTCTTACTGGTAGCGGCTGGCCTCGTGGCGTATGGACAACGCGGCGCAGTGCGTGACACCTCTTCTCAGGCAAGAGATGTGGCGCCGCACGTGGCAACGGCAGGGAGTCCTCTTGAGCCGGCTCCAGGGCTCCAGCAGGACACCGCCGCACCCGTGGTCCCGGCGGTGATCCAAGAGCCTATCGAGCTTACGTCCGGTGAGATAAGAGATGTGGCGCCGCGTGTGGCAACGGCGGAGAGGCCTCTCGAGTCGGCTCCAGGGCTCCAGCAGGAAACCGGCGCACCCGTGGCCCCGGTGGTGATCCAAGAGCCCGTCGAGGTTGCATCCGAGCCGTTACGTACTGCAGAGGCCGCAGGCACGCCGTTTGACGCGGCTGTATCTTCCCGGGGCCTCCAACCTCCTGCGCCCGTGACTATTCCGAGACTTCCTGGAGCGGTTGATACTCGCGCCAGCGCCGTGCAGCAGGCTGCGTCTTTTGTGCGTCGTACGTTTCCCAACGGCGGGGATTTCAGGCTCAACGTGTGGACAGAGAAGGGCGGAAGGACGGTATACAGTGCAGGGGAACGGTTGATCGTGCACGTTGTGGCCGAGAACACTGCCTATCTCCAGGTCGATTATTACCAAGCCGATGGGGAGGTGGTACATCTGTTGCCCAACCCGCTTGATACAAACCGTGTCGTTGCCGGGCACACGTTCAGCCTCGGACAACCGGAGAGCAGTTTTCAGTTCAGTATCTCGCCCCCTTTTGGTGCCGAGATGCTGGTGGTAATTGCCAGCCAGCGTCCGTTTACTCCGGCGAGGGGTGCCCCGAATGTTGAACCTGCAGATGAATATATGCCTCGTTTGCAGCAGAATCTCCATGCGGCGCGATCCCGCGGCAAGGTCGCCGTTGCCCACCTGGATCTTCTGACGCAAAAGCAATAAGCTACACTGCGTAGAGCTGCTGCTATGCCATCCTTGCGGCGACGGATGGGAGGTAGCATGGACGCATTTGCCTTGGACAGAGGAGGTTTGAGGGTATGTTGTGGCAGACGATGTTCCTGATGCTTCTTGCACTGTCTCTCAGTTCCGGTGCGGTGAGCACTCTGCAGGCGGAGGAGCGCAAAGACCGCATGGATCTCACCGGGCGAGAACATGTGACTACGGAGGAAATCATTACCGGGTTGACCCCGCGGCAGACGCCGACATTCCGCACCAGAGGGGGGGCGATGCGGACCCGAGGCATCGCACCAGCTCTGGCGGCTATTGCGATGACGATTAATTTTGCCTTTGATTCTGCAGAGATCTTGCCGGAAGCGAAGGCCAATCTGGAGAGTTTGGGCCAGGCCCTGCAATCCGAGCGGCTTGCGCCCTATCGTATTCGCATTGAGGGCCACACGGACAGCATAGGGAGCACTGGGTATAATCGGGGCTTGTCGCGCCGCCGTGCCCAAAGTGTAAAGCAGTATCTGACGCGTCACTTTGGTATCCCAGCTGACCGACTTGAGGCGGTTGGCCGCGGTGAGGACGAACCGCTGAGTGAGAATCGTACCAGGCAAGGACGCCAGAAGAATCGTCGGGCAGAATTCGTGAATGTGGGGCAGCAGTAACGCATCGGTCATCCTGCCGCAGCCCACACGGGAGATCACGCCAGCACAACTACTGCGTAGCGCAGTTGCAATGAGTCATGATGTATGCTCACCTTGTCGGCTTTGCTACATACCTGGACATATTGTTTTGCACATTGCGTCGCTGGCGTCTGCACCAGCGACAGCACCGGACGAGATAGGCAATGTACCATTGATGCTGTCCGGTTACTTAGAGGCCTCCGGGCTCATTTCAACTTGTTACGGCTATAGATAAAGACAGAGGACGACACGATGGATTTACGCTTAGCAGGGAAGACGTGTTTGGTGACTGGGGCGAGCCGAGGCATCGGCTATGGTGCGGCGCAAGTCTTGGCTGCTGAGGGAGTCCGTCTGGCCCTCTTGGCGCGGCGCGAAGAACTTTTGCATGAGCTGGCGGATACTATCGCGGCCACGGGCGCCGAACGCCCGGTGGTGATCGGCGCTGACGTGACGACAGAGGACGCGCCGGAGCGGATTCGCAATACGGTGTACAACGCGCTTGGCAGCATCGATATCCTGGTGAATTCGGCCGGTGGCTCCCGTTCCATTCCCTGGGATGCGCCGGAGGAGCGCTGGACGGAAGGGATGACGGTGAACTTCACCGCCTTGCGCCGCTTGACCACGGCGATTGTCCCGACCATGATCGACAATACGTACGGCCGCATTCTCAACATCACCGGCACGTCCGAACCGCGCGGCGTCAATGTGGCGTCGGCTGCGAAAGCGGCCGTGCATGCGTGGTCCAAAGGGTTGTCGCGCGATCTGGGACCGTATGGCATCACGGTGAATTCGCTCTTGCCCGGCCGCATTCACTCCGAGCAAATTGATGCGCGGTTGCACCCGGATCCCGAAGAACAACAGCGTTTTGCCACCGCCAACATCCCGGTAGGCTATTTCGGGGATGCTGAGGATATGGCGTATCTGATCGCGTTTCTCGCGTCTCCGCTGGCGCGGTACATCACTGGCGAAGCTATCTACGTCGATGGCGGTATGCACCGCTTCGCGTTTTAATCCCTTGCAGGGCAATCATTGTCGGGCTGCCGGAGCAAATGCCCCTGAGACTCGTAACGCCGTGCCGGCGCCTTCTCCTACCAGAAAAAATGGCGCCCAAGCGAAGGGGTGAGCGAAGTATGCCGTTGGGCCCTGCGCTTGGCGTAGCAGGGCCAGCATGCCCTGGCGTAGAGCCTCTGCACGCGCCATGGTCGGCTGCTGGGCGTATTGCTGAAAGATGGCGGTCAGCAGGGCTTGAGTGGCGCGATCTTCCACACTCCAATGCGACACCAAAACGGACTGCGCCCCGGCGAAAAAGAAGGCGCGTGCGAGGCCCGATAACCCTTCGCCGCTGTTGTCTGCCGCAGCGGTGTTGCAGGCAGAAAGCACGACCCACTCAGTTTGCGGTAAGTGGAGTTCCAGGATTTCGTCCAAGCTCAGCAGCCCATCGTCGTGTAATGTCACTGCTTGCGGCGGTGTCAGAACCAATGCCGGTTGGGTCAAACTGGTAATCTCCCCACCGATGAGTCCATGCGTGGCAAAATACAGCACTTGCGTCGTGGCCAAGCGTCCTTTGGCGTTCAATGTGCGCAGCATGGACTCCGTTGCCTGCTTGCCGACGTAGAGCGCGTGTTGCGGGTTGACGTGCAGTACCTGAGCCAAACGCTCGAGTTCCTTCCGGGTACCTGGCAAGGAGGGCATGCGTTGGAGCGCTTCGAGGGCTGCACGCGTTCCGGGTTCTGCCAGCATAGTCCCACCGCGTTGAGTGCCAGAGCCTCGCAAGACCGGATCACCAAAACCAATCAGGCGCTGGCTCCCGGTGCCTGGCGTCCCGGGACGCTGCCGCAAGGCGCGTAGTGAGGTTGCCGAGGGCAGGACGGTCACGGCATAGTCCCGGGCGAGCCAGGCAAGGTGGGCATAGGACGTAAGTTGTGGTGCTGTCGACGCCAATGGTCGATCGTCGTGAGCTAACAGTGTCCGATACGCCGCGTCGTTGGCGTTGGTGACCAGAGCACCAAAGGGAAGGGACATGAGGGTGGCGTCCGGGACCACCAGCATGTGGCGCACGCCGTCCAGCGCGGTGCGAATTGGTGCCACGAGCAGTGTATACAGCTCGTGCGCCGCTTCGATGTCAACCGGAGTGAGCTTCCCACGTGCGAATAAGGCGTTTCGCGATTGATCCATGCTCGTCCGCGCGCGATTGACGAGCGTGGCTAAGGTGTCCGGAGCGATAGTGCTGGCATGGTACACCGGCGGGCGGTCCGGTCGCACCAGCCAGGTGAGTAAACGATTCTGCAACAGGAAGAAGCTTATCAGCGCTTCCCCTGGCCGGAGTAACTGACGCACTTCCTGCGTGGTAATAGGCTCAGGCGTCGCCAGTTCCGCGTACTGTGGGAAGGCATGCCGGAGCTGCTTGTCGGCCTCTGCTATCGCTCGATTGAGCCGGCGTTCGTGCTGCTGTCGCCGTTGCAGACGTGCCGCATCACGCCGGGCAATCGGGGTGGCATACAGGGCCGTGAGCGCCTCCCGGACATGCCGGCGTTCTCTACGCAGCCGTTGCACTTGCTGGGCACGCTTGGCCATAGCAGGAGTTGCCGCAGCAGTCCGTATCGCGGCCCGTGCCAAGGCGGCTTGGACCACGCCGCTGCGCAATTGTTCTGCGACTCTAAAGGCACTGATTGCCGTCTGCCGCGGCGAGGAAGTGGCGGGAAGGCCGTGCGCTAGACGTGTCAGGAGCATGAGATAGGCTTGCAAGACAGTGTCGCTTTGGTGTTGTAGATGGCGCACTGTGGCGTCGCCGAGGGCGGCATTTCTGCGCCCTCGGGTCAGTTGCAAGCGTCTGGCCCGTTCGTACAATAGTAAGGCCTCGGTATGCCGGCGCCGGTGAACGAGCACAGTTGCCAGGTTGTGCAAGGCCACAGCAACATCCGGGTGTTCCGGGCCAAGGGTGTTTTCGAGCATCACTAGGGCAGTGCGATAGAGCGGTTCTGCCTGCGTATACTGCTCTTGCGCTTGATGCAGTGTGGCGATGGCGCTCAGGCTGGCAGCGACGTCAGGCTGGCTGCCCCCGAAGATGCGTTCGCGTAAGGACAGGGCGCGTTTGTAGAGATCCATGGCTGTGGTGTATTGCTGTTGATCCCGATGGACGTGGGCGAGCTCGTGCAGCGTCCGTGCGACATCGGGATGTTCCGATCCCAGCGCCTGTTCGCGAAGAGTGAGGGCGCGCTGGTACAGTGGTTTGGCGTCTTGGTAGCGCTTCTGTATGAAGTGCAAATTGGCTAGATTATTGAGGGCCGTGGCGACGTCAGGGTGTTGTGGCCCCAGGGTGTATTCCTTGATCGCTAAGGCGTTTTTATAGAGTGTTTCGGCTTCGTCGTACTGTTTTTGGGCGATGGCGAGCGTTGCCAGATTGTTCATCAGGGTTGCCACGTCGGAATGCTGCCGTCCGTGAGAGCGTTGCAAGAGTCGCAGCGCCTGCCGATAGCGTGTCTCTGCCTTGGCATAGTTCCCGGCTTTGGCGAGCGCGGCGGCTTGCGTATGTAAAAGGTCTGCGGTGGCGTGCCGGGAGTCTTGAGACGGTGCTGACGTCGTCGGCGCCGAGGGGAAACGGACCGCTACATCAGTCGTAGGAACCTGGGGGGCAGGTGTTGTCGAACTACAGGCAGACAAGAGCATCATGCATGCAAAAAGCACGCTGTAGAGGGCTAGATAACGTTTCATGACGTTGCTGCACGTAGCATAGCGTCGGTGGGGTCTCTAGAGACCGATCTTGCCGGCGCATAGAGCTCCTCCGACGCTATGTCTTCCTTCCTCTTCATGTTCATGTGGTGTGATGTGAGATCTGGAGTCCTGCCACTGCGGACTCGACGGCAGTGCCCTTAAAAAAGTCGGGATTCGTGCCGGCAAAGAAGCGCACAGGATTTGCGAAGGTAAAGTCGCGGAAGTCCTCGTCCGTCATGAGCTCTTTTTCCACCATCTCGTAGGCTTCTTCGACGACTTCGCGCATGTCCGTCACGTCCCAGTGCCCGATATCCGAGCTCAGCATGGCGCCGAGGCGTGCACCAAGGGGGTTGAGCTTGGTGTTGAAGGCGACAGCGCTCATGGGGTCATCCGCTTCACAGCCGAAAAAGAAGTTGGGTACGAAACGGTCGCGGATGTCTTCCGGCCGTTGAATAGCGGGGAGGGCAAAGTCGTCGAGGTTGTACGGCTGCCGATCGATCCCGAGCCCGGAGGTGCCGTCAGGCAGTGAGGCGCGAATCTCCGGGAGTTTTTCCTCGACGCGGGCGTCGCCGTATCTGGCGTACAGATCCATCAGGCCGTCGACGTCCATTTCCGCCGGGTTGACATGGCGCAGGGCGTTGACATTGCGTTTTTTCCAGCGCTCAATAATGCCGGCGTAGAGATCCGCTGCCCAGCCGGCGCCGCACTCCAGAAGCCCCAGACGCAGGGCGGGGAAGCGATGGGTGACGCCGCCGAAGAACAGGGATTTGCACAGGAGATTGGCGGCGGCGGCAAAGTGCCCCAGGTGGTTCTGCATAAAGAAGGTGCTGGAGGCATTGGTGGTAAAGCCAAAACCGGCCGAGTGACAGGCCGGCGGCACGCCCAGCTCGATGCACTTGGCCCAGAACGGATCGTAGTCGTAGGCGCT
>CAJIAL010000309.1_pt1 | contig 14014 bp, 15 predicted proteins | sample 9199091 | NCBI WGS metagenome assembly CAJIAL01 (sample SAMEA7708270, study PRJEB35096) | sediment metagenome | biome: marine neritic benthic zone biome [ENVO:01000025]; feature: sediment [ENVO:00002007]; material: shallow marine sediment [ENVO:03000034] sea grass bed [ENVO_01000059] ... | reverse complement strand
GGCGGCGCCTTCGGCGTGGGCTCCGAGCGCGACACTCATCCAATCGACCAGACACATCTTTGCGTGATCCAGAACCTCTGCGGGGATATGACGCTGCGGTGTCGCGGCGATGAAGCGCGCCGTGACCTCGCTGTTGTGTTGCTTCGCAGATGCCATCGTGTTTCCTCCTTGTACGGCGATACGTAGACGCTACGCACCACACGTTACACGATTTGATGTATGAACGGCTCACCCCGCTCCCAGCGCCGCATATTTTCAACGACGATATCCACCAGGCGCTTTTCGTACAGTGACGTCTCTCCACCGGTGTGCGGCGTGATCAACAGGTTCGGCATGTCCCACAGCGGACTGTCAGAGCCGAGAGGTTCGTCGATCGTGACATCGAGGGCAGCGCCGGCAATTTCACCGGCTTGGAGCGCAGCCACCAAGTCGGACTCGACGACGACCGGTCCGCGCGCCACGTTGATCAGATACGCCGACGACCGCATACGCCGGAGCTCATTTGCGCCGATAATGCCGGTCGTTTCCGGTGTCAACGGACAACACAAGACCACGACATCCGCCACGTCAAGCACGTCGCCGAGGCGGTCCGCCGGCCACACCTCATCAGCCGCTCCCTGATACGTTGCCGGATTTCCCTTGGTGCCGATTACATGCATGTCGAGCGCCTTGCCGAAGGTCGCCAGACGATTCCCAATCGCCCCCAGCCCGATAATACCCAGTGTCTTACCGCCGAGTTCATCTTCTCGCGTCGTGGGGTCACTGATCATCGGCCGCCAATGCTTGCGGTGCTGATTGTCCCGCGCCTCCGGCAGCCGCCGGGTCATGGCCAGTATGAGAGCGAGGGCATGCTCACTCACCGCCAGAGCGTTGACTCCCACCGCATTGGTGAGACGAATGCCCCGACGTTGCAACTCATCCAGCGGAAACTGGTTATGCCCCACGCCAATCGCCTGAATCCACTTGAGCCGCGCGGCGTTTTCCAACAGCGAGTCGTCCCACGCGCCCGACACCATGAGCACATCGATTGTCGCCATGCGAGGCTGCATCGCCTCTGTGCTGTATTCCTGAAACACCGTGACCTCCGGCAACCGCTCCCGGATGACGGGTTCGATCTGATACGCCGAATGACAGACGCCTATCGTTATATCCTGGGCACGCACTGTTTCCACCGTTGTCTCTCTCCTCCTCACTGGAAACTAGAACTTCTCGTTGACTCGGACCTCCATAATAGCGCTCTCACCCCCGACGTGCTACCATGCTGCCGTTTCACAATACACCGCGGTTTGCACGTAGTGCTATGGAGGAGGATAGGAGCATGACACAGTACGTATACGCAGGCGCAGGACACTGGACTTCCGCAGGCGATGCCGCCCATTCCGGCGGCTTGGTTCGCCAAGTCGTGGGAGATCGCGAATGGCAAGTGCTCAGCGGCGGTCTACCGGCACAAGCCGAGGTACGGGCAATCGCTATTCACCCCGACAATCCCCAGATCGTGTATGCCGGCACCCAACACGGCCCGTACCGCAGTACGGATGGCGGCGACCATTGGGAGCAGCTGGATTTTCCGGACAGCGGCATGATCGTCTGGTCCCTCATCTTTCACCCACAGAATCCGCAGATCATGTATCTCGGCACGGGACCGGCGGCGGTCTATCGCAGCGACAACGGCGGTGACAGCTGGCAGCGGCTTTCCATCATCGAAACCGCCGGCGCAGTGAACATGGGTTTCCCCATGCGGGTGATCCGCATGGCTGCCGATCCGAGTAATCCGGATGAAATCTACGCCGGGCTGGAAGTCGGCGGTATTATCCGCAGTCAGGACGGGGGCAACACCTGGACCGACTGCACCACAGACCTTCTGAAACTTGCCGAAAAACCTCATCTCAAAAGCCGCATCGGTAGCGACACCGATATCGAAGGCATGATGGACACGCATGCCGTCAGTCTCACAACGGCGCGGCCGGGCGCGGTCTTTCTCGCCACACGTATGGGCTTATTCCTCAGCCCTGACCACGGAGAAACCTGGGAAGATATGGAAGTCGGACGCTTCTCACCCCTCACCTACGCCCGTGACGTGCAAGTGGCCCCGCAAGATCCGCAGACGCTCTATGCAGCGCTGAGTCCTGCAGCACGGAGCAGAGACGGCTCGCTCTATCGCAGTCAGGACGTCGGGCAGACGTGGCAACGCTTTGATCACGATGTGTCGCCGCACAGCACTATGATGTCCGTGGCTCTCAGCCGTCAGGATGCCAACGTGGTGTACTGCGCGACCCGAGGCGGTCAGGTATTTGGCACACAAGATGGCGGCGGTACCTGGACGGAAACCGCGCTGCCGACAGGCCTGCAAGATATCTACGCCGTAGCCTGCGTGTAGTCGAGAGGAGCAGGGAATGGCCAACAGACTGGAGGGGAAAATCGCCCTGATTACCGGTGGCGCCAGCGGACAGGGCAGGGCGGCTGCGATACGTTTCGCTGCGGAAGGCGCCACCATCGTGCTCAGTGACGTCAATGAAGACGGCGGCACCCAAACCATGCATATGGTGCAGGAGAACGGCGGCGAAGCGCTGTTTGTCGCCGCCGACGTCTCTATGGAGTCGCACGCCGCGGAGATGGTGCAAGCCGCCTTGCGTCAATACGGCGCGCTGCACATTCTCTACAACAACGCGGGAATTGTCGGGCACGATGTCGATACCGACGTGACTCGACTCAGTGTCGACGTCTGGGATCGTATCCTGAACATCAATTTGCGCGGCATCTTTCTCGGCAGTAAATACGGCGTGCCGGCACTGATCGAATCCGGTGGCGGCTCGGTCATCAACACCGCATCGATTGCCGGGTTGATTGGGAGTCCCTTTGCCGGCCACGCCTACACGGCCAGCAAAGGCGGAGTCATTGCCCTGACGCGGGCTATGGCTATGGCCTACGCCGGCCAAGGCGTGCGGGTGAACGCCATTTGCCCTGGCGGTGTCGATACACCGATGGTGGCAAGCCTGCAGGAACGGCAGGGCATGCAGGAACAATTTGCGGCAGCCCACCCCATCGGTCGACTCGGGACGGCAGATGACATTGCGTCGATGGCCATCTATTTGGCTTCCGACGAATCCTCCTGGGTGACCGGCTCGATTTTCACCATCGACGGCGGTCGCACAGCTATGTAAGCCGTGATGTGGATTGGGACTTGAGAGGAGGCGTCTGTGGACGCCGATCTGCCGGCTCTCAAGTCTCGGCCCGCGTCCACGCGGAGTGCGCGGAGGTGGGGCGAACTTGGGTTACGCAACGACCATTTTGTCCTGGATATACGACCGGACCTGGTCGAGCCCGATCCGTTCCTGCTCCGTGGTATCGCGGTCGCGGATGGTCACTTGCTGGTCTTCGAGGGTTTGCACGTCGATGGTGATACAAAACGGCGTGCCGACTTCATCCTGGCGGGCATACAGTTTGCCGATGGCGCCGGTGTCATTGTAATCGGCGGGGAAAAAGCGGCGCAGATCAGCGTACAGGTTCTTGGCGGTTTCTACGACGTCCGGCCGGTTGCGTAGCAGCGGCAGAATCGCGACTTTGACCGGGGCCAAAGCCGGGTGCAAACGGAGCACCACGCGTTTGCGCTCGCGGATTTCTTCCTCGCGGTACGCATCGACTAAGAATGCCAGCGTGGCGCGATCGGCGCCTGCTGCTGGCTCGACGACGTAGGGCACGTAGCGCTGCCGTGCCTTGTCATCGAAGTAATTCAGTTTTCTGCCGCTGGCTTGCTCGTGCGCTTTGAGATCGTAATCGCCCCGGTGGGCAATGCCTTCAAGCTCCGACCAGCCGATGGGGAAGTGGTATTCGACGTCGTAACAGGCTTTGGCATAATGGGCGAGTTCGTCGCCACCATGCTGGCGCAACCGTAGATTCTCGGCGCGGATACCATGACGCAAGTACCATTGATGGCGTTCGTTGACCCAGTAGTCGAACCATTCATCGGCCGTGCTCGGCTCGACAAAAAACTCCATCTCCATCTGCTCGAATTCGCGTGTACGATAGGTGAAATTGCCCGGCGTGATTTCGTTCCGAAAACTTTTGCCGATTTGCGCGATACCAAACGGGATTTTCCGCCGGCGGGATTCGAGCACATTGGCGAAATTTACAAAAATACCCTGGGCGGTTTCCGGACGCAGGTAGGCCAGTGCCGCATCGTCTTCCACCGGGCCGAGAAAGGTTTTGAACATGAGATTGAATTGGCGTGCTTCGGTGAGCTCGCCGCCACATTCCGGGCAACCAGGGGTGTCGACGTGATCGGCACGGAAGCGTTTTTTGCACACTTTGCAGTCGACCAGGGGGTCGGTAAAGCCGGCGACGTGGCCGGAGGCTTCCCACACTTTAGGGTGCATGAGAATGGCGGCGTCCAGTCCTTCCATGTCGTCGCGGGCGTAGACCATGTCTTGCCACCAGGCGCGTTTGACGTTATTTTTCAGTTCGACGCCCAGCGGGCCGTAGTCCCAGGTACTCCCGAGACCACCGTAAATTTCACTACTTTGAAAAATAAAACCCCGTCGCTTGCAGAGCGAGACAATCGTTTCCATGTCTACCGTCATGTGGCCATTCCTCACCTGACTAAATTCCCGTGATCCGAATGAAAAACCGGGCGTTGTTTTCCCAACGCTTCCCGCCGGGAAAACGGTCGTGCGGTACTTGTCGAAGGAATACCCCGTGTCGAAACGCGGCGTTGCTGCTACAGTACAGTGTAGCAGCACTATAACAACTCCGTATATAAACGTCTACTTGTCCAAGGTGTAGCATGGCACGACCACGTTTGGTATTACGCAAAGGGCGCGAAAAGCGCCAGCTGATGGGGCACCCTTGGGTGTACGAAGGCGAAATCGCGACGGTCAAGGGCAAACCCGCTGACGGGGAGGTGGTGGACTGTCATGCCATACGCGGTGGGTTTCTAGGGCGTGGCTATTTTAATAGTCGCTCGAAGATTCGGGTCCGTATAGTGACACGCGATGCGAAAGAAGATGTCGATGATGCCTTTCTGCGTCGGCGCCTGGAGCGGGCTATTGCGCGGCGCCGGCGACTCTATCCCGACGCCACCAGCCTGCGATTGGTACATGCCGAAGGTGATGGCCTGCCCGGCCTCACGGTCGACCGCTACGAAGACGTCTTGGTGATGCAATGTGCCTCGTTGGCGATGGATCAGCGCCAGGAGGTCCTGACAAAGTTTTTACGGGAACTGACGGGGCTCGAACGTCTGTACCTCCGCAATGATATGGCTGTCCGGCGCAACGACGGTTTAGAGCTGGGGCAACAATTTCTCTCCGAACCGTTTCCGACGCAGTTCTCGGTGACGGAGCACGGGCTGACGTTTGAGGTTGATATCACCACGGGGCATAAGACAGGATTCTATCTGGATCAGATGGATAACCATCTGGCTTGCCGCGCTTTGGTTCCTACAGGGGGGGCGGTGCTGGACGCCTTCTGCTATACGGGGGCGTTTGCCTTACATGCCGCCGCGGCCGGGGCTACCACTGTCCTCGGACTCGATAGCTCGGACGTGGCTTTAGCTGGCGCCCAGCGCAATGCGGAACAGAATCAACTCAATGAGCGCTGCCGCTTCGAGCCGGGCAATGTGTTTGACGGCCTGCGTCAGCTAGAAAAAGCCGGGCAGCAGTTCGACATGGTGGTGCTTGATCCTCCGTCGTTTACGCGCAACCGCGATGCCGTATCTAAAGCTATGGCAGGGTACAAGGAAATTAATTTACGTGCCCTCAAGCTGTTGCGTCCAGGTGGCATCCTCCTGACGTTCTCCTGTTCGTATTATATTGATCGTGCTGGCTTCGAGACCATGTTGCAAGGTGCGGCAGGCGATGCGAAAAAGCAGGTCATCGTGCGGCAACGCCTGGGGCAGGCGGCGCATCACCCGGAGGTGCTGACAGTGCCGGAGACGGGATACCTGAAGGGCATTGCGGTCGAAGTCTGGCCGGCATGAGAGCGCGTCAAATAAGTCCTGCTAAGGCCCAAGCCCGAGCGAAAGTGGGCCTCCCAAGGCGCCCGAAGCAGCCTTACCCGTGCGGTAAGGCGATGCAGGGGAACGCCGGTGCGCGATGCCGACAGCGCCCGGGCCATCGACGTGGAGTTTCGGGGCGATACTGGCGAGTTATCGTCCGGCACAAAGGGCGGCCCAGGTGCATCTGACAGAGGCGGTGCAGTATGAGTAAGTGGCTGCGATACGTGGTGCTGGGGCTCGGGGTGTTGGTGTTGTGCATTGGCGTTAGCCCCGCTGCCCTCCTCGGCTTCAAGCAAGCGGTGCCCGGCTATACCTTGACATTTCCGGCCGATCGCGCCGCACATCCGGCGTATCAGACGGAGTGGTGGTACTATACCGGCCACATGCGGACCAAAACGGGGAAAACGTATGGCTATCAACTGACGTTTTTTCGCTACCGTCTCGATAGCAGTGGCTTAACGTTGAAACCGTCCAAATGGTTTGCCGATCATGTCTATATGGCGCATATGGCCATCACCGATGAAGCCGGTAAGCGGTTTGTCTACGGGGAAAAGCGTAACCGCGCCGCGTTGGGTGTCGCCGGAGCCTCGACAAAACGTTATCACGTCTGGAACGAGGACTGGGTGGCCGAGCGCCTCGGCTTGGTGCATCATCTCCAGGGTGAGATTCCCGGCGTCAAGCTCAACCTGATTCTGACGCCGCTGAAACCGCCGGTGTTACACGGGGACGAGGGGCTGAGCCAGAAGGGTGAAGGCCGAGGGCACGCGTCGTATTACTACTCCTATACCCGTATGAAAACTGAGGGGGTGTTGCACATCGCCGACGAGGTGTTCGACGTCGAGGGACTCAGTTGGATGGACCACGAATTCGGCAGCACGCAGCTGCGCGAGGAGCAAGTCGGCTGGGATTGGTTCAGCATACAGTTGGCCAATGGCTCGGAGCTGATGCTGTATCATATCCGGCATCGGGATGGCAGCAGTGATCCGTACTCCAGCGGCACGCTGGTGCAGCCCGACGGCAGCAGTGTGCACATACAGAGAGATGATATACAGATACAAAGCCAGTCGCAGTGGAAGAGCCCGCAAAGCGGTGCTGTCTACCCGCAAGGCTGGACGATTCAGGTGTCAAAGGTCAAGCTGACATTGCACCTTGAGCCGACGATGGCGGCGCAGGAGTTGATCACGAATGACAGCACCCGCGTCACCTACTGGGAAGGCAGTGTCCGCGTGCGCGGGACCGTACAAGGAACCGAGACGGATGGTGTCGGGTATGTCGAAATGACCGGCTATGCCCGCCGGGTGAATTTATAATTACTGCGTAGCGCAGTTGAAGTGAGTCATGGAGGAGCGACGGTGAGTCCAACTGCCCACGATACAACCATCGACGTGAACGGGGTGCGGTTGCATTACCGGCAATGGGAAAATGCCGGTGCCCGTCCGCTGCTCTTGCTGCATGCCAGCGGCTGCCATGCCCATTGGTGGGACGACGTCGGGCCGGCACTGGCGGACACATACGATGTCATTGCCCTTGATTTACGCGGCCACGGCGACAGCAGTCACCCCGAACCGCCGGATTACCGTTTCGAGGCCTACGTGGCTGACATAGCCACACTCGTGGCCGTGCTCGGTTGGCGCGATTTCGACTTGGTCGGCCACTCCATGGGCGGCTATATCGCGCTCTCGTACGCCAGTACGCAGCCGTTTGCCCTGCGCGCTGTCGTCGCCGCGGATATGCTGTGTGAAGTCGATGGCGAAACGCTGGAACGCATGCGCCAGGCCAGCTCTCGACCACAACCCACATTCGCTACGTTCGACGAAGCTGTCGAACGCTTTCGCTTGCAACCGCCCCAGACCACGGCTGCTTCGGAAGTGATTCAGGCGCTGGCGCGTGAGGCTGTCTGTGAGACGGACGACGGCCAGTGGACGTTTAAGTTTGACCGCCGCACGATGGATCTTCCCGTCGTACGCGCGTGGGACCTCCTACCGCAGATCACTTGCCCGGTTCTTGTGGTGCGCGGCGAGCTCAGCCCACTCATGCCGCCGGAAACCGCCGAGCGCCTGGCGCAGGGCCTGGCTCACGGCGAGTGGGCAACAGTACCGGGGGCATATCACAACCTCATGTTGGATAACTGTGAGGGGTTTGTGCAGGCAGTGCGGGAGTTTTTCGGGCGTGTGACCGATGACCGGGTGTCATGACCGCGAAGAAACTCAGAGCTGGTCTGTTACGCCGTGATAATTCGTACGGTCTTGTCCTCTATCTAGCATGATGCTATCATTTCGCTATCATTGTATTTGTGACGAAAGGAGAAAGCGTCATGGCACAAGTGTTGGTGCGAGGCCTGGATGATGCCGTGATCGAGAAATTGAAGCTGCGAGCCGCCAAGAACGGCAGATCATTACAAGCCGAACTCAAAGCAATTTTGGAAGCAGAGTCCCAACAGGTAGACAAAGCCGCGGCGCGAGAGCTGGCGGCACGCATTCGCCGTAGCATTACTATACGCCCCCAGACCGATAGCGGGATATTGCAGGCCGAGGATCGCCAGCGGTGACGCTACATGTTGTTGATGCAAGCGTGGCGATCAAGTGGTTTGTTGAGGAGGTTCATGCGGAAGCTGCGCGCTATTTACTGGGGGATGAGTACGAGCTCCTCGCACCGGACCTGTTATGGCCGGAGTTCGGCAATATCCTATGGAAGAAGGTTCGGCGCGGCGAACTCCTCGCTGAGGAAGCGCGTCGTATTCGGTCAGGATTGGAGCAACAACTGCTGCGGTATTTCTCATCCGACCTACTCCTCGATCCGGCCCTGGAAATCGCCCTGGAAACCGGTCGTACCGTCTATGACAGCTATTATCTGGCATTGGCGTTGCTCACGGACTGTCAACTCGTCACGGCCGACCAGCGATTCTTCAATGCACTTGAGAGAAGCGAGTATGCTGCGTCTCTGCTGTGGGTTGATGCAGTGCACCGCCGCTAGCAGGGTATTGCTATGTACTGTTCAGGCCCGCCATGCACAAGATGGCATCGATATCCATATGAGCTTCACAGGCATCGGCGAGCCGATTGATACCTTCTTCTTGTAGGGCCCGGTAGTCACGTACCTTGACCTGCGGCAGGCCGGCCCAACGTAGCAGGGCAACACAGGCCGTTGGTTCCTCGAAAATGCCATGCAGATACGTGCCGAGCACCTGGCCATCTGTGGAGAGAGCTCCGTCGGTCCGAGTAGCCCAGCCCGGGGCTTGTCCCGGCCGGGCCTTCGAGTCCTGCCGGGTCGCTGACACTGGTGCCCAGCATCTGCAAGCCCCCGCAAATCCCTCGCATCGCGCAAGTGCTTGTATGAGTCGAGCACCGCGTGCAGCGCCGTGCTTTTGTAGGTGTGATAGTCCTGTGCCTCCATGTCCGCCAGCGCCCGCCCCTGCACGATCACTTGCGCGCCGATATCGGTGTTGGGCTTGAGCAGAATCGGATTCATGTGCACCGTCGGCTCCAGACCACACGCCTGGGCTTGCACCGCCTGGGCTCGGCCGATTTCCCCGCCATCGGCGGTGACGGCACTGTTGAGTGCCATATTCTGCGGTTTAAACGGCGCCACGCGAATGCCGCGCCGTTGCAGGACACGGCATAATCCGGTCACCAAGGCACTCTTGCCGGCATCAGACGTCGTCCCCTGCACCATTAACGTCCGCGCCGTGGCATGAGCATCCATGGCGCGTGTCTTGTGGCTGGCATTCGGCGGTTGTAAGCCGGGTTGGAAGCCTGGAAAAACATGATGGTCCACGACATACACTCCCTTGTAACAGCGTTCTGTGGAGAATAGACAGCCCTGGAGGGCTTTGCAAGGCAGAGAGGTGGAGAGCGCGGCAGCCCCGTGCTACAGTGATGCACGCTGTCCGCTATGCATGGAAAAGAGGAGCCCGTTGCTATGAACCGACAGATCGAGGAGCGCAAACAGCCGCAGACTGATCAGGCCTTTGCGGCCCCGTCGCTGTATGGTATGCACCGCGAGCACACCTATGCCGGGGCGCTCAGCTTTCTGCGCCGCCGTTATACCAAAGACCTGACCGGAGTGGATATTGCCGTGGTCGGCGTGCCCTACGACCTTGCCACGACGAATCGCCCCGGCGCCCGCTTGGGACCGGCCGGTATTCGCGCCGCCTCGGCGCAGGTTGCCAACCTCACCCCCTGGCCCTGGGGCTTCGATCCCACCGAGCGCTTGGCCATTATCGACTACGGCGATTTCCGCTTCGACTACGGTCAACCGCACGGTGTACCCGACGAGATCACTGCCCAAGCCGAGGCCATTATCACCCAAGGCGTATCCCTACTCGCCATGGGCGGCGATCACTTCGTGTCGCTGCCGCTCATCCGTGCCTATGCCAAACATCACGGCCCCCTCGCCTTGGTCCACTTCGACGCCCATTCCGACACCTGGCCCGACGAATCCGGCCGGATCAGCCACGGCACCATGTTCTTCCACGCCGTACACGAAGGCTTGATTGATCCAACGTGTTCCGTGCAAGTGGGTATCCGGACCTATAATGCCGATCCCCTCGGCATCACCTGGCTCGACACCGATTGGGTGCACGAACACGGCACCCGGGCGACGCTTGCCGAGATCAAGCGTATTGTCGGTACCCGCAAGGCCTATCTCACCTTCGACATCGATTGCCTCGATCCCAGCTTCGCCCCCGGTACCGGGACTCCGGTCGTCGGCGGACTCACCACCCAGCAGGCCCGGGCTTTGGTGCGGGGATTGGACGGCATTGATTTCGTCGGTATGGACCTGGTGGAGGTGGCGCCGCCATTCGACGTGGCCGAGGTGACGGCCTTGGCTGGTGCGACGTTGATGGTGGAGTATCTGTGCATGCGGGCAAAGGATATGCCGGTCCGGACATAGAGGAAGTGAGAAATATCGTCCCTGCGAGGTCACATCTCTGTGGGGTCAAAGCGTTTCCATAACGCGCCGGCTACCCGGCGCGAAAATTGATGGGGTCGGAGTCGTTGAGTCGGCTCACAAGAGGTGACTGACAGACACAGCGATATCGGAAAACGCCAGCGGAGTAATTGTCCCGTGGCTCAATGTCTGCTCAAACTGATACGTCCCGTTGACCGGATGACGAAAGATCACCACGGTCATATCCTGGAGGTTCACAACCCAATACTCCGAGATACCTGCATTGGCATAGAGCCGCTTCTTCTCGTCTAAATCCTTACTCAAACTTGTGTTGGAATACTCCACGACCCAGAAGATATTCTCAGGGTAGGGATGATGCTGGCGATACTCCCGCCCCAACCGCTCGACGATGGCTAAGTCAGGCTCCGGTTCCGAACTGACGGTGGACAACGTAATAGGCTTTGCCGGACGCACCTGGGCACGGTCCCCTAGCAACCGCATCAGATACTCTCCGGCCTCCACGCTGGCTGACGCATGAGGTTCACCTTCAGGAGACATTTCGATAATTTCCCCCTCGAGTAACTCCACTGGACGACCGTCGAGAATCCCTGCGTCAATCATGCGGTGATAGTCGTCCACTGTCCATTTTGCCGTTGTCAGGGTCATGGATTTTCCCCTCTCCAGCGACCGTTCCAGCTATTCCACCAATCCTAACCGAACAGCAATGGAAAGGAAAAGCCATTTTTCACCTGATGCTTCCACAGGGCCAACACTGACGAACCCCAACTCCACCAGTTTTGAGGGCGACATGAATCAAAAGGGTCAGACTCGTTTGATTTCACTGCGACTCCAGTTTGTATCCAGAGGCGAAGCGATTCCCGGCCTGATGCGGTGTTTCTTTCCCCACCCGTGATACGTTCCAAGCTTTAGCCCTCGAGCGCTGCTGCGATAATTGCCTTGACCTCATGCAGCGAGGGCAACACCGCGTGTGCAAATGCCGCCACCTCATCGCTCGGTTCCTTCAAGTCGGGGACGAGAATCGGCGTCATACCGGCGGCGTGGGCGGCTTGGATGCCATAGCCCGAGTCTTCCAGCACTACACACGCCTCAGGAGGCACCCCCAAGCGTTCGGCCGTAAGCAGGAAGAGGTCGGGGGCGGGTTTCCCATGGGCGACTTCATCACCGCCGCAGAGCAGGGAAAAATAGCGGGCGAGGCCAGTGCGTTCGAGACGGTGCCAGGCTTCGTCTTGGGCGGTGGAGGTGGCGACGGCCCGTGGCACCTCCATCTCGGCAAGGAACGTCAGCAAGGCCTCGGCGCCGGGGCGAGTGGGCAGGCCGTGTTGGGCAATGTGTTCTTCCCCGTACTGCAAGCGTAGTGCTCTGGCTTCGTGAAAGGGAAAGTCGGCGCCTAAGAGGTCGCTGAATATGCGCTCGGCATCACGCACATTACGGCCAACGACCTGGATATAGATGTCATGCGAAATGTCGTAGCCGTGTGCTTTACCTGCCCGCAGCCAGGCGTCGCGCGCGATGCGCTCGCTATCGAGTAACAGGCCGTCCATATCACAAATGACGGCACGAAATGGAGGAAGGGGGGGCATCACGACGCTCCTCTCGAGAGATTGCTTGCTAGAGTTCGAAGGCAAGCTCGGTTACTATACCAACACACAAGACTGTAGCACATCCCGGCCGCCTGCATTGGCGTGTACGTGATGACTGAAAATGCGGCTGGCCGCCCGACACACGGCGGGATCGTGCCAAGCAAGGGCAGGAAGGACCGGTGCCGCACTCGTCCGGGACATACGCCCCGGGCTCGTAAGGAGGCTTACATATGCGCTTTGGAGCGTTCTGGCAGACGCCGGGTTACGAGGGCTCGTCCGTGGCGCGTCGGCATTGGGAAACTATTGAAGAAATTGTGCTGGCCGAGCAGCTGGGATTCGACAGTGCCTGGCTTGCGGAGTCGGTGTTCTATCCGACGCGGCCGATGTCCAATCCGCTCATGGTGGCCATTGCGGCAGGGCAGCGGACGCAGCGTATTCGGTTTGGGACGCTGGCGACCCAAACGCCGTTGCATCATCCGTTTCACCTGGCGACGCAGAGCGCCACCTGCGACATCCTCACGCAGGGACGGCTCGATCTCTGTTTCGGCGGCCGTTGGGGCGCCCGGACTGGCCGTTTCTTCGGTCACCCGGACGGTATTAGTAACGAGGAAAACCGGGAAAGGGTGGCGGAGGCGATGGCGCTGGTCAAACTCGCCTGGACGCAGGAGCGCGTCGATTTCGCGGGAAAATACTGGAGCGCGGAGAATCTGCCAGTGTTGCCGCAACCCGTCCAGCAGCCGCATCCGCCGATTTTCCTGGCGGCGAACAGCAATGATACCTTTGCTTACGCGGCGCGGCAGGGCGCGGGCGTGATCGGTACCACGCTCAGTCAGCCGCCGCCCCGCATCGGCCAGCGTCTGGCAGAGTACGAAGCGGCGAAGCCGGCGCAGGGCATGACACAGCCGCAGCCAGCGTACGTTATGGTGTCGTTCTTCGTCGCCAATACGCGTCAGGAGGCGCATGCGCTGACGCAGGAAAATTGGCGCGAGACCGACACCGCCGATGGTATTGCGTTTATGCAGAGCCTCGGTATTGATCCCTCGCAACCGGATTTTGCCACCGGGGCGACGGGATGGATGACGTGGGATTTTGCCAAGGCAAAAACGGTGTGTATCTACGATGAGCCGGCGGCGTGCGTGGCGCGTTTGCAGGAACTCCAAGCGCAGGCGCCGACGATAGCGCAATGCATTTTGGAGTTCAACCGGCGTGGTCGCATTCCCAGTGAGCGGGTACGGGAATCGATGCGTTTGTTTGCCGACAAGGTGATGCCAGCGCTGTCTACATGATTGATGTTCGTGCCTCGCAGCCTCCGCGCTTGAGGATCGCGGTCGAAGCCGATACAATTCGACGGTATGGACACCTTTCAGCTTGTTTCCGACTTCGCCCCGGCGGGTGACCAGCCGCAGGCTATTGACGAACTGGTGCGTGGTGTCGAGGAAGGCATCGCGCATCAGGCGCTCCTCGGCGTCACCGGTTCGGGCAAGACCTACACCATGGCCTCGGTGGTTGCACGGGTGCAGAAACCCACGCTCGT
>CAJIAL010000158.1_pt1 | contig 14063 bp, 10 predicted proteins | sample 9199091 | NCBI WGS metagenome assembly CAJIAL01 (sample SAMEA7708270, study PRJEB35096) | sediment metagenome | biome: marine neritic benthic zone biome [ENVO:01000025]; feature: sediment [ENVO:00002007]; material: shallow marine sediment [ENVO:03000034] sea grass bed [ENVO_01000059] ... | reverse complement strand
GGTGGATTGTTACACTACGGACAGGGCAAGTGGTATCCAGACGAGAGCTTGCCGCGTTGGGCCTTGGCCTGTTATTGGCGTACAGATGGGGTGCCGCTGTGGCACGACGACACGCTCATTGCCGATGAAAACGTCACGTATGGCCACACGGCGCGTGATGCGCACGCGTTTCTCACGGCCCTGGCGGACCGCCTTGAGGTTGACCAACGGTTCGTCCTGCCAGCCTATGAGGACGTCTGGCAGTTACTGGATCAGGAGCGGCGCTTACCGGTAAATCTCGACCCATTCCAGGCGAATCTTGACGATCCGGAAGAGCGCCAGCGGCTTGTGCGTGCTTTGGAACATGGATTAGGCGAGGTGACCGGCTATGTTTTGCCGCTTGAACGCCGACGGTTTAGCCCGGCGCGTTGGGTCACCGGCCCCTGGGAGTTCCGCACCAGCGCGCTTTTTCTGTATTCCGGCGATTCGCCACTCGGGTTGCGCTTGCCGCTCGATACGCTACCTTGGATCGAACCAGAGGACTCCCCTCACATCGAGCCAGCGGATCCGTTTGCCCCGCGGGCTCCCTTACCACCAGGGTCACATGCCCGACCGCAGCGTCATCTCACCGATGCCGTCGCGGCACATGCACGCTCGACGGTTATGGAGCAGCGCCTGGACGAAAGCTCTGCGGAAACCAATGGACAACGGAACGAAATGGCGCCACGGACGATCGTGGGGGCAAAAGGGCGGGTTGCCGACGATATTCGTACGGCGCTGTGCGTGGAGCCGCGTCAGGGCCGTCTGTATGTTTTCATCCCGCCAATGCGTGAGTTGGAAGACTATCTCGACCTCGTGTCGGCTCTCGAAGCAACGGCGAAACAGCTGCAAACGCCGATCGTGATCGAGGGCTATGAACCACCAATCGATCACCGTATCCGGCAGCTCAAAGTGACGCCTGACCCCGGAGTAATAGAGGTCAATGTACCGCCGGCCCATTCCTGGACGGAATTGGTGACCAACACCACCGGGTTATACGAAGAAGCCCGCCAGACCCGCTTGGGGACGGAAAAATTCATGTTAGACGGGAAACATACCGGCACCGGAGGCGGTAACCATGTCACGTTAGGTGGTCCGACACCTGCAGACAGCCCGATACTGCGTCGCCCGGATCTGTTGCGCAGCCTGGTGGCATACTGGAATAACCATCCAGCCTTGTCGTATCTCTTTTCGGGAGTCTTTATTGGCCCGACGAGTCAGGCCCCACGGGTCGACGAAGGCCGCCATGACAACTTGTATGAGCTTGAGATTGCCTTCCAGCAGATGCCCGGGCCAGAGGAGGCGTGCCCGCTCTGGCTGGTGGATCGCCTGTTGCGCCACTTGCTGGTGGATGTCACCGGTAATACGCATCGCGCCGAATTCTGCATTGACAAATTGTACGCCCCTGAGAGTAGCAGCGGCCGGCTGGGCCTGGTAGAATTACGGGCGTTTGAGATGCCGCCGCATGCCCGCATGAGCCTGACCCAACAGTTGTTAGTGCGGGCCCTGATTGCCCGATTTTGGACCACACCCTATACGCAGGCGCTGGTGCACTGGGGCACGGCGCTGCATGACCGCTTTATGCTGCCGCATGTGGTGGCAGCGGATTTTGCGCACGTGCTGGCGGACTTGCAGGAAGCCGGTTATGCGTTCAACATGGAGTGGTTTGCGCCGCATTTCGAATTTCGTTTCCCCTTCTACGGGCGCGTGACGCACGCCGACATGACACTTGAGCTACGCGCCGCTATCGAACCGTGGAATGTTTTAGGCGAAGAGCCTGGCACCGCTGGGACGGTGCGTTTTGTCGATTCGTCTGTCGAACGCTTGCAGGTTACAGTGACCGGGATGACTGAGACACGCTATGTCGTCACATGCAATGGACGGCGGCTCCCATTCCACGCGACAGGAACGGTGCACGAGTGTGTCGCCGGGGTGCGCTACCGCGCGTGGCAACCCCCGTCGTGTTTGCATCCAACGATTCCCGTCCACACGCCGCTGGTCTTCGATATTATCGATACATGGAACACACGTTCCATTGGCGGATGTGTCTATCACGTTGAGCATCCAGGCGGGCGCAATCCTGACACCTTTCCGGTCAATGCGAACGAAGCCGAAAGCCGGCGTGTGGCGCGCTTTTTCCCCTTTGGCCATACGCCAGGGCCTCGAGAGGTGCCGCCGGAAGAGACGAATCCGCACTTTCCCTATACGCTTGATCTGCGTCGTCATCATCCCAAGCTGTCCACTATCACGAACCTCTCGTTATGACACCATCCTCTATGACACCAGACGCCTCGCAAACCATGTCGACGGCTCGTCGCCGCTTATTCGAGACCTATAGTGTTCCGTGCCAGGCCTATGATGAGGTGTTTACCGCCTCGGGCATGCCACGGCCGCAGTGGGCAAACGTGGTGCCATTCCTGGATACCTTAGGCTCCGAGGGGCTTGCCCGACGCTGGGAACAAGCCCATCGCATGATTCACGAGAATGGCGTGACGTACAACGTCTACGGGGATCCACAAGGTATGGAGCGCCCGTGGCAGTTGGATGCGATTCCGTGGGTTATTTCGTCGGAGGAATGGGAGGGCATCGAAGGCGCGCTCATCCAGCGAGCTCGACTTCTCAACGCCGTGCTGGCGGATGTGTATGGTCCACAGCAGCTCATGGAGCAGGGATTCCTTCCCCCAGAGCTGGTGTTTGCCCATCAAGGGTTTATCCGGCCTTGTCACGGCGTGGACATTCCTCATACCTGTTACCTGCACTTCTATGCGGCGGATCTGGCACGCACGCCAGACGGTCAGTGGTGGGTACTGGCGGACCGGGCTCAAAGCCCGGCGGGAGCGGGTTACGCCCTAGAGAATCGGTTGATTTTATCGAGTGTGCTGTCCGATCTCGTCCGCGAGTGTCATGTGCAGCGCCTGGCATCATTTTTTTTGACGCTGCAGCAGAGTTTAATCGACATGGCGCCACGTCATCGTGACAATCCCCGTATTGTCCTCTTGACACCAGGTCCGTATAACGAAACGTACTTCGAGCACGCCTACTTGGCGCGCTATCTGGGCTATACTCTCGCCGAAGGTGCCGACCTCACCGTCCGTGATCAGGCCGTGTATCTCAAGACACTGGCTGGTTTGCAACCGGTCGATGTCATTCTGCGACGCTTGGATGACAGCTTTTGTGACCCGTTGGAAATGAATCGAAACTCGCTTTTGGGCACAGCCGGCTTGGTCCAAGCGGTCCGAGCCGGCAATGTGGCCATCGCCAACGCACTCGGCAGCGGTTGGCTAGAAAGCCCGGCGCTGATGCCATTACTCCCAGCCCTTTGCCGCCATATGCTCGGAGAAGAACTGGCCTTGCCCTCTGTGCCGACGTGGTGGTGCGGAGAAGACGAGGCGCTGGCATACGTATTAGATCATCTGGACTCGCTTATGCTCACGCCAGTCTTGTCGCCTCATGCACGTGAGGTGACGTTTGGGGCCCGGCTCAGTCAGACGGAGCGTGCGCAATGTGCCGATCGGGTGCGAGCTCATCCGTACCGTTATGCGGCGCAAGAGCCAATGATCCTGTCGCATTTGCCGGTATGGGACGGCCAGTGTATGCAGTCGCAGCAGACCGTGTTGCGGGTGTATCTTGTGGCCACCCACGATGGCTACGCCGTGATGCCAGGGGGATTAACCCGCGTGTCGGCCGAGTCTGACAAACCCTTTGTATCCGTGCAGGGAGACAGCGGCAGTAAAGACACCTGGGTATTAGCGCCAGGCCCCACAGATTTCCTCACCTTGTTGCCGCCGGCTGACCAGCCCATTACCTTGCGCCGCAGCGGCTACGAGTTTCCGAGTCGAGCGGCTGACAATTTGTTTTGGATGGGACGCCATGCCGAACGCGCCGAAGGGCTGGTGCGGTTGCTCCGTAGTATGTGGATGCGCTTGACCGACGAGTCTAAACCGGGCGGCAGCGCGGCGTTGCCGGCGTTGTTCCGGGCAATGTGTGGATCGTGGGACGGTCTGACATCGCTTGCAGGAGGAAGCAGCACGAACGATGCACCGGTCTCGTACGAGCAGGCGTTGATGGCAGCAACGTTCGATGTCGAACTCGCAAGTAGTGTACGGGCGAGCCTGGAGAGCTTGCACCATAATGCATCGCTTGTACGGGATTGTATGACGCTGGAGTCTTGGCGTATTGTGACCCAGTTGGAAGAATATTTTGACGTGACACACGTTCCGGACAGCAGCCGACTCCACGTTGGAGAGGTCTTGGAGTTACTGCATCACACGATTACGATCCTGTCCGCCTTCAGTGGCTTGGCGATTGAGAACATGATTCGCGGGCCGGAATGGCGGTTTCTGGATATGGGGCGCCGCCTGGAACGCGCCTGGCATACCACGTCGCTATTACGCCACACGCTGGTTGACTACGAGGGGCAGGAGGCGGCGATTTTGGAAGCCTTATTGGAGATCGGGGATAGCGTCCTCACGTATCACTCGCGTTATCTGACGCGTCTCCAATGTGCACCGGTCCTGGATCTGTTGCTGACGGACGAGACCAATCCCCGCTCGGTGTTGTATCAGCTGATCGCGCTGTCTGAACATGTGGAGTATTTACCGCGCGATCGCGCCATGCCGTCGCTGAGTCCCACCCAGCGCTTGACCATGCGGCTGTTAACCGCCGTCCGGCTGGCAGAGATTGACCGATTAAATCTGATGAGTCGCAATGGTACACGGTCGCAGCTCGACGCGCTGTTGATGCAGCTGTTGGCGGATCTACCGATGTTGTCCGACAACATTACCTATCATTACCTCAGCCACGCCGAGCCCCCACGGCACCTGGCTTCTCTCCCCCCCTTTTGAAGGGTGAGCATCCTATGAGGTATCGTGTGCGGCATACGACGACGTATGCATACACCTATACTGTTTCCGTCTGCCACAATGCGCTGCGCCTTACGCCGCGTCAGTGTCACCATCAACGCTGCTCATTTCATGAACTGCTGATTTATCCGGAGCCCATGTTCGTGCGCCAGACCATCGACTATTTCGGCAATATGGTCACGTTTTTTGCCTTGGAAGAACCCCATGATGCGCTCACCATGACGGCCAACAGCACCGTTGAGGTCACTGCCACCGACTATCCCGAACCCGAAGCGACTCCACCCTGGGAGCGCGTGCGCGACGTGCTGCGTCGTGAACCTCAAGGGCCGGTATTGGAGGCGTATCAATATGTCTTCGACTCTCCACATGTCTCCGTCGAGCCAGAGATGCTGGCGTATGCGCAGCCATCTTTTCACCCAGGGAGGCCATTGCTCGAAGCCGTGTGTGACCTCACGCAACGCATCCACACCGAATTCAAGTACGACCAAGAGGCAACATCCGTGGAGACACCGCTGCGCGATGTCCTGCACAATCGTCATGGGGTGTGCCAGGATTTTGCCCATCTGCAAATCGCCTGTCTGCGCTCGCAGGGGCTCGCCGCGCGCTACGTCAGCGGTTATCTGGTCGCTGAGCCTCCCCCGGGCCAGGCACCCCTGATCGGCGCGCTGGCCTCCCATGCCTGGGTGTCGGTCTACTGCCCCGGCCCTGGCTGGATCGATGTGGACCCGACGAATAATCTCCGACCCTCTGATAAGCACATTACCGTGGCCTATGGGCGGGATTATGGCGACGTCAGTCCCATCAAGGGGATCTTTCTGGGCGGTGGCGAGCATACACTTGAGGTCTCGGTAGATGTCACACCGCTCTTGTCGTGAGGCATAGCAGTACAAGGAGAGGATTTCACCCAAACGCAGGCGGCCTTTGGATTTGCCCAGCGGGCTTACGAGGCCTACTTTGGATAGATATGATGCGCGGTCGTGTATCTGATCAGCCCGATCCTGCGGGGGGATGGCCCGAGGCGCGGTATGCAGTACTTAGGTCGAAGGCGCCTGGCGCGGCGTCTTCGTCTGGCGCCGCCCCTGCGTGTCTTCGGCAGGGAGTGATGAGGTGGACGGCTCGCGCCTTGTGCGTCTGGCAGCGCGGCGGCGGAGCAAGGCCGGCAGGATGTTGAACAGCGAAATGAATCCCGACAGGACAAAAATATCCTGGTAGGCCGTCACCGTGGCTTCCACCATCAGCAGGCGATGAAACTGCGCTGCAGCTTTCACCTGCGCGAGACTCGCGACATCGCCAAGCCCGAGAAACAGCTCCTGGAGGCCGGTCACGGTCCATTGCGTCGGCAACAGTAAGCCGCCTTGCTGTTGCGCCAGTTCAATGGCGTGCACGGCACGTTGCTGCTCCAGGAACGTGGCAGATAACGCGACCCCGAGCGTGCCCGAAATGCCGCGGGCGACGGAAAACAGCCCCGTCGCCATCGGCAGCTTGTCCTCGGGGAGCGTCTGCAAGGTCATCAAGGTATTCGGGGAATTCACGCACGAAAAGCTAAAACTCCGAAGGCACAGCATCGTCATAATCAACGCGGACGTCGCCACGGGGGAAATGCCGCCGAGCCAAAAATAGACCACGGAAAAACACCCCAGCCCAAAGACGAGCGGCAAGCGCGGATTCATCACATCGGACAGACGACCGGCCCAAAACGACCCGATGCCGTATACAATGCCTTGGGGAAACATAAGTACGCCAACTTGGATCGGCGTATACCCATAGACCCGCTGCAAAAAAATGTTAATGAGAAAGGTCGAGCTGCTGAACAAAATAGACACGAGAAACTGCACGACGGAGCCCATGGCGAAATTGAAGTTGTTATACATGCGTAAATCGACCAACGGGGCCTTGCCGCGGAGCTCGACGAGGATAAAGGCGACAAACGACAGCACCGAGAGGGCAAACAGGGCGCGAATGGAAAAGGCGTCCCAGCCATCGAGACGTCCTCTGGTCAGGGCCAGCATCAGCGGCACAAGAAACCCGCCGAGCGTCAGAATGCCCCAGGAATCCACCGTCCGTTGGCGTTGCTGTGGCAGATGCTCTTCCTGCAACAGCAGGAACCCGAGGATAGCACTGGATAAGCTAAACGGAATCGTCAGGTAGAAAATCATGCGCCAATCGAAGGCTTCCACCAGGAAACCGCCAAAGCGGCCGATGATCAATCCGAGAGCGATGGAGGTATTAAACAGCCCGACTGCAGTACCGCGCTGCTGGGGGGGAAAGGTGCTGTACAAAATCGCCATCGCCACCGGCTGCACAATACCGGCGCCGACACCCAAGACGGCGCGGAAGAGAATGAGCGATTCCAGACTCCAGGCAAAGCTGCACAACACCGTGCCGCCGATGACAAACCATAAGCCATAGACAAACAACCGCCGCCGGCCGAAACGCCCGGTCAACCACCCGGACGTCGGCATAAGCAGCGTCTGCATGACCAATGAGACGGTGACGACCCACTGAATCTGATCCAAATCTACCCGCAGGTTGGTCATCATACTGGGGATCGCCACGCTGACACTGGTGGCGTCAACCGCCTGAATCAATCCCGCCGGGACGGTCGTCAGCACCATCCACCATTTATATCCGGGCCGGTCAGGACTCATACGGCATCCCACTCAAAGAGACAGTTACGCACGCGCCGCCACCTCACCACGATAGATCGCGCCGTCCGCCTCCAAAGCCTCAATCTGCGCCGGACTGTACTTGAGGACTTCCGTCAGCAGATCGGCCGTATGCTGCCCCGGCACCGGGGCCGACCCCACGGTTATTTCGCTGCGGCTCAGCTTGATATTTTTCCCCGAGACGTGAATGCTCCCGGCAATCGGGTCCGGCACTTCCACGAGTAATTCACGCTCGTGTAGCTGCGGATCATGCGCCGCCGTGGGGATATCATTCACCGTGTTAATCGGAATACCATTACTCGAAAAAATCTCCACCGCCTCTTGGCGCGAGCGGGCCGCGAACCACCCACGTAAACGCTCCTCTATCAGTGCCGTCTCACGGCTACGGTCGCCCCGCGTCTGTAAGCGGGGGTCTTCCAGCCATTCGGGCGCATCAATGGCCTTGCAAACACGCGGCCAAATATTGTCGCTGGCGGCGGCAATAAGCACCCAGCCATCCTGCGTTTCGTAGGTATTCATCAAGCCCTCGCCGTTGCCGGTGCGCTCGGGCACGATACCCTCGCCCAAAAACGCCGTGCACTGAATTTCCGTCATACTGAAACCGGTATCAGCCAGGCAGACATCCACACACTGCCCCTCACCGGAGAGGTGACGTTCTTGCAGGGCAGCCAGTACGCCGATGGTGCCGTGCAGCGCCGTGATACGATCGATCACCGGATTATACGTCCGCGTCGGCGGATTACCGGGAAACCCCGTGAGGGACATCATGCCGCTAATCGCCTGGCCAATGGGGTCAAACCCGATACGGTCGCGATACGGCCCATACTGCCCATAGGCCGAGACATTCGCCATAATAATGCCGCGATTCAGCTCCCGCAGTTGCTCGTATGCAAATCCCATCGTGGCAATCGTACCCGGCCGAAAATTTTGAATCACAATGTCCGATACTTTGATCAAGTCGCGTAAGACATCTTTGCCTTGCTCCGTGCGGAGATTGAGTCCCAGACTCTTTTTACCGCTATTGTACTGCACCCAGTAGGCGCTTTGTCCCCGCACACGCGGGCCGTTAGCGCGACTCTCGTCACCGCCGGGAGCTTCGACTTTGATCACCTCGGCACCTAAACGGGCCAAGACCAAGCCAATGCGTGGTCCGGCTTGATACCGCCCGAGATCGAGCACACGAATCCCTTCCAATGCGACTTTCGGCATCGCCATGACATTCTCCTTCGCGGTGCAGTGTTACGGGACAACAGATCAGGGTAGGGAGGCCATGGTATCACAGGCCCTGGTGGGCAGCAATGCACCGGTGAACCGAAGAACAGCATCAGTACCGGAACTTTTTACATCTTTTTTACAGCCGGCTGACGGCGCTCTGACACATCGTCCGCCCGCCTATGCTAGGTTTGAGTATCACAACACGCGTTCGGTCGAGAAGTCATCACAGAGATAGAGAGACCATCCTTTTCAGAAGGAAGACATCATGCATACCGTACGACATTACACCCTGGCCGCCCTGGTCCTTCTTGGCCTGATGCTCCCACAGGCACCCGTGGCCCGAGCAGATCAGGTACGGTTTCATGTGGGACTCAGCCATCCCATGTTGCTGGAACATACCCGCCAAACGGCGTATCTCAAAGTGGACTTGACAGGCTTTGCCATTCAACGTCCGGAGGACCGTACCCCGGTGAACGTTGCCATCGTCCTCGACAAGTCCGGCTCCATGCAAGGTGACAAGATCACCCATGCCAAGCAAGCCGCCATCATGGCGATTGACCGGCTTGGCCCCAATGACATCGTCTCCGTCCTCAGCTACGATCACACCGTGCAAGTGCTGGTGCCGGCCACAAAAGTCCATGACAAGCAGGCTATTCGGCGCAGCATTCGGCGACTCAGGGCTAACGGCCACACCGCCTTGTTCGCCGGTGTGAGTAAAGGCGTGAAAGAGTTGCGGAAGTTTTTCGATAAGAACCGGGTCAACCGCGTTATTCTGCTCTCGGACGGCCAGGCGAATGTCGGCCCAAGCACCCCGTCGGAACTGGGCAAGCTAGGCGCCGCACTCGGCAAGCAAGGCATTTCGGTCACGACTATCGGCCTGGGGCTCGGGTACAATGAAGACTTGATGACACAATTAGCCCAGCGTAGTGACGGCAACCACACGTTTGTCGAACATCCCGAGCAGTTGGTACACATTTTTAATCAAGAATTCGGTGACGTCTTGTCCGTGGTGGCCCAGGAAGTCACCATCACCATCACGTGCCACGACGGCTTTCGGCCCGTGCGCGTGCTCGGCCGCGAGGCTGATATCTACGGCCAGCGCGTGGTTACCACGCTGAACCAACTCTATAGCGAGCAGGAAAAATACGTCATCCTGGAAGTCGAAACCCAACCGTCACTCGGTCGTGGGACCCATGAAGTGGCACAAGTCGAGCTGTCGTATGCCAATATGCTGACCAAGCGAACCGACACCCAGACACAAACCGTTGCTGCACGCTTGACGCCATCGCCGGAAACCGTCCGCAAAAATGTCAATCCGAGCGCGATCGTCCCGGCCTTGGAACAGCGCGCGGTGGAAAACGAAGAAAAGGCCATTGAGCTCCGCGACCAAGGGAAAAAGAGCGAAGCCCAGCGGCTGTTGTCGGACAATGCCAAGGTGCTGGAGGAGAGCGCCAAAACCTATAACGCACCGGCCCTGCGCTCCCGCGCCAGCAAAAGCCGGGAAGCCGCCCAGGAGCTCCAAGATGACGCCACCTGGGGCCAGCAACGTAAGGAAATGCGCTCTGATCACTATAAACTCAAAAAGCAACAGCGTTATTAACGCTCTGCGTGAAGGCAGCAGGTGAAACAACACGTTTGGCTCCTCTTCTTGCTCATCGTCGTACTCCCCCTAGCTGTACTTACCTGGCTGGGGACGAAGGTCGTGCGCGATGAGCAAGCGATGGTTGCCCATCGTTTCCAGCAGATTTTATTGGAAAGGCTGCGGCATATCGACGGCCAGATGCAACAGCATCTGGCCGGTGTGCAGCAACGGTTAGCAGATCAAATCGCTGCACTCTCCTGGCGTGATAGCGAGGCACTACGGCAGTGGCTACGAACGGAACCGTTTGCCTCGCAACTCCTCGTGCTGGACACCGCAGGCAAACGCACGCACCCTCCCAACGAGGGTCCACGGAGTCAACGGGAGGCAGACTTCGCGACCCGCCTCACCGCAGCGGCAACGGATATCTGGGCAGAGTCGGCTGCCCCGGCGGAAACCAGGCGGAGGGATTCCGTGCTACAACCACAGTCGGGGTGGCACGTACGGTTCTGGAACAACGGCCTGGAATTGCTCTTCTGGCACCGCCATCCACGACAGGGCCTGATGGTTGTCGAGTTAGAGCGTACCATGCTCCTGGCCTCTCTGATCGCCGATCTCCCCGACACTCCTTCCATAAGCTCGCAGCAGGAGGGCACTATTGCCTTGGCAGATACGACCGGGCGCGTGGCGTATCAGTGGGGACAGACGCCCCTGGTGGACACCACCACACCGCAAGCGCTCCTGCCACTGTCACCGCCGCTGAATGCCTGGAAGCTCTATTACGTTCTTCCCGAGACCCAGCTCCCGTTCGTCAAACGACAAGCCTTTGGCCTCTTTCTTGGCCTGGCGACGCTTGGCGTGGTGCTTGGTGGTTTGGCCTTCTATGTCTATCGCGAGCATACCCGCACGGTGCGCGATGCCAGACAGCGCCTGACGTTCGTGAACCAGGTTTCGCACGAATTAAAAACGCCACTCACCAATATCCGTATGTATGCCGAGCTGTTGGAACATCAAATTGACGAAGACGACGACACGGCCAGTCGGTATGTGCACGTCATCACCTCGGAAAGCCAGCGTCTGAGTCGGCTCATCAACAATGTGCTGATGTTCGCCCGCGGTCAGAGGCATGCGCTCTCCCGGCATGACCGCCCCGGCACGATTGATGCGGTGGTGCACACGGTGCTCGAAACCTTTGCGCCGATCTTCACGCGGAAGGAGATAGAGGTGTGCTTTGAGGCGCAGGCATCGGAAGTCTGCCTGTTCGATCCCGACATCGTCGAACAAATCCTGGCCAACCTTTTCAGCAACGTCGAAAAATACGCCACGGCGGGTCAAGTCCTCACGATTGAGACACACCAGGAGGGCACGCGAGGTGTTATTCGTGTGGCCGATCGCGGCCCGGGTATTGCTCCACAAGACCGCGCCAATATTTTCGAGGCGTTTTACCGCGCCAACAACTCTTTGACGGACGGCGTCTCCGGCACCGGCATTGGCCTGCCGCTCGCCCGCGAACTCGCCCGCGTGCACGGCGGCGACTTGTCGCTCGTCCCATCAGACGTCGGCGCCTGCTTCGAACTCGTGTTAGATCTTGGACGGAAGGTGGATGTATGAAAATTCTTATCGCCGAAGACGATGCGCAAATTCTCGCCGGTTTAGCCGATATTTTTCAGCGCGAAGGCTACGACACCATCCAGGCCACCAACGGTCAGGAGGCCCTGGAACGTTTCGCGCAGGAGGCACCCGATGTCGTCTGCCTGGACATCATGATGCCCGAGATGAACGGCTATGACGTCTGCACCGCTATCCGTCAACACAACCCGGATGTGCCGATTCTGTTTATCAGCGCCAAGTCGGAGGAAATCGACCGCGTCGTTGGCTTGGAACTCGGGGCCGATGACTTTATCGTCAAGCCGTTCGGGGTGCGGGAAGTCGTGGCGCGTATTCGTGCAGTCACCCGGCGCTACCTGCGTCAGACCACCCCGGAGACCCAGCACGACACCTTTTCCATGGCTGATCTGACGATTTATCCGGCGCAGCTCCGCGCCTATCGCGCTACAGAGCTCATTGAGCTGAGCCTACGCGACATCAAAATCCTCACGCTCCTGCACACGCACAGCGGCGAAGTCGTCGACCGCACCATGCTGCTCGATGCCTGCTGGGGCCTCCACATCATGCCGGACAGCCGCACCGTGGATCAGCATATTTCGCAACTGCGCAAACGTATTGAAGTCGACCCCAAACAGCCAACGATTATCCGCACGGTCCACGGCGCAGGGTATCGGTATGAAGGAATGGAGTGAAGGGCAGCGATGCCACCAATCTCAGAAAAAGTTCCTTCCAGGCGAAACAACGGAAGGACAGAACTATACGAAACACAAGGGATCGAAATGCCCTACGCAAGAGCCCATTTTGTCTACTTTCGGCCTGCATTGGACACACACCAGAGGGCGACTGTGCCTCGCAAGGAACGCGGGCCATGCTCATTACACCTGACCCCTTTTCCTAGCATCAGAACGAATCCTCGCGGCCACCTGCTGCAAACAGCTTCTGTTCTCCTCTGTCCTTCCCATCACAACGTCTCGTGCAGCAGCGGCAACGTGGAGGGAGAGTTTGCCACCCTTTGATACGCAGCGTACAATATCGCTTCAGGAAAAATTCACAAAGGAGGTGGCGATGGAGAAAATTGAGGTGATGACGCCGGAACCGGAAAAAGCCGTGGTTGTCCTCCAGAACGCCATCGACCAGCATAAACGCCTCTTGCTTCAGAGTATCGAGCGGACACAAGAGCGCATTGAGACCTTGGCAGCTGAGCTCCAAGTGGATACCGACCGCCTTCTCACAGGCGACGTTCCACATCCGGAAGACCAGGATATGGACTTGCTTGAGCTCGAAGGCGAGTTGGAAATTCTCCACCATTTGCGTGAGCAGGTTGCGACCCTCGATCATCTTACCTTATGTCCCTAAAAGACCACGTGGCGTCTCTACAAGCAGGGGTAGAGGCAACGCCTTTCGTAATCACGACCTCCCTTGCGTATGAAGAACGGCATCCCTCTGCTGGACTCATCAAAGGAATCATCGTTTTTGCCGACGGCTCACAACTGGACTTCAAAGAGTTCCTCATCATGCAGCCAGTGTTGCGTGTGATCAAATACGGCTATCATTATCGCCTCGGGACTCGCCTCATCTTTCGCTATAACAACGCCAATGACCCAGCCGCTCGACATCTGTCAACGTTTCCTGCGCATAAACATACGACATCAGGTCTCGTTGCCGCTGCTAGGCCAACGCTTGAGCAGGTGTTGCAAGAAATTGCTGCACAACTGAACGTCCCATAAGATGCCTTTGTCGAGGACGCAGTTTTCACCATCTGCAATACGTTGGCACCATCAGCTAGGGTCCGGATGTCAAAGCCGTACCGGTGGATGTCAGAAATCAAACGAGCCTGCCCCTTTTGGTCCCTTGTGATCCCTTTTGGTAGTGATATCGACTTGGATGCGTTAATATGTAGCGGCAGTTTACCGGGCTGCTTAACGTCACAACGGGCGCGACTATGGTGGGTGGTGGACGAAGGCGTGTCGGTGCTTCAAATCTTCCCACAGGGGCAGCAATTCCCGGAGCCTCGTCAAACCCAGTATCCATGGGATACTCCGGCTTGTCTTTTCGTAAACCTCCATGCCAACATGTGGCTCTCATGACATCAATGGGTCCATTTTCGGTTGGGGG
>CAJIAL010000760.1_pt1 | contig 14110 bp, 13 predicted proteins | sample 9199091 | NCBI WGS metagenome assembly CAJIAL01 (sample SAMEA7708270, study PRJEB35096) | sediment metagenome | biome: marine neritic benthic zone biome [ENVO:01000025]; feature: sediment [ENVO:00002007]; material: shallow marine sediment [ENVO:03000034] sea grass bed [ENVO_01000059] ... | reverse complement strand
TGTTCCAGGATGCCCTTGGCACGATTCACAGTGCCTGCGCGAGCCTCCTCGCGTCTTTTGAGGGCGATGCCACGCCGTTAGCCGTGAGTCGCCCGCATCTGGAAGCCTGTCTGGTGTATCAGGCGGAAGACCGTGGTAATCGTTTCTCGCTTTGGTTCTGGTGTCTACTGCTGCTCATTATCGTGGGACTCGGTGCTGCGTGCTACACATGGCTCTACGTACCCGCCCAGGAGCATCGGCGTTGGTCGGACTACGTCCAACGACTGCATGCAGAGCCTGGCATTGTCGTGACGGAGTCGGTTAAACATCAGGGAACATACGTCGTTAGTGGACTGCGCGACCCTCTGGCTGCTGATCCCAAACAGTTGTTGCACACCAGCGGCGTCACGGCTGATATCGTTCGTAGCCGGTGGGAGCCGTATCAGGCTTTGTATCCGGCATTCATTGTGGCACGGGCACAACAGGTACTGCGACCACCTCCAACCGTGACCTTGCGCTATGATAATGGCATTCTGTACGTCTCCGGCGAAGCCACGCATGCCTGGATCACGGAAGCTGAGCGGCTGGCGCGTGTGCTCCCGGGGATTCAGCGGTTACAACGCGAACGCCTGGTTGATACCGACGCCCGCGAGATGCAAGCGGTCACCGCGGCGCTCGCACCACCAGACACCGTGACGCTGGCACTGGAAAACGGCATACTGTACGCCACAGGCGCAGCACCACATCAGTGGATCGTGTCGGCGCATCAACGCATCAATGACCTGTCGCAGGTGACGCATGTACATACCGATGGTCTGATTGATCTCGACAAGCAACAGCTGACCCGCAGTACGGAACGCATCGAGAGACAGCTCCTGATGTTTGTGCATGACACCGACACCCTGCTGCCGGCACATGAGTCGAGGATTCCCCAGCTTGTGGCGGACCTACAGGCACTGTTCGATGCGGCGCGATTGCTGCGCAAGGAGGTACAGGTGACCATCCTTGGCCACGCGGACCAGAGCGGGACGGAGCGGCTGAATCTTTTCATGAGTCAACGGCGCGCCGAGTCTGTCCGGGACCTCCTTGTGGAGCAGGGAATAGACCCGGCATCTCTGGCAGCAGCTGGTGTCGGCACCAGGGCGCCACTGCGTGCGGAAACAACGGACCAAGCCAAAGCGTTCAATCGCAGTGTCTCTTTCCGGATCGTCATGCTCGATGATCTCAACCGATAAAATAAGGCCGTCTGTATGGTTCAGAAAAAAGTCTGCATGCTCGGCGCTTTTGCCGTCGGCAAAACAAGCCTGGTGGCCCGCAGTGTCCGGAGCGTGTTCTCCGAAAAGTATCTCACTACCCTCGGGGTCAAGATTGACAAGAAATCGCTGTATCTGGATGAAAAGATGGTGGAACTCATCCTGTGGGATCTTGCCGGGGAAGACGACTTTCATCAAGTGCGTCTGTCCTATTTGCGCGGGGCTGCAGGATGTGTGCTCGTCGTGGATGGCACACGTCGCGCCAGCCTCGAGACGGCCTTACAACTCCACCAACGGATGGTTGACGCGCTCGGCGACATCCCGTGTGTCCTGCTACTGAATAAGGTGGATTTGCATGACGCATGGGAACTGAACGCGCAGGACGAGGCGGAACTCACGGCGCAAGGATTCCTGGTGATCCAGACAAGTGCCAAAACCAACGTTGGCGTGGAAGAAGCCTTCACCGCCCTGGCGCGGCGCATGACCGATGGGACAACGTAAGGGTCTCCACGAACCTCATGCAGCATACTCTCTTTGCGGGTATGGCTTTTCCTTACAGGTACGATAATGCAAGATGATGCCCTCCTTTCGGCACTTTTTCCTGCCTTGGATATGGCGGCGTTCGAGTGGTTTGACACCGCACCGGCACGCGTGCTTGGAACGCTGCCGGCGTGGTTTCAGCATCTGTTTCCGGAGGCTCTTGCGGGTCACAATGACTTACGTTTGGCCAAGACCTCGCCCTTTCTGGAAAATTTTCTTATTGACGCAGCCGTGTTCTGGCACCGTCGTGAAGCAGGACGCTTACATTCCGGCACCTGGGACGAAGTCGACAAAGAGGGCCAGCACTATGCCCTCGCAGCCTCGGCGGTATGTGTCGGTAACAGTAATATTCTGAGTATAGAGCGGCTTGGCGCCGCCTATGAAGAGACCCGAACCTTCCTGCAAACCGCGCGTGAGCACCGTCTGGAATACTACCGCCTGGCGCGGGAAGAACAAGTGCTCCGCACCAGCCACGATGATCTCTTGTCGATTCTCAATAAACTGCGTCTCGGCACAGCCCTGCTTGACGAGGAGGGACATATCACGTTTCTCAGTCAAGGCTGCCAGCGCTTTTTCGACAAGCCGCCTGAGGACGTGTTGGGGCATCACTGGGAAGTCGTGAGTCCTTTCACCGCGGCGGCAAAAGCCGATCTCAAGGCCATCGCCGACCTTCCGGCGGACGAGCGGACGAAGCTGCCGGTCCATCTCGAACGATTCGACGGACGCCATTTCTGGATGGAAATCGACATCCAGGATGACCCCCGGGATACGCGCCGAAAAATCATCTGTTTTTACGATATGACGGAAGTGTATGACTTGCGTCGTCTCCTCGACACCCAGGCGCAGTTTCACGACCTGGTGGGGCGCAGTGAGCCGATGCTGCGGGTTTACGAACAGATTCGCGACGTGGCGCGGGTGGATACCATCGTGCTGATTGACGGAGAGACCGGCACGGGCAAGGAACTCGTGGCGCGGGCCATTCACACCGCCAGCCATCGCCGAGGCAAACCGTTTTTGGCGGTGAATTGTGCCGGTCTGACGGAATCACTCTTGACCAGTCAACTCTTTGGGCATCGGCGCGGGGCTTTTACCGGAGCGGTGTCTGATCATCAAGGCGTGTTTGAAGCGGCGCGCGGAGGCACCCTGTTTTTAGACGAGATTGGCGACATTCCACTGAGCGTCCAGACCAGTTTACTGCGCGTGTTGCAAGAGCGTGAAATTACTCGGCTCGGTGAGTCAATCCCGCGCAAAATTGACGTGCGTATTCTCACCGCGACGCACCATAACTTACATGACCAGGTGGCCAACGGTGCCTTTCGGGCGGATTTGTTCTATCGTATCCGAGTCGCCCGGCTGCATCTCCCCGCCCTGCGCCAGCGCCGCCAAGATATCCCACTGTTGACGCAAGCATTCTTGGCGCAATGTCGTGCGACCATGGGCAAGCCGGTACAGGACGTCAGTCATGATGCCATGCGCTGCCTGCTTGATTACGCCTGGCCCGGCAACGTGCGTGAACTCAAAAGCGCCATCGAGTATGCCGTGATTCACTGTCGGGGAGCTGTCCTGCTGGCGGACGATCTCCCCCCGGAATTTTTTCATGCCCCCACCACCCACTCTGCTACCGATGCGCTGCCCCAAGACGAAAAACAGCGTTTTCTCACCGCACTCGAGCACGCACAGGGCAATCGCACCGTTGCTGCGCGCCTCCTCGGCATCAGTCGTGCGACATTTTATCGCCGCCTGGCCACATTGGGTATACCTAGCGACGCATCGATGTCTCATCTGAGACATCGATGAGACACACTGAGACATCAACCTGTCTCGCCGTGTTTCTCCCTCCTGCCTTCGCTTTGACCACAGAATTTCCGAAGTCATTGCATCATCTATAGTTACAACAGAATGTAGGCTTTGGCATAGCTTTTGCCTTTCTCATGCAGCACGGCAGTGACCTCTTGGTGGGGTTGGGATAATCCCAGAGGTAAATTGCAGTGACTATACAAATACCTCCAGATCATTCGTCCCTGTTCCACAGAGGTGCACTGCCGTGTGACCGAGTTAGGGGGGCACTGAACATGCTTTGCAAAATCTGGATGTAGAAATGTTGACACATAAGGGAAAGGGGGAAGATGGTGAAGTCTGCTATAGAGATGAGTGCAAACATTATTGCCGCACTGGTCAGCCACAAACCAATGGACTCCGACGAAATTGCCGACAGTCTGCGCACGGTGTTTCGGGCCCTGCAGGATATACAACAATCCACGGGTGACTCGTCAAGTGAGGGCACCGTTTCTCGCGACAACCTGGAGTATCTGCGTCAGAATCCGCTTGAATCCATTCAACGGCATACCGTGATCTGTCTTGAGTCCGGTAAGCCCTACAAACTGTTGTCCAACCGCCACCTGGCGTTGTTTGGTATGACACCCCGCGAATACAAAAAGAAATGGGGCATCCCGCTCACGACGCCTTTGAGTGCCCGTTCCCTGACCAACCGTCGGCGGAAACTTGCCAAGGAACTGGGCATGGGGAAACAGCTTGCAGCCTGGCGGGCAGCGCGAAAAAAATCGGCCTGATTCTCCTCTCGGACGCGAACAGGCGGCGGGCTTGCGGTCAGGGTGAGGGCTCCCGTCCTGGCACACGTGGTGCGACGAGTCGTAGGGTGCCGGACGGCATTGACCTGTCCGGAAAGAGGGAACCAGTGACGTCTTTGGAGGTGAAACCAGCTATCGTGGAAAAGTTGATCCAGCAAAAGTGTGTGTTGTTTGTGGATGACAATCACACGCTTATCCGCATGATGCAGCAAGCACTGACACGTCTCGGGTACGGCGTAGTAACCTGTACCAGCGGTTTCGAAGCACTCGCCAGATTTCGTGAAGAACAGCAGGATTTTGATTTGGCGATCATCGATTATTTCATGCAGGATATGGCTATTGAGACTCTAGTGCAGGGATTACGGACGATCAGGCACGATGTGCCAATCGTCCTCTCGACCGGTTTCGATCCTGAGGTTCTTGCCTCAACCATGCGTACCCTCCATTGCCAGGCACTGCTACCAAAACCGTATACCCTCCGCGAACTTGCCCGGGTCATTCAGTACGTCATACCACAATAAGCTCCGGGGTCTACAATGTGCCGGCTTGCCGATTCGGACAACTCCACGCAAAATCACAAAGTTTCAAGGCCTCACTGCATCAGCATATGCGAGGTAATTGCGCACCGCTGAGCATATCCATCATGCGGTTCACTCCAATGCTGCTTTGCAGCGTGACACGTCCTGTAGGCTCTGATGTCACCTGACCGATACGACACGCCGACGGCGCCACAGGATGCGCCTGCATGACAGCAAGCGCCCGTTCGGCCTCGGCCTCAGGGACAAAACACACACAGCGTCCCTCGTTGGCCACGTACATCGGATCCAATCCGAGGATCTCACAGGCACCACGCACCTCTTCCTGCACCGGAATAGCATTCTGTTCAATTGCCAGGTGTGTGCCGCTGGTCTCGGCGATTTCGACCAAGGCACTGGCGAGCCCGCCACGGGTTAAATCCCGCAGACAATGCAGCGCAATACCCGCCTCGATCAAGTCCTGCACAAGGCCGGTGAGCGGAGCACAATCACTGGTAATCGTACTCTCGAAAGCTAAGCCCTCACGCACGGCCATAATCGCCATACCATGCCGCCCGATGTCGCCACTCACAAGTATGGTATCACCTGGCTGCACCTGCGACGGGGCAATGGGCGCCGAGGCCGTTACCACCCCAATGCCCGCGGTGTTGATGTACAGACCGTCGCCTTTCCCGGTGTCCACGACTTTCGTATCACCCGTCACCAACTGCACATCCGACATCGCCGCCGCCTCTTGCATGGAGCGGACGATGTGACGCAGCGCGGCCACGGCAAAACCCTCTTCAATAATAAAACCTGCACTCAGATATACTGGACGGGCGCCGCACATAGCAAGATCGTTGACCGTGCCATGCACGGCGAGGCTGCCAATGTCACCACCGGGGAAAAACAGAGGATGCACCACATAGGAATCGGTGGTAAACGCCAATGATGTTCCGCCAAGGTCGAACACGGCGCCGTCATGCCGCGCCGCACTGACGGAGTTGGCAAAGGCGGGAAGAAACACCGTGTCCAGTAGCTGTTGCATGCGCCGCCCACCTCCGCCATGGGCGAGGGTGATGTGTTCGTCATCGGCCATGGGGAGCGGGCACTGCAGACCGAGAAACGGTACGTCTGCCATGAGCATTCACTCCTGTACGAACCCGGTGAGGGACGGTCGATAACGATAGTAAGCCGCGCACGCCCCCTCCGACGACACCATGGTTGCGCCTAAAGGATGTTCGGGCGTACAACGGGATCCGAAAGCGGGGCACTCTGCAGGTTTTTTCAGTCCTTGCAAGACCAGGCCGCTGATGCACTCCGACGACTCCCGCGTCGGACCGGGTGTCACGTCAAAGCGCTTGGCAGCATCAAAATCGGCATAGGCGTCGCGTAGGCCTAAACCGCTGTGCGCAATGTCGCCCATACCGCGCCAGGTGCGATGGACCACCTCGAACACTTCACGCATGAGGGCCTGCGCAGGTTCATTGCCCGTGCGACATACCGAACGGGTATATTGATTCTCGACCTCGGTTCGTCCCTCCTCGAGTTGTTTCACACACATGGTGATGCCTTGCAAAATATCCACCGGTTCAAAGCCGGTAACGACAATAGGCACGTGGTACTGCTGCGCTAAGCGTTCGTATTGGGTATAGCCCATGATCGTACACACATGGCCTGCCGCTAAGAACCCCTGGACGCGCTGCTCGGGCGCACGAAGGATGGCTTCTATTGCCGGCGGCACGAGTACGTGTGACACCAAGACCGTAAAGTTCGTCAGTCCTTGTTGCTTGGCCTGATACACTGCCATGGCATTGGCCGGAGCCGTAGTCTCGAAGCCCACGGCAAAGAAGACGACTTGGCGGTCAGGATGTTCACCGGCAAGGCGCAGGGCATCGAGAGGCGAGTAGACGACGCGCACATCAGCCCCATGGGCTTTCGCCGTCATCAGATCCGTGGTACTGCCTGGCACGCGGAGCATGTCGCCGAACGAACAGAAAATCACCTCCGGTTGGGCGGCAATCGCCATGGCCGTATCGAGTATGGCCACCGGGGTGACACAGACGGGACATCCCGGACCATGCACCAACGTGATCGCGTCAGGGAGCAAGGCATCCACGCCGAATTTCACAATGGCATGCGTTTGTCCGCCGCATACCTCCATGATGGTCCAGGGTTTGGTGGTCATGCGCGCCAAAGCCCGGGCATACTGCCGGGCGGGTTGGGCTTCTCTATATTCATCCAGATAGCGCATCGCCTGAGTCCTCATCAAGGCGGTCTAATTCATCCAAATACGTAAAGACGCGCTCGGCTTCGGCACGATCGATCGTACTGATGGCAAATCCGACGTGCACAATGACGTAATCCCCGACTTGAGCCTCGGGCGTATACGCCAGGTTGACGGTTTTGACCATACCACCAAAACTGACGCGCCCGGTGCGCATCAGGCTATCAGCCTGCTCAATGCTCAGAATCTCTCCCGGCACAGCCAAACACATGGTGCATTACTCCCTGGTAGACAGTTGGAGTGCGGCGACGACTTGTCCCACAGCAATACCGCCGTCGTTCGGTGGCACGAAGTGATGCCAAAACGGCTGCAAGCCTGCAGCACGCAACCGAGTCACTGCCCGCTCCGTCAGATAACGATTCTGGAAACACCCCCCGGTAAGCACAACACGCGTTTCATTGTGCCGTGTGGCAATGGCCACGATGATTTCCGCCAAAGTATTGTGGAAGGTCGCAGCAATCTGGCCTGTAAGGACATCGTGATCAAGATCGGTGAGTATGGCCTGAATCATTGGAGCCCAATCAATCACCGTGGCAGTCGCCTGGGGGGTGAACCGCCAGGGATACAGGTCTTCCGTCACCACGCCGTCCAAGGCGAACTCCAGTTCCATGGCGGCTTGTCCTTCGAACGAAGTAACGTGTCGCAACCCAATGATGGACGCCACGGCGTCAAACAGACGACCGACACTCGACGTCAGCGGCGATTGCAGACCACGCTTGAGCATGGTCTGCACGATGCGCAGTTCCTGTGAAGTGAAGGCTCGCACGGGTTCCAACGCCGTCATGGGGCAGAAATCTTCCCCGCACATTGTGTACAACAGGCCTAGGGCAGCGCGGCGAGGTTCTTGCACGGCTTTGTCTCCGCCTGGAAGTGGGAAAGGGCGAAAGTACGCTCGTCGATCCCATCCGGACTCCGTCACGCCGAAAAACTCACCGCCCCACATGGTACCATCGAGTCCATAGCCGTTGCCGTCCCATGCTACCCCGAGCAATGGTGGATCGAGAGCGTTATCCGCCATGCACGCCAGCACGTGGGCATAATGATGCTGGACCGTCTGATGTGGTAATGGCAACGCTTCCGCTCCACGGGTAGAACGATACGCAGGATGGGCATCGCAGATCACGGCGCTGGGTTGAGCGTCGTACAGTGACGGGAGACGCTCGATGGTCTGGTGCCAGGCGGTAAACGCTTCGACTGTTTCCAGGTCGCCGATGTGTTGGCTGACCACAATATCGTTGCCCACCGAGAACGCAATCGTGTTTTTACTCTGTGCTCCTGCTGCAAGGACAGAGATCGAGGCCGGGTGAGATTGACAGCTGATCGGCAACGGAGCATAACCACGGGCGCGTCGTAGTACGAGAACTCGGTCCAACACCACCCGCACAATCGAGTCGTCGACATGGCATATGATAGGCCGGTCATGTACGAGAAATACGTCGGCAAGTCCAGCGAGACGTTGCAGAGCTTCCGTTTCATCCGTGCACAGGGGCTCATCGGCGCGATTCCCACTGGTGGCAATAACAGGCCCGTGCAGCATCTGCATCAAGAGATGATGCAGCGGTGTCGCGGGCAACATCACCCCCAGATAGGGATTCCCCGGAGCCACAGCAGGATGCGGGTCGGCAGCATTGCGACGCACAAGTACAATGGGGGCGGCCGGATCAAGCAGCAAGCCCGCTTCCAGGTCGGAGACGCAGCAATGCGCCTGCACGGCTTGCAGGGAGGGATACATCAGCGCCAAGGGTTTCTCCGGACGCTGTTTGCGTTGTCGGAGACAACGTACCGCATCCCCGTTCCTCGCGTCAGCCATGAGATGAAACCCGCCAAGCCCTTTGACCGCAACAATCTTGCCCTGCCTGATCGCCCCTGCAGTACGCTGGAGCGCCTCGTGCTGCGTTGCCAGGATCACGCCAGTGGCATCCCACAACGCCAGAGACGGACCGCAGTCCGGGCAGGCGTTTGGTTGCGCATGGAAGCGTCGACTTGTGGGATCGTCATACTCGTGCTGACAAGGGGAGCACAGCGTGAAATGGCGCATGGTGGTATGGACACGGTCGTACGGTAAGGCCTCAATGATGCTGTAGCGCGGCCCACAGTTAGTGCAGTTAATGAACGGGTACAGATAGCGTCGATCGAGCGGATCAAACACTTCCTGCAGACACGACGTACAGGTGGCGATATCCGGTAAGACGGCAGCGGTCTTTGCCCCTATCTGGTCGCTCGGTAAGATCGTAAAGGTACTGTGACCTTGAGGAGTGAGTGGGGTTGATCTGACCTGCCGAATGACCGCCCGAGGCGGTGGCTCGGACTTCAGGCATTGCAGGAACGACTCGAGGGCTTGGGCGGGGCCTTCGACGTGGATCGCAACCCCTTGGGGGGAATTGCGTACCCAGCCATGAAGCCGTAGTGCGGTGGCCAGGCGATAGACATACGGGCGAAAGCCCACCCCTTGCACGGCGCCATGTACCTCTATTAGGACACAACGGTATTGGGCCTCTGCCACGGTGAGGGACATCAATCGGTCTCCACCTCTATGCTGGTGAGCTGGACATCCTGCGCGTGAGGGTCAGCCACGTCGGTCCGTTCTTGGATATCCAGACACGCGCCTTCGGCTATCGTGCCCAGGGCAGCCTGTGCAAAGTGGAGGTGAAAATGCTCCGGCGATATGTGAGACAACGCCCCGAGGCTAACCTGCACGCGCGTCACTTTCTCGGCATGTTCATGCGCGGCAAGCGTGGTGATCGTGCGGATCAAATCCACCATGAGCGATGCTTCGTGCATACACGTTCCTTCACGATACCGTCTGCAAGGCTTCGATGTCACGCTGCACACGCCTGACAACCTCCGCCACGACCTGGGCGATCTCCGGAGACAGCCCTTCACCCATACCAAAGCATTTACCCTCAATGCCATAGATGAGAAACTGCGCCGGAATCTGTTGCAGAGCCTGACCTAACGCAATGGCTTCGGCCACCCCAAAGGCGTGGGTAGAACACGAAAATACCCCGTGTGGAATAGGTTCGGAATAGGGATGAAGTCGAGAGATGGTGCCCGGTGTGTTCCCTGCCTGGACGGCATCGATGAGGATAACCGCATCGGCGTCTTTCCAGGTCTCGATCAAGTCGGTTGCTTCTCCCTGCCTTTCAACGATACGCACATCCGCACACACGCGGCGGAGATGGCGCGCCGCCACCAGACCCACGGCGTCATCACCGCGTGAGATATTCCCGACCCCGATAACCAAAATTGCTGGTGTGAGTTGGCCGGTGTCTGGCGCATGCACGGCTATGTCTCCCGATCGATGTGCAGCTGCAGAAAATGCGTCGCGCACGAAATACACGGGTCGTAGTTGCGAATGGCTTGTTCGCACTGCCACGTCAGTGCCTCCTTCGGCAAGGCGAGATGTAGGGGCACAAAGGCAGACAGGTCGTCCTCGATGGTTTGCTGATTCTGCGACGTTGGCGGCACGATTTTAGCGTCGTCAATCAGGCCTTGCGCGTCAACCTGATAGCGATGATACAAAATCCCACGCGGGGCTTCGGTGCAAGCAAAACCCGTACTGGCCTTGGGTGCAACAGGTACAGACGGTGCATCCGGCGGGTCATACGTGTCGATTATCCGCAGGGCTTCATCACAGGCATACAGCACTTCGACACTGCGCACGATGATACTCTGAAAGGGATTGCGACAGACCGGCCCTAGGCCAGCCTCACGAGCACTCTCTTGAGCCAGAGGAGAGAGGCGGTCAAAATTGATGCTGTAGCGCGCCATCGGGCCAACGAAGTACGCACCGCGATCGTGCAAGACGGAGTGCAGCGCGTGGGAGTAGGGTACTTGCTCTTCCACAAAATGCGCCTCGTACTCTTGCACTGCAATATCCAGTCCCTTGTTCGACACGAGGCGCCCGGCATTCATCGGATAGTCCGTGGGATGGCGTAAGGCGACGAATTCGTAATCCCGTTCAAAGGCAGGAAAGGGGAGCTGGGCTACCCACCGTACCGTTGCGAGAGCGGCCTCACGTGCCCACTGCAATTGTTCGCGTAATGGCACCAGGTCACGAGCAGACGGCACTTTATAAAATCCGCCGACACGGACGTTGATCGGATGAATCTCCCGCCCGCCCACCAGGCTGACAATGGCATTGCCGGTTTTTTTCAACCGGAGTCCCCGCTGCACGACCTCCGGATGATCCTTGGCCATCTGCACCGCATCGGCATAGCCCAAAAAATCGGGGGCATGGAGCATGTAGATGTGCAGCACATGGCTCTCAATCCACTCCCCGCAGTAGAGTAAACGGCGCAAAGCATGCAGCGGGGCAGGAAGCGTCACGCCAAACGCCTGCTCCATGGCATGCACGGCGCTCATTTGATAGGCCACAGGACAAATCCCACAAATGCGTGCGGTGATGTCAGGCGCTTCGTCATACGAGCGTCCGCGCAGGAAGGCTTCAAAAAAACGCGGCGGTTCAAAAATCTTCAGCTGGACGTCAGTGACCCGGTCATCCTTGATCTTGAGATACAAGGCGCCTTCGCCTTCAACCCGCGCCAGGTAATCGACTTTGATCGTTTTACTCCGGCTCATGGGCTTCACTCTCCTGGCGAAAGGGCAGGGCATAGGCGTTGAAGCCTCGAAAGGCCCGCACCAATTCCTCCTCGCTGACACCGAGTTCGTCCCCCCACCACGTACTCAATGAAGCAGTATTCGGCTGTTCTTGGGGTCCATAACAGCCAAAACAGCCACGATTGTAGGTCGGACACAAGGCGCCGCAGCCGGCGTGAGTGACTGGTCCGAGACAGGGCGTGCCATGTACCACCATGATGCACACAGTACCACGTTGCTTGCATTCCATACACACACTGTGAGCAGGCGTATGTGGCTTGCGCCCATGCAGGAAGGCGCTGATGACTTCCAGCAGCTGCAGCTTGTTAATCGGGCAGCCGTGCAACTCGAAATCGACCGCGACATGCTCGGAGATTGGGGTCGACTGCGCCAGGGTGTCGATCACCGCCGGGGTCGGGTAGACCAGCTGGACGAATTCCTGCACGTCTTTGAAATTGCGCAAGGCTTGAATCCCGCCGGCCGTGGCACAGGCCCCGATGGTCACAAGGAATTTTGAGGACCGGCGAACCTGCAGAATGCGAGCGGCGTCATGGGGCGTGGTAATAGAGCCTTCCACGAGCGACAGATCATACGGGCCGCGCACCGTGGCACGGGAGGCTTCCGGAAAGTTGGCGATATCGATCGCACCTGCGACTGCCAAGAGTTCATCCTCACAATCGAGGAGGCTCAATTGGCAGCCATCGCAGGAGGCGAATTTCCATACCGCGAGTTTGGGTTTACGCCGCATATTTCTGCGCATAGTTCCCTTACATTTCACGTATACCAAACCAAGGAAGAATGCGAGGATAGGGTAACACTGGGCCATCCTTACACAGAAACGCCGGTCCGAACTGGCAATGACCACAGACACCAATGGCACATCGCATGTTCCGTTCCAGTGAGACATAGACGTGCGCGGCGTCTACGCCACGATTGAGCAATGCCATTATCGTAAAGCGCATCATCACTTCCGGGCCGCACACCATGGCAAGAGTATTGCCGGGGTCAAAGGGGGCTGTCGCGATGAGCGTCGTGACCACGCCGACGTTCCCCCGCCATGATTCCGTGGCCCGATCAACGGTGCTCGCGACCGTGATGTCGTTACGGTCCTGCCAGCGCTCGAGTTCCCGCCGATACAACCGCTCTTTAGGTGAGCGAGCTCCATAGAGCAAGGTAATGTTGCCATACGCTTCACTATGGGCCAACAGATGATAGACGACCGGGCGCAAAGGCGCGAGACCAATGCCCCCGGCGACGAGCACAATATCTTTGCCTGCACACGCCGCCAGGGGCCACTCACTGCCGAACGGCCCACGTACTCCAACAGTTGCTCCGGGTTTCAGGGCACACAAGGCATTGGTGACAGCTCCCACAGCACGGGTCGTATGTACCAGCCGGTTTCCCTGGGCTGGATCGCCGCTGAAGGAGATCGGCACTTCCCCTATGCCAAAGACGTACAGCATATTGAATTGCCCTGCAGCGCACGCTTGGAGGGTGTCGGCGTCTTGCGGCACCAAGTCGAGGGTGTAGGTGTCTGGCATCTCACGGCGCCGGCGTTTCACCGTATAGAGATGCGGCCGCATCGGATCGGTTGCTCCATGCATGCCTACTGCCTCAGGCGCCGGCGCGTGGAGCGCGAGGAGTCGTTCCAGGTATGGAGCTTTGCCGTATAGCGTGTACCTCCGCCGTGATGTCAATGCCGACAGGGCACCACGTAATACACCTGCCGCAGCCAACGCATCCCGAGGACCCGAATTGGTCGATCCAGGTGGCGAGCTTGTGTGTCAGCCAGTGACGATAGCGGGATTTGGTGGAAGAGCGTACGCTGCCGCCATGAATGTAGGTAAAATCCTGCGTGAAACACGAATCCCACGTGCGCCAGCGTTCGGCGTGCTCGCCCGTCAGGTCCGTGACGTCTTCCACTGTCGTACAAAAACAGGTGGGACACACCATGGTGCAGTTGGCGCACGACAGACACCGCGAGGCCACCTCATCCCAGTGGGGGTGTTCGAGGTTCTGATATAACAAGTCTTTGAGGTCGGTTGTATCAAGTGTGCGACCCATCTGCGTAGCGGTGTGATCGACAATCGCTTTGGCCGTCTGGATTTCTGCCTCGTTCGCCCGACGGTGGGGGACATCGCGCATAACGTCCACACCACGCTCGGTGCCGATATCTACCACGAAATAGTGCGTAGTCGTATTCACAACTTCCGTGAGGGCGAGGTCGAATCCGTCCGGAACCTGCGGCCCGGTCTGCATCGACGCGCAAAAGCAGGTAGCACCAGCCTGCGCACAGTTGACTGCCACGAGAAAGACCTGTTCGCGCCTGGCAGCATAGGTCATATCAAC
>CAJIAL010000570.1_pt1 | contig 14136 bp, 7 predicted proteins | sample 9199091 | NCBI WGS metagenome assembly CAJIAL01 (sample SAMEA7708270, study PRJEB35096) | sediment metagenome | biome: marine neritic benthic zone biome [ENVO:01000025]; feature: sediment [ENVO:00002007]; material: shallow marine sediment [ENVO:03000034] sea grass bed [ENVO_01000059] ... | reverse complement strand
TGGAAGTCGTTGATGGCAAGGTGCAGAGCCTCCAAAACTTCTCCGCGGATAACTAAACGAGACCTTAGAGCCAGTCTTTGCGCCGGAAGAAGATGAGCAGGAGAATGGCCAGCACCGCCATCAGACCGAGACTAAACGGATAGCCCCAGTACCAGTGCAATTCCGGCATATTCCATGGACTCGTGGCCGCATCGAAATTCATCCCGTAAATGCCGGCAACAAACGTCAGAGGGATGAAGATGGTCGCAATGATGGTGAGGACTTTCATCACTTCGTTCATCCGATGGCTCTGCACCGAGAGGTAGGTCTCCATCAAGCCGCTGGCAAGATCGCGATAGCTTTCCAACACGTCAATCACCTGCAGGACATGATCAGAGCAATCGCGCAGAAAAAGGCCTGTCTGGTCGGTCACCAAGGGGGAGTCAAGGCGGGCAAAGGCATTCACGGCTTCACGCGCGGGCCAGATGGCCCGTCGCAACCCCGTCAAGGTGTGCCGGATGGTGTAGAGCTCCTCCACCGTCTCGCGCGTGGGCGAGGAGAGCACGGCTTCTTCGACGGCGGTGAGGCGGTCCCCTAACGATTCCAGCAAGGGGAAATAGCCATCGATGACCGCATCGAGGAGGGCATAGGCCAAATAGTCGGCGCCGCAGAAGCGCATCTTCCCACGCTTGTGGCGCAGCCGTTGCCGCACCGGCTCAAAACCGTCACCCTGTTCTTCCTGAAACGTGAGGACGTACCTCGGCCCCAGGAAGAGACTCACCTGCTCCAACGGCTGTGGCGTCTCGTGCGACCTCACCATGCGACAGATCAGGAATTCATAGTGCTCATACTCTTCGAACTTCGCGCGTTGGGGGATATTGAGCACATCTTCCAAGCAGAGCGGGTGCAAATCGAAGTGTGCCCCGATCCGTTCGAGGACACGCACATCCCCGAGACCATCCATATTGAGCCAGACGACGCCTTCGGCAGGCAGGGTTTGCAGGTAGGCGTCGAGGTCGGTAACCTCGTCTTCGCGATACGTCTCCGGGGTGTAATGAATCGCCGTGAGGTGTACCTCGCGCGGCATGCCGACCGGGGGGCGCAGTGTCCCCGGAGAGGTGCCAGGTGGGCTGTATCGCTTGTGCCACATGCAGATGCTCCTTCAGGGCGTCCGCCCGCGCCGTGCTACCGTGTCCACAGCGTCATACGACAACCTGGGATACCAGGGGTTCTGAGGAACCCATGCCAGGTCTCATAGACATACACTGGCCCCCAACAGGCGTTCTGTGTCTGACATATTGACCTGAATTGACTGCCTGTGCAAGCTCGCGGATGATGAGGAGTCCACGGTGACGCGCGGTCTAGGACACAGTGATCCCATCTGCTGTCTGCGCGCAAATGCTGGGGGGGCCGACTGAAGGGCTTCCTGTCCTTACACGGCGTCCCTAGTGGCAGGCTTCGAGGGCGGCGATACCCTCCTCCAGCGGTGGATGACTCATGAATAGCTTTGCGTGCCCGCTCTGCTTACCATGGTTGCCAAAGGCAGCCATCTGATCCGGCAGATGGGAGGGCTCGTGCATCTGTATGTATGCTACTGTGTAGACTCACCCTCCGCTGCGACAGCATGAAGCACTGTACGCTCAGCACGACCATTGTTAGCGCGTTATGGACCGGCCGTTCACCGGAATGTGAGGGTCTGCCAGAACCCTTTGTCCTTCACACGAATAACTCGCGTTGATAACACAACCTTTTCACTGGGGGTGATGACATCTGCCACATCTTCCGCAGTGATGAGCAGCCGGAATTCCTTGAGGGGTAGAACCCCTGTGAATGTACCGGTTCTATTACTCTTGACCATGAGACGCCCCAGATTCATCGTCCGACCCTGTAGGGTTTGGGCCCACACGACATAGAGCGCTTTGGGCGGGCTCAGCCGTTGCGGTAACGCAAGGTGTTTGACACGGAGTTGGAGCTTCGTGTTCTCATTGGTATCTCGCGTGACTCGTGCCGTGGCTTCTGCGGCAGGCGTCATCGGTTCCGGGTCGAACGCCACCTTGTGCGCACAACCAACACTGAGCAGCCAGGCCAACGCACCGATACCTACGACATACGCGCTTTTCATCCTCATATTCCTCCTCATAGGCCTGTACCCCTCCCCAGCATTTGCAGCCCTTTGCCGCATAGCGTTATCCGTGCCTTCGACAGCAAACGACAGCAGTGCTACGTTGTGTTCTCCCCAACAGGGTTTGTCTGAACGTGTATGCATAGGGCGTGCCAATTTACCAGTACGGGCAGCCCTACAGCGGGAACACACATCGTACTAAAGACGAAGGCGAAATCAGCCCTCTTTCTCGCTCGTGCGGTGTAATACGCGGCACTTCGCTCTCAAAATGAGAGCGTGGTGGTCCCACAAGGGGACATAGGCTCTCACAATGAGAAAATAGCTTTCATCTCACTTCATGAGGGGAGCTCGACTGAGGAATGGAAGAAAGGTGCGTACGTCCTGATGGCTTCAGCGTGCCCCAAGCATGCCGATCTCGTCTCACAGGCAGGTTCCACCCAGTGTATTCATGGCGTCGGGTCGTGTGCCTGCTGAATGCGGATAATGATTCCAGTCCTTTCCCAAGCCACCAGCGGTGTTCGGATCGACCTCATAGACTCTGGCTACCGTGCGATCGTGCCCAGAAGGCTCGTGATCGCGTCCGAGCAAAACTCAGAAGACGCTGCAAGCCCGCGGCTTGATTGATACCGGAGCTATTATCGCCTTGTTGGACGCCGATGACTTGTGGCACGCCCGCTGTCGGGAGACGCGTCGATCGCTACGCCTGCCCCTCGCCACGACCGCCGCGGTGCTGGCTGAAATCTTCCACCTCCTTGATCACCATCCCAGAGATATTGACGCGGCATGGCGCTTCATCCGTTCGGGCGCAGTAACGCTCCTGCCGATCACGAACGCGGATGCTGCCGACCTCGACCGGCTGATGAAACAATACCATGACCGTCCTATGCATTTCGCTGATGCGACGCTCGTGCGCCTGGCGGAACGTGAATCTCTGTCCACAATTTTTACCATCGACCACAACGATTTCGAGACCTACCGCATTGGCGGCAGGTCCCGGTTCCGCATCGTGCCCTCCCGATAGGGATTCACATGCCGGCGTAGCTCTCCTTTCGCTATACCACCTTGCGAAGTACAATCGTAGAGGTCCATACTTCCTACCCATCGTACCCTGCTGGTCCCCAGGGAAAGAACTGGCATGGATTTGGCAACTTTCACGGTAATCACAGCACATGGTACCGTCATGCTGCGCACGACGGGTATTCCAGCACCGTTCTCGTCGCCGGGTTCGGCCTCGTGCCGGCCATTGCCCTGCTCATAAATCTGGAGTGGCAATACTCGCACGGCCATACTGAGGCGCAGCATGCGCGCGCATCCGCGACATAATACCGCCGGAGAAAACCATGGACGGCGCTCAACTCGGCCCTAGGCTTGCTGGTGGTTCTGACGCTCGACGGACTGGACGTCCGCACGGAGGAGTATCTACATGTCTTGGCGTACCCTCATTGTCTACCCCGTGGTTCTGTGCTTGCTGCTCCACGCAGGTATAACCTGGTCGCAACCTCCCCCATCAGCACAGCCGCAGGCGGTCCGAGCCGCTCAACAAGGCGCCCTGCAGCCTGAAACCATTGCAGCACGCAAAGCCAGCGTCCAAGCACAGCTTGACGCACTTGCACGCACAAATCTCGCGCCGGAAGAGCTCGCCAAGGCGCGGGCGCCCTTCGAGCAAATGCTGCAGATGTTGACCTCTTTAGAAGGAGTATGGCACCAACGTACCACGTATACAACCCAGCTCGAAAACCTCCCACAACGCCTCCAAGAACTCGAGGCTGAACGCACAAAGCTCGAATCTCGACGACCGGGGCGTTTCCCTGACGTCACGCAGCAGCTGCATGACCAGTATGAAACGCAACTGCATGCGACCCAGGCGGACATCCAGGAGTTGCACGCGCAAGCCGCGGCCGGCGAAGCGCGTCTTGCCACGATCGCCAAGGAGCTGGAGCAGCGCTTCACAGAACGCCCACAGTTAGAAAAGAACCTCGCAGTCGCACTCAGCAAGACCTCCAAGGCGGAGGAAGAGCTGACCTCGGTATCGGACGTCACACTGGTGGACGTCCAACTTCAGCTGCTGCACGCGGAGGTGGAGGCCCTGGAAGCGGAACGTGCGTGGCTGATGAAGCGAGGACCGCTGCACGATGCACTCCTGCAGGTGGCGCAGACACGCCTCAAAGGCTTGCAACACGAACTACACACGATCAAGCAAGCCCTCGAGACCTCCATTGAACAGGAGCAGGCGACCTTGAGCCGCTCTGCCGCTGCTGTCCAACGCCAGCTCGAAAACACGACGGACCCTACAGCGTCACTGCGCTTGACTGTGCACTTGGAAACCATCGGTTTCCGGCTGACGACCACCGAGTACCAACAGCAGCTCAATCGTCTGAGTAACGAGCTCATCGCACAAGAAAAGCGCAACGCGCAGGAAAAGCAAGACGTGGACCGCCTGGCGTCTCTGGTCGAAAAATACGCCAGTGGTGAAGGTGTGGCGCAGCGGCTCTTGGTGGCTTTTGAACGGCTACGCCGAGACCGAACGCGGTATCGTGATACGGCCATCAAGGCGAGCGAGGCACAGCTACGAGACCTGACCGAGCGCATGTTCACCCTCGATGATCAGTTGTACGAGTTTGACCGCCAGGTCGAATCCCGCATTGCCGCCTTGCCGAAGGCGTCCCAGGAGGCCACCGCGCAGCGGCAGACTTCCGACGCGTCTCAAGTCCGCAAAGCTTTCCAAGACCAAAAAGCGGCGTTGCGGGAACAACAACAGATCTTGGCAACCCTCGAACAGGATCAGATGAAGCTGGTCTCGTTGCATCGCGAGCATAAACGCCTGCTCGATGACGGCTACCTCTTTGTGCTGACCAAAATGTTCTGGCTGCGCGATGGCGAGCGCATGAGTCTGGCCGTGCTTCACGACATCGTTGCTGGAGCCGTGGTGAATATCAAACGCTTCCAAGCCTTTGCGCATGCTGAGTGGATACGTCTCCGAACCGGGTTCTCCAGCGCTCCCTCTCTCTGGTTGCTGGCCGTGATGTTCTTCCTGCTCCTCCCCTGGGTGGCTTGGAAGACCTCTACGCGGTTGCAGGACCTGGCGGAGTCCTCTCTCGCCACGCATGCCGGCCGGGAAGAGCCTTCCGGTATCGCAGCGATGTGTGTGCTCGTCCTCCGGGCAGCCATCTGGCCCGCCTACCTCGCCCTGCTAGCCTGGTCACGTGTCCTCTTCCTTCCTCAGAGCACTGACGCGTTCGCTCTCGCGCTGGTGAGCGGTTTGTCCATGATGGCCCTGGTGCTGTGGGTTAGCTTCATGGGCCGTCACATCCTGCGGCCGAATGGCTGGGGACAGCAATGGTGGGAGCTGAGCCCCGACCTGTGTCGTTTCCTGCGTCGTATCGTGGTGGCCGGGTGCCTTGCGGCTTTGCTGTTCCTGATTCCCCACCATGTCTTGCATGCTGTCCCGGAGGAGCCGGAGACCGCAACGGGAAGTCTGGCTCTGGCTCGATGCTTGTTCCTCGCCTTCCAGAGCGTCATCCTCGTGCTGGTAGGCATCGCAGGGTATCAGCAGAGTCGCCTACTCGAGCCAATGTTGGCCCGCAGCCGTCAGGAAGAAGGTTTGTTATGGCGCATCTGGCCGTTTGTCTATCTCGCGCTGCTCGCTAGCATAGTCACCATCATAACGCTCGACGTGTTCGGGTATCAGTATGCTGCACGGTTTATCTGGCTCCGAGCCTTGGAATCTCTCTCCGTCCTCCTCGTCGTGCGCCTGCTCGTGGTGCTCCTGGTCCTGCGCCTGCTCCACCGTGTGGTGCGCTTCATCTTGAGCCTTGGGACCCGCGGACAACCGCTCGACACGGAGACGGAAGGGCGTATTGACCATTATTTCCAGGTGGGATACACCGTCTGTAACGCGCTCCTGGCGCTGCTGGCAGTGGGTGTCATTTTGGAGGTCTGGGGCGTGTCGGTCTCTTGGTTCGTCACCTCACCGCTGGGCCTCAAGATCCTCTCTCGTACGGCGGTGGTTGCCCTGACCATTGGGCTCGCCATTGTTGTCATCCAGATCAGTCAGGTCCTCACGGACTATCTGTTACAGCCAAAAACCAGTGGCCGGGGGGTGACACAGGAAGCGGGTCGTAAACTCAAGACGCTGGCGCCCCTCACCCAAACGCTCATCAAGGTGCTCGTGGTCTTTGCCGCCGTGCTCATGATCCTGGAACAACTGAGCGTGGCAACGGGTCCCATCCTCACCGGTGTGGGGATTTTCGGTTTGGCCGTCGGTTTCGCCTCGCAATCACTCATCAAAGACGTGATCAACGGGCTGTTCATCCTGTTTGAAGACAGCCTGTCCGTTGGTGATATCGTCACGTTGCGTGGCAACTTTGGCGTCGTCGAAAAGGTCACGTTGCGGGCAGTATCCATCCGCGACGTCTCCGGCAACGTGCATGTGCTCCCCAACAGCACGCTCGACATGATTACCAACATGTCGAAAGACTTTTCGCGCTACGTGTTGGACGTACGCGTGGCGTACCGTGAGGACGTGGACACGGTGATCGGCATTCTACGCGACATTGATACAGAGATGCGCAACGACCCTGCCTACCGCTGGGATATGCTCGAGCCGATTGAAGTGATGGGGGTGCAAGAATTTGCCGACTCCGGCGTGATTATTCGGGCCCGCTTGAAGACCAGAGCCGGCCAGCAGTTTCGCCTTGGCCGTGAATTCAATCGGCGCATGAAGAAGGTCTTTGACGAGCGTGGGATTCAGATTCCGTTTCCGCACCGCACTCTGTATTGGGGTACGCCTACGGATGGCATGCTTACCCCTTTACACCACTCTCTGGAGGCGCAACAGCCTGGGCATAGGGAGATCAGTGCAGCCCACGACGCGCAGCTCAAGGATCAATCCACAAGAGAGGACTGAGCCGTTGCTGGCGAACGAGCGTATGATGCAGCCGCTTCAGCTATCCAATTTCATATTGTCTATCTGCACGGGTTCTATAGGGTCCGCCAGCGCAAAACCAAAGACCCGAGAATAAAAATAGAGCTCCGCTTCCAATGACCGCTTGATGTTTTCGGAGCGCTGAAAGCCGTGATACTCGCCCTCGAAGGCGATATAGGCGGTCGGCACACCTTTGTCGCGGATGACCTCGAACATCATCTCGGATTGATCGGCTGGCACAATCGTGTCCTCCAGGCCCTGGAAGAAGATGACGGGGCAGGACAACTGTTCGGCGTAATGAATGGGCGAGCGCTCGATATACCGCTTGCGGTAGAGCGGATAGGGACCAATCAGCCCAACCAGGCTATTGGTATCGAACTTGTGAATATCGGCAAGAAGCGCCTCAAGGTCACTGACGCCAAAGTAACTGGCCCCGGCCTTGAAGACCTCGCGAAAGGTCATGGCCGCCAACGCCGTGTACCCTCCCGCACTGCCGCCGCTGATGGCGACCCGCTCTGCGTCGACGTCGCCTCGCGTAATCATATACCGGGCGGCGTTCGTACAATCATCAACATCGACCACGCCCCACTCGCCGATGAGACGCTCGCGATAGTCACGTCCGTAGCCGGTGCTGCCGCCGTAATTGACGTCCAACACGCCAATGCCTCTGCTGGTCCAATACTGTATGGACAGATCCAACTCGAGACTGGCGGTATCGTGCGGCCCACCATGGCATGTGACTAGCAGCGGCGGCTTTTCGCCCGGGGGCGGGCTGTAATCCTGGTTCGTTGGCGGATAGTAGAAGGCGTGGGCGGTTACGTCCTTCCCCGTGGGAAACTCGAGGTTCTCGGGTCTCGACAGATACCCCGGGTCGACCTGCGTTGTGCTGGCCACCTGCAAAACGGTGAGCTCCCCGGTTGCCAGGGCCAGTTCCAGAACGGACATTCCGCCGACCGGAGACCCCGCCTCGAACACGACCCGTCCTGCTGCAACCTTCAGATCCGCTCGGCCCATCTCGGAATAAGGGATGCTGAAGGGCTCCAGGCGATGCTCCTCCGGATACAGGCGGGCCAGATACCAGACACCCTGTTGCACATAACTACACACGATGCTGGAAGCCGACTCGAACCCGTACGCGGACATGCCGACCCACCAGTGCGTCTTGGCAAACTCGGCCTCCATCTCCAGCACCGGCTCGACCTTCGTATTCTGCCACCAGCGATACAGGTTCGCCCATCCTGAGCGGTCCGAAACAAAGTACAACGTTCCATCGGGAGACCACTCGGGTTGCATCACGGATTCATCGATACCGCCGGCAATCAATTCCGGTTCGCCCAATAGGCCGTCGTCACCAATTGAGGCCACCCACAACTCAGTCCCGTCCCAGGGCATATTGGGGTGATTCCACGCCAACCACACCAGCGCCGTGCCGTCCGGACTGATGCGGGGGGCGGCGTAAAAATCGTTGCCTGAGACGAGGACTGTGGCCTCATCGCTGCCGTTGGCATCTATGGCAACCACGGTATGGACCGGCTCCTCGTCGCTCGTTGTGTGGTCTTCCCGTACGCAGATAATCCGGCCCCGGCTCCGGTCGAGCACCATGCCCCCATAGCGTAACTCGCCTTCAGTACCTTCGGGTGTGATAGGAACAGGTCTTTCTCCCGGCCGATGGCGGTACAAACGTTGATCATCGAAGTTCGAAAAGTACACCACGCCGTCAGCCACGGTATATCCACGCGCGCCGTATTCGTGTACTCTGGTCGTGACACTGTATTGACTCGGCGTAACGTCGAACGTGTCCCCATCGGGAGTCCGCTTGACGATGATGTTGCGGCCTGCTTCCGAGGGACGCGCCTCGGCCCAGTACGTATCCGCGCCATCCAACACGATGCGGCCCAGGCCAATCGTCTCGGCAACAATGAGGTCAGTGGTAATAGGGGATTTCCACGAACCGTAAGGAGCTACTCGAGGCTCGGCCATAGGTGTTCTCCTGAACGAGATCGGTGTTTCGCAGTTCGACATGAGGCTCGGTCAGTCTGTCTCTTCCCGCGCCGGGAGGCGTCGCCAGGTACCGAGCAGATTCTTCAGGCTGAAGATGGGCCCTGCCCTCCGAGCCGCTCGCCATAAGCGGAGATGACGATACGTCGGCCGTATAGCTCCCCTGAGTGTCATGGCGGCCAGACGCCCCCACAGGCCGCACTTGCGCCGGACTTGGTGCGGCTGCACCCGGTCCAAGTCACGATACCCCATCGGCGCCAGGTTCAACGTGCCGGCCGCCTCCATATCCGCCAACAATTGCGCCCCTTTGGCAGTCCGCGCGATGATGGCATTGTCGCCATCCGGTGATTCATGCATGGGCTTGCCGTCATCCCAGATATCACCCGCCACAATGTCTGCCAGTTCACCGGTGGCGTCAGGACATATTTTGCACCGGAATTGCATCGTCCAGTGAAAATCACCGTACCAGACTTGCTGATACGAGAGATCAAACGTGCTTCCAGCTTTCGAGACGACGCGCGTCGGTCCCGGACACCCCAGCCCCCGATACCGGAGCTCCGCGACATCGGAGGCGTGTAAGCCGTGACGCTCGAGGATCTGCGTTACCATCGTGTCATCCGGCACACCTTCACAGAAAAAACTCAGCATGTACGGCACGAGCTGATCGACCCGTGGATCGTGCCGCGCCAGGTTGCGCATGGCGGCGATATCACACGGTTTGCCTACCACCGCGAAGGGCTCTCCGGCGTCCAAATGGCGATGCACGTCTTGCAGGGGGGCAACCGGACCATACCAGGAACCCGCTCCCGAGAGCACGTCCGCCCGGGAGGTACTGATCTGGGGATCGGCGCGCAGCGGCTCCACCTTGTCTGCAGCGACGTGTAAGACCAAGCGGACGCGGTTCGTTGCCAACAGGTAGTGACTTATGGCGCTAATGGCGCCCCCTGAGGCGGCCGTGTACCGGATGGCAGGATCGGTCGCATGACCGCTGGCAATACGATGCGCCGGTCCCCACACGGCGTCGTGCTGCGGGGCCGGCTCCTCCGGGCCATGCACGACGATGCCCGGACATGTGGCAAGAATCTGCTGCTCGGCTGTCTCGGGAAGAGGCTGCTTCACGACAGGTCGCATGCGCCCTGCAGACGACACGTGCATCTCCAACGCCTTGCTTCCCGCCACACTTTGACACAAACCGCAGCCGCAACACAGACCGTTACGCACGATCGAGGCGAGGGAATCCGCGTGTCTCATACGCCTTCCTCGGCGGTGTCGTCCACGGCGGCGCCCTCCCCTTCCAAGTGATCCATGAGCGCTTCCAGCGTCGGGTATTGAAAAATAAACGTGGCCGGAAGTTGGCATCCCAAGCTTGTCTGCAGGCTGTTGCGCAACTCCAACGAGGTGAGGGAATCCAACCCGAGATCGAAGAAGTCACGCTCCAAATCCGCCGCCACTTCGGCCGGCGTGAGCCCCAGGAGTTGGGCCACCTGTTCACACACCAGGGTGCGGAGAAACTGTCGACGGTCATCCGCTGTGTCGAACGTGGCCGGCATCGCCAACGTGGGTGAGGTGCCAGGTCCAGGCCGCTGCACGTCAGCCCAAAACGGCAAACCTGACGGCAAATACGTGCGGAAGCGATCCCACGCAATCGGGGTGACGTTGAGGTAGCCGACCTCTGATTGCAGTGCGGTTTCCAGCACCTGCAACCCGTCCGCAGGGGAGAGCAGATCCATCCCCTGCACTTTGATACGCTCTATAATTTGCGGCAACGCCGCCGTGCCAATCTCGGACCATCCTCCCCAGCTGAGGCTCAACGCGGGATAGCCGCTCGCGCGGCGATAATAGGCAAACGCGTCGAGACAGGCATTAGCCGCCGCGTGGTTCGACTGACCGCCACTCCCAAGCAGAGCGGCGTCAGAGGAAAACACCACAAAGAAGTCCAGCGGGAGATCACGCGTATGCTCGTGGAGATGCCACGCTCCCTGCACCTTCGGCGCCAGCACCGGCGTAAACCGCTCCCAGGACTGCTGCATCAGCACGCCGTCGTCTAACACGCCAGCGGCATGAATAATACCCCGCAGCGGTGTCGAGACGTCAATCCCCTCTATGACCTGGCGTACCTGAGCAGCAACGGTGACATCGGCTTGTGCCACCTTGACCTCGGCACCCATCTTGCCCAGCTTGTCTACGACGTGCAGGGCTTCCGGCTTGGCAGGCGAGCGCCCGACTAACAGCAGATGCTGCGCGCCACGATCAACCATCCACTCGGCGAGGCGCAGACCGAGTCCACCCAAGCCGCCGGTGATCAGATAGGTGGCGTCTGGCCGCAACTCGATCTCGCCTTGGTACGGCAGTTTCGTCCGTGCCAGTCTGGCCACGTATCTGGTGCCGTGGCGGAAGGCGATTTGGTTCTCGTACGACGTATGATCCGAGTGCAGCGTAAGGAGTTCGTCGCAGATCTGTTGCGCGGCGACGTCGGCCTCGGCGCGCGGATCGACATCCACCCGGAGACACGAGAGGTCCGGGTGTTCCAGGTCGATCACCCGCGCCATTCCCCAGAGGGCGGCTTGGGCAATGTCGGGACACTCGTCCGCGACGGCTTGGCCCCCCCGTGTGATCAACCACAGAGAAGGCGGGATGCGATCCGCATAGGATGACATGATGGCTTGCAGTACATGCAGGGCACCGCCACATGAGACACGGGTGGCCACGTCCAGAGCAGTTGCACTCATGTCATGAGGCTCGATGTCGTGGCTCCAGAGATGCACGACATGGTCTACTGCAGGAATGGAGTCCAATACCTGTTGCAGATCTTCGACGCAGTTGCGGACGGTGAAGGCCCGCTCATCGCGTTGCGCATAGGCAGTGCCCAGCTCAACCATGGTGCAGGCGGCACCATGCCCTTGTAACAGGCGGACCACCTCTTGCCCCAAGCCATCCGGGGTCGCGAGAATCAGCCAGTGTTGGTGTAAAACCTCCACGCCACTCTCATGTGGGGCGCGGACCTGCGGGCGCCAGTCCACCGTATACAGCCAGTCTTGCCACGGGGCACTCGCCAGCAGTGCGAGGCGCGACGTGCGCTGCTCCTGGGCTCCCATGACAGCGGCGATGAGGCGTCCTTCACCGTCGTAGATATCAATATCCGCCGTGCGAATCGGTCCTTGCACGGCTGTCACTTGCGCGTGGCTCCAGAACTCATTCCCACGCGGCGCATGGTAGAAGGTGATCTTGTCCCAACCTACCGGGACATAGGTGGCGGTTTCGGACGTATGAACAAATATGCCCCACATGACCTGCAGGCAGACATCGAGCAGTGCTGGGTGGAGATGATAGCTGGGGATCGCTGCCAAGACGTCATCGGGAATCACCAGACGCCCCAGGGCTTCGCCTTCTCGTTGCCACAGTTGATCGAGTAGTCTGAAACTTGGCCCGTAATTGAATTGTTCATCCTCACAGCGTTGATAAAAATCCGTCACGGCGATTTCGTGCTGAAACGTGGCGTGTAAGGCGTGTAGATCTCGGGTCTGCGCGTCTACTTCGGCCTCAGTCTGCAGCAGGCGCCCGGAGGCATGGCGCGTCCAGGCGGGTTCCTGCGACGCGTCGAGACTGAGACTCAAGATCTGAAAGGAGTAGTGCTCACGTTCGGCCGGGGCCATGACCAGCTGTACGGTGACTCGACCGTCATCCGCCAGCGGTAGGGCCTGATAGACGATCATGTCGGCAATAGTGTGATGCTCCGGAGTGAGCGTGGCGCCTGCCGCCAAGGCCATTTCGACAAACGCCGTTCCCGGCACAACCGCCTGGCCGTAGATGCGATGATCGGTCAGATACGCTGGCGACGTCACGTGCAACTGCGCTTCGAACAGCCGTTCCCCAGTCTTGAGCACTGCCGACTGGATGCGTCGCCCCAACAGCGGATGGTGGGACTCGCTTTGCACCGGCCCGGAGGGAACGAGCCGACTGCCCAATGGACCATCAGTCACCTCAGGCCAGCAGCGTTCTCTGACAAAGCTATAGGGGGGAAGCGACACACGTTTGCGCGGCTGCTCACCATGCGGCTGCTCACCATGATGTAAAGCATGCCAATCCAGCTGCACACCTGCAGTCCACAGTCGAGCCAGCGTGTTGCAGAGGAATTGTGTATCGGTGGTAGTGGTTTCGCGTGGATGCCGCATAGTTGGGGCAATCAGCGGCGTGATTTCGTGTGCGACCTTGGCGTGAATATCAGTGGCCAGACTGCTCAAAATCCTCCCGGGGCCGACTTCCAAGAGGATATCCGGCTGTTGTGCCATGAGGAATTGTACATTGTCAAAGAAGCGCACCGCCTGCAACATATGCTCCCCCCAATACGAGGGATCGGTCGCTTGGGCGTCGGTGAGCCACGCGCCCGTGAGGTTTGAGGCGAGCGGAATAAGCGGTGGGCTCAAGGTGACAGCACGGGCTTTCCGGGTGATGGCTGCGGCCGCCTGCGCCATCATAGGCGAGTGAAAGGCACGGTTCACATGCACAGGCTGACAGGAGACGCCAGCTTCTTCCAATGCCTGTTGCACCTGGGCAACCGCCTGGCAACTCCCGGACAAGACCACGCGCCCCGGAGCATTCACGGCGGCGACGCCTACATCGGGGCCATCGTCAAATGACTGCGTGCCGCGTTCGGCAAGAAACGCGTTGACCTCTTGCTCGGAGAGAGTGACCGCGAGCATGGCGCCCTCCCCTGCCGCTTCCATGGCTAACCCGCGTGTGGCGACGAGGGTCAACGCGTCTTCAAGGGAGAGCATGCCCGCAATACAGGCTGCCGCGTATTCGCCTAAACTATGTCCGACCACGGCCGTGGGCTGCATACCCAGCTCCATGAGCGTGCGAGCCAGGGCATATTCCACCGTAAACAAGGCCGGTTGTAAAACCGAGGCCCGGCGGAACGGGTCTTGATCCTGCAGAGTGCCCGCATCGGCATAGAGAATGTGCGCGATATCTTCGTGAATCAACGGTGTGAGCAGATCACGACACGTTGCCACCCAGTGCCGAAACGTCGGTATAGAGGCGTACAAATCCGCACCCATGCGGAGGTACTGTGCCCCCTGCCCGGAGAACAGAAAGACGATCGATTGCGCCCGCG
>CAJIAL010000446.1_pt1 | contig 14200 bp, 11 predicted proteins | sample 9199091 | NCBI WGS metagenome assembly CAJIAL01 (sample SAMEA7708270, study PRJEB35096) | sediment metagenome | biome: marine neritic benthic zone biome [ENVO:01000025]; feature: sediment [ENVO:00002007]; material: shallow marine sediment [ENVO:03000034] sea grass bed [ENVO_01000059] ... | reverse complement strand
GCTGCCCGCGTTGAGCCGTGAACAGCTCCTGCCGGAGCGGATCGTACACCACCCCAAGGCGTACGCCGGCGGTATCGGCAACTGCAATGCTCACCGCAAAGTGCGGAAAGTTATGGGCGTAATTCACCGTGCCGTCGAGTGGATCGACGATCCAATGGGCTGGGCCGTCCGTACCATGGACGCCGTGTTCTTCGCCCAAGATCGTATGCCTCGGGAAATGCGCGGCCACGCCCTGCCGAATAATCGTTTCCGCCGCATGGTCGGCATCCGTCACCGGATCCAGATCGCCCTTCAGCGTGATCGTGCGGTGCTGCCCAAAGCGGCGCTGCAACTCTGCGCCGGCCTCGTGTGCTAATGCCACCGCCAGCTCGAATACCGTGTTCCAATCCGTGGTTGCCACGTGTACACTCCCTTCACTGCGCGCGCCTACTGGCGTGGGCAAACTATACCAAGATACATCAACGCGTCAATAAGCCAATAAAATGTTTTATATTCAGCCTACAAGCCCACCCCACGTATTGCAATTCCCCCCGTAAGACGTTACAACAGAGTGACACACAGCCATCATGAGGGAGAGGAAAGGACGGCGCGGATGAAAATCGCCGACATTGCGCAATTCGTCACCAGTAAAAATGCCGGACCGTTCTTGCTGACGGTCGACATCGTGTTTCGCGACGCCGAGACCTACGATCGCTTTAAAGCGCAACAGCCTTTGACCAAAGCCGGCGTCGCCGAGTTGTATGGTCTCGCACCGGACCAGGTGCTCGACATTATCGCATTCGATCCGGCCTACGCCTACAAAATCACCATGCGACGGCCATGGGGCTCCGGCGCCATAGGCGAAACCGACGTCTACGGCGCCCAGCAGCACGTGCCGATTGCAGAGTTCGACATTCCTTGGGAGACAACCTCGTGACACCAGCGATGACCATTTTGGCGCCCTGCGGCATGCTCGGCTACGGTATCCCCGAGCGCTCGATGATCGAGGGGATGAAACGCAAGCCCGACGTCATCGGCGCCGATGCCGGCTCAACCGATCCGGGTCCGCACTACCTCGGCATCGGTAAGGCTTTCACTAATCGCGTCGCGTTCAAACGTGATCTCGCTATGGTCCTTGAAGCGGCCAAAACCCATAACGTCCCGGTACTTATTGGTTCAGCAGGCGGTGGTGGCGGTACGCCGCATCTCGAATATACCGTCGAGGTATTCCGCGAAATCTGCAGTGAAAACGATTATCACTTCCGTGCGGCAACGATCGGTGCAGAAGTCTCTCCTGAGCTCGTCAAAACGAAACTCCGAGACGGCAAAATTTTACCGCTGGATACGGAAAGCATCCCCACCGCAGCCGATATCGACGAGAGTGTGCGTATCGTCGGGCAAATGGGCTACGAGCCCTTCATGCAAGCCCTGGACATGGGTGTCGAAGTCGTGATTGCCGGCCGGGCATACGATCCGGCCCCGCTCGGTGCCCTGGCCATGACACGGGGCTTTGACCCGGCGTTGGTCATTCACCTCGGCAAAATCCTCGAATGCGGGGGCGCTGCAGCTTATCCGCGACACGGCTCCGACGCGCTCTTGGGCTTTCTCGACGACGAGTCCTTTTATGTCGAACCACCCAATCCCGACAAAATTTGCACCGTGGCGTCAGTGGCAGCGCACACGCTGTATGAAAAAGCCGATCCGTACAACCTCCATTTGCCGGGTGGTTCCCTCGATCTGCACCAGACCCGTTTCGAGCAATATGACGAGCGTACGGTACGCGTGTCGGGCACGCAGTTTATCCGCTCCCCCCAAAACACCATCAAGCTGGAAGGGGTGCGGCTCTCCGGGTTTCGCACCATTACGATCGCCGGCACACGCGATCCGCAACTTATCGCCAATGTCGACGCCTACCTCGCCAATATTCGCGAGCGTGTGTCGGAAGTGTATCCCCCTGATCTCGGGTATCAATTACTGTTTCACGTCTACGGCAAAAACGGCGTCATGGGGCCGCTGGAACCACAGCAGCACATCAGTAGTCACGAACTCTGCTTCCTCATCGAAGTCATCGCCGACACCGCCGATCTCTCGGCCTCGGTCCTGGCGTTATCACGGTCGGTCGCGTTGCATGCCACGTACCCCGGACGCCGTGCCATTGCCGGGAATCTGGCGTTTCCCTTTTCTCCTTCGGACATTCCCGTGGGTGAGGTTTTCGAGTTTAACGTGTACCATCTCTGCGTCGTGGACGACCCCTGCGAATTGTTTCCCGTGACCGTCTTCGAGGTCTAAACTGGTCCACACGAGATTGGCATACAGATGTCAGCGCGCCGGCGCGCGTCCCGGCATATTCCGGGAGTTGGGTGTATGCATCCTTATGTGGTCTGGTTTCGTAGGCGTTGTTTGACATGTATTGTGGTTTTTCTTATCCTAAGGGGACTTTCCCGCCCTTCTCAGTGGATAGTCCCGCAACATTCACTCACCACGTTGTGAGCCATTCCCCGTATCAAGGCTTCAGGTGTCATTAGACAACATGCGCGTGAGCCAGGGGAAGGGTCCGCGTTGCACCGTGTAGAGCCCAGACGCAGCGTTGGGTCAATCTGAGTTATGAGCAACAAAGGAGAACACTGTGGACATTATTGTCACCATCAAACAGGTGCCTGATCCGGAGGCCCCAAAAGAGAACTTTCGCATTGATGAAGACAACAAAAAAATCTTGAACCCTACCAATGTTGATCCTGTCATCAATGGCTATGATGAAAATGCCTTGGAGGCTGCTTTACAGATCAAAGAAGCCGTGGGCGGCAAAGTCACCGCCCTTTGCATGGGCGAAGACAGCGCGACACGTGCTCTCAAGCAGGCCATGGCGATGGGAGCCGATGAGGCGATCTTGCTCAACGACGCAGTGTTTGCCGATGGCGATGCCAACTCGACGGCCCATGTCCTGGCTGCAGCGATTAAGAAAATTGGTACCTATGATCTCATCCTCTGCGGACGGCAGGCTTCCGATTGGGATATGGCGCAAGTCCCCTCCGGTATCGCTGAATTACTCGATCTCCCGAGTGTCACAGCCGTGCAAAAAGTAGAAAGCCAGGATGCTGCGGTACGTGTCGAACGTATCTTGGAGGACGGCTACGAAGTCTTGGAACTTCCCACACCGTGTCTGGTCACCGTGAGTAATGAAGCCAACAGCCCGCGTTACCCAACGTTGAAGGGCATCATGTCGGCTGGGAAAAAGCAGATCCCGACTTGGGACCTCGCCGAAGTTGGCGTCGATGCGGCGCAGGTTGGCCCATCCGGTACCCTCACCACTGTCGCGAAACTCTATATTCCGATGTTCGACAGCGACTGCGAATTTATCGAGGGTGATACCCCGGAAGAAATGGGTGAGAAACTCGCCTTGCGCTTGCGCGAACTTAAGATTATTTAACTGGCTCTTTCACGCGACAGAGTCACAGATACATACGTAAAGGAGACGGAAACCATGACACAAGGTGTCCTTGTTTTTGCGGAAGTCATCGACGGCGACCTTTCTGCCATCGCCAAGGAAATGCTCGGCGCTGGGCGTGGTTTAGCCGATGCCCTCGGCGAACCATTACAAGCTGCGGTGCTTGGTAGTGGCGTCGAGGGTGTGGCTCAAGAGGCCATTTATCACGGTGCCGATATCGCTTATGTGGCCGATGACGCGGCTTTGGAGCAGTATCAAACCGCCTCGTACACGGCGGCACTGGCGCAGGTTGCACAACACGTCGAGCCGAACATCCTGCTCATCGGTATTAGCGACAATGGGCGCGATTTAGGGCCTCGGCTCGCCTTTCGCCTGCGCACGGGCTTAGCATCCGACTGTGTGGAACTCGCGATCAATCCCGACTCCAAACTCTTAGAAGCCACACGTCCGGTCTCCGGCGGGAATGCTATGGCGACGGTTGTCACCGAGCAGGCGCGTCCACAGATGGCGACAGTCCGCGCCAAAACAACGGAACCTGCAGCGCGCGACGAGAGTCGCCAGGGCTCGGTGGAATCCGTCGCCGTCCACATTGACACGGCAGCGCAACCGGTCAAGATCATCGAACGTGTCAAAGCTGAATCCGAAGGTGTACGGCTGGAAGACGCCGACATCGTCCTCTCCGGCGGCCGCGGTTTTAAAGGTCCTGACAATTTTTACGCCATTCTGGAACCCTGTGCCAAAGCCCTCGGTGGAGCGATGGGCGCCTCACGCGCCGCGGTGGATGAAGGTTGGGTTCCCACCCAAATGCAGGTCGGCCTCACTGGTAAAATCGTCAGTCCAAAGCTGTACATTGCCTGCGCCATCTCCGGTGCCGCCCAACATATGGCCGGATGCGGATACGCCAAAACTATCGTGGCGGTGAACCGCGACCCGGATGCCCCGATCTATCAACGCGCCAACATCGGCGTTGTGGGGGATTACGAAAAGGTTATCCCGGCGTTCCACAAGAAGTGTGAAGAGCTCTTAGGATAGCCCGCGTCACCTAACGCGTTCCTCATGGCGATCCGGAGCCCCCGGAAGTTGGCGCTGTTGTCCCACCTTGCTATGCAATGCCTGCTTCCGGGTGCTACACTTTCACAAGGGAGATGAACGCTCTGGGCCTCTACGAAGAAGACCACTGTTTTGTTTGTGGCACACAAAATCCTATCGGCTTACACCTAAAGTTCCAATTCGATTCCGCAACAGGCATAACGCACGCGGCTTTCGTGCCCGGACGCAACCATCAAGGATACGACGGGGTTGTCCATGGCGGCATTCTTGCCTCTATCTTGGACGATGCCATGGCCAATTGTCTCTGGCTGCGTGGCATTCCCGCGGTGACGGCGAAGATGGAACTCCGGTATCGTGAGCCGGTTCCGGTAGGCGAGCATCTCCTGATACACGGTCGTCTGGTCAAGGAACGCTCAAAGCTTGCTCATGCGGAAAGCTGGATCACTACCGCAACGGGCGTACGGCTTGTCGAGGCAACCGGCACCTTTGTCAAGCTCCCGCAGCAGGTCAAAGACTCGGCTGTGGCGGAGCGCCACAACACAGGAGCACAACAGCCATGCGGATCGGTATCCCCCGCGAGCAAAAATCCGACGAATACCGCGTAGCCATCGTACCCAACGGCGTACGGACGTTAACTGCATCACAGCATGAAGTCCGTCTCGAGGCGGGTGCCGGTCTCGGTAGTGGTATTACCGATGCCGAGTTTGCAGACGCAGGCGCGGTGATTTGTGATCAGGATGACGTGTATGCGGCCAGCGATCTGATCATGAAAGTGAAAGAGCCGCTCCCGCATGAGTGGCCTTTGCTGCGACCTGGGCACATCTTATTTGCGTATTTGCACTTAGCTGCTGCCTCAGCATTGACCCACGCTCTCCTGGAACAGCAGGTAAGCGCTATCGCTTTTGAAACCATTCAGCTTTCGCAGGGCGGCCTACCATTGCTCGTACCGATGAGCGAGATTGCCGGACGTATGTCCATTCACGTTGGTGCGAAATGCCTCGAAAAAGTCAATGGAGGTCGCGGCGTCCTGCTCACCGGTGTCCCGGGTGTTGCCCCGGGCAAAGTGGTGATTATCGGCGGCGGAATTGTGGGGACAAATGCTGCCCGACTCGCCCTGAACATGGGCGCGGATGTCACACTGACCGATGTCAACGTGACACGGTTGCGGCAATTGGACGATATGTTCCAGGGACGCCTCAAAACTATCGTATCCCATCCACAGTTACTGCAAGATCTCCTGGCCCAAGCTGATCTCGTCGTAGGGGCTGCCCTCGTACCCGGCGCCCGGACTCCGCATGTGATTGATCGTTCCATGGTCCAAACCATGCAACCCGGTGCCGTCCTGACCGATGTTGCCATCGACCAAGGAGGCTGTGCCGAGACGTCCAAGCCGACCACGCACAGCAATCCCATCTATATGGTTGATGACATCGTACATTATTGCGTGGCCAATATGCCTGGTGCAGTGGCTCGCACCGCGACGTTTGCCCTGGCAAATGTTACACTGCCCTACGTGTTGGCACTGGCCAACAAAGGACTCGACCAGGCGTTGACCGAAGATACGGCGCTGGCAAAAGGGCTGAATGTCCATCATGCCCACATAACCCACCAGGCCGTCGCAGAATCGCTGAGCTTACCCTACCATCCCTATACACCGCAGATATCGCGGTGAACAACCACGCGCTGCCACCGACTGTCAGACGCTCGCAGGCCAAGGAGGAGAGCCATGCCCACACCGTTAGACGGTATCAAAGTTTTAGATCTCACTCGTGTTCTTGCAGGTCCGTATTGCACCATGATGCTCGCGGATATGGGCGCCGATGTTGTCAAAGTCGAACGTCCTGGCGCCGGGGACGACACACGAGGCTACGGGCCGCCGTTTCTGAATGGCGAAAGCGCGTATTTCATGAGCATTAACCGCAACAAACGCAGCTTGACGCTAAACCTCAAACACGACAAAGCCCTGGCGATTATGCGGCGGATGCTGGAAATGACCGACGTCGTGGTCGAAAACTTCCGCCCCGGCACGATGGAATCATTCGGGTTGGGCTATGAGGCTGTACGGGAATTTAATCCTCGTATTGTCTTCTGTTCGATTTCCGGGTATGGACACACCGGCCCGGAAGCCAAGCTTCCAGGCTACGACCTTATTATTCAAGGCAAAGGTGGTATCGCCAGCCTCACCGGCGACCCGGAAGGGCCTCCTTTCAAAGTAGGTACGTCTCAAGCTGACATTATCGCCGGAATGATGGGCTTCCAAGGTATTTTGCTGGCATTGCTCGCACGTCAACAAACGGGGAAAGGACAAAAAGTCGATATCGGTATGCTCGATTGCCAGGTTGCCCTACTGACCTACCAAGCCGGGATTTATTTTGCCACGGGCGAAAGTCCGACCCGCATGGGCAACCAACATCCGACGATTACGCCTTATGAAACCTACCAATGCAAAGACGGCTATCTGAATCTGGCGTGCGGCAACGACAACATGTGGCGCGCCTTCTGTCATGCCATCGAGCAAGAAGGGTGGGTCGACGATCCGCGTTTCAACACCAATGCTGCACGTGTCGAACACCGCCGGCAACTAAGCGCACTGATCGAGCCGGTCATGCTCCAAAAAACGACCCAGGAGTGGATTGAGCTCCTACGCGGCCACGGCTTGCCCTGCGGTCCGATTCAGTCGGTTGGCGAGGTCTGCGAAGATCCGCAGGTGTTGGCGCGAGACATGGTCATCCCCCTCGAACACCCAAAAGCAGGCACAATTCGCGTGGCTGGCGTGCCCATCAAACTCTCGGACACACCAGGCGAGGTACATTCCCCTCCACCTGTACTCGGCGAGCATTCAGCGCAAGTTTTACGTGATTGGCTCCAGATCAATGCTGCTGAAGTCGACACACTCCAGCAAGAAGGCGTTCTCTGAGATTATTGCAGGGATTTTTCACCTGCGTAGGAAGGGGAGGGAATACTTGGATGTCCGGGAAGTATAGAGAGAGGGAGGAAGGAGGAGACAACAGGGAGAGGTTGTGGAGGGAACAAACGGACGGTGGTTTCCCCTGAGCCCTTCCCGGACATCCAATCCCGCACAGTGCGGGGAGCAACTCCCCGCACTGTATCACGTTCTCTTTACGAACAACCGCTTGTTGCACCGCAATTGAGGCATTTGTAACATGCCCCGTTGCGAATCATCAGCGCACCGCATTCTGCACACGACGGCGCATCTTCTTGCAGATGGAAGGTGAACCCGTCGCTATGCGCCGCTGGTGCGGCAACGGACATCATAGCCGCCTTCTCTGCTCCATTCGTCACGAGTTTCGGCGCATGCGGCTCAGACGCGGTTTCAACGTCAATACGCTCAATGATGCCCACTTGCGCACGATCCTCCGAGTTCAAGAACTTGGAGGCTAGCCAGCGGAAGAGATAATCCATGACCGATTTGGCAATGGGAATCTCCCGATTCTTGGTGTAGCCGGACGGTTCGAAACGCATATGGCTGAATTTGTCGATCAATGCTTTCAACGGCACGCCATACTGCAGCGCCATGGAAATCGAGGTCGCGAATGCATCCATCAAACCGGAGATCGTACTGCCTTCCTTGGCCATGACGAGGAAGATCTCTCCCGGGGTACCGTCCTCATACATCCCAACGGTTATATAGCCTTCATGCCCCGCAATAGAGAACTTATGCGTGATAGCAGGCCGGTCATCCGGCAACCGTCGCCGCACCGGTTTGCGCGGCAAGTCTTGCACGACAGCTTCCACCTCGGCGCTCGCCTCGGTATTCAGAGGCTGCGTCCGCTTACAGCCGTCGCGATAGATAGCTAGAGCTTTGACCCCGAGCTTCCAGCCGGCAATGTAAGCCTCCTTGATTTCCTCAACCGTCGCCTCTTTTGGCATGTTCACGGTCTTGGAAATCGCCCCGGACAAAAAGGGCTGTGCAGCAGCCATCATACGAATATGACCCATGTAGTGGATCGACCGCGTTCCGCTGGAGGGGCGGAATGCACAGTCAAAAACAGGCAAATGGCCGTCATCGAGATCGGGGGCTCCTTCAATCGTCCCATGTTCGTCGATGTATTCAATGATATCTTTGATCTGGCTCGTTGAGTACCCGAGGCGTTTGAGGGCCGACGGCACCGTCGCGTTGACGATTTTCATCATGCCACCGCCGGAGAGTTTTTTGTACTTGACCAAGGCAATATCCGGTTCGACGCCTGTCGTGTCGCAGTCCATCATGAAACTGATGGTACCGGTCGGCGCCAGAACCGTCACTTGCGAATTGCGATAGCCGTACTGCATTCCCAGCGCCAAGGCATCGTCCCACGCGTCAGCGGCAGACTGCATCAAACTCCCCGGCACAAGCACTTGTTCAATGCCTTGCAGGCTGTCGCGATGTTTGCGAATGACGCGCAGCATCGGCTCTCGATTCTGCGCATAGCCTGCGAATGCTCCTTGCACCTTGGCGATTTTGGCACTGGTCAAATACGCCTGCCCGGTCATCAATGCCGTCACTGCCCCGGCGTAGGCGCGGCCTTCCTCGGAGTCATACGGCAATCCGCGCGCCATGAGAAGCGCACCCAGATTGGCATACCCGAGCCCAAGCGGCCGATACGCGTGACTGTTGCGCTCGATGGCCGGCGTCGGATAACTCGCGTTATCCACGATAATTTCTTGGGCAAGGAGGAGAATCTCCACCGTCCGACGATATGCCTCGGTGTCAAACTCCCCATCACTACCGAGAAATTGCATCAGATTAATGGACGCCAAATTACAAGCCGTATCATTCAGGAACATGTATTCCGAGCAGGGATTCGAGGCGTGAATACGATCCGTGTTCGGACACGTATGCCAATCGTTGATAGTCGAATCAAATTGCATTCCCGGATCGCCGCAAATATGCGTCGCATCAGCCAACATCTGCATGAGCTCACGCGCCCGATACGTGCCGCAAATCTCGCCGGTCGTTACAAACCGCGTGTGCCACTCGCCATCATCAAGCACCGCTTGCATGAACTCATGCGTGACGCGCACCGAGTTGTTCGAATTCTGGAAGAAGATCGAGGCATAGGCCGCCCCATCAAGTGAGCCGTCATAGCCCGCATCAATGAGCGCCCACGCCTTCTGCTCTTCCTCGGCTTTGCAGCGGATAAAATCAGCAATGTCGGGATGCGCTGCATCGAGAATAACCATTTTAGCCGCCCGGCGCGTTTTCCCGCCCGACTTAATCACTCCGGCAAATGCGTCATACCCTTTCATAAAGGACACGGGGCCAGACGCTGCACCACCGCCAGCCAAGCGCTCGCGCGAGGAGCGAACCGGCGACAAATTCGTCCCCGTACCCGACCCCCACTTAAAGAGCATGCCTTCGGTTTTGGCCAACGTCAGAATCGATTCCATCGTGTCATCGACGGAATTAATGAAGCAAGCCGCGCACTGGGGACGCTCCTCAACACCGCAGTTAAACCATACAGGACTATTGAAAGAGGCTTTTTGGTGCAGGAGGAGGTGGGTGAGTTCATCCACAAACGCCGTGGCGTCATCATCGGTGGCAAAATATCCGCCGCGCTGCCCCCACGTAGCAATCGTCTGCGCAACCCGATCAATCATCTGCCGCACCGAGTATTCACGCTGTGGTGTTCCTAAGGCGCCGCGGAAGTACTTCGAGGCCACAACGTTCGTTGCCATCTGCGACCAGAATTGCGGGAATTCAACCCCGCTCTGCTCGAAAACGACGTGTCCATCCTCGCCGCCAATGAGCGCGTGTCGCTCCTCCCATTGCACACCGTCATATGGGTTCGCGCCGACACGAGTAAAGTATCGTGGTATGGTGAGACCTGCTTGCGACTTGTGTCGCTCAGGAGCATACCCGTTTTCGATACTACTGTGCCCAGCCGCTGCGTAATCCGTCGTTTGATGAAAGGTTGGTGCGTTCATAGCAATACCTGCGCCAGTGTCAAGTTTCTGCTCATTACCTCACTCATGTATTCATCTATTGCATATTCATCTATTGCACAATCGTAGGCGTGATACATGTGCTTGTCAATAAGAAAATGCAAGTTGCAATATCTTTTTATTGCAACTTGCATTTTCTTATGAATCTTATAAACAATTTTATATCAGCTGTTTATAAGATGTTATAAACAAGTTATCCCAAAGATTATTCACAGCTTATCCACATCAAGAAGGTAGGGTGAGAGAGTGAATACGGACAGGAGCGCCCGGTGCAAATCGACGCCGACGAGGAGGGACGAACAGCAGACCAATCGGGTCTGATTCGGCTTGGGCCAACGCGAACAAATCGCGGAGAGGGGTCGCCTGCCAGCCATGAGCGTTTTGACGTAACCGGACCGGCAGAATATGGGTTACGCCGGGGCGTATATCGAGAGGCGCAGTCAGGGTTGCTGCCACAGAAGGAGCCGGGCGCTGTCCCAGCATCGCCAGAAGCGCTGGACGTACAAAGACTTCAAAACCAAGAAAGGCTGCCCAAGGAGAGCCGGGCAAATTAAACAGCAGTGTCCCTTGACATTGCGCCACGGTAATGCTTCGCCCCGGGCTTATGTCCACCCCCTGGACAAGCAAGGTCGCCCCCACATCAGCCAAAACCTGCCTGGCAAAATCATGATCTCCCCGGCCTGACGCCCCCAAAATCACCACAGCATCTCCAGCGAGCCCTTGCTGCAACGCCGTCGTCAACGCTGCGCGCGTATCAGGCACAATACCGAGGTTCTGACTCACCGCACCGATCTCTTGAGTACGCATGTCAAGGGCATAGAGGTTACTGCACCATTTCTTGCCCGGTTGCAGAGGTGCTCCTGGCGGCAACAACTCATCGCCTGGTGCGATGAGGGCGAGACGCGGACGACGCGTCACGTCCACAAACTGCAGACCAAGCGCTACGGCCAACCCGAGGCGCTGCGGCGTCAGACGAGTACCACTTCGGCCAATCGTCGTATGCTGGCGTATTTCCGCCCCACGACGCTGGACATGCATACCACGGACAAGCGGATGGCGAATGATCAGCTCTTGCCCTGCAAGCTCACCATCTTCCAACTTGATCACGGTATCTGCCCCGCCCGGCAACGGCGCCCCGGTCATGATGCGTACGACTTCGTAGGATGGGAGGGGGTGTCCGAGCGATGTGCCAGCCGTGACAGTGGCGCCAAGCGGCAAACGCACAGGGTGCTCTGCAGTTGCGGTGTGTGTATCGGCACTCCGCACGGCATAGCCGTCCATCAGCGATTGATCAAACGGCGGCATCGGATAGGGTGCTATGACATCAGCCGCGAGCGTCCGGCCGACGGCTTCGGTGAGGGGAAGGCGTTCTGCAGCAAGTGGTTGGATGGTACTGAGGCAACGTGCAAGAGCATGTTTGTAGGGAAGCATACGTCGCTGCTTTGAGCCCGGCAAGATAATGGCGTGTGGGTTCATCCCCCCGCAAGCCAAGGAGATGAACCCACAGACTACAAGGACATGGCAGTCCTACATGGAAAGCGCCTTAGTACATACCTTCCATGCCACCCATGCCGCCAGGCATGCCACCAGGAGCGCCTTCCTTCTCCGGCAGCTCGGTCACCAGGGCTTCGGTGGTCATCAGCAACCCGGCAATACTTGCAGCATTCTGCAACGCACTGCGCGTCACTTTGGTGGGATCGATGATCCCTTTCTGGAGCATGTCGCCATACGTGTCGCTGTTGGCGTCATAGCCCTCAGCGGATCCTAAGCTTTTCACCTTTTGGACCACGATAGAGCCTTCAGCCCCAGCATTGGTGGCAATATGCCGCATCGGCTCTTCGAGCGCACGCCGGATGATGCGCACGCCAACCCGCTGATCGCCTTCGAGCTCGTTTTCGAGCGCTTCCAGCTTCGGGATGGCCCGGATATACGCCACACCGCCACCAGGCACAATACCTTCTTCCACCGCCGCGCGGGTGGCATTCAAGGCGTCCTCAACCCGCGCCTTCTTCTCTTTCATCTCGGATTCCGTGGCAGCGCCCACATTGATCACGGCCACGCCACCAACCAACTTCGCCAGCCGCTCTTGGAGCTTCTCGCGATCATAATCGGAGGTGGTTTCCTCAACCTGCGTACGAATCTGCCTCACCCGCGCTTCGATGTCCTCGGCAGCGCCAGCACCTTCCACGATGGTGGAGTTTTCCTTGTCAATCGTGATACGTTTGGCCTGGCCAAGATCGTTGAGGGTGACGTTCTCAAGTTTAATACCAAGGTCGTCGGAAATGACGTTGCCACCCGTGAGCACCGCGATGTCACGCAGCATCTCCTTGCGCCGGTCTCCAAACCCGGGTGCCTTCACGGCAGCGCACTGCAGTGTCCCGCGGAGTTTGTTGACCACCAGCGTTGCCAGGGCTTCGCCCTCGATATCTTCCGCCAGGATCATCAGCGGCTTGTTCATTTTGGCAATATTTTCCAGGACCGGTAAGAGATCGCGCATGTTGCTGATTTTCTTCTCATACAACAAGATATAGGCATCTTCCAACGATGCTTCCATACGATCCGGATTCGTCACAAAATACGGCGACAGGTAGCCACGATCGAACTGCATACCTTCGACGATATCCAGCGACGTCTCCATGCTCTTGGCTTCTTCGACCGTGATCACGCCGTCCTTACCGACTTTTTCCATCGCCTCGGCAATAAGGTCACCGATCGTCTGATCGTTGTTCGCGGAAATGGTGCCAACCTGGGCAATTTCCCGCTTGTCTGCCGTAGGGCGGCTCAGACTTTTGATCTCTTCTATCGCAACCTCAACCGCACGATCAACGCCGCGCTTCAGATCCATCGGATTGCCGCCGGCGGTCACATTTTTGACGCCTTCACGGAAAATCGACTCGGCCAACACGGTCGCCGTTGTGGTGCCGTCGCCTGCAACATCGCTCGTCTTGCTGGCGACTTCCCGGAGCAACTGCGCCCCCATATTCTCGAAGGGCTCTTTGAGCTCGATTTCCTTCGCCACCGTCACACCGTCCTTCGTCGACAGCGGCGAACCGAATTTTTTATCAATCACGACATTGCGGCCTTTCGGCCCCAAGGTGGCCTTGACGGCCTCGGCCAACTGCCCAACCCCGCGCACAATCGCACCACGCGCCTCAGTGCTATAGAGAATCTGCTTCGCTGACATTGTTCAAAACCTCCTTACGAGAGAGTGATTATTCGAGGACGCCCAACACATCATCTTCACGGATGACCAACAGTTCTTCGCCGTCAACCTTCACTTCCGTACCGGCATATTTGCTAAACACCACCTTGTCGCCGGACTGCACGTCCAAGGCCTGCACCTTCCCATCATCGGTAATACGTCCCGTGCCAACAGCCAGCACTGTTGCTTGTTGCGGTTTTTCCTTCGCCGTATCGGGGATAATAATCCCACCTTGACTTTGCTCCTCCGACTCATCAAGGCGTTGGACGAGAATACGATCGTGTAGCGGACGTAGTGCCATACATCTCTCCTTCTAAATTCGTGATAAAACAAGGAACTTACAGATTACAGGAGTTTCGGAAACTCCTATCTGGTGGGCATTAGCACTCACTGTGTTAGAGTGCTAATAAAGGTATAGAAGCCGCTGGCATTTTGCAAGAGGAAAAACGGGACGCGTGTCATTTCTCCAAGCACCTGCACCGCAAATCATGGTATCGTCGTACAACGCATACCGCGTCAGGCGTGCCAGGAGGGAACACACGGGATGGTCTTACACGGAAAAAAAGCAATAATGGCAG
>CAJIAL010000199.1_pt1 | contig 14202 bp, 12 predicted proteins | sample 9199091 | NCBI WGS metagenome assembly CAJIAL01 (sample SAMEA7708270, study PRJEB35096) | sediment metagenome | biome: marine neritic benthic zone biome [ENVO:01000025]; feature: sediment [ENVO:00002007]; material: shallow marine sediment [ENVO:03000034] sea grass bed [ENVO_01000059] ... | reverse complement strand
GGGATCATATCCATTTTTCAACATCTCAAGAAACGACCGATATGGTAAAAATCCCGCGTGCATTGCTTGAACGCTTTATGGACGTGCTCTGCTATGCCGCGTAATTGGATAAAGTCGAGCTTATAGGATAGAATAGAATAGATTACGTCACGCCATCACAGTAAAACGGCGCAAGCGCAAAAGTCAATTACGACGTTTCATCCGCTGCAGCGGCCTCCCGCCGCTCCGCCACCTGTATCAGCACATTGGCGAGAAGCCGCAAGCCATGGTTGTCTTCCATGGTCAAAATCGACTCCGGATGAAATTGGACACCCTCGATAGGCAACTCACGATGCCGCATACCCATAGCAATACCTTCCCACGTCGCCGTAATCTCAAACACATCAGGCATACTCTCACCCACCAGCGAATGATAACGCCCAACGGGTAAAGGCGATGGCAATCCACTGTAAATGCCCTCGCCACAATGCTCGATGAGACTCTGCTTGCCATGGTACGGTCGCGGCAGCACACGCAACGTGCCACCAAAATATTCGATCAACGCCTGATGCCCCAAACACACCCCAAGCATTGGCACCTGCCGGTGAAAATGGTCGATGTAGGCCAGCAAATTCCCGGCATTGGCAGGGATGGATGGGCCAGGAGACATGACGAAGAGCTCCGGATCGGATTCTGCCACCACATCCACCGGAACATCATTGCGATAAACGCGCACCTCACACTCTAGCCGGCGGAAATAATCCACCAGGTTAAACGTAAACGAATCAAAATTATCAATCATGGTCACACGCATGGCGTTCACCTTTCCTCTGTTCTCACATTATGTACGTTCATAGACCAGCTGCCGCATGCCCCACTCGATTTCGACCTGCGCATCCGGGGTCTCGCTGATATGCTGCAACTGCTCCTCGATATGTTGAATCATGTCAGCATCGTACTGCTGTTGGATAAAAGGATGTTGCTTCCAGCTCGGGAAATTCATCGCAAACATCGCCGCGGCCCGCGCCGGCGCCACCGGCACGGCGCGCACGTCGCTCGTGCGTTTGCGTAGCAGTGCCGGCACTGGCAACGCGTCCAACACCGGGCCGATATACAACTGATTATCCTGATGAACCAACAGTGCACGTTGCATCTCGAGGTAAGTGGAGAACACGGGACTATTGGTCCGAATCGACTCGACTTCCTCCAGCATAAGCATCCCGTGTGGCTGGAGTTGCGTGGCCCACTGCGCCAGAAGCTGCTGCGGTTCACGCATGTGTGTCAACAACAAACGACAGAAAATCAAAGTGCTGGGACATGCTGGTAACGGCAGCTGCGTCACATCATGCGAGGCAAACGTCACGGTACCCGTAGCCGTTTGTTGCGCCAACGCAATAAATCGTTCAGACGTATCCACACCAACGACTCGAACCGCGTCGAGCGCCTCAGCGATGAGATGGGTGGTATAGCCCAGCCCACAGCCTAAGTCGACTGCAGCGTCCGACCGCGCTGCCCCTCGTGCATAGAGAAACGCACGGGTGGACTCAGCGTACACCTCCGCCACGAGACGCAAACGCTTTGCGGCGACATCCGTGTCGCCGAATAAATAGGATGCCATGCGGCGTCCTCCACGCTATTCCACACTGTCGAGCGCTTCCAGAAATGCTCGGGCTTTGGCTTCGGTCTCGGCATATTCCGCGTCCGGTTCCGAGTCGTACAGCAGCGTGGCCCCGGCACGCACGGTGACATCGTAGATTTCCTCAGTCGTGCGCGGGCGGCGCACGAGATGCGCTGTGCGAATAATAATGCCGGTATCAAGCTGCCCGGAGAACGTCAGATAGCCCACATTCCCGCCATAGAAGCCGCGCCGACTTTGTTCATGATTCTCGATATACGTCATAGCTGCCGCTTTCGGTGCTCCAGTGAGTGTGCCAGCGTTGAGACTGGCGATGAAGGCATCAAAGGCACTCAGTCCTGGCGACAAGCGCCCTTCGACATGGGCAACGGTGTGCATGACGCGCGAGTATTTCTCGACATACCGGTAATCACTGACCGTCACACCGGGCTCGCAGACACGACTAATATCATTGCGCGCCAAATCGATCAGCATATCCAGCTCCGACTTTTCCTTCTCCGAGTTGAGCAGTCGCATCATATTGTGATAATCGGACAGGCTGTCGGTTCCACGAGGAACAGTGCCCGAAATCGGCCGGGCTTGTACCACCCCGTTTTCCACCCGTACGAACATTTCGGGGGACGCGCCAACCAGGGCTTCGTCGCCATAATGCACATAGAACAGATACGGCGACGGATTAATCTCCCGAAAACGCTGGTAGAGCTCAAAAGGGTGGCTGTGATACTCCCCGACAAAACTGTGTGACAGGACGACCTCGAAAAACTCTCCCAAACGCATTTGTTCACGGGCTTCGTCCACCGCAACAATAAAGGCTTCCTTCCCCGTATCCGACTGCAGCTTGTTCGGCACACGGACCGGCGGCAGCGCAGACGCCGGCGGTAACTGGGGCGTGATCGTCGCCAAACGCTCGCGTACGACATCCGTTGCCGGCTTCGTCATATCACCAAAATCATAGAGATACAGTAATGCCCGCTCACGCATGTGATCGTAGAAGAGTAAGATATCCGGCAGAAACAAGCGAAAATCCTGCGTGGGAATTGGTGGCAAACGCTCCGGCAGGGGCTCAAAGAGCCGCACGAAATCATAGGCAAACGCCCCGTATAAGCCCAGGAGGCGATCATCGCAGCGAAACGCCGACAGCACGTCGCGAATAACCTGGGAGATGTTATTCAGCTGTAAACGTTCATCCTCGGCCACCGGCCGCCGTTCACAGGGTACCGTCCCCGTAAACGCTCCTTCGGTACGCTGGGCGTCGGTACTACAGGAGAAATCACTCGGAGCCAAGTGGTCTAAAATGACGGTACCCCATGGGTTAAGCGCCCGCATGCTGAACGAGTCGTCTTTGCCCTCCAGTAGCACTGGCGCATCGACTACACCAAGGGAATAGCGGCCGTACACGGGCGAAATGTCAACCGACTCATACAACACGCCCGGGACCTCCTGACCAAGCTGCGCAAATACTTCTAACGGGGTCAGGCCGACTCGTGTGTAATCGAGTGCTATCGTCAAACGACGAATCTGTCTACGGCCATCGCCGTAGACGAGATGGTCTTCAATGGGCGTCAGCGTGAGCACATACTCACGCACATTGGGCGTCGGCGTTGCAGATGAAGCTGCCATGCTGTTATGTCTCCAGGGTTCGCACCATATTATGAGGGATATGTCAGCCGTTACACATGGCAGACATGCATATCCCGACAGGGTGCAAACCGCAAGCAAAAGTGGTGTATGAAGGAAACAGCGAACAATGCGAACTTAGACAGGGAGCGGCGTTACCATCGCCGCCAAGAGGCAGGGGACCATCGCCAGGACAACACAGGGAGGGGAGCAGGGATAGAACAGCCATAGACGAACACGACACGCCGGGGCGGTCCTGATGGAGCATGTAATGCCATGAGCCATCTCCTCTCAACAACGTTGGGCATGTGACGGTATCCGCAGACAAATTCCCGCCGCATTTTTCCAGCGATTTTCCATGGGAAAACGCTATGCGGATGCTATCCAGTGCTGTCCTTTTCTGCTTCGGTACGAAGTAATAGGGCACTGTACAAAAAGATGGCGCAAGTGTCAATCCACCTGCGCATCGTCAGGTAGGTGACATGAGCGCTGCCCGCCAGAAATATTTAGGTGACCGTTTGATTGCTTGACACCAGCAATGGAGTTCCCTAGGATGCCCCGATTCCCGTGTAGAGCGTTTGATGATGTCTCGTGTCAGGGCTGGAGATGAAGGAGATTACGCGTGCAGCAACTACTACACACTATTGTCAAAGCGCTTGTTGACTACCCTGAAGCTGTTGAAGTGACCCAGGTGGACGGCGAAACAACCTGTATCTTGGAGATCCGGGTCGCCCCGGAAGATATTGGAAAAGTCATTGGTCGACAAGGCCGCAATATCGCATCCCTACGAACCTTGCTGCATGCTATTGGGGCTAAGGAGAAAAAACATATCCTCCTGGAAGTCCTCGAAGATCACACATTAGAAGCACGACGCCACACGACCTAGGCGATTTCCGGCAAAGATCTGCCCTGTCTTGCCGGTCTGTGTGCCCAGTACAAGCGTTGTCGTAGTAGTTCCATAGCGTTGCTATGCGTCTGCTGCTCCGCCTCGTTACGGCGCAAACATCCTGCCTCATTCAGGAAAACTCTTTTCTGTATTCCCATTGTCTTCTCTCTCACTGTATATCATCCACACACACTGCCAACGTCTCACAATGACAATGAGGCAAGCCAACTCACAATTTCATTGAGATCGAACGGCTTGGCAAACAGGTGATTAATACCAATACGTTCCAGATCTTCCCGGGAAAGTATATGAGAAGAGCCTGTGACCAAGGCAAAAGGAATCTGCGGATTTTTCTCCCGCACGGCCATGGCGACCTGTAGCCCTGTCATATCAGGCATCTGGAGATCAACGAGAAGTGCGTCAAACGATTCAGCAGCAAAAAGTGCCAAGGCAGTGTGGCCATCACTGGCAGTGCGCACCACAAAGCCTTGATTCGTGAGAAAATCATCCAAGATTGTTCGGATATCGGGGTCGTCGTCTACGACCAGAATCCGACCACGTGCATCCCGCGACTCATGTATCATATGTATACTACTTCTCAACTGGACACTCAACCACGTATATGCAGTCTGTCTGCCTCAAGGCTAGAACAGGCCTGCAGCACTAAATTGTCTCTTTGAGCACCGTATGGTTCGAAAATCAACGCGACCACATGGAACGTTATTTACGGTACGCAGTACTAGGCGGAACGATGCTCTTCAGGAGAGACATCAAGGTCAGAAAATGTACCAAAATGCTTATGCATTTTACGATACAATGTCTTGTAATCAATACGCAGCACTCTTGCGGCCTCTGCTTTGTTCCCTTGCGTAGCATCGAGTACGTGTTCAATAAGGACTTTTTCTAACTGTCGTACCGCTTCTTGGACGATTTCCGTCAGCGAATACCCCTCACCTAGTGCCTCTACAGCAACCTCTAGGCGGATGGCCTCCTCGATATACAGAGGCCGTTCCTCTCCCGTCAGTGCCTGCATGTATCTCTCGATAGCGGAAGGCTTCAGTAAACCGTCTAAACTCCTCTCACCATAATCCATAGTCGTTCTATCTGTCCTTTAGTAAGCGCCTATCGCTGTGCGATTACAACACCGCTTACTATTGATCAAGAAATCTAGCAAGAACTATGCCAATCTCATTTTTCAATAAATAAGAGGTAATTGCAAGATAAAATATTCTCCCAAGGCGCATTGCTGTATACATGACATATCAAGACGTCTATATAGATAATAGGCACAATACAATAAATACTATAAGAGGAAAACGTATCACACAGTGTTCGCTATAGAGGCGTCAACAAGTCAACTACGCCATCGCTCGTGGGGCATTCATGACACACACGGTTATCTTTGCCCTACCACGCGTGACGTATTCAGCAGTCGCAAGAGGCATGGTCCGACCCAGCCTCGGCAGCCACCTCATCGTACTCGTAGATATCCCCGCGGAAATTCCGCAGGACAATGCGGCCGTCATGATGCGCCAGCACATAATTCGGTCCGAGCGGAATCTTACCGCCGCCGCCCGGGGCGTCGATCACGAACGTAGGTACCGCATACCCTGTCGTGTGTCCTTGCAACGCTTGAATAATACCGATACCGGTCTGCACAGGCGTACGGAAATGGGAGGTCCCCACAACTGGGTCACACTGATAGAGGTAGTAAGGATGGATACGCAACCTGAGTAACGCCTGCATCAATTGCTTCATCACCTGGGCATCGTCATTGATTCCCTTCAGCAGCACGGTTTGACATCCCAGCGGAATACCGCTGTCTACCAGCCTGACACAGGCCTCAGTCACCTCAGGCGCCAGCTCTTTCGGATGATTGACATGGATACTGATCCACAGCGGGTGATAGCGCCGGAGCATGGCAGTGAGCGCTGGAGTAATCCGCTGGGGAAGGAACACCGGCACGCGCGTCCCGATCCGCACAATTTCCACATGCGGAATAGCCCGTACCCGCTGCAAAAGATACTCCAACTTCGTATCGCCGATCGTCAGGGGATCCCCCCCGGAAATCAACACGTCGCGGATTGCCGGATGCGACCGAATGTAGTCGAAGGCAGGCTCGAGCTCTGGAAACGGCACCGTTTCCTCCACATGCCCGACAATGCGGCTGCGCGTGCAATAGCGGCAGTAGGTCGCACAATGCACAGTGGGCAACAACAACACGCGATCCGGATAACGATGCACCAGACCCGGTACCGGGGAATCTTTGTCCTCCCCGCACGGGTCAACGAACTCAGACGGGTGCATCACCGCCTCCGCAGCAAGCGGAATCACCTGCCGACGAATCGGGCAGTGCGGGTCTTCGGGGTCCATGAGGCGGGCAAAGTACGGCGTGATCTCCATGCGGAAGCGCTCCCCTGCCATACGGATACCGGCCTCTTCCCCCGGCGTTAAACGTACAAACGTCTGTAGCGCCTGTAATGTGCGTACGCGATGTGCCAGTTGCCAGTGCCAATTATTCCATTGCTCAACCGATACGCCATCCCACGGCGTCTGCGGTGCATCATGGGATGGCAGGATCGGCCATGCGTCAGTCTCTCGCATTGTTCGCTGTCGTATCACTGTTGCTGCGTACCTTGTGTTTCCTAGGGTTCGGTGCTCTGTTATATCATTGCAAGCCGCGCGGCGCTTGCGTCGCGAATCGCCTCGGCAATGGCCTCCAAGGGCATTTGCGCCAGTTGGTCCGGCGCGATACGGTTCGGCAACACCGCTGGCAATGTGGTCAGATGCTCGTATAACACCACCTGTTTGTTGGCGCTCACCTCGTCAATACGACTGACGGGTGTAAAGTGCGGCACCGTGTGCAGAATGGTCGGCTGTTCATTGACCAGCTGCAGCATGAGGAGCACTGCGTCGGCAAAACGATCGAGCTCAGCCTTGGTATACGACTCGGTCGGCTCAATCATCAGCCCTTCAGCCTCGGGAAAGGACACAGTTGGCGCGTGAAACCCGAAATCGAGGAAGAGCTTGCCGAACAATCCGATGGCCTTGGTACGGCTAATCCCGGCGGTCTCAAGGGTAGCAAACGTCTCGGCAGGCAGCGTCAGAATGAACTCATGCATACGCGGCGAGTCGTCGGCCTCAGGCGGCAGCGTCGGAAACACATCCTTGAGCCGGTGATGCACATAGCGGGCGGCGAGTACCGCCATCGCGGCCATGCGGGGCACGCCCTCTTGCCCCAGTGCGCGCAGGTAGGTATAGGCCCGAATCTTATGCCCAACATTACCAAAATGCCGATGCACGGAGCCGATGGACTGTGGCGGACGCTCCAACGTATACCCTGCTGCAGTGCGTACGACCTGGTCGCCCGGTAAAAACGGTTGTAAGGTAGCGCTCACGGCCACAATCGCATCCCCCGGACCGCCGCCGCCGTGAGGAATACTCCAGGTCTTATGCAAGTTGTTATGCACCGCGTCAACACCTAACGCCCCCAGATCAACCCAGCCGGCAATGGCATTCATATTGGCGCCGTCCATGTAGACCAGCCCGCCGTCGGCGTGGACCAGATCGGCAATATCGCGAAAGCGCAGCTCAAACACTCCGGAAGTATTCGGATTGGTGATCATAATCCCGGCAACGCGGCCACGATACTGCGCCAGCAACTGCCGCAAATAGGCAAGGTCGATCTGACCGCTGACTTCCGCGCCAATTTCGACCACGCCAGAGACCACCTCGCCGCCACGCTGCACCGTCTCGAACCCCGCCATTGTTGCCGTGGCCGGATTCGTCCCGTGCGCGGAGTGCGGGATAAGAATGATATCGCGCCCCACATCTCCCCGGCTCTGATGATAGGCCTGAATCATTTTCAACCCGACAAGTTCCCCCTGGGCGCCGGCGACAGGTTGCGTCGTCACTGCAGCTAAGCCGGTAAGGGCTTTGAAGTACTCCTGGATGTGATACAACACCTCCAGCGTCCCTTGCGCATCTTCGATTGGCGCTTCGGGATGGAGCTGCGCAAAGCCGGGCAACCCGGCAACGACTTCGTGGAGATACGGGTTGTATTTCATCGTACAAGAGCCGAGCGGATAACACGTCATGTCCGGACTGATATTTTGCGCTGACAGGGCGGTAAAAAACGCTTCGAGCTGCGGCGTCTCCCAATCAGGGAGCCCCACCGGTTCATGCCGCACATACGACGCAGGAATCGCCGGCACGTTGCCCGCCTCCCCCTCAGGCGCACCCAAAATATCCGTCAAACATGCCACCAACCGGTCGACGTCTGCCGCGGTATGGCCATCCGAAAAAGACAGCAACACATGATTGCCCGCCGATCCCGGCACGCGGGATGACACATCCACGCCCAGGTGGAGCCCACGCGCCCTCGCCGCGGCGATCATCTCGGAACTCGACTGAGGAAACGTCAGGGTAACGGCGTGAAAGATTGGTGTTGCAGGAAAAGCCAGACGCACGCCAGGAAAACGCTGTAAAACCTGTGCCGCCCGCCGTGTCGTGGCGCGCATACGGGCACAGGCCTCCTGCATCCCTTTTTCGCCACGCCCCGCAATCGCCGCTGCCGCCAAGGTGGCAACAAATCCTTGATTGGTGCAAATATTAGATGTCGCCTTCTCACGGCGAATATGCTGCTCGCGTGTCGACAGCACCATCACTTTCGCCGGGTGGCCGGTTTCGTCGTGGGCGGCCCCGACGAAACGCCCTGGAGCGCTACGAATGTCTTGTTTATGCGTCGCATTATGGCGAATACCGAACACGCCTAAACCCGGGCCGCCATAGTGAGCAGGAATCGCCAGCGATTGCCCTTCGCCGACCAGGAGATCGGCCCCCAAGCCGCCCTGACCGAACGTCGCCGGCGCTTTGAGCCCGCCTGTCGCCAGTAACATGGGATCGATAACAGCAATCGCCCTGGCACCGGCGGCATGCGCTATATCAGTAATACCATCAACATCCTCCAGACATCCAAGGCTATTGACTTGGGGAAAGACAATACCGGCGAGCGCATCGCCCCGGGCCGTGACAGCCTCTTGCAACACGGCAAGCGAGACTGTACCCGACACCGGGTCAAGCGGTACGACATCATACGTCAACGACGTCCCCTGCAGCAGGGTCCGCACCACGTCAATATCCTGTGGATAGAGCGAGCCGCACAGCAGAAATGCTGTACGTGCATAGCGCGACAGGCGGGCCGCGCTATGCAGGGCTTCGACCAGCGCCGTAGCGCGGTCGTACTGCGACGCATTGATCGCTTCAAAGCCGGTGAGGGCTGCCAGACAACTCTGGTACAGCCATTGCGTCATCAATGTCCCCTGGCTGCGTTCAGGCTGATACGGCGTATACGCCGTAAGCAGCTCCCGCAAATTCGCCACGAAAGCGACCAGGTCCGGTATCGTGTATTGAGGCAGGGCATCGCCGACGAACGATGCCTCCGGGAGGTGATTCTTGCAGCTCTGTTCGACCAGATGCCGGTAGAGGGCGTCGTACGGCAACTCCTCGGGTAGTGCGAGCGGTGTCGGCAAACGCACATCAGACGGCAGATGTGCAAAGAGGTCTTCCAGCCGCTCCACGCCGACCGCAACACACATGGCGTGGATCTCCTCCGGGGTTGCCGGAATGTAATGGCGGACATACTCTCGTGGTAACATCACGGGATCATACGGCAAAGGCGGGACAGGACACGTAGTCATAGCTCACCTGCGGGGCTCGAGAACTTGCATTGGGCAAATAACCTATTGCTGCTGATTCTAAACCAATCCACCAGAGATTGGTACACCCGAGTCCCGTAGCCTGCGGTGTACGACGTCCGAGGCCACAGGCTTTTCCCCTGGCGTACGTCGCGGTTCCTCCCTCTGGACCTTGACGCGAATTGTGCTACTCTTTTAGCATAATCACGATAGGATGAAGGATATACTCTCTCTCATGATACGGTGTGTGTCACTCACGTATCACCTGTAGCCGCATGCTCTATGGCAGAAAGAAAGGAGTATCATGAGCGATTTTTTCACGCGCGCATCGCATGCCCGGCTTTCCGAAGAACTGACCAGGCTACGCACCCAAGAACTCCCGGCCATCAGCAAGGCCAAACAAGTCGCTGCAGCCGAGGGCGACCTCAGTGAGAATGCCGAATATCAGGCCAATCGTGAAAAGCTGGACATGGTCCAACGGCGCATTTATGAGCTTGAAAAGCAACTGCATGCCCCGCGTTTCATTGAGGAACTGCGCATTACGTGCGACAGCGTGTCTATTGGCACCAAAGTGCGCTGCCTCGACCTGGATAAGGATGAGGAAATCATCTATACCATTCTCGGCTCTGCCGATGCCGCGCCGGAAAAGAACATCATCTCCTTTCAAGCCCCTCTGGGCCGCGGTCTTATCGGCCGTGAACTCGATGAGGAAGTCTCGATTACTATTCCAGCGGGGAAGCGCAACCTGCAAATTCTCGACATCCAACGTTTTGACGAATAAGCGTTGGGTCGTGTCGTGTCACCATGCCCTGCCGTATCCAGCGTCGCCAGAGGCCAGACAGATAAAGGACAGCACCATGCATGCGGAAATCGTTGTGATCGGCACCGAGCTCCTGTTGGGGCAAATCATCGATACCAACGCCTCGTACCTCGCTCAACAGCTGTCGAGTATCGGCGTTGATCTCTATTACAAAAGCACCGTCGGCGATAACAAAGGCCGGATGCTCGAAACGCTCCAACGTGCCGTCGAGCGCAGCGACATTATCCTCACTACCGGCGGTATCGGCCCTACACTGGACGACATGACGCGTGAGTGCGTCGCCGAGGTCTTGGGTGTCGAGCTGGAGTTGCAACCGCACCTGCTGGTACAAATCAAGCAAATGATGGGCAACCGTTACACGGAAAATAACGCCCGGCAGGCTCACATCCCGAAAGGCGCGCTCCCGATCGAAAACCCGGTCGGTACCGCCCCAAGCTTCGCCGCCACCACCCCGCGCGGTGGCGTAGTCATCAGCCTCCCGGGAGTGCCGGGGGAGCTCCGCTATTTGATGGAAAATGCAGTGATGCCGCACTTGAAAGAGCGCTTTCAGATCGATGCGGTGATTTTCTCGCGCACTCTGCGCTGTCTCGGTCTGAGCGAAAGCTATATTGACGAAACGCTGGATGACCTGATCAAAACGAGCGACAATCCCACTATCGGCTTGTTGGCACAGATGCAATTGGGAGAAATTCATGTGCGCCTGACCGCCAAAGCGGCGAGCGAGTCTGCAGCCAATGGGCTTATTGATCCGCTCGAAGCGCAAGTCCGTGACCGTCTGGGGCGCGCCGTGTTCGGCATCGATGACCTGGAATACGAGCAAGCCGTGGCCAATCTGCTCCGACAGCACAACCTCACCATCGCTATTGCGGAATCCGGCCTCAGCGGTGGAGTCGGTAATCAATTGGGCACGCTCCTCACCGGTGATCATCACTTCGCCGCCGCAGTCTCCGCGAATTTACCCGCGGCGTTGGAACACCTTCTCGACGTTCCGTCCGATCTCCTGAGCCAATACGGCACGGTCAGTCCGGAAGTGGCGGTGGCCATGGCGCGTGGCGTACGGCAACGCAATGATACCAATCTCGGGCTTGCCGTCACTGGCGCCGCCAACTTGAACGGCAACGACGAAACGGTCGCGTTTATCGTGCTGGCACACGGTGACAATGTCGTGAGCGAACGCGAATATCGCCGCGTGAGCAGTATGCGCTTTGCGCGACAACGCATTGGTCGGGCCAGTCTCCAAGCCGTCTACGAACATCTTGTGCCCTAGTAGGCGTACCGCACTAACGTTCCGTATGGTTGCATTGATTTTGAAAACCTTGCGGTGCGCATACAGGCAACATCTTTGCGCCAGCCTGTACTAGCCGGAGACGAACATGACACCCTGGATGGTCTCAGCTGGACGATACGCTGTGCTCTGTGGTCTCACCCTAGTGGTGTTGACCGGCTGCCAACGGGCGTATTATTCCACAATGGAAAAATTCGGCTATCACAAGCGCGACATTCTGGTGCAGCGTGTGCAAGACGCACGTGACTCACAGGAGGACGCCAAGGAGCAATTTCAGTCGGCCCTCGAAAAATTCAGTGCCGTGCTCAATTTCCATGGCGGCGCCTTGGAAGAGCAGTACAACCAGCTCAAAGCCGAGTTTGACCGGAGCGAAGCAAAGGCAAATGCCGTACGCAAACGCATCAATAGCGTCGAGGATGTCGCCCAAGCGCTCTTCCGCGAGTGGGAAGCGGAGCTCGAGCAATACAGCAACCCCGGTCTCCGGCGTGCCAGCGCCCAGCAACTCGCCAATACCCGCCGCCGATACACCCCTCTCATTGGCGCCATGCGCCGCGCCGAAACCAAAATCGAACCGGTGCTGTCGGCGTTTCGCGACCAGGTGCTGTTCCTCAAACACAACCTCAATGCCCGTGCTATCGCATCACTCAAACAGGAGCAGGTCGCCATCGAAACCGATATCGCCGCGCTCATCCGGGCCATGGAAGCCTCAATCGCGGAAGCCAATACGTTTATCAAGACGATTGATCAGAGCTGAGGGAGTGACAACACATCAAAGAAAGGGGGAGGCATGGACCACAGGACAAGCGTCCATGCCTTGCGTGGCTGCCGTTGCCTCGGTTACGTCGTGAGCTGCCCATTCTTGACATGGACATCCCGCTGCGGGTAGGGGATGGAGATGTCGTTGCGGTCTAGCTCGAGTTTCATTTGCTCGGTCAAGCCGAAACGAGTAGGCCAGTAATCCGCCGCATTCACCCACGGCCGCATCACGAAGTCCACACTACTTTCGCCCAATTCTGCTACCGCAATTGTCGGGGCGGGCTCTTTGAGCACCCGCGGGTCGCTCGCAACCACCGTTTATTTTTTGTCGTCTCTCGCCCGCGAGGTTCTCGAGGCACGTCTCATGGCAATGACAATGGAGCCTCAGCGTCTTCGCCGAGTCATAACCTCGGGAACGCTTCAGGAAGGTTGCAGTGCATAACAACAATACTGCTAGAACAACAGGAACGACTGAAAAATCCCTTGACACATATCCCATCTTCAGCGCACGATCGTTCTATATTAGGTACAGCACCGCGGGCGTTGTGTGGCCCCGCCTGCTCGCAAATACGGCCTGGCGTTGAGCGTTATTCCACGCGTGCGGTGCCGCAGTTTATACAAAACACATCGGGGAAAACGCTGTAACATATCAGGGAGCCTTGCTATGACATCACCGACATCAGGCGCTCCACGCAAGCAAAGACGTGTGGGGCGGACACTACTGTTCTTGTTGCTCGGTCTGGTCGCACTCATCGTGCTGGTTCTGGCCATTTTGCCCTCGGTCGTATCGCTCGACAAATTCCGCGGGCAAATCACCGCCAAAGCCGAGGAAGCCTTACATCGTAAGGTGGAGATTGGCAACATTCGCCTCCAGATCTTCTCCGGCTTGGGCGCCGGTCTCAACCAGCTAACCATCGCTAACCAACCCGGCTGGCAACGTCCACATTTTGTCAAAGTTGGCACGCTGTCGGTCAAGATCGCCTTTTGGCCCTTGCTGCAGCGCCGCCTCGAGGTGAGTAAAGTGATCTTGAGCGATGGGGATATCGTCATCGAGCGCGACGCCAAAGGCCGTATGAATTATGACGATCTCACCCAAGCCCAACCGGCACCGCCGGCGCCCCAGCCCAAACCGGACGAAACGCCCCCAGGTGGCAATCCGCTCGCCGGTTTGCTCGTGGCCAATGTGGCTCTGCGCAATATCGACATCACCTTTGTCGATCAGATGGTTGTGCCGGGCACAAGCGTGACCACGACTGTGCAGGATGTTGAGGTCAACGTTGATAATGTTGCCTTGAACACCCCGATTGACCTGGATATCGCCGCCACCCTGCTCACGGACAAGAGTGGGAATATCCGTCTGCAAGGCCGTCTCGGACCTATCCCGGACACCCTCGATTTTGCCCAGACGCCTTTGCAGTTGTCGTTCAAGGCAGACGAGCTCCAGCTTGACAAACTCACGCCGTATATGGGACCGGAACCGGCCTTGACCTCCGGGCGCTTCAGCGCCGACCTCACCCTCAAAGGCAG